>Ga0075154_10000235_pt1 | contig 49469 bp, 41 predicted proteins | sample JI71714BDNA_FD_70965 | JGI IMG/M metagenome (GOLD analysis project Ga0075154, IMG submission 70965) | Wastewater effluent complex algal communities from Wisconsin, to seasonally profile nutrient transformation and Carbon sequestration -... | ecosystem: Engineered > WWTP > Effluent > Algae... | reverse complement strand
GGCATGTCCTGGCCGAAGCGCTGGCGGTTCTGCTCGATCTGGTTGAGCGCGATTTCCAGTTCGTAGAGCTGGTCGTTGCGCGCCTCGTCCACCCGCGGGGCCTGGCTGGTGGGGCCGATGAACAGGCCGCTGAACAGGTAGGACAGCGAGGGGTGGTTGTGCCAGTAGGCGATCAGGCTGCCCAGCAGCTCGGGCTTGCGCAGGAAGGGCGAGTCGGCCGGGGTGGCGCCGCCGAGCACGAAATGGTTGCCACCGCCGGTGCCGGTGTGGCGGCCGTCGGTCATGAACTTTTCGGCGCACAGCCGCGTCTGCCAGGCCGCTTCGTAGAGAAATTCGGTGCGCTCGACCAGTTCGTCCCAGTGGCTGCTGGGGTGGATGTTGACTTCGATGACGCCCGGGTCGGGGGTCACCTGCAGCATCTTCAGGCGCGGGTCGCGCGGCGGTGGGTAGCCTTCGAGCACGATCTTCATGCCCAGTTCCTCTGCGGTCGCCTCGATCGCGGCGAGCAGGTCGAGGTAGTCCTCCAGCCGCTGCAGCGGCGGCATGAAGATGTAGAGGTGCTGGCCCTGGCCGCCGCTGGCCTTTTCGGCCTTGGGGCCGTTGGCGCGCTGCGGGTCGCGCGCTTCCACGCACAGCGCGGTGCGGGTCAGCCAGGCGGCCGATTCGCCGCGTACCGGCATGCGCGAGGACAGGGCCTGCACCGCTGCCGTGCCGCCCGGCTGGCCCGGGTTGTCGGTGGCGCTGCCGGGCCACCCCTCGGTGCCTTGCAGCGCCACCGTGCCGCCTTCGGCAAAGCCGCCGCCGACGGTGTGGGGGTGCAGCTGGTGGCGCAGGGCGGCGGGCAAAGGCTCGCGCGCAGCATAGGGGTCTTGCCCGATGTGGTGCGGATGGTCGGACGCCGACACCCAGGGCAGTGAATCGAGGGGCAGCCGGTAGCCCATGGGCGAGTCGCCGGGGATCAGGTACATGCGCTCGTCGCGGAAGAACCAGGGCCCGCTGGACCAGCGGGCGCCCCCGGCGCCGGGCCGATCGTTGGCTTGCAGGGGCAGCACGTAGCCCACCACGCTGTCCAGCCCCTGGCCAAACACCCGCCGCAGCCGCGCGCGTTCTAGTTCGTCGTCGAGTCGGCTGTCAAACGGGTCCACATTCACCGGCAGGCGGCGTTCGCGCCAGAGGTAGTACCAGGTGTCCTCATGGCCAGGGGTGATGTGGCGGGTGGGCAGGCCCAGCCGCCGGGCCAGGGTGTGGGTGAAGCGCTGCGCATCGTCGGCGTTGTAGTGGGCCGCCTCGCGTTCGTCGGCCAGCAGGGCCGGGTTGTGCCAGCAGGGCTGGCCGTCGGCGCGCCAGAACACCGACAGCGCCCAGCGCGGCAGCTGCTCACCCGGGTACCACTTGCCCTGGCCCATGTGCACAAAGCCGCCGCTGCCGTAGCGCTCGCGCAGGCGGCCCAGCAGCTCGGTGGCATAGCCACGCTTGGTGGGGCCGAGCGCGTCGGTGTTCCATTCGGCGCCGTCGCGGTCGCCGGTGGCCACAAAGGTCGGCTCGCCGCCCTGCGTCAGCCGCACGTCGTGCCGCACCAGATCGGCGTCCACCTGCGTGCCCAGGGCCTGGATGCCGGCCCACTGTTCGTCGGTGTAGGGCTTGGTCACCCGTGGCGATTCGTAAATGCGGGTGACCTTCATCTCGTGGCTGAATTCGACCTCGCAGGGGTCCACCCCACCTTCCACCGGCGCCGCGCTCGACGGCTGCGGGGTACAGGCCAGCGGGATGTGCCCCTCGCCGGCGAGCAGGCCGGAGGTGGGGTCCAGCCCGATCCAGCCGGCACCGGGCAAAAACACCTCGCACCAGGCGTGCAGGTCGGTGAAGTCTTTCTCGGGTCCGCTGGGGCCGTCGAGCGCCTTCACGTCGGGCGCCAGCTGGATCAGGTAGCCCGATACGAAGCGCGCCGCCAGGCCCAGGTGGCGCAGCAGCTGCACCAGCAGCCAGCCCGAGTCGCGGCAGGAGCCGCTGCGGAGGGTGAGCGTCTCCTCCGGCGTCTGCACCCCCGGCTCCAGGCGGATGGTGTAGGCGATGTCTTTCCACAGCTTCTGGTTGATGCCCACCAGAAAGTCGATGGTGCGCTGCTGCTGGCGATTGACTTCGCCGAGGTAGCGCTGCAGCAGCGGGGTCAGCGGTGCCTTGGCCAGATAGGGCGCCAGTTCCTGCTGCTGGGCGGCGTCGTACAGGAACGGGAAGTTCTCGGCCCGTGGCTCCAGAAAGAAGTCAAACGGGTTGTAGACCGCCATTTCGACCACCAGATCGATGGTGATCTTGAATTCGGTGGCCGGCTCCGGGAACACCAGCCGCGCCTGGTAATTGGCAAACGGGTCCTGCTGCCAGTTGATGAAGTGCAGGGCCGGCTCGACGCGCTGCGAATACGAGAGCACCTGGGTGCGGCTGTGCGGCGCGGGCCGCAGGCGGATGACCTGCGGCCCGAGTTGGACCAGGCGGTCGTACCGATAATGGGTGGTGTGGCTCAGGGCAACGTGGATGGCCATGCTCGGGGGCTTTCAACAGGGGGAGGTGCAATGCAACGCCAGTGCGGCAACACGCGACGCCAAACGCTCGCGCCATGCCCGGCATGACACAAGCAAGAGCCGCGCCACCGGGGCCGGTGCGGGCATGAGCGCGGCCACGGTCCTGCTGGCGGTGTGGCCGGCCTGGGTGGCGGGCGTGGCCGTGCAGTTGCAGCAGACGGCGTTGTGGCCTGGGGGCGGGTATGCGGCGGTGCTGGGGCTGGCGCTGCTGCTGGCGGGGGCGGCGGCGTGGTGGCTGCACCGTGGGCGCAGCCGGTGGGCACCGCCGCTGGCACCAACCCTGGTCCTGACCCTGGCCTTGATGGCGGCCGCCGCTGCTGCCTTTGGCCTCACCGGCTGGCGTGCTGCCGCCTTTGCCCAGCAGGCGCTGCCCCCGGTGCTCGAAGGGGTTGACCTGCTCGTGCAAGGCCGTGTGGTGGGCCTGCCCCGGCGCAGCGCCGACAGCCAGAGCTGGGTGTTCGAGCCCGAGGCCGCCTGGCGCGACGGCCAGTCGGTGCGTCTGCCCGAGCGGCTGCAACTGGGCTGGTACCTGCGCGGCCAGCCGCCTGCGCAGGCCCTGCCGCGTGCGGGCGAGCGTTGGCAGTTCACCGTGCGCCTGCGCCGCCCGCACGGGGCCTTCAATCCGCACGGTTTTGACCGCGAGCGCTGGCTGTGGGAGCAGGGCGTGGGCGCCACCGGCTATGTGCGCACCGCCCCGGGCGACCCGGCGCCCCAGCGTCTGCAGCCCGCTGCCTGGGGGCTGGACGCGGCCCGGCAGGCGGTGGGCGAGGCCATGGCCGCGCGCGTGCCCGACCCGCGTCAGGCGGGCGTGCTGGCCGCCCTGGTGGTGGGCGACCAGAGCGCCATCGACCGCGACGACTGGGACCTGTTTCGCACCACCGGCGTGGCGCACCTGATGAGCATTTCCGGCCTGCACGTGACCCTGTTCGCCTGGCTGGCCACGCGGCTGATCGGCGCGCTCTGGCGCCGCCTGGCGCGGCCGTGGCCGGGCCTCTTGCTGGCGGTGCCGCTGCCGGTGGCGGCGGGCGTGGGCGGTGTGGCACTGGCCACCGCCTATGCCCTGTTCGCCGGCTGGGGCGTGCCGGCGCAGCGCACGGTGCTCATGCTGGCGCTGGTGGTGGGCCTGCGCCTGGCCGGGCGGCAGTGGCCCTGGCCGCCGCTGTGGGGCCTGGCCATGGTGGCGGTGCTGCTGCTGGACCCCTGGGCCCTGCTGCAGCCGGGCTTCTGGCTGAGTTTTGTCGCGGTCGGCATCCTGTTCGCCACCGATCCGGCCGGGCGTTCGCCGCCGCGCGATGCGCCCGGCCTCACCGGCTGGCGCCGCTGGGCGCGCGCCGCCTGGGGCCAGTGGCGCGAGCAGGTGGTGATGACGCTGGCGCTGGCACCCCTGTCGCTGCTGCTGTTCGGGCAGGTGTCGCTGGTGGGGCTGGCGGCCAACCTGCTGGCCATTCCCTGGGTGACGCTGCTGGTCACGCCGCTGGCCCTGCTGGGGGTGCTGTTCACGCCCTTGTGGGACGTGGCGGCCGCCGCGGTGCAGGTGCTGCACCTGTGGCTGGGCTGGCTGGCGCAGTGGCCGTGGGCGGCGGTATACCGTGCGGTGGCCCCGCTGTCGCTGGCCGTGCTGGCGGTGGCCGGGGGGGTGCTGCTGGTGTTGCGCGCGCCGCTGTGGTTGCGTGCAGCGGGCATCTTGCTGCTGTGGCCGGCGCTGGTGTGGCAGCCGCCGCGCCCGGCCGAGGGCCGGTTTGAGGTGATGGCGCTGGATGTGGGGCAGGGCAGCGCAGTGCTGGTGCGCACCGCCCGCCACAGCCTGCTCTACGACGCCGGGCCGCGCTATGCCAGCGGCAGCGACGCGGGCACCCGGGTGGTGGTGCCGCTGCTGCGCGCGCTGGGCGAGGCGCCCCATACCGTGGTCATCAGCCACCAGGACGGCGACCATGCCGGGGGCGCCAATGCGGTGCGCGCCGCCTGGCCGCAGGCGCGCTGGCTCTCGTCTTTCGATGCCGATCCGGCCAGCCGCTGCGCAGCCGGCCAGCGCTGGACCTGGGACGGTGTGCACTTCGAGATCCTGCATCCGGCCCCGGCACACTACCGCGCCGATGGCAGCGGTGCCCTGCCGAGCAACGCCATGTCCTGCGTGCTGCGCATCGACGATGGCCGCCACAGCGCCTGGCTCAGCGGCGACCTGGACGCCGAGCGTGAAACCCGCCTGGCGCTGGCCCAGCCCGGCTTGCGGGCCGACCTGCTGCTGGCGCCGCACCACGGTAGCGCCAGCTCCAGCAGCCCGGTGCTGCTCAACACCCTGCGCCCATCGGTGGTGATCGTGCAGTCGGGCTACCGCAACCGGTTCGGGCATCCGGCGCCGCCGGTGCTGCTGCGCTACCGCGAGCGCAGCCTGCCCTGGGTGACGTCGCCCCAGTGTGGTGCGGCCACCTGGCGCAGCGATGCGCCGCAGGCCGTGCGCTGCGAAAGGGTGCAGCGCCAGCGCTACTGGCACCAATCTGGTGCCGGTCTGGGCGTCGCTGCCGGGCACAGCACAGCCCCTGCGGCAACCGAGCCACAGCCTGACAGCGACAGCAATGAGGCCACCTGGCGCAGCCCTGGGGCCGATGAGTAGATGGCCGTCCCAAGCCCGTTGCAGTCCGGTGCCGTGCCGCTTGCACCGCTTTGGGGCTTGTGGTTCATCCCTGGCCCGCTCCTTGCTATCCTGTGGGCAGGAGAGAAATGTCCATGAGCCGACCGATGTTCGACGAGATGCACGCCGCCAGCGGCGATGTGCGGGCCCACTACGAAAAGTACGCCCGCTGGTTGGCCCAGCAGCCGCCCGAGGGCATGGCGGCCCGCCGCGCCGAGGCGGAAATGATCTTTCGCCGCGTCGGCATCACCTTCGCGGTGTACGGCGCCAAGGACGAAGATGGCGCCGGCACCGAACGCCTGATCCCCTTCGACCTGATCCCGCGCATCATCCCGGCGCACGAATGGAAGCGCCTGCAGGCCGGACTGGTGCAGCGGGTGGCCGCGCTCAACCGCTTCATCCATGACATTTACCACGGGCAGGAGATCATCAAGGCCGGGCACATCCCGGCCGACCAGATCCTGCAGAACGCGCAGTTCCGCCCCGAAATGATGGGGGTGGAAGTGCCCAACCAGATCTACTCGCACATCGCGGGGGTGGACATCGTGCGCGCGCCCAACGCCCAGGGCGAGGGCGAGTACTACGTGCTCGAAGACAACCTGCGGGTGCCCAGCGGCGTGAGCTACATGCTCGAAGACCGCAAGATGATGATGCGGCTGTTCCCTGAGCTGTTCAGTCAGAACCGGGTGGCCCCGGTGGCGCACTATCCGGACTTGCTGCTGGAGACGCTGCGCTCGGTCAGCCCGGCCACCACGGCCGAGCCCACGGTGGTGGTGCTCACCCCCGGCATGTACAACAGCGCCTACTTCGAGCACGCCTTCCTGGCGCAGCAGATGGGCGTGGAGCTGGTCGAAGGCCAGGACCTGTTCGTGCGGGACAACTTCGTCTACATGCGCACCACCCAGGGGCCCCGGCGAGTGGACGTGATCTACCGCCGGGTGGACGATGACTTCCTCGACCCGCTGGTCTTCCGCCCCGATTCCTCGCTCGGCTGCGCCGGCCTGCTGGGCGTCTACCGCAGTGGCAACGTGACCATCTGCAACGCGGTGGGCACCGGCATTGCCGACGACAAGTCGATCTACCCCTACGTGCCCAGGATGATCGAGTTCTACCTGGGCGAAAAGCCGATCCTGAGCAACGTGCCCACCTTCATGGGCCGCAACCCCGACGACCTGGCCTACATGCTCGACCACATGCACGAACTGGTGGTCAAGGAGGTGCACGGCGCCGGTGGCTACGGCATGCTGGTTGGCCCCGCCGCCACCCGGGCCGAGGTGGACGAGTTCCGGGCGGTGGTCAAAGCCAAGCCCGATGGCTACATCGCCCAACCCACCCTCAGCCTCTCGACCTGCCCGACCTATGTGGAGCGCGGCATCGCGCCGCGCCACATCGACCTGCGGCCCTTCGTGCTCAGCGGCAAGACGGTGCAGATGGTGCCGGGCGGTTTGACGCGGGTGGCCCTCAAGGAGGGTTCACTCGTGGTCAATTCCTCGCAAGGCGGCGGCACCAAGGACACCTGGATATTGGAGTAACCCCCCGCGCCGCAGGAACAGGAATGCACCCCCGCGCCGCTTCGCGTCACCCCCTCAAGGGGGCGGCACTGGCAGCCCGGCAAAGCCGGTTCTGCGGTGCCTCTGGAAAGAACCACCTCTTGCGCTGCTTTTGTGGCGTTGCCTGGAGTTATTGAAATGCTGTCACGCACCGCCGACCACCTGTTCTGGATGTCCCGCTACACCGAGCGGGCCGAAAACACCGCGCGCATGCTCGATGTGAACTACCAGACCTCGCTGCTGCCGCAGTCGGCTGCGGTGGCGCAGGTGGGCTGGCAGGGTCTGCTGTCCATCAGCGAGCTGATGCCGGCCTACACCGCCAAATACGGCCATGACATCACCCCGCGCAACGTCATGGACTTCATGGTGCGCGACGAGTCCAACCCGTCGAGCATCGTCGCCTGCCTGCGCGCCGCGCGCGAGAACGCCCGCGCGGTGCGCGGCGCGCTGACCACCGAACTGTGGGAAACGCAAAACGCCACCTGGCTCAAGCTCGCGGGCTACCTGAAGACGCAAGACTTCGAGCGCGACCCGGGCGCCTTCTTCGAATGGGTCAAGCACCGCTCGCACCTCTCGCGCGGGGTGGCGGTGGGCACCATGCTGCAAGACGAAGCCTTCCACTTCTACCGCATGGGCTCGTTTCTGGAGCGGGCCGACAACACCGCGCGCCTGCTCGACGTGAAATTCCACGCCGTGCAGAGCGACTTTTTTGGCGCCGCCAGCGCCGAAGATCAGGAATACGACTTCTACCACTGGAGCGCGATCCTGCGCTCGGTCTCCGGCTTCGAGGTCTACCGCAAGGTCTACCGCGACGTCATCACCCCCGAGCGGGTGGCCGAACTGCTGATCCTGCGACCCGACATGCCGCGCAGCCTGGCCGCCAGCATGAACGAAGTGGTGGCCAACCTGGCGGTGGTGGCCAACGACGTGTCGGGCGAAACCCAGCGCCGCGCTGGCAAGCTCAAGGCCGACCTGCAATACGCCCGCATCGACGAGATCCTGTCCACCGGCCTGCACGCGTTTCTCACCCAGTTCCTCGACCGGGTCAACGAACTGGGCGGGCGCATCAGCCAGGATTTCCTGGTGCCAACCCATTGATATGAACCACCCCCTGCGCCGCTGACGCGGCTTCTCCCTCTCTTGCGCGCCTTCGGCGCTGGGAGGGTGACGCACCCTGTGGCCGGGCCAAGCCCGTTCCACGGGTGCCCTGGATGGGGCACGCGCTTCGAGGGCCTGCTGCTCCCTGGCGCTGCTGCCGGTACCATGCGGGGCCGACATCCCTTTCAGGGTGACCGGCCCCGCATGAAACTCGTCATCGACCACCACACCTGCTACCGCTACAGCCAGCCGCTGCTCTACAGTGTGCAGGCGCTGCACCTGTGGCCCGTCAGCAGCGCCTGCCAGAGCGTCGAGTTCTGGGACATCCGCACCCCCGGCCGACTGCACACCCAGCCCGACATAGAGGGCAACCGGGTGCACAGCTTCAGCCTGGTGGCGCGGCCCGAGCAGAACCTGCGCGAGAACAGCATCGCGGCCATGGGCACGGTGGTCACCCACGGCGTGTCCGAGTTCACCGAGCCGGCCACGCCGCTGCACCCGGCGTTCTACCTGCGCTCCACCCCGCTGGCCGAGCCGCACCCGCGCATGGCCCTCTGGGCCATGCAGGCCGTGCCCGCCTTGGTAGCGGCGCGCGCGCGCGGCGAACCGCCCGCCGTGGCCGATCTGCTGGCCCTGGCCACCGCCGTGGCCGACAAGGTGCAGTACCGCAAAGGCAGCACCGGTGTCGAGACCACCGCGCTGGAAGCGTTCGACTGGGAACGGGGCGTCTGCCAGGACCAGGCCCATGTGATGGTGGCCGTGTGCCGCAGCATCGGTCTGCCCGCGCGCTACGTCAGCGGCTATTTCTACGCCGCCAACGAACCCGACCTGGCCAGCCACGCCTGGGCCGATGTGTGCCTGGACCCGGACACCCGCCGCTGGATCAGCCTGGACGTGACCCACCGCTGCCCCACCGACGAACGCCACATCCGCCTGGCCGCCGCCACCGACTACAGCGCCTGTTTGCCGGTCAAAGGGCTGCGGCGGGGGGGTGGCGACGAAACCATGGAAGTGGATATCCGGATCGGGCCTTGGGCTTGATTTTTTGAGGCTTAACGCGGAACGGTCTGAAACACCGTGTGCCCGGAAGGGCTGGCGATCACCTACTTCCCCTCCACCAAGCCCTGCACCGCCTGCCCCAGCTCGATCACGGCGAGTGCGTAGTAGCTGCTCCAGTTGTAGCGGGTCACCACGTAGAAGTTGTCGGTGCCGGCCAGGTAGGTGGCGGGGGCCTGGCCGTTCTGCAGTTCGATCAGGGCCAGCTTGCCGGGGTGCTGCAGCGCCGCGCCATCGAGCACGGCGCCCTTGGCGGTGAAGCTGGGCACGTCGAAGCTGGGCAGGATGTCGGGCACCAGCAGGGCATTGAGGTCGAGGCGGCTGTCGTCGAAGCGCACCGGGTAGTGCGTGGCCTGGCCGCTTTGCCAGCCGTAGGTCTTGAAGTAGTGGGCCACCGAGCCGATCACGTCTTCGACGCTGTTGAACAGGTCGATGCGGCCGTCGCCGTTGAAGTCGATGGCAAAGCGCTGCCAGCTGCTGGGCATGAACTGCGGCCAGCCCATGGCGCCGGCGTAGCTGCCGCGCGGGGCTTGCGGGTCCAGGCCCTGCTGCTGTGCCAGGCGCAGGAAATGGCCCAGTTCGTCGCGAAAGAACTGCTGCCGGGTGGCGGCGCGCGGGTGTTCGGGCGGGAACTCCAGCGCCAGCGTGCTCAGCGCGTCAAGCACGCGGAAGTTGCCGGTGTGCCGCCCATACAGGGTCTCCACGCCGATGACGCCAACGATCAGGCTGGCGGGCACGCCGAAGGCGCGTTCGGCGCGTTCGAGCGTGTCGCGGTGTTCGAGCCAGAAGCGTTCACCGGCGCGCAGGCGCACCGGCTCGATGAAGCGGGCCCGGTAGGCGGCCCAGTTCTTGGGGGTGCCGCTGGGCGCGGGGCGCATCAGGCGGATGACGGCGGGCTGGCGCTGGGCGGCGGCGATCTGCTGGCGCACCCAGGCCGGGTCCAGGCCGTGGGCCTGCGCCAGTTCGTCGGCCAGGGCCATGGCGGGGGCTGAGGCGGCGTAGGTTTCGGGCGCTGGTGCCGGGGCCGGCTGGCGCACCGGCGTGCGGGCGGCGGCCAGTGCACACGCGGCGGCCAGCACGATCAGCGCCAGCAGCCTGCGCGAGAGAAGGGGGGCGGTGTTCAACGCGGACTTTCCTTGGGCCATGCCAGTTGCTGCCATTCACGCCGCAGTGTAGCCAGCGAGTCGGCGCTGTGGGGGGCGTAGCGCAGGGCTTCGAGGCGGATCAGCCATTTCGCCACGCGGCGGCTGAAGTCGGTGTCGCCAAAATGGCGCTGCACCTGCGCCGCCAGCGCACGGGGCGTGGGGGCGGCCGGCGCGTGCAGGCCCGCGGCCTGCAGTCGGCGCTGGCAGCGCTGCAGCAGGCGCAGCCACGGGTCGTGCGGCTGGCGTTCCCAGCGCTGCCAGGCGGCGCCGGCCAGGCTCAGCAGCACCACGATGCCGATCAGCACCGTGGCCAGGTCGGTCCAGCCCGGGCTGCTGAAACCCAGGCGCTTGAGCAGGTTCAGCTGTTGGCCCTGGGTGTAGTTGAGCACCCACTGGTTCCAGCGGTTGTTGACCGCTTCCCACGCATCGCGCAGTTGCGCCGCCAGCGTGGGGTTGAGGGTGGCGATGGCGCCGGTGAACACGCCGCCGGGGGCGCTCAGGCGCTCGAATCCGCCAATGCGCCCGGGCGCCACGGCCGAGGTCGGGTCTACCCGCACCCAGCCCTGGCCTTGCAGCCAGACCTCGGTCCAGGCGTGGGCGTCGCGCTGGCGCACCGTCCAGTAGCCGTCGACGCTGTTGAGCTCGCCACCCTGGTAGCCGGTGACCACCCGGGCCGGGATGTCCATCGCCCGCAGCAGGATGACGAAGCTGCTGGCGATGTGTTCGCAGAAGCCGGTGCGTTTGTCGAACCAGAATTCGTCGGCGGTGTCGGGCCCGTATTCGCCGGGGTCGAGCGTGTACTGGTAGCCGCCGGTGCGCAGGCGATCGAGCACCGCGTTGACCAGCGCGGGCGCGTTCTGTGGCCCGGCGCCGTGCTGTGCCCGCAGTTCCACCGCCAGCGCCAGGGTGCGCGGGTTGTAGCCCGGCGGCAGGGTCAGCTCGTCCTGCAGGGCGATGCTGGCCTGCAGCGGGCCGTGGCGAAAGTCGGTGAAGCTTTGCGCCCGGTAGCGCAGCAGCTGGGTTACCGGGGCGGCGGCGATCCATTGCAGATCGGGCGTCATGCTCGCGTTCAGACCCGCCGCCTCGGGTGCCTGCGTGGCGGCGTCCAGGGTGAGCAGCCAGCGCCGCTGGTGCGGTTCGAGGGTCATTTCGTAGCGCACCGGTTCGCCGCGCACCGCCAGGTTGGCGGTGGGCGCCATGTCGGGCGGGAAGCTCGAGCGCAGCGGCCGCCATTCGATGCCGTTGAAATCGCTGAGCACCGGGCCGCGGAAGTAGAGCTGGCTCTGCGGCGGCGGCGGGCCATCAAAGCGCACCCGCAGGGCGATGCTGTCGTCGAGCACCAGCCGGGCGATCTGCCCGACCTGCATGCGGTTGGACAGCCCCGAGCGGCTGGTGTTGGCATCGTCTGGCAGGCCCCACAGCGGCGCCATGCGCGGGAACAGCAGAAACAGCACCAGCATGATGGGCGCCCCCAGCGCGGCCATGCCGGCGGCGATGCGCACCGAGCGCAGCAGCGGCGGCCGGCCCACGGGCAGGTGGGCGTTGACCAGCACGGTCAGCAGGCCCAGCAGCGCCAGCAAAATGCCCGCCGCCGTGAGCAGCGACTGCGAGAAGAAGAAGTGGGTGAGCAGGGTGAAGAAGCCGAGGAAGAAGACCACGAAGGCGTCGCGCCGCGCGCGCAGCTCCAGCGTCTTGAGCGCCAGCAGCACGACGATGAGGGTTACCCCCGCATCGCGCCCGAGCAGGGTGCGGTGGCTCAGCCAGGTGGCGCCCAGGGTGAGCAGCAGCAGGCCCAGGCGCCACGGCCAGGCCGGCAGCGGCTGCCCGCGCAGGGTGATGGCCGTGCGCCAGCCCAGCACGCCGGCGGCCAGCACGCTGCACCACCAGGGCACGTGCGGGATCTGCATGGCCGCGATCCAGCCGATGACCCCGAGCAGGAACAGCGTGTCGCGCGCGTCTCTTGGAAGTGAAGTCAGGAACGCGGTGGTCATGTCAGAAGCGTCCCTGGCGCGAGGGCAGTTGTGCCAGGGCAGCCGTGGAACCGGCTCCGCCGGGCCACAGGCTGCGTCCCCCTCCCGCAGGAGAGGGGGAAGACGCGAAGCGGCGCAGGGGGTGCTTCATGACCTGGCGAGGGCTTCCAGACAACGGGTTTTGTGGGTCAGGCCTTGATCCGGCGGCAATTCGGCGCCCGGCAGGCGCAGGCCATAGTCCAGGCCCAGCCGGTCGGCCAGCAGCACCCAGGCGGTCAGGCGCGAGAGCCGCGCCTCCACCTCGTGGGTGCCGGTGTGCGCGAAATCCAGCCACAGCTGCTGCCGTTGCGCGCTCAGCGCGTCGCGGCTGACCAGTTCGTTGCGGCCGGTGGCAAAGGCCTGGGCGGCCTTCTTCCAGACGATGGTTTTCTGCGCGTCGCCGCGGCGGTAGGCGCGCACGCCGTCGAACTCGCCGGGGCTCTGGGTGGTGGTGCTCGGCCCGGTCGGCCCGGCCTGCGGCTGCCCGGCGGGCAGGGGCGGCGGTTGCTGCTCGGCCGCGGGGTAGACCAGCAGCGTCGCCGCTGGCCGCCACACCGTCCACACGCGGAAGGTGCCCAGCGGAAACAGGGTGAGCGCGGTGAGGGCGGGCAGGGCGTGCACGCCGCGGCGCGGCGCGGTCCAGGCCACCTGCACGGTGCTGCTGCCCTGGGCCGGTACGTCGGCCCAGCCCAGGTGGGTGTCGCCCGTGCCGTTGTCGGCGATCACCCCCAGGCCAATGCCGTGGCGGTCCCGGCGGCGCTCGCTGGAGAGGCGGATGTCCAGCCGCGCGGGCTGCCCGGCGTGCACCGGGGCCGGTGGCGTCAGGTGCAGGGTGAGGCCACGCAGGTTGGCATGGCCGATGTGCATGCCCACCACCGCACTGCCAGCGAGCAAAAAGGTGAGCAGGTAGCCCAGGTTGAGCTGGTAGTTGATGCTGCCCACCAGCAGCACCAGCAGGGTCAGGGCCAGCATCCAGCCGGCGCGGGTGGGCAGGATGTAGACGTTGCGATGGGTGAGTGTGAGGGTGTCGCTGCGCGGCAGGCGCTCGTGAAACCAGCGGCGCAGCCGTTGCCGCAGCGCCCGCAGCGGGTGGCGCCAGGACAGAGCTGCTGTTGGCGGAAGGACCGATGTCATGGCTGTTGAACCAGCGGTGGAGCGAAGGGCTTGTTGCCAGAAACACCGCGGAACTGGCTTCGCCAGGCCGCAGGTGTTGCCCCCTTGAGGGGGACGCGCGCAGCGCGGCGGGGGTGACTCATGGCAGCGGCGTCGCCTCGACCATGGCCCGGACCTGCTCCACCGAGCCTCGCCCGGCATCGCTCACCGGCACCAGCCGGTGCGCCACCGTCTGCGGCAGGATGGCGGCAATGTCGTCGGGCGCGACGTAATCGCGCCCCTGCAGGAAGGCCTGCGCCTTGGCCGCGCGCACCACCGCCAGCGCCGCGCGGGGCGACAGGCCCTGGGCGAACCAGCGGCCCGAGCGGGTGGCGTTGACCAGGTCTTGCAGGTAGTCGAGCACCGGGTCGGCCGTGTGCACCGCGGCCACCGCCTGCTGCAGCCGCGCCAGATCGGGTGGCGTGAGCACCGGTGGCAGGTGTTCCAGCATGTCGCGGCGGTCCTGGCCCTTGAGCAGTTCGCGCTCGGCCGCGCGGTCCGGGTAGCCCAGCGAGAGGCGCATGTGAAAGCGGTCGAGCTGCGATTCGGGCAGCGCGTAGGTGCCCAGCTGGTCGTGCGGGTTTTGCGTGGCGATGACGAAGAAGGGCTGCGGCAGGGCGCGCGTTTCACCTTCCACCGTGACCTGTTTCTCCTCCATGGCTTCGAGCAGCGCGCTCTGGGTTTTGGGGCTGGCGCGGTTGATCTCGTCAGCCAGCAATACCTGGGCAAACACCGGCCCGGGGTGGAAGACGAAGCCCTCGCGCCCGCGCTCGTAGATCGACACGCCCACCAGGTCGCTGGGCATCAGGTCGGCGGTGAACTGCACGCGCGAGAACTGCAGCCCGAAGCTGCGCGAGAGCGCATGGGCCAGGGTGGTCTTGCCCACGCCGGGCACGTCTTCAATGAGCAGGTGGCCGCCCGCCAGCAGGCAGGCCACGCAGTCGGCCACCTGGGCGGACTTGCCCACAATGACCGTGTTAAGCTGGTTCAACAGTTGTTGGATCTTGTGTTCGGCATGCATGCCGAGCACCTTACCGTAAAACAGGCCATGGGACAGGCGACCGGATTTTTCACCCACCCCGACTGCTGGCGACACGAAATGGGCGCGGGGCACCCCGAATGCCCGGCGCGGCTGGACGCCATCGCCGACCGGCTGCTGATCAGCGGACTGGACGCCGTGCTCGACCGGCGCGAGGCCACCCCGGCGGCGCTGGCCGACCTCGAACTGGCCCACGGCCGCCTGCACCTGGCGGCGCTGCGTGGCCTGGCCGAGCAGTTGCGCGACGACATCGCCGCCGGCGGCCCGACCCATGCGCAGATCGACCCCGACACCTCGATCAACCTGCACAGCTGGGACGCCATCCTGGCCTCGGCCGGCGCAGCCATCGACGCGGTGGACGCGGTGATGGCCGGCGAGCTGGCCAACGCCTTCTGCGCGGTGCGCCCGCCCGGCCACCACGCCACCCGCCACCAGGCCATGGGCTTCTGCTTCGTCAACAACGTGGCGGTCGCGGCCAAGTACGCGCTCGAGCGGCATGGCCTCAAGCGGGTGGCGATCATCGACTTTGATGTGCACCACGGCAACGGCACCGAGGACATCGTGGCCGGGGACGAGCGCATCCTCATGTGCAGCTTCTACCAGCACCCGTTCTATCCGCACTGGGACCATTCGAGTGCGGCCAACCTGGTCAACCTGCCGGTGCCGGCCTACACCCGGGGCATGGACATCCGCGAGCTGGTGGACATGATGTGGCTGCCCCGCCTGGACGCGCACCAGCCGCAGCTGATCCTGATCAGCGCCGGCTTCGACGGCCACCGCGAGGACGACATGGGCCAGCTCGGTCTGGTCGAGAACGACTACATCTGGATCACCGAACGCCTGATGGACGTGGCCCGGCGCCATGCCCAGGGCCGCATCGTCAGCTGCCTCGAAGGCGGCTACGACCTCAGCTCGCTGGCGCGCAGCGTGGAAGCCCATGTGCGCGTGCTGGCGGGTGTCTGATCCCCCCGAGAACGACGGAGACCACATGAGCGAAGACATCCTGCTGCACAGCCGCGACGAGCGCGGCGTGCACACCATCACCCTGAACAACCCCAAAGCCTTCAACGCCCTGTCCGAAGCCATGATGGCCGCCTTCCAGCAGGCCGTCGGGGCGGTGGCTGCCGACCCCGGCGCGCGCGTGCTGGTGATTGCCGCCAACGGCCGCGCCTTCTGCGCCGGGCACGACCTCAAGGAAATGAAGTCCAAGCCCGACCAGGCCTATTACCAGCGCCTGTTTGCCACCTGCGCCCGGCTCATGCTCAGCCTGCGCCAGCTGCCGGTGCCGGTGATTGCGCGGGTGCACGCGCTGGCCACCGCCGCGGGCTGCCAGCTGGTGGCGCAGTGCGACCTGGCGGTGGCGGCGCAGGGGGCGCGCTTTGGGGTCAACGGCATCGACGTCGGCCTGTTCTGTGCCACCCCCAGCGTGCCGCTGTCGCGCAACATGGGCCCCAAGCAGGCGATGGAAATGCTGCTGACCGGCGACTTCATCAGCGCCGACGAGGCACAGCGCCGTGGCCTCGTCAACCGGGTGGTGACCGAGGACGCGCTGGACGCCGAGGTGGCCACGCTGGTCGACCGCATCCTGGGCAAGCCGCGCGAGGCCATTGCCATGGGCAAGGACCTGTTCTACCGCCAGCTGGAAACCGGTATCGAGTCGGCCTACCAGCTCGCCGGCCAGACCATGGCCTGCAACATGGCACACGACGTGGCACAGGAAGGCGTGCAGGCCTTCATCGACAAGCGCGCGCCCAGCTGGCGCCCCGCCAGCGCCTGAGCAGCCCATCGGGTGGGCGCCGTGGCGGCGCGCCGAGGTGGGCGTTTGTCCGTTTCCGCGGCTTGCCGCTGCCCCGCCGCTGCCCGGGCGCGTTACGCCACTGCGGCATGATCGGGGGCATGACGACCGAACCACTGCGCCACCCGCCGGCGCCCCCCCTCCAAGACCTGCAAGCCTGGCTGCAGGGTTTTACCCAGCCCACGGTGTGGCTGGAGCTGCTGGTTTTGCTGTTGTGCGTGCTGCTGGCCTGGGGGGCTGTGCGCCTGCTGCGCGCAGCGCTGGGCAAGAAGGACGCCACCGGCTCGGTACTGTGGGGCCGCCATGTCTTCGACGGTGCCCTGTTCCCGCTGCTGCTGCTGCCGCTGGGCTACCTGGCGCGTGCGCTGCTGCAGTGGTATGTGCCGCTGGTGGTGTTCAAGGTGGCCATACCGGTGCTGGTGGCGCTGGTGGTCATCCGGGTGGGGGTGAAGGTGCTGCAGGTGGCTTTCACCGCCGCACCCTGGGTGCGGGCCCTGGAGCGCACGATTTCCTGGCTGGCCTGGGGCGCCATGGTGCTGTGGGTCAGCGGCCTGCTGCCGGTGGTGCTGGCCGAGCTGGACGACATCCGCTGGAAGGTCGGTGCGTCCACCCTCAGTCTGCGCACCCTGCTCGAAGGCGCGATCACCGCCGGCGCGGTGATGATCCTGATGCTGTGGGTGTCGTCGGCGCTGGAGGCGCGGCTGCTGAAGTCGGCGGTGGGCAGCCAGCTTTCGCTGCGCAAGGCGGTGGCCAACATCACCCGGGCCGTGTTGCTCTTCCTGGGCCTCATCTTCGCACTGTCGGCGGTGGGCATCGACCTGACGGCGCTGTCGGTGCTTGGGGGCGCAGTGGGGGTGGGCATTGGTTTTGGTTTGCAGAAACTGGCAGCCAACTACGTCAGCGGCTTCGTCATCCTCGCCGAGCGCAGCATGCGCATCGGCGACAACGTGCGGGTCGACAACTTCGAAGGCCGCATCACCGACATCACCACCCGTTACACGCTCATCCGCTCGCCAGCGGGGCGCGAGTCCATCGTGCCCAACGAGATGCTGATCACCAACCGGGTGGAAAACCTGTCGCTGGCCGATCCGCGGGTCTGGCTGTCCACCGTGGTCAACGTGGGCTACGAGAGCGACGTGGACCTGGTGCAGCGCCTGCTGGTGGACGCTGCACGGGCGCAGCCACGTGTGCTGCGCGACCCCGCCCCGACCGCGTCCCTCTCGGCCTTCGGTGCCGACGGCCTGGAGTTCACCCTGGGTTTCTGGCTGGCCGATCCGGAGAACGGCCAGCTCAACATCCGCTCGGACATCAACCTGACCGTCCTGCAGGCCTTGCGCCAGCACGGCATTGACATTCCCTACCCGCAGCGGGTGGTGCACCTGCACCCGGCACCGCGGGTGGACGCCCAAGACTGAGCCGGCTGGGATGACGGCTCAGGTCCACCGGCAAACCCCGCGCCACCGCGCGCTGTCCTTTCGCTGGCGTCCAACACGCCGCCTTGGCGGCATGGCGTGTGGTGGACTGCCCGGTTCCTTTTATAATGAGAAAAAAGCACGATCGTTCGATTTTTTGCATCCCGCTCCCACTCGGCGGTGTCGCCGTAAAAATCTACAATGCGAGTTGACGTGCACGTCAATTCGAGCACCCCGTTCCAACCGATTCCCTTTCTCATCAGGAGCCAGCGAACATGAAGATCCTCGTCCCCGTCAAGCGCGTGGTGGATTACAACGTCAAGGTGCGCGTCAAGAGCGACGGCACGGGCGTGGACATCGCCAACGTCAAGATGAGCATGAACCCGTTTGACGAAATCGCGGTGGAGGAAGCCGTGCGCCTGAAAGAAAAAGGCGCGGCCACCGAGGTGATCGCCGTCTCCTGCGGCGTGGCCCAGTGCCAGGAAACCCTGCGCACGGCCATGGCCATCGGCGCCGACCGCGCGATCCTGGTCGAGACCGATGCCGAACTGCAGCCCCTGGCCGTGGCCAAGCTGCTCAAGGCGCTGGTGGACAAAGAGCAGCCCGGCCTGGTGATCCTGGGCAAACAGGCGATCGACGACGACGCCAACCAGACCGGGCAGATGCTCGCCGCGCTGGCCGACCTGCCGCAGGCCACCTTCGCCAGCAAGGTGGAAGTCGCTGGTGACAAGGCCAAGGTGACCCGCGAAGTCGACGGCGGCCTGGAGACGCTGGAGGTGACGCTGCCCGCCGTGGTGACCACCGACCTGCGCCTGAACGAGCCGCGCTATGTGACGCTGCCCAACATCATGAAGGCCAAGAAGAAGCCGCTGGAGACCGTCAAGCCCGAGGACCTGGGCGTGGACGTGAGCCCGCGCCTGAAGACCCTGAAGGTGGCCGAGCCGGCCAAGCGCGGCGCGGGCGTGAAGGTGCCCGATGTCGCCGCCCTGGTCGACAAGCTCAAGAACGAAGCCAAGGTGATCTGACCGCCGCGCCCCCAACACTGATCAAGGAATTCACGTCATGACCGCACTCGTCATTGCCGAACACGACAACGCTTCCATCAAGGGCGCCACCCTCAACACCGTCACCGCCGCCACTGCCTGCGGTGGTGAAGTGCATGTGCTGGTGGCCGGCCACAACGCCGGCGCTGCCGCCGCTCAGGCCGCGCAGATCGCCGGCGTGGCCAAGGTGATCCACGCCGACGCCGAAGGCTTCGCCCACGGCCTGGCCGAAAACGTCGCCGCCCAGGTGCTGGCCATCGCTTCAGGCTACAGCCACATCCTCTTCCCCGCCACCGCCAGCGGCAAAAACGTGGCCCCGCGCGTGGCCGCCAAACTCGATGTGGCGCAGATCAGCGACATCACCAAAGTCATCAGCCAAGACACCTTCGAGCGCCCGATCTACGCTGGCAACGCCATCGCCACCGTGCAGAGCCTGGATGCCACCAAAGTCATCACCGTGCGCACCACTGGCTTTGACGCCGCAGGCCAGGGCGGATCGGCCGCCGTGGAAACCGTGGCCGCCGCCAGCGGCAACGGCAAGAGCACCTATGTGGGCAGCGAAATCGCCAAGAGCGACCGCCCCGAGCTGACGGCAGCCAAGATCATCGTCAGCGGTGGTCGCGCACTGGGTAGCGCCGAGAAGTTCAACGAAGTGATGACCCCGCTGGCCGACAAGCTGGGCGCCGCCCTGGGTGCCAGCCGTGCGGCGGTGGACGCCGGTTACGCGCCCAACGACTGGCAGGTCGGCCAGACCGGCAAGATCGTCGCGCCGCAGCTGTACGTGGCCGCCGGCATTTCCGGCGCCATCCAGCACCTGGCGGGCATGAAGGACAGCAAGGTGATCGTGGCGATCAACAAAGACCCCGAAGCCCCGATCTTCTCCGTGGCCGACTACGGCCTGGAGGCCGACCTGTTCGCCGCTGTGCCGGAACTGGTCTCGAAGCTGTAACACCCCACAAAACTTTCCTGCAACAGCGCTGGAGCAGACCCCCCTCCAGCAGCGGCCGAGGAACCGGCTTTGCCGGGCCTCTGGCTGCGCCCCCTTGAGGGGGTGACGCCGCAGGCGGCGCGGGGGTGAATCTGGAGACTTTCATGAGCTACACCGCCCCCCTCAAAGACATGTTGTTCAACATCGAGCACCTGGCCCGCATCGACCAGGTGTCGCAGCTGCCGGGTTTTGAAGATGCCGGTCTGGAGACCGCGCAGGCCGTGCTGGAGGAGTGCGCCAAGCTCAACGAAGGCGTGATCGCTCCGCTGAACTGGGAGGGCGACAAGTACCCGTCATCGTTCCACGATGGCAAGGTCACCACCACCCCGGGTTTCAAGGATGCCTTCAAGCAGTACGCCGACGGTGGCTGGCAGGGCCTGCAACACCCGGTGGACTTTGGCGGCCAGGGCCTGCCCAAGACCATCGGTGCCGCCTGTGGCGAAATGCTCAACAGCGCCAACATGAGCTTCGCCCTGTGCCCGCTGCTGACCGACGGTGCCATCGAGGCCCTGCTGACCGCCGCCAGCGACGAGCTCAAGGCCACCTACCTGGAGAAGCTCATCAGCGGCCAGTGGACCGGCACGATGAACCTGACCGAACCGCAGGCCGGCTCTGACCTCGCCGCCGTGCGCAGCCGCGCCGAGCCGCAGCCCGACGGCACCTACAAGGTCTTCGGCACCAAGATCTACATCACCTATGGTGAGCACGACATGGCCGAGAACATCGTCCACCTCGTGCTGGCCCGGGTGACCGGCGCGCCCGAGGGCGTCAAGGGCATCAGCCTGTTCGTCGTGCCCAAGTTCATGGTCAACGCCGACGGTTCGCTGGGCGCGCGCAACGATGTGCATTGCGTGTCCATCGAACACAAGATGGGCATCAAGGCCAGCCCCACCGCCGTGCTGCAGTACGGCGACCACGGGGGTGCCGTGGGCTACCTGGTGGGCGAGGAAAACCGCGGCCTCGAATACATGTTCATCATGATGAACGCCGCCCGCTACGCGGTGGGTGTGCAGGGCATCGCCATCAGCGAGCGTGCCTACCAGAAGGCCGTGACCTACGCCAAGGACCGGGTGCAGAGCCGCCCGGTGGACGGCAGCTTCACCACCGCCGCGCCCATCATCCACCACGCCGACGTCAAGCGCATGCTCATGACCATGCGCGCCGTGACCGAAGGCTGCCGGGCCATGGCCAGCGTGGCTGCGGCCGCCTACGATGCCGCCCACCACCACCCCGATGCCGAGGTGCGCCAGCAGAACGCCGCCTTCTACGAATTCATGGTGCCGCTGGTCAAGGGCTACAGCACCGAGATGAGCCTGGAAGTCACCAGCCTGGGCGTGCAGGTGCACGGCGGCATGGGGTTCATTGAAGAGACCGGCGCCGCCCAATACTACCGCGACGCCAAGATCCTGACCATTTACGAAGGCACGACCGCCATCCAGGCCAACGACCTGGTGGGCCGCAAGACCGCCCGCGACGGCGGCCAGGGCGCCAAGGCGATGGCCGCCCAGATCGAAAAGACCGAGGCCGAACTCCAGGCCCGCGGCAGTGCCCACGCGCTGGCGGTGGCCAGGCGCCTGGGCGCCGCCCGCCAGGCGTTTGTCGATGTGGTCGAGTTCATTGCCGCCAACACCCGGAGCAATCCCAACGCCGCCTTCGCCGGCAGCGTGCCCTACCTCATGCTGGCCGGCAACCTGATGGCGGGCTGGCAGCTCGCGCGCGCGCTGCTGGTGGCCGAAGACCAGCTGGCAGCCGGCAAGGACGTGCCCTTCATGACCGCCAAGATCACCACCGCGCGCTTCTATGCCGACCACCTGCTCAGCCGCGCACCGGGCGTGCGCGATGCCATCGTCGAAGGTGCCGAGGCAGTGACCGCGCTGCCGGCCGAGGCCTTCTAAGCCCTCGGTCACGCCCTGTAAAGCCGCCGGCCTGTCGCGCCACCGACAGGCCGCTCCGCCCAGAATGCCGCGCAAACCCTTTTGAACCTGGAGACCCCATGACCACCCGCCAACGCTACCTGCCCCCGGTGCTGCAGAACCTGCCGTTCCCGGTGATCGGCTCTCCGCTGTTCATCATCAGCAACCCCAAGCTGGTCATCGCCCAGTGCAAGGCGGGGGTGGTGGGCTCCATGCCGGCGCTCAACGCCCGCCCGGCCTCGCAGCTCGATGAGTGGCTGGCCGAAATCACCGAGGCATTGGCGGCCCACAACAAGGCCCACCCGGACCAGCCGGCAGCGCCGTTTGCCATCAACCAGATCGTGCACAAGAGCAACGACCGCCTGGAGCACGACCTGCAGCTGTGCGCCAAGTACAGGGTGCCCATCATCATCACCAGCCTGGGCGCGCGCGAAGATGTGAACCAGGCGGTGCACAGCTGGGGTGGTGTGGTCATGCACGATGTGATCAACAACGTGTTCGCCCACAAGGCTATCGAGAAGGGGGCCGATGGCCTGATTCCGGTGGCGGCCGGCGCGGGTGGCCATGCCAGTGTCAAGAGCCCGTTCGCCATGATCCAGGAGATCCGCGAATGGTTTGACGGCCCGGTGGCGCTGTCGGGCTCCATCGCCTCGGGCGGCGCCATCCTGGCGGCGCAAGCCATGGGAGCCGACTTCGCCTACATCGGCTCGGCCTTCATCGCCACCGACGAAGCGCGCGCGGTCGAGGGCTACAAGCAGATGATCACCGAGAGCAACTCGGACGACATCGTCTACAGCAACTTCTACACCGGGGTGCACGGCAACTACCTCAAAGGCAGCATCCGCAACGCCGGCATGGACCCGGACAACCTGCCGGTGAGCGACCCGAGCAAGATGAACTTCAGCACCGGTGAAGGGGCCAACGCCGCCAAGGCCTGGAAAGACATCTGGGGTTGCGGCCAGGGCATTGGTGCCATCCGCGAGGTGGTGCCAGCGGCCGATCTGGTGGCCCGCTTCAAACGCGAATACGCCGAGGCCAAGGCGCGTATCTGCGGCAGCTGAGACGGTACAGGCCTTGCCCTGACCAGCCGGCCCGCAGGCCGGCTTTTTTGCGTCCAACTGCCCGGCTCAGGGCTTGAACAGCTCGCGGATCGAATCGAGCAAGGTCGGGGCGCCGGTGTATTCGGCGCCGGTACCGTCGGCCAGACGGGCCACCGCCCCGCCGTTGGCCCATTCGCTGTAGAGCCAGTCGCCGTTGGCGCGCACCAGGCCGGCCGGGGGCTCTGGCGGCATGCTCACCGGCACCCCTTGCAGGGCAGCGGCCATGTAGTCCAGCCAGATCGGCAGCGCCAGCCGGGCGCCCGAGCCATGGTCACCCAGGCTGCGCGGCTGGCCATAACCCATCCACACCACGGCGGCCAGGCTGGGGTGGTAGCCGGCAAACCAGGCGTCCAGCACGTTGTCGGTGGTGCCGGTTTTGCCATACAGGTCGGGCCGCTGCAGCACCGTCTGCACCCGCGCGGCCGTGCCCACCCGGGTCACATCGGCCAGCAGGCTGTTCATCACATAGGCGTTGCGCGCCGGCAGGGCGCGGTTGTCTTCGGTCAGCGCGGGCGGTGGTGGCGCCTGGAACAGCAGCTTGCCCTGCGCATCGGTGATCTGTTCGATCAACACCGGCTCCACCGCCCAGCCGCCGTTGGCCAGCGTGGCGTAGGCGCGCGCCATTTGCAGCGGCGTCACCTGGCCGGTGCCCAGGGCCAGCGTCAGGTTGTCGGGCTGCCGGGCCACATCCAGCCCGAAGCGGCCGAGCCAGTCGCGCGCTGGCAGGGTGCCGGTGTGCTGCAGCACCCGCACGCTCACCAGGTTGTTTGACTGCGCCAACGCCTGCCGCAGCGTGAGCACCCCGTCGGCCGAGGGCGCACCGCTGTTGCCGGGGCTCCAGCCGTTGGCCGCCGTGAAGGGCCGGTCGTCCACCAGGGTGCCGGGCATCACCCGTGCCTCCAGCGCAGCCGAATAGAGCAGGGGCTTGATGGTCGAGCCTGGCTGACGCCAGCCTTGGGTCACGTGGTTGAACGGCTGGCGCGAAAAGTCAAAGCCGCCCACCAGCGCGCGCACCCGGCCCGTGCGCGCGTCCAGCGCCACCAGCCCCGCCTCGGCCTGGGGCCACTGGCTGATGGCCCAGGCCTGGCCCTCGCGCACCACCCGCAGCACCGAGCCGCGCCGTATTTTCAGCGCTGCTGTGGCCTTGGGCGACAGCCCAGCCTTGGCCCATTGCAGACCTTCACCGGTGATGCGCACCGCCTCGCCGCCCGCCAGCTGCACCCGCACCTCCTGCGGGCTGGCCGCCAGCACGATGGCCGCGCGCAGCAGATCGTCGTCCCGGTGGTCTTTCAAAGCCGCGGCGGCGGCCTGCTCCAGCGCGGCGCCCTGGGTGTTCGGCAAGTCTTCATGCGCCTCGGGGCCCCGCCAGGGGCCGCGCCGGTCCTGCGCCAGCACGCCGCGCTGCAGCGCGGTGGTGGCCGCACGCTGGTCGGCCGCCAGCAGCGAGGTGGTCACCCGGATACCGCTGGTGTAGGCGCCCTCGCCAAAGCGCTCGACCACCGCGCGGCGCGCCATTTCGGCCACATGGGCGGCGTCGATGCTGCGCTGCCCGGGCGGGCGTATCACCAGCTTCTCGGCCAGCGCCCGGGCCAGCTCGGCGTCGTCAATGACCCCCACCTCGCGCATGCGCTGCAGCACCACCCGCTGGCGCTGGGTGGCGCGTTCGAAGTTGGCCACCGGGTTGGCGTAATAGGGGTTTTGCGGCAGGCCGGCGAGCAGCGCCGACTCGGCGGTGGACAGCTGTTGCAGCGACTTGCCGAAATAGGTCTGCGCCGCCGCCTCGAAGCCATAGGCCCGCTGGCCGAGGAAGATCTCGTTCATGTAGATCTCCAGGATGCGGTCCTTGGACAGCGCCTTCTCCACCTCCAGCGCGAGCAGGATTTCCTTGGTCTTGCGTTCGAAGCTCAGCTCACGGGTCAGCAGCATGGTGCGCACCAACTGCTGGGTGATGGTGCTGGCGCCCTGTCTGCGGCCACCGGTGATGAGCGCCAGCGCAGCCCGCGCCATGCCCTTGGGGTCGATGCCGCTGTGCTCGCGAAAGCGGGTGTCCTCAATGGCCAGCAGCGCATCCTGCAGACGCTGGGGAATGCGCGCGAGCGGCACATACATGCGGCGTTCGGCCCCAAACTGGGCCAGGGCCACACCATCGGCGGTGAACACCTGCAGCGGCAGCTTGGGCTGGTACTGCACGATGCGGTCAATCGGCGGCAGATCGATCAGCGTCGCCCGGGCGGGCGCCACCGCGGCCAGCCCCCAGGCCAGCACCAGGCCCAGCGGCAGCAGACGGACCCGGGCACGGCGACAAAAAGTGGCAAACATGGGCTGAATTATCCCGAAGCGGTGTCTGGCGCGGGTGTGGTGCCTGTCAGCGCGGGTGTTCACAGCGCCATGCCGCCAGCCGCCATTGAGCAGCGCCGACGGCACATTCCGTTAGAGTACGCGCCTTGGCGGCCGCACCGGCCGCCCTTCCATCTGTACCGACCCACCAGCGCCCCCACCATGAACGGCCCCATCAACCTGACCCAGCTTCCCCAGCCCCACCGGTTCCGCGCCGGTGATGTGTTCGTGCTCTTCGGCGAACTGTTCGGCCGTGGCTATGCCAACGGGCTGGTCGCCCAGGCCCGCGCGGCGGGCATGACCATTGTCGGCATCACCGTCGGCCGGCGCGAGGCCGACGGCACGCTGCGCCCGCTGAGCGACGAAGAACTCGCCACCGCCGAAGCCAACCTGGGCGGCAAGATCATCAATGTGCCGCTGATGGCCGGCTTCGACATGGACGCCCCCGCCGGCACCCCCACCCCCACCGAACTGCTGGGCAAGCTCACCCTCAAGACCTGGACCGAGGACAAGCTCGACTGGGACCACATCGCCCAGTGCCGCGAAGTCGGCACCGCCCGCTTCAAGGCATCGGTGTCGCAGGTCATGGCCACCCTTGACGGCCTGATCCCCGACGGTGCCCAGGTGTTCTTTGCCCACACCATGGCCGGCGGCATTCCCAAGGCCAAGGTCTTCCTGGCCATTGCCAACCGCATCTACAAAGGCCGGGGCGAGCGCCACCAGTCGTCCGACGTGCTGCTGCAAAGCGACCTGGGCAAGCTCATATTGATGAACTTCGACGAAGTCTCGGCCAACACCTTCGGCCACCTCATCGAAGGCAGCCGCGCCATCCGCGAGCGGGTGCAGCGCACCGGCGGCAGTGCCTGTTACAGCGCCTACGGCTACCACGGCACCGCCATCCTCATCGGTGACCAATACAAGTGGCAAAGCTACAGCAACTACACCCAGGGCTACGCCAAGATGCGCCTGGAGCGCATCGCGCAGGACGCCTGGGCGCAGGGCGTGCGCGCCACCGTCTACAACTGTCCCGAGATCCGCACCAACTCGTCCGACATCTTCTCCGGCGTGGAACTGCCCCTGTTCTCGCTGCTGCGTGCCCTGCGCCGTGAAAACGGCGGCGCCTGGGCCGAGGGCATCTGGAAGGAATGCGCCGAGCGACTGAGCGACGGTGAAGCCGGGCTGGCCGTGGTCATGCAGCGCATCGCCGACTTTTACGCCAGCGACGTGATGCAGCGCTACGACAACTTCGCCGCCTGGCCCATGCCCAACAGCCAGGACCTGGCCGACCTCATGATCGGTTCCAGCGACGACCTGGTGGCCATGCACAAAGACCGCAACGCCCTCATCACCGACCTGCTCAGCACCCTGGTCATCGAGGCGTCGGGCGCCCTCATGTTCAACGCGTCGGCCCACCCCAGCGGCCCGGTGCTCTGGCTCAACCACGACCTCATCGCGCAGCAGCTCAACCGTGCCCACGCCTGAGCGAGCGCCATGCCGGCAGCCACACCGCACCCCCCCCAGGCCCCACGCCCTGCGCGCGGCGCTGCCCCTGCGTGCGGCAGCCCGCGCCACCACGGCCGCGTGGTGCCCCGGCGCGCCATGCCCGGGCACACCGGTGACGGCCTGAACCCACGGCGACCCTTGCGGCCATGGACCACCTGACCGCTCAATGCCAGCGCCTGTGGGCCGCCAGCCCCGGTGGCCCACTGCCCGCCGCTCCCGCTGCTCCCGCCACCCCGGTGCGTGCGCTGGTGGTGGCGCTGCGCAGCCCGGCCGACTGGGCCGCGCTCGCGCCCCTCTGGCGTGGTGTACAGACCGATTTCGACTGGCCCGAACCCGCCATCGCCGTCAACGGCACCGACGCCTTTGAGCTCTGGTTTGCCTTGGCCGAAGGCTTGCCCTGGGCCGAAGCGGCCCGGCTGCTGCACGGCTTGCAGCGCCGCTACCTGGGCGCTGTGCCCGCCGAGCGGGTGCGCTGCTGGCCGGTCCCCCCATCCACACGGGCCGATGCGCCCAATGGTCCGCCCACCCGCTCGCCCATCTGCCCGCCCTTTGCCGCCGCTGCCGAACGCTGGGCCGCCTTCGTGGCACCCGACCTGCCCGCCGTGTTCGGCGACGACCCGGCGCTCGATGTCGAGCCCGGTGCCGACGCCCAGGCCGACCTGCTGGCCCGTTTGCAACCAGTGGGCCCCGCCGCGCTGCGCCGGGCGCTGGCTGCGCTGCCGCTGCAGCCCGAGCCGGCGCCACCCGAGCCCTTGTCGCTTGAGGCGGTGCCACCTGGCCCGGCCGAGCCCGCTGCCCCGCATCTCGCCGCAGCCCCGGCATTGGGCCCATACGACGACCCGCGCGCCTTCCTGCGGGCGGTCATGAACGACCCCTCCATCCCGCTGACCCTGCGCATCGAAGCCGCCAAGGCCCTGTGCCAGGCGCTGCAACAGGCTGCGTAACCTCAAACGCACCGTGCTGTTTGCCGTTCTGTTCACCGACCAACCGGGCCATGGCGCCCTGCGCGCTGCGCACCTGGAGGCCCATGTCGCCTGGGTCCATGCACACCGCAGCCGGGTGCTGGTCGCCGGTTCGCTGCGCCACGAGCCCGGCGACGTGCCCAAGGGCGGACTGTGGGTGGTTGAGGCAGGCTCCAAGGCCGAGGTCTTTGAGTTGCTGCAAAGCGACCCGTTCTACACCTGCGGCCTTCGCCAGAGCATCGACATCTTCCATTGGAGCAAGGCGCTACCCGACCACCAGGCGCTGGTGTGAACGGCACAACCCCTGCACAATCCGACGCCGCATTTCTTCTGCGAACCCAAACCCTTGAAAACCTTCGCGGCGGGGGCGCCGCTCCTACAAAGGCCCCCTCGACCGCCCACACCCCCGCGCCAGAAATGCCCCCGTCTCCGTAGGAGCGGCGCCCCCGTCGCGAATCCCCGCCCCCGCATTCCCTGCGCGAACGCCAAGCCCCCGGAAAACCTTCGCGGCGAGGGCGCCGCTCCTACAGGCTCTCCCCTCAACCACCCAACCGCTCTGCCCGCAGCGTTCCTGCAAACGCCCCCTCAAGCGCCCGACTGTTCCATCGCCCGGGCCATGGTCTTGCCCAGTTCCACGCCCCACTGGTCGTACGCATTGATGCCCCACACCGCCGCCTGCACAAACACCTTGTGTTCGTACAGCGCGACCAGCGCGCCCAGGCGGTGCGGGGTGAGCTGGTCGATCCACAGCACGCTGTTGGGCACGTTGCCGGCAAAGCTGCGCTGGCGCACCCAAGGCTCGGCTTGCGCCATGGTCTGGCCCTCGCGCATCAAGGCCTGCAAGGTGTCGGTGGCATCGCGGCCCACGGCCAGGGCTTGGGCTTGGGCGCGCAGGTTCAGGTTGACCAGGCGGTGGTGTTCGGCGGCCAGCGGCAGCGGCGTGTCTTCGCTCTCCACGCCCACAAACTCCACCGGCACCCGGTGTGTGCCCTGGTGCAGCAACTGGAAGTAAGCGTGCTGCCCGTCGGTGCCCAGACCACCCCAGACGATGGGGCCGGTATCGGTGTCGGCGGGCTGGCCGTCGCGGCGGGTGTGCTTGCCGTTGCTCTCCATGTCCATCTGCTGCACGAAGGGCACAAAGCGCCCCAGCCGGCTGGGGTAGCAGCTGAGCAGCTGCGTCGGGCAGTGCAGGAAGTTGCGGTTCCACACACCGCTGAGCGCCAGGATGACGGGCAGGTTCTGCCCCAGCGGGGCGGTGCGAAAGTGCGCGTCCATGGCCCGCCCCCCGGCCAGGAATTCGCGGAAGGCCGCCGAGCCAATGGCCAGGGCCAGCGGCAGGCCCAGCGCCGACCACACCGAATAGCGGCCCCCGACCCAGTCCCAGAAAGTGAAGGTGTGTTCGGCGGGGTAGCCCGCCGCGCCCGACTTCTGCGGCGCAGCGGTGATGGCCGCCAGGTGCGCACCCTGCGCCGCGCCGGTGATGCCGCCGTCCGCCAGCCAGCGGCGGGCACTGGCGGCGTTGGTCATGGTCTCCTGCGTGGTGAAGGTCTTGCTGGCGACGATCAACAGGGTGGTTTTCGGGTCCAGATCGCGCAGCGTGCTGTGCAGCGCCCAGGCGTCGGGGTTGCTGACGAAATGCACCCGCAGACCGTTGTGTTGACCCTGTGGCCCGCCGCTGCACCAGGGGGCCAGGGCATCGGCCGCCATGCGCGGGCCCAGGTCCGAGCCGCCAATGCCGATGCTCACCACATCGGTGAAGGCGGCGCCGGTGCTGCTGTTCACTGCACCCGCGCGCACCCGGTCGGCAAAGGCGCAGACGCGGTCCAGTTCACCCTGCACCTGTTGCTGCACATCGGCGCCCCAGGGCGCATCTGGCCCGCTGGCGCCGGGTGCCCCGCGCAGGGCCACATGCAGCACCGCGCGCTGTTCGCTGGTGTTGATGACTTCGCCCGCGAACATCGCATCGCGCTGCGCCTCCACCCTCGCTTCGCGGGCCAGTTGCAGCAGGGCCGACCAAATGGCCCCGTCAAACGCCTGGCGGCTGAAGTCCAGGCGCAAGCCGGTGCCCGCGGCCGCGGCCTGCAGGGCCTCCCGGCCCGGCTGCGCCAGGCGCTCGCGCAGGTGGGGCTGGGGCAGGGCGGCCAGCCGGGCCAGCTGCTGCCAGGCGGGGAGGGTGGTGGGAGATGGCATGTGGCGGGTGTGGTGAGGCTGTTCGCGCTGCACGTTTCGACGGGCTGGCTGTCTGTGTGAGGGCTTGGAAAGGCTCAGCCTGAACGGTTGGGGTTGAAAGGGTGGCGTGGAGCTTGGATTATCCGTTCGCGATGGTGGCCTCGCGGCGCACGCCGCCGGTCATCGGGCTGGTTGGCAGGCGGGCAGGCAGGCAGCATCGCCCCCGTTGTCGGTCAACCCTTGTGCAAGCCCTGGGCGGTCAGCTGCAACACCCGGTCCGCCCGCGCCGCCGCCGCTTCCGAATGCGTCACCAGCACCATCGAACTGCCGTGTTCGCGCACCTGCGCCACCAGCACATCCATCACCTGTGCGGCGGTGCGGGGGTCCAGGTTGCCGGTGGGCTCATCGGCCAGCACCAGGCGCGGCCGGTGCACCAGCGCGCGCGCCATGGCCACCCGCTGCAGTTGCCCGCCCGAGAGCTGCGCCGGCAGGCGCCCGCCCAGGCCCTGCAGGCCCACCGCATCGAGCATCTGAACCACCCGGGCCGGGTCTGGCCGCTGCAGCAACAGCAGCGGCAGCGCCACGTTCTGCGCCACGTCCAGGTGCGGCAGCACATGAAACGCCTGGAACACAAAGCCCAGGTGCTCGCGCCGCCAGTGCGCGGCCTGCGCCTCGCTCAGCTGGCCCAGATCCACCCCATCGTGGCAGATGCGGCCCTCGCTCCAGGTGTCCAGCGCGGCCATGCAGTTGAGCAGGCTGGACTTGCCCACCCCCGACTCGCCCACAATGGCGACAAACTCGCCCGGCGCCACCTGCAAATCCACCGCCTGGAACACCGCAGCATCGCCATAGCGCTTGGCCAGCCGTTCAATGACCAGTCCGGTGGACGAACTCATGTGGGGGCTCCCAAGTGTCCCGTTGTCCAGCGCAACACCTGCGCCAGCGCATCGGGCGCGTCGCAGGGCACCACCACCCGCTGCGGCATGGAGCGCAGCCAGGTGATCTGCCGTTTGGCCAGTTGTCGGGTGGCGAAAATGCCGCGCTCGCGCAGCCCGGCCCACTGGGCCGGCGTGAGCGCCGCGTCCCCGGCGGCGTCCAGGGTTTCCCAGGTCTGGCGGTAGCCCACGCAGCGCATCGACGGCAGGTCGGGGTGCAGGTCGCCGCGCGCGCGCAGGGCGCGCACCTCGTCCACCAGGCCCGCCGCCAGCATGGCGTCAAAGCGTTGCGCCACCCGCTCGTGCAGCCAGGCGCGGTCGACCGGCTCCAGGCTCAGCAGCGCGCCCGGTGCAATGGGGTTGTGGTGGCCGCTGGCGCGGCCGGTCTGAAACGACGAAATGGGCCGCCCCGAGACCGCAAACACCTCCAGCGCGCGCTGGATGCGCTGCGCGTCCAGCGGCGCCAGGCGTGCGGCGGTCACCGGGTCCACCCGCGCCAGTTCGGCATGCAGCGCGGGCCAGCCCTGTGCCTGGGCGCGCGCCTCGATGGCGGCGCGCACGGCAGCGTCGGCGGGCGGCATGTCGTTGAGCCCCTCCATCAACGCCTTGAAGTACAGCAGGGTGCCGCCCACCAGCAGCGGCGTGCGCCCGCGTGCGCCGATCTCGCCGATCAGCCGCGTGGCATCGCGCACAAACTCCGCCGCGCTGTAGGTCTGCAGCGGGTCGGTGGTGTCGATCAGGTGGTGCGTCACCCGTGCGCGCTCCTCGGGCGTTGGCTTGGCGGTGCCAATGTCCATGCCCCGGTAGACCAGGGCCGAATCGACGCTGACGATCTCCACCGGCCAGCGCTGCGCAATGGCCAGCGCCGCCGCACTCTTGCCGCTGGCCGTGGGGCCGGCGATGGCGAGGCAACGCAGGTGCAAGGGCTGCGCGCTCATGCTGGCGGTCGCGGGGTTTCACCCGCAGCAGGCACCCGTTCGCCAGCGGCCAGCACACGCCGTGGCAGCGGCTTTGCCGGGTCACTGGCGTGGCCCCCCTCCGGGGGGAAGGCGCGCAGCGGCGCAGGGGAGGGTAGGTGCTCTTCCCCGTAGCGCTGCACCAGCGTCCAGGCGGTGGCGGCAATCGCCACACTCCAGAACCAGAGGCCGCTGGTCAGCGGCAACACGCTGGCCGGCTGCGCGGCCAGGCTCTGGCCCAGCCAGCCGCCCACGCCAAAGGCCATGACCATCATCAGAAAGCCGCTGAGCGCCGATGCCGCGCCCGCCGCCTGCGGGAAAGGCCCCACCGCACCGCTCTGGCCGCAGGGCTGGTGCACCCCGTGGCCGAGCATGAACAGATAAAACGGCACCAGAATGGCCGCCACCCGCTGCACCCCCAGCAGCGCCATCACCCCCATGGCCGTGCCCGCCGTCAGCGTCGCCACCGCTGCCAGGGCCACCGTGCGCCGCACACCCCAGCGCGGCAACAGGCGGCGGCACACGAAGGTGCCCGCGATGTACGCCAGCGACATGCTCAACATGGCCAGCCCGTAAGCCGACTGCGACAGGCCCAGCACCCCCATGAACACGAAAGCGCTGGCCGCCAGAAAGGTGAACAGCCCCGCATAAGACGTGGTGGCCAGCAGCGTGTAGGCCCAGAAAGTCGGGTGGCGCACGATCTGCCCCCAGGTGCGCAGCAGGGTGGTCGGGTCCAGGGCGTGCGGGTTTCGCCGCGCCAGGGTTTCCTCAAAGCGCAGCGCCACCACGGTCAGCGCCAGTGCGCCAAACACCGCCAGCGCCAGCAAGGCCGCGCGCCAGCCCAGGTACTGCGCCAGCAAGCCACCCACGGGCGCACTCAGGCAGGCGATCACCCCCAGACCGGTCAGCCCCTTGGACATCACCCGCGCGCCCTCGCCCGGGGCGTACAGGTCGCGCACCACCGCGCGCGCCGTCATCACACCCGCCCCCATGGCCGCACCCTGCAGCACCCGCAGCACGATCAGTTGCACCACCGACGTGGCCAAAGCGCTGCCCACCGAAGCCAGCACATACAGCCCCATGCCCGCCAGCAGCACCGGGCGGCGGCCGAAGCGGTCAGACAGCGGCCCCCACACCAGTTGCGACAAGCCAAAGGCCAGCAGCAGGGCCGACAGCGTCAGTTGCGCCTGCGGCAGGTTGGCGCCCAACACCTGGGTGATGGTCGGCAGCGCCGGCAGGTACAGATCGGTGGTGATCGGCTGCAAGCCCAGCAACAACGAGAGCACCCACACGACGAGGCCGGGCGACATGGGGGAGCGGGAAACAGACATTGCAGTGAGGGTAGCAGATGGCCGCCGAGCGCAGACCCTGTGCGCCAGCCATGTCCCCGGAAACCTTCGCGGCGGGGGCGCCGCTTCTGCAAACGCCCCCTCAACCGTCCACACCTCCTCGCCCGCCGTGCCCCCTGCAGGAGCGGCGCCCCCGCCGCGAATCCCCATCCCGCATTCCCTCTGCCGACTCCAACCCCAAACACCCCCCGGCGGGGTGTCACGGGGTGGCGGTGCGCGCTTTTTCGGCGCGGGCGGCACGCCAGGCGCTGAACAGGGCGATCAGGCCGGGGACGATGATGAGCGCCCAGATGATGGCCGACAGGTTGGCCTGTACCCAGGGCAGGTTGCCAAAGAAGTAGCCTGCAGCGGTGAGGCCGATGACCCACAGCAGCGCGCCGATGACGTTGTAGGCGGTGAACTTGCTGCGGGTCATTTCCGCCACCCCCGCCACGAAGGGGGCGAAGGTGCGGATGAAGGGCATGAAGCGGGCGATGATGATGGTGATGCCGCCGTAGCGTTCGTAGAAGTTGTGCGCCTGGTTGAAAGCGTTGCGGTTGAAGAAGCGGGAGTTTTCCCACTGGAACACTTTGGGGCCAAAGAAGCGGCCAATGGTGTAGTTGCACTGGTCGCCCAGGATGGCGGCGGCCAGCATGAGGCCGGCGGCGAGTGACCAGTCGAGCAGCCCGGCGCCGCACAGGGCGCCGACGATGAAGAGCAGGGAGTCGCCCGGCAGGAAGGGCATGACGACGACGCCGGTCTCGACAAAAATGATGAGGAACAGCAGGGCATAGACCCAGGCGCCGTAGAGCTGCACGAAGGTTTGCAGGTGCTGGTCGACGTGGAGGATGAAATCGATCAGAAAGGCGATGGGTTCCATGGCGGGCCATTATCTGCCGCCGTGCCCCCTGTAGGAGCGGCGCCCCCGCCGCGAATCCCCGAACCCGCGTTCGTCTGCGAACGTCAAACCCCCGAAAAACCTTCGCGGCGAGGGCGCCGCTCCTGCAAACGCCCCCTCGACCGCCCACATCCCCGCGCCAGAAATGCCCCCGTATCCGTAGGAGCGGCGCCCCCGCCGCGAATCCCCGAACCTGCATTCCTGCGCGAACGCCAAACCCCCGGAAAACCTTCGCGGCGAGGGCGCAGCTCCTGCAAACGCCCCCTCAACCGCCTGCATCCCCTCAACCGCCCACACCCCTTCGCCAGCCGTGCCCCCGTTCCTACAATGCCGGGGTGAACACCGCCCACCGCCCATTTGCCGCGCCGGTGCGGCGCCCGATACGGGCGCTGCCGGATGAATTGATCAGCCAGATCGCGGCGGGCGAGGTGGTGGAGCGGCCGGCTTCGGTGGTGCGCGAGCTGGTGGACAACGCGCTGGACGCGGGCGCGACGCAGATCACGGTGCGGCTGCAGGCCGGCGGGGTGCGGTTGATCAGCGTGGAGGACGACGGCATCGGCATCGCGCGGGAGGAGCTGCCGGCCGCGCTGCAGCGCCACGCCACCAGCAAGATTGCCAGCCTGCACGACCTGGAATCGGTGGGCACGATGGGGTTTCGCGGCGAGGCGCTGGCGGCCATTTGCTCGATTGCCGAGGTGTCGGTGTTGACCCGCACCGATGACGACGGCCCGGCCCACGGCTGGCGGCTCGATGGCCGCAGCGGCGAGCTGCAGGTGGCGGCCCGCGCGCGCGGGACCACGGTGGAGGTGCGGGAGCTGTTTTTTGCCACCCCGGCGCGGCGCAAGTTCCTCAAGTCCGACAGCACCGAGCTGGCGCACTGCATCGAGGCGGTGCGCCGCCATGCGCTGGCCCGGCCCGAGGTGGGTTTTGCCATTTGGCACGAGGGCAGGCTGGTGGCGCAGTGGCGCGCCGTGGCGCCCGACCTGGCCGCTGACGGGCACGGGCTGGACGCGCTGCGCCGCCGCCTGGCCGATGTGCTGGGCGAGGCGTTTGTGGAACAGGCGGTGGCGGTGAACTGGCCGCTGGAGACCGGGCCGGACGAAGAAGCCGCCGCCGGCGGCGAGCAGCGCCCGCCGCGCCACCTGCGGGTGTGGGGTTTTGCCGGTGTGCCCGACGCAGCCCGCTCGCGCGCGGACGGACAGTTTGCCTATGTCAATGGCCGTTTTGTGCGCGACAAGGTGATCACCCACGCGGCACGCAGCGCCTATGAAGATGTGCTGCATGGCCACCGCCAGCCGGTGTATGTGTTGTATGTGGGCATCGACCCGGCGCGGGTGGATGTGAATGTGCACCCGACCAAGATCGAGGTGCGTTTTCGCGACAGCCGCGAGGTGCACCAGGCGGTGCGCCAGGCGGTGGAGGGCGCGCTGGCGGCGCCGCGCGCGGCGCAGGTGCTGCCGGTCAGCGCCATGCCGCCGGTGGCGACGCCCACCCAGGCGCCCGCGTCAACCGTACCCGGCCCGCCGCCGCGCCAGCAGCCCTTGCCCTGGCGGCCCGAGAGCCCGCCGGTCGGCCAGCGGGTGAGCGACATCGGCGCGCTGTGGGGACACAGCGCCGTGCCCACAGCGCCAGCCACAGCATCCACGGCCGCGGCCACCACGGCCCGCCCCGGTGCCGAACCGTCCGCCACGGCATCCGCGCCCACCCTGCCCGAGGGCGATTGGCCGCTGGGCCGCGCCATCGCGCAACTGCATGGCGTCTACATCCTGGCCGAGAACGCACAGGGCCTGGTGGTGGTGGACATGCATGCGGCGCACGAGCGCATCGTCTACGAACGGCTCAAGCAGCAGCTGGACGCGCACCAGATCGCCAGCCAGCCGCTGCTGATACCGGCCACCTTTGCGGCCACCCCCGAAGAGGTGGCCACCGCCGAAACCGCTGCCCCGGCGCTGGCCACCCTGGGCCTGGAGGTGGTGCCGTTTTCGCCGCGCACGCTGGCGGTGCGCGCGCTGCCCACCACCCTGGCCGCCAGCGACCCGGTGGAGCTGGCGCGCAGCGTGCTGGCCGAACTCAGCCAGCACGAGGCCAGCACCGTGGCCCAGCGCGCCCGCAACGAGCTGCTGGCCACCATGGCCTGCCATGGTGCGGTGCGCGCCAACCGGCGCCTGACGCTCGACGAAATGAACGCCCTGCTGCGCCAGATGGAGGTGACCGAGCGCAGCGACCAGTGCAACCACGGCCGGCCCACCTGGCGGCAGCTGGGCATGAAAGACCTGGACGCGCTGTTTCTGCGCGGGCGGTGAGCGTGCGACAGGCGTGAGCGGATTCAAGCGCCAAGTGCGATAGACGTGCGATCAGCGCGCAACAGGCGCCTGTCTGCACCAACTTTGCGCAAAACCCGGGCGGGCTTCGTTTTCATGGCATTCGTTCGCACCATGAAACAGCGCAAGGCACTGTTTATGTGCCTTTTGGATCATGAAATACCGCTTCCGCATAATGTCATGCACATTTTTGGAGCATGACACCCATGAAGTACGCATCGGTTCACGATTTTCTGGCCCATGTGGAGGCCCGCAACCCCGGCCAGCCGGAGTTTTTGCAAGCGGTCACCGAGGTCATGGAAAGCCTCTGGCCCTTCATCGCCGCCCACCCGAAATACGCCGAACAGGGCCTGCTGGACCGTCTGGTGGAGCCCGAGCGGGTGGTCATGTTCCGGGTGTCGTGGGTCGACGACCACGGGCAGGTGCAGGTCAACCGCGGCTACCGCATCCAGCACAGCATGGCCATTGGTCCGTACAAGGGCGGCATCCGCTTCCACCCCTCGGTCACCCTGTCGGTGCTGAAGTTTCTGGCCTTCGAGCAGACCTTCAAGAACGCGCTGACCACCCTGCCCATGGGCGGCGGCAAGGGCGGCTCGGACTTTGACCCCAAGGGCAAGAGCCCGGCCGAGGTCATGCGCTTCTGCCAGGCCTTCGTGATGGAACTGTTCCGCCATGTGGGGCCGGACACCGATGTGCCGGCTGGCGACATCGGGGTGGGGGGCCGCGAGGTGGGCTACATGGCTGGCATGTACAAGAAACTGGCCAACAACGCCGCCAGCGTGTTCACCGGCAAGGGCCTGTCGTTTGGCGGTTCACTGATCCGCCCCGAAGCCACCGGCTATGGCACGGTGTATTTCGCCGACGAGATGCTCAAGACGCGCGGCGTCTCTTTCCAGGGCATGCGGGTCTCGGTCTCCGGCTCGGGCAACGTGGCCCAGTACGCAGTCGAAAAGGCCATGGCCCTGGGCGCCAAGGTGCTCACCGTGTCCGACTCCAGCGGCACGGTGATCGATGAAAACGGCTTCTCGCCCGAGAAGCTGGCCATCTTGATGGAAGTGAAAAACCACCACTATGGCCGGGTGAGCGACTATGCCGCCCGCACCGGCGTGCGCTTTGAGGCCGGCAGGCGCCCCTGGCATGTGCCGGTGGATGTGGCCCTGCCCTGCGCCACCCAGAACGAACTGGACGAGGCCGACGCCCGCACCCTCATCGCCAACGGCGTGGTCTGCGTGGCCGAGGGTGCGAACATGCCCTCGACCATCGAGGCCGCCAAGGCGTTTGAAGCGGCCGGCGTGCTGTACGCACCGGGCAAGGCCAGCAACGCGGGCGGCGTGGCCACCTCGGGCCTGGAGATGAGCCAGAACGCGATGCGCCTGAGCTGGACGCGCGAGGAAGTGGACGCGCGCCTGCTGCAGATCATGCAGGGCATCCATGCCGCTTGCGTCAGGCACGGCCAGCGGGCCGATGGCAGCGTGAGCTACATCGACGGTGCCAACATCGCCGGCTTCGTCAAAGTGGCCGATGCCATGCTGGCGCAGGGCGTGGTGTGATACGCGGCCAGCCCAGGCATGAAGCCACCCTGCGGGGTGGCTTTTTTTCGCCTGTGCACGGCCCGGCAACACCTCCCGGGAACACTTTGCAGAAACACCGCCCGGGAACAGCGCCAAGCAACATCGCCCATGAGCGGCGCCCCGGCTCAGGTGGTGTAGTCGCCGCTGGCTTCGGGCTGGAACAGGATGGCGCGCACCTGTGCCGAGCGCGGCTCGCCCTGCGGGGTGTGCCATTGCGCCTGCGCCCCGACGCGCAGGCCCAGCAGGCTGGCGCCCACCGGCGAGAGCACCGAAATGAAGCCCTGCGCGGGCTCGGCATCGTCGGGATAACACAGGGTGATCTTGCGCGGCTGCGGGGCGCCGGCTTCGAGGATCTCGATCTGCGAATACATGGTCACCACGTCGGGCGGCACCGCGGGCGAGGGCACCTGCTCGGCCAGGTCGAGCGCGTCGGGCAGGCCAGCGGGCATGCGGTGGGTGCCCAGCCTGTGCAGGCGGACGAAATCGAGTTCGGTGACGATGCGGTCACCACAGACAGACAGGGACATGTTGGCTCCAGAAAAGACCCGTGCCAGCCGGCTCGCGGCTGCACGGTGTTGCGCTTGGGTGGGGGCCCGGCGATCGCGCGTGGCGCGGATGAGGGAGGGGGAAGGAGATCGCCGGGCTCAGGAATGTGCGGCCATGGTGCCGCTGCCTGAGAGCCGGGCGGCCACGCGCAGGACCGGGCCCGTCGGCATGAGCGACGGGACACGACACAAGACCTGTGAAGAGGGAACGCGCGGCATGGCCCGGACTGTAGGCAGGGCCAGCGCCGGTGTCAACCGGCGGCCGGCGGTACGACCGGTGGTGCGGCCGGCAGCCGCAGGCGCTCGGCCAGGGCGCGCAGCTCGTCCAGCGGCGGGTCCTTGCGCGGCCAGACCAGGTCGGCCCCGTCGCCCGTGTGGCGCGGCAACACGTGCACATGCACATGCGGCACGGTCTGCCAGCCGGCGGGGCGGTTGGTCTGCAGCAGGGTCATGCCCTCGGGCGCAAAGGCCGCCTGCACCGCCCGCGCCACCCGGTGGGCCACCGCGAACAGGTGGGCGGCCTCGGCCTCTTCGAGTTCGACGAAGGTTTCCACCTGTCGGCGGGTGGCCACCAGCACATGACCGGGGTTGACCTGGCCGGCGTCCATGAAGGCGATGACCTGCTCGTCCTCGTAGACGATGGCGGCCGGAATCTCGCGGCGGATGATGCGGGTGAACACGCTGTCGGTCATGGCCATGGGGGATGCGGGTGAACACAAAGTCGGGCATTCTGCCGTGAACTTCCACCACTGACGCGGATCGTCCTCCACCATGAAACGCCTGACCGCCCTTGTCTTGATGACCGTCGCCCTGCTGGCCGGCTGCGCCACGCTGGACGAACGCCAGCGCACCTGGATCTTCCAGCCCTCAGACCGCAGCTGGTGGCGCGGCGAAGAAGCCGCCGCCGGCATGCAGGACGTGTGGATCGACTTCACCTCGCAGGAAACCGGCGAGCCGGTGAAGCTGCACGGCCTGTGGAGCCCGCACGAGCGCTGGGACCAGGACCCGAAGGCCCCTGTGCTGCTGTACCTGCACGGCGCCCGGTTCAATGTGGTGGGCTCGGCCTTCCGCGCCCGCCGCATGCAGGACTTGGGCTTTTCGGTGCTGGCCATCGACTACCGGGGCTTTGGCAAGAGCACCCACACCCTGCCCTCCGAAACCCTCGCCTACGAGGACGCCCGCGCCGCCTGGGACTGGCTCGCCCGGCAGTACCCGGACCGGCCGCGCTATGTGTTCGGCCATTCGCTGGGCGGGGCCATTGCCATCGACCTGGCGGCGCAGGTGGGTGACGAAGCGGGCACCCTGGTGGAAGGCACGTTCACCTCCATCCCCGACGTGGTGAGCAGCTACAAATGGGGCTGGCTGCCGGTGGGCCCGCTGATCACCCAGCGCTTCGAGGCGGTGGAGCGGGTGCCCCACATCGGCTCGCCACTGCTGGTGGTGCACGGCAGCGAGGACCGCACCATCGCGCCCGAACTGGGGCGCCGGCTGTATGAAGCGGCCACCGGGCCGAAGCGGTTTGAACTGGTCGAGGGCGGCTCACACCACAACACCAACGCCATCGGCCAGCCGCAATACAAACTGGCGTTGACCGAGCTGTTCGGCCTGCGCGATTGACCCAGCCCGGACAAATCCGGGGATTCGCGGCGCCCCCGCCGCGAATCCCCGATCCCGTTTTCGCGGTGCCGGCGCTCGCCACCCCACCCCTCACACCGGCCGGTTGCGCGCCAGCGGCGGGTTCGCTTCAAAGTAACGCACGATGCCGCGCAGCAGCGCGTCGGCCAGCCGGTTCTGATAGGCCTCATCGCGCAGGCGTCGCTCCTCCTGCGGGTTGCTGATGAAAGCCGTCTCCACCAGCACGCTCGGAATGTCCGGCGCCTTGAGCACCGCAAACCCTGCCTGCTCCACCCGCGGCTTGTGCAGCCGTCCCACGCCGCCCATCTCGCGCAGCACCGCCTCGCCCAGCCGCAGGCTGTCGCGTATCTGCGCGCTGGTGCTCATGTCCAGCAGCGTGCGCTGCACCGCGGCATCGTGCGCCCGCACATTCACCCCGCCCACCCGGTCGCTGGCGTTTTCCCGGTCTGCCATCCAGCGCGCGGTGGCGCTGGTGGCGCCGCCCGTGCTCAGTGCAAACACACTCGCCCCCGCCGGTTGCGGGCTGGTGAAAGCGTCGGCATGCAGGCTGATGAACAGGTCCGCCTGCACCCGGCGTGCCTTCTGCACCCGCACCCCCAACGGCACAAAAAAGTCCGCGTCGCGCGTCATGTAGGCGCGCATCGGGTTGCCCTGCACCCGGGTGCGGTGGATGCGCTCGCGCAGCTTCAGCGCAATCTGCAACACCACATCCTTCTCATAAGTCCCCGCTGGCCCGATGGCCCCCGGGTCTTCCCCTCCGTGGCCCGGATCGAGCGCCACCACGATCAGACGCTCAGTGCCCGCGCCGGGCCGTCCCGGTGCGTGGCCCGGCGTGCGGGTGGCCGGGTGCGGCGGTGCGGCAGCGGGTACAGCGGCCGCAGCATCATCGGCCGTGCGCGCCGGGGCGGGCAGGGTGGCCGGCGAGGCTGGCGTGGGCGAGGCGGGCAAGGCCGGGGAGGGCGCCACCCCGGCACGCTGGGCGATGAGCGCGCCCAGCGGGTCGGCCGCCTCGGGCAGCGGCGGCGCAGGCATCGGCACCGGGCCAGTGTCGCCGCCCAGCAGCTGGGCAGCGCGTGCGCTGGCCGCGTCCAGCTCCTGCAGGCGCTGGGCCACCAGTTGCTCCAGCGGGTCCACCGCCTGCGCCGGGTACAAGTCCACCACCAGCCGGTGTTGATACGCCGCCACCGGCGGCAGGTGAAACACCTGCGGCAGCACCGCCTGCTTGAGCTCCAGGCTCAGGCGCACCCGCTCCCCGCCCGCCGCCACCACCTGGATGGCCGCAATGTTCGGGTCGCTGCTGCGCAGCTGGCTGGCCAGGCCTTGCAGCCCGGCCAGCAGGCCGCTGCCCTCCAGCTCCACCGTCAGCCGGTTGGGCTCGGTCCGCACCCCCAGCACCGGCAACACCCCGTCGGTCTCAATGGCCACCCGGGTGTAGTCGGGCGCTGGCCACAGCCGCACCGCCACCACGCCCGCGCCGTGCGCCCCGCGCGCCGCCCCCGCCAGCCACACCAGCGCACCCACCTGCAGCCACAGGCGGCGACGCGAAGAGGAGGGCAGCGACAGTGGCAACAGTGGCAACCGCTCCATGGCCTGCAGCCTCAGCCCCGCAGCGCCGCCAGCAACTGCTGCCCGGTCGGCGTCAGCGCGTTCAGCCACACCCGGCGCGCGCTGTCGGGCAACGCCTCACCGTCCAGCGCAGCACCCGAAACCGTACCCGACACCGCATCCGCCGCCACCGGCTCCGGCTCAATATGCAGTTCCGCATCCGGCGGTGGCATCACCCCCGCGGCCCGCTGCGGCCACTCCACCAGCTTCAGCCCCGGGTGGGCAAACATCTCCCGCAGCCCCGCGTCCTCCCACTCGCGTGGGTCGGTAAACCGGTAAAAGTCAAAATGCGCAATGGTCAGCACCTGGCCCGCCGGCAGCAACGGCCAGGTGCCGGTGGTGTGCGGCTCCACCACCGCATAGGTCGGGCTTTTGATGCGCCCCTGCACCCCCAGCGCGCGCAGCAAGTGGCGCACAAACGTCGTCTTGCCCGCGCCCAGGTCGCCGTGCAGCGTCAGCGTGGCATGCGCCAGCGCCGGGCAAGTGGCCAGTCGCCGGGCCATCTCGGCCGTGTCCGCCTCGCTCGCCCAGCGGCCCTCCCAGCGGCTGCCATCGGCGCCGGGGGGCGTTTCTACAATGCGCGGGTCATGACCGCCGAAATCGATGCTGCTCAAAAGGTGCTTCAAGAAAAGGTGCTGCAGGTACAGGCCTGGGGCCGCGAACTGGGATTTTCCCAAATCGGCATCAGCGGTGTCGACCTCTCTGCCGCCGAGCCCGGCCTGCTCGCCTGGCTGGCCGCCGGCTTTCACGGCCACATGCACTACATGGCCCGCCACGGCCTGCAACGCGCCCGCCCGGCCCAGCTGGTGCCCGGCACCGTCAGCGTCATCACCGCCCGGCTCGACTACCTCCCCGCCCACACCCCCGCCCACTGGCCCGCTGCCGAACGCCAGCGCCTGCAGCGCCCCGGCGAAGCCGTCGTCTCCCTCTATGCCCGTGGTCGCGACTACCACAAAGTCATGCGCAGCCGCCTGCAAAAGCTCGCCGACCGCCTGACCGCCGCCTGGGGCCCCTTCGGCTACCGCGTCTTCACCGACTCCGCCCCCGTGCTCGAAGCCGAACTCGCCCAACGCAGCGGCCTGGGCTGGCGCGGCAAACACACCCTCATCCTGCACCGCCAGGCCGGGTCCATGTTCTTCCTCGGTGAAATCTATGTCGACCAGCCGCTGCCCCCCACCCCGCCCACCAGCGGCCACTGCGGCACCTGCAGCGCCTGCCTCAGCGCCTGCCCCACCCAGGCCATCGTCGCCCCCTACCGGCTCGACGCGCGGCGCTGCATCTCCTACCTGACCATCGAGCACGACGGCCCCATCCCCGAACCCCTGCGCCCCCTCATCGGCAACCGCATCTACGGCTGCGACGACTGCCAGACCGCCTGCCCCTGGAACCAGTTTGCCCAGCGCAGCCCGCTGCCCGACTTCGACCCCCGCCCCGGCCTCACCGGCGCCACCCTGCTCGAACTCTTCGCCTGGAGCGAAGCCGACTTTCTGCGCCGCACCGAAGGCAGCGCCATCCGCCGCATCGGCCACGCCCGCTGGCTGCGCAACATCGCCATTGCCCTGGGCAACGCACTGCGCCAGCGCGACGACCCCGCCATCCGTGCCGCACTGCACCGCCAGGCGCAGCACCCCGACCCCCACGTCCGCGAACACATCGCCTGGGCCCTGGCCCAACAGGCCAGCCCCACCAGTCCCATCAGCCCCACTGGCCCACCCCGATGCCCCTCCTGACCACCCACTGGCCCCGGCGCCTGCGCGCCGCCTTGGCCGCCAGCGGCCAGGTGCTCCTGCTCGCCGCCCAAATCCTGGTGCTCGCTGGCCTGCCCTCCAGCTACCGGCGCGGCCCCCAGCGCACCGCCGTGCTGCTGCACCTCTACCACGCCAGCGCGCCCCTGCTCACCGGCGCCATCATCGCCGCCCTGGCCAGCCTCGTCGTCATCCGCATCGTCGTCGCCACCGCCACCAGCTACGGCCTCTCGCAATACGCGCTCGAAGTGCTCGTGCGCACCCTCGTGCTCGAACTCATCCCCCTCTACGCCGCACTCTTCGTGGCCCTGCGCTACGCCCTGCCGGGCGCGCAGCACGTTCACCGCCTGCTCGCCCAGCCCGACCACCCGTCAGCCACCCAGCCCCCGCAAACCCTGCTGCGCACCCAACTGCTCCCCCGCGCCCTGGCCGCCATGTTCTCCCTGCTGCTGCTGGCCGCCATCAGCTGCGCCATGGCCCTGCTGCTCACCTACCTCACCGTCTACGGCCTCTCCCCCTGGGGCCTGCCCGCCTACACCCGCAGCGTCGGCAGCATCTTCACCCCCGCCGTCACCCTCATCTTCAGCCTCAAAACCCTGCTCTTCGCCCTCGCCGTGGCGGTGGTCCCCCTCGCTGCCGCCGCCCGCCACAAGCCCCCGCACGACCCTGCACACGGCCCTGCGCACAACCCGCCCCACACCCCCAGCGACATCACCGCACTCGCCCAGCTCTTCGCCGTCCTCCTGCTCATCGAACTGCTCTCCCTGCTCGGCAACTACCTCTGACCGCCGTCCACCGCCACCCACCCCCCAAAGCCTTCGCGGCGAGGGCGCCGCTCCTACAAAACCCCTTTTCTCCATGCCCACGTCTGACAGCGTCACACCACCACCGCAGCGGTTTCGGGGCAAAAACCTGCGCATCGGGCGCCATTCCCAGCCGGGGCAGATCTATCTGGTCACCACCGTCACCCAGCAACGCCACCCCGTCTTTGCCGACTTTTGCGCTGCCCGCACCCTCATCCAGGTGCTGCAGGCCGCCCAGTCCCAAGACCAGGCCGACACCCTCGCATTCGTCGTCATGCCCGACCACCTGCACTGGCTGCTGGCGCTGCGCGCCGGCGCACGCCTCAGCACCGCCGTCCAAACCGTCAAATCCGTCACTGCCCACCGCCTGAACCGGAAAATCTGGCAAAACGGCTTTCACGACCGTGCCTTGCGGCAAGAAGAAGACCTGCCCGCCGCGGCCCGCTACCTGGTGGCCAACCCGCTGCGCGCAGGCCTGTGCCAAAACATCGGTGACGATCCCCACTGGGACGCCATTTGGCTGTAAGCCTGCCGCCCGCCAACCCCTACAAAAAACCTTCGCGGCGAGGGCGCCGCTCCTACAAAATTCACCCCACCCCCGCCGTGCCCCCGAACCCTGCAGGAGCGGCGCCCCCGCCGCGAATCCCCGGCCCCACAGCGATCACCCCCCATGGCTGCCGACACCCCTTCCCACCAACCGCCCCCCGTGCCGCACCTCGAACGCAAAGCCGCGTTCCTGTTGCTGCTCCTGCTCGCGCTCGTCCTCGGCTCCGCCCTTTACGTGCTCTATGCGCGGGGCGTGTTCGAGCGCACCCAGCGCCTGGTCCTCATCGCTGACGACGCTGAAGGCGTCGCTGTCGGCATGGACATGACCTTTGCCGGCTTCCCCATTGGCCGCGTCACCCGCATCGAACTCGGCGACGACGGCAACGCCCGCATCCTCATCGACGTCCCCCGCCCAGACGCCCGCTGGCTGCGCCAGAGCAGCATCTTCACCCTCGAACGCCCCCTCATCGGCGCCACCCGCATCCGCGCCTACAGCGGCGTGCTGACCGACCCACCCCTGCCCGACGGCGCCCAGCGCACCGTCCTGCGCGGCGACACCGCTGCCGAAATCCCCCGCCTCATCGCCTCCGTGCGCGAACTCACCGACAACCTCGCCGCCCTCAGCCGCAGCGACGCCGCCCTGGCCAGCAGCCTTGCCCAGCTGCAAACCCTCACCACCCGCCTCAACCAAGACCCCCACGGCCTGCTCGGCGCCCTCATGGGCAACCCGGCCGACGCCCAAAAACTCGTCCACACCATCGAACGCACCCACACCCTGCTGGCCCGGGCCGATCAGCTCGCCACCCGCCTGACCCGCCTGGCCGCCAACGCCGACCACCAACTCTTTGGCGCCGACCCCGGCCCCGGTGCGGTCAACAACACCCCAGACGGCCAGGCCGCTACCCCGCAGGGCGGCCTCGTCGCCAGCACCCAAGCCACCGTCGAGCAACTCGGCGCCCTGCTGGCCCAAGCCCGCGCCAGCCTGCAAAAAGCCGACACCGTGCTCACCCAGGTCCAGGCCATCGCCACCAACACCCAGCAAGCCACCACCGACCTCGACCGCCTGCGCAGCGACGTCGAATCCACCCTGCGCCAGGTCGACGGCCTGGTCAACGACATCCAAAGCCGCTGGCCCTTCCAGCGTGACACCCACATCCCACTGCCATGACCCCCAGCGCAGCCCCCGCCGCCCGTCCCCGCGCCACCTCCGCCCCGGCAGCCTGCGCTTCGGCCGTCCACACCCCGGCCGCCCACACCCTCTCAGCCGCCGCTGCCACCGGTGCCTGCGCCAGCCAAACCCCCGCAGCCCGTGCGCTTGCTGCCGCCGCCCTGCTGGCCCTGGCCGCCTGCGGCACCACCCCGCCCGCGCCCCACTGGCAGGCCACCGCCCACGCCAGCGCCCAGCGCGCCACCCAAGCCTGGCTGGTGGGCGACGAGCGCACCGAAGCCGCCGAACACGCCCGCGCCCAGCGAGCCCTGGCCAGCACCGCCCGCCCCGACCTGCTCGCCCAGCTCCAACTGCTGCGCTGCGCCACCCGCGTGGCCGCCCTCGCGGCGCAGCCCTGCACCGGCCCACACCCCGCCGCCTGCAACCCCACCCCCGCCGACACCGCCCACCCAGCCAAGCCCGGCACAGCCAACGCCAGCACAGCTCAATCCGGTACCGCCAACGCCAACGCAGACAAGCCTGGCACAGCCCAGTCCGGTACAGACCAGCCCGCGCCGCTCACCCCAGCGGCGTGCACGCCCTTGCCAGACGCCACCCCCGAGCAACACGCCTACGCCCGTTACCTCGCCGGCCGCGCCACCGCCGCCGACGCACCCCTGCTGCCCCCACACCACCGCCCACTCGCCGCCGGTGCTGGTGCTGGTGCTGGTGCCCCCGAGGCCATGCTCGCCGCCATCAGCGACCCCCTCTCGCGCCTCGTCGCCGCCGGCGTGCTCCACCAGCGCGGCCAAGCCACCCCCGGCGTCATCGCCCAAGCCGTGGCCACCGCCTCCGCCCAAGGCTGGCGCCGCCCCCTGCGGGCCTGGCTCCAACTGCAACACACCCAGGCCCAAGCCACCGGCGCCACCACCGAAGCCGCCCGCCTGCAACGCCGCCTCGACCTGCTAACCCAACCCTAAGCACCCATTCGCGGCGAGGGCGCCGCTCCTACCAATGCGGGAACGGGGATTCGCGGCGAGGGCGCCGCTCCTACAAGAATGCGGGGGCATTGCTGGCGAAGGGGTGCAAGCGGCTGAGGGGGAGCCTGTAGGAGCGGCGCCCCCGCCGCGAATGGCACCCGCGCAGCAGCACACCGCCAACGCCAAACCGCCAGCCGCACCCAAACCCCCGGAAACCTTCGCGGCGAGGGCGCCGCTCCTACAGGGATGCGGGAACGGAATCGGGGATTCGCGGCGGGGGCGCCGCTCCTACAGGGATGCGGGAACGGGATCGGGGATTCGCGGCGAGGGCGCCGCTCCTACAGGGACAAACGTGTAATATCCATACGTCATATGACACCAAGGGGCTCCACATGACCATCACCGCCAAACTCTTCATGAGCGGGCGCAGCCAAGCCATCCGGCTGCCGGCCAAGCTCCGTTTGCAGGCACAAGAAGTGCGCATCGAGCAAATTGGCCAGGCGCTCTGGCTGCAACCGCAAACCGCCCCAGCCACTGACATGGGCCAATGGCTGCAAGACTTCTACGCCACCACGGAGCCCCTGCCCCCCGCCTTTTTGGCCGACCGGCAAGATGCGCCGCCCCAAGACCGTGACTGGAGCTGAGCCCCCGCCATGCGACGCACGCTGGACACCAATATTTGCAGCTACATCCTGCGCCGACACCCGGCCAGCATGATCGAGCGCTTCGCCGGCCTGGACAGAACCCAGCTGTGGCTCTCCGCCGTGGTAGCCGCCGAGCTGCGTTTTGGCGCCGTCAAGCTGGCCTCGCCCCGGTTCAGCGCGGCGGTGGAAGCCTGGTTGGCAGGGTTCGACGTGCGCCCCTGGCCGGTGCAAGCCACCCACCACTACGCACAGATACGGACCGCGCTGGAACGTGCGGGCCAGCCGGTAGGCGCCATGGACATGATGATCGCCGCGCACGCCATTGCTGAAGACAGCGTGGTCGTCACCAACAACGCCCGCGAGCTTCACCGCATCCCGGGTCTGGCAGTCGAAGAGTGGGCCATCCAGGAGGGTGCCGACGGCCGCAAGCCAGAACAATAGGGATCAGATTTCAATCGACAGGGCCGGGGATTCGCGGCGAGGGCGCCGCTCCTACAAATGCGGGGGCACCGCTGGCGAAGGGGTGTAGCGGGTAGAGGGGTAGTGTGTAGGAGCGGCGCCCCCGCCGCGAACCTCTGCCAGAAGCAGCGCCACTGTCTGAAATCAACTGCACTGCGCCCATGCGCGCCTCTTGTTGCGTGGTCGCGTTGCGACTACAGTGCGAGCGTCCAAACCGTTCTTGTAAAACTGTCATGAGCTCTACCGCCGATACCTACGTTCGCGCCCGCATCGACACCGAAACCAAGGAGCGTGCCGCCAGCGCCCTCCAGGCCATGGGGCTGTCAATTTCCGATGCCATCCGGCTGCTGATGCTGCGCATCGCAGACGAACACCGTCTGCCCTTCGATGTGAAAGTGCCCAACGCCACCACGAAGAAAGCCATAACCGAACTGGAAGCGGGCAAGGGCAAAAAATTCGCCAATGTGGACGATCTCATGGCGGATCTGCATGCGGACGATTGACCGATCAACCGCCTTCAAGCGCGACTACAAGCGAGAAGCCAAAGGCCGTCATAGAGCTACGCTCGATGACGCGCTCAGGCAGGTGCTGGTCGCGCTGACGACAGACCAAGCCCTCGATGCGCACCACCGCGATCACGACCTTTCAGGCGATTGGGCCGGCTACCGGGAATGCCACCTCAAACCCGACCTGCTGCTGGTCTACCGCAAATCTGATGCCGACACCCTGCGACTGGCGCGGCTTGGCTCGCACAGCGAGCTCTTCGGCTGACGGAATTTTCTGCAGTTTCGACTTAGAGACCCAATATGGCGAGGGCGCCGCTCCTGCAAAAATGCGAGAACGGGGATTCGCGGCGAGGGCGCCGCTCCTACAAATGCGGGGGCACCGCTGGCGCAAAGTTGCAGGCTGTAGAGGGGAAGCCTGTAGGAGCGGCGCCCCCGCCGCGAACCGTACCCCCGCAGCAACACACCGCCAACGCCAACCCGGCAGGCGCACCCTGTAGGAGCGGCGCCCCCGCCGCGAATCCCCGGCCCGCATTCACCGCCCCCGCCGCCACCCGCTACGCCGCCAACAGCGAACACCGCTCAATCCTGGCCAACTCTGCCCGCAGGGCCTCTCTGGCGATGGCTGTGTCATAAGCCGCCTGCCCGCGCAGCCACCAACCGTCGCTCAGGCCAAAGTAGCGGCACAGGCGCAGGTCGGTGTCCGCGGTGATCGCCCGCCTGCCCGCCACAATCTCGCCAATCCGTTGCGGTGGCACCCCAATATCCTTGGCCAGCCGGTACTTCGACAGACCCAGCGGCTTCAGAAACTCCTCCTCCAACATTTCACCTGGCGTTACCGGACGGACACTGCGCATCGTCTTCCCCTTCAGTCCTTCAGTGACAGTCAACTATTTCCACATCCGTTGGCCCCTCGGCGGTCCAGACAAAGCAAACCCGCCACTGCTGGTTGATGCGGATACTGTGCTGGCCCGTCCGATCGCCCTTGAGAGCTTCCAGTGCGTTGCCCGGCGGCACCTTCAGATCGTCCAGCACCGCCGACCAGTCCAACTGGGCCAGTTTGCGAAGGGCAGGGCGCTCAATATTCACCCAGCGCCTGACCCGCCGACCCTCAAAAAGCGCCTGGGTGTCCCTGCATTTAAAGCCCCGGATAGACATGCCACGCCATAGTAACGCCAAACGTGCACAGTCACCGCAACCGGGCATTCGCGGCGAGGGCGCCGCTCCTGCGAATACGGGATCGGGATCGGGATCGGGATCGGGATCGGGGATTCGCGGCGAGGGCGCCGCTCCTACAAAAATGCGGGCGCATCGCTGGCGAAGGGGTGCAGCGGGCAGAAGGGAAGCCCTGTAGGAGCGGCGCCCCCGCCGC
>Ga0075154_10000227_pt1 | contig 50189 bp, 42 predicted proteins | sample JI71714BDNA_FD_70965 | JGI IMG/M metagenome (GOLD analysis project Ga0075154, IMG submission 70965) | Wastewater effluent complex algal communities from Wisconsin, to seasonally profile nutrient transformation and Carbon sequestration -... | ecosystem: Engineered > WWTP > Effluent > Algae... | reverse complement strand
AAGACGTTAGTCAGAAATTGATCCAATGTATCCAAAAGAACCACTTCCACTTATACCCCTAGTGCGTCTATGTCTGATACCGTGTCAGTGGCAGATGACTCGGGTATCAAAATAATAGAGGGTATTTTTGATGGATACTTTATGATTGGGTCAGATGCCAAGAAATATCCAGTGCCAATGAACTATAGCTCCAAATCTAAACTCATCCAATGAGATCATCTCAAATTACGTATTATGTCTGATTGATCACTACAATATAAGGTTATCAAACCGGCTGAGCGTACCTATGTTAAGGCTATCTTAATCAAGCATGAAGATGGTAGATTCCAAGCAGTAGATGATTACCAAAAAAGATATAATCTCAATCAAGCTGCAGTTACATTCTTTGCTGGGGATGTGGGAGATGAGGCATCTATTATTGTTCCACTTGATGATAAGGCAGACTATGCAGCTATCGAAACTATTATTAAGTAGCGTCAACCTGAGTACTACGAAGGATCCAAAAAAATCACTTGCAAAAATCTCAATTTCGACTATACTGTCTGTAGTTCAATTGACTAAGTTGAACTTCCAACATCGAAATTTGAGAAAATTATCCCACTAGAAAACCCTCTGCGCTAACAGAGGGTTTTGTTTTCTACTTTGTCATCCCTTCAATCTTATGTAGAATGAGAAGAATAACAAGTAGTTGGACTAATTCCAACATCGTCATTTGGTGAGAAAATAAAATTCCCACTACCCACTAGAGTAGTGGGCACGGCGATACTATGTATCATAGTACTAAAATCAAGATATATTAGTGAATAATTTAGGTTGAAATTACCCACAATTACCATAAAACAAAATTATTTAAATCCTCTGAAATCTATTTCTCATGAGCAATAAATTCTACTCCCTCCCAATGTTTCCTTATCCATCAGGAACTGCAATGCACGTGTGACATGCAAGCAATTTTCTTGTCACCGAGATTATGGCCAGATATCATAGGATGTGTGGTGATCAGGTTATTTTCCCTATTGGATACGATAGTTTCTGACTTCCAACAGAAAACTTTGCCATCAAAAATAACAAATCTGCTCGACAGGCAACAGAAGATAATATCGTTTATTTTGAGGAACAGCTCAAGGGGATTGATTTCTCTTTTGATGAGGATCGTACATTCAAAACCTCAGATCCAGACTATTACAAGTGGACTCAGTGGATCTTCACCAAGCTCTACCAGCACAATCTTGTATATCGCAAAGACTGACTGGTAAATTGGTGCAACGGCTGCCAAACCGTGTTGGCTAACGATCAGGTAGTCGATGGAAGATGTGAGCGCTGTGAGACCGAAATCATCCAGAAAAAGCATCCACAGTGGTATATCAAAATTACTGATTATGCTGACCAACTGTTAGATTACTCTGATTGTGATCGACCAGAAGAGACCAAGATTCATCAGACCAACTGGATAGGTAAGTCGATGTGATGCGAAGCAGATTTTACAATTTTTACCCCCCTTCCGCAAGGGGGGATCGAGGGGGGATCTAAAGAAGAAATGAACTCCGAACAACAGAAAATCACCGTCTTCACCACAAGAATTGACACCATTTACTGAGTAACTGCAGTAGTTCTCGCACCAGAAAATGACATCATCGACCAGTATATGACAGACTCGAAAAGGTCAGAACTAGCTGATTATCGTACAACCACAGCTCTCAAGACCAATATCGAAAGACAATCTACCGATAAGGATAAAACATGATTTGATAGTGGCGTGCAGGTAATTCATCCGCTGACGGGGGAGTTGGTACCAGTGTGGTTTGCTGACTATGTCTTGCCGGACTACGCGACAGGCGCGGTGATGTTTGTGCCTGCTCATGATGAGCGTGATTGGGAATTTGCACAAAAATATGGTATGAATATCAAGCAAGTAATTAGAATGATAGACGGATCGCCAACGGCTTGAAAAGATAAAATTGTTGGTAAAATATCATGATATTGAATTGTATATGATCCAAATACTGATAAATATTTAATGATATCACAATCTGGTCGTGACCCAAGATGCTCATTTCCTGGTTGAACTATTGAAGAATGAGAAGATATTGTGCAATGAACGATGAGGGAAATTCAGGAAGAAACCTGATATACTAATATTAAGTTAACTAGTGATTATTTATATGCTCTACAGAGTTACTATTTTGCAGGTAATAAAAATCAGCATAGAGAAAATAATGCATTCTTCTTAAGATTTGAATTGATTGATAACACTAATGTTTGAACTTCATTGACTGAAGTAGAGCAGTGATATGAAAGCCATTGGTTGTGCTGAGGGGAGTTTATAGCAGAACTATGATGGATGCGAAAAATAGGATTTGAATGACATCAATCGGCATATACTGGTACATGAAAACTTATCAACTCTGATAAATTCAACTGACTGGATAATATCACAGCCAAAGCTGAAATCACCAAACACCTTGAATCCATTGGTAAAGGTAAGGCAAAAATTACTTATCGTCTCCGCGACTGGTCAGTGAGTCGTCAGAGATATTGGGGTAGTCCGATCCCAGTGTATTATACGTTTGAGGATAATGATGATGATCGCTACAACGCCTACAACCCTCATCCAGACAAAACCAAACGGATACCACACTTGATCCCAGAGTCAGAATTACCAGTGATTCTCCCACTCGATCTACCAAACTATAAACCTGCTGGTAAATCACCACTAGAGGATCATCCAAGTTTCAAATATTATCATGCTCCAGATGGTCAGGTATATCTCAGAGAATGCGACACTCTCGATACATTTATGTGTAGTTCATTCTACTTCCTCAGATTCTGCGATCCACATAATCCTGATCAACTCATCTCTCCAGAAGCTGCCAAGATGATGCCAGTAGATCTGTATGTCTGAGGTAAAGAACATACCGTAGGACATTTACTCTACTCACGTTTTATTTATAAGTTCCTCAAGGATATTGGAGCGGTAGCATGCGAGTCTAAAGAACCATTCCGCAAGCTCGTCCACCAGGGTATGGTACATGCTCATGATGGTCGTAAAATGTCCAAGCGCCGGGGTAATGTGATTGATCCGATGGGTATTATCAACGAATATGGTAGTGATACACTCAGGACCTATACCATGTTTATGTGACCAGTAGAAGCGAGTAAAAACTGGAATCCTGACGCAGTCGCGTGAGTACATCGCTTTTTGGGTAGGGTAGCCAAACTGAGAGAAAAGATTGCTGTGGAGGCCCTCTTTAGTAAAGAGGGTGTCGAGTGAAGCGAGGCGGGTGATTTGGAATCCTCAGTCTCGTCCCTCGACAGCTCCTTTCACAAAGGAGCCCCTTCTGAAATCCTTTCTATACTTCACCAGACGATCAAGTGAGTCACTGAAGATATCGAAGCTCTCAAATTCAACACAGTAGTGAGTAAGCTCATGATCATGACCAACGCATTTGCTGAGGCTCCAGTGATTAGTCAGTCAGACTATCTTATTTTTCTCCAATTATTGGCTCCATTTGCTACTCAAATAACACAGCAACTCTGGTCACAGTTGTGACAAGAAGGTAGTATCCATGATAGTGAATGGCCAAAATATGATGAGGAGCTGATTGTGTCAGGTTTAATTGATCTACCGATTCAGATCAATGGTAAGATGCGTGGTACAGTCACAGTAGCACCATGAGCAACACAAGATGATGTTATGGAGTTAGCATATCAGCACGATAATATAGCAAAATGGTTGCAATGAGAAATTACAAAAGTTATCTACGTCCAAAACAAAATTTGTAATGTCATCATAAGATAGTCACATCTTCGACTTAGAATCGTATATACCGTATGTATATACTTTTTTATTATATAATTATTATTTTTTTATGACTTGATTACTAATTACTGGTGTCATGACAGCACTTACTGTGTTGTCTGGAGCAACGATGCAACCAGTGACACTACAAGATCTTCCTACATCATGTATTCAAGCAACAGATGAATGTAGGAATATGTGCAACAGAACTCCATGACAAGATGTTCGAGCTTGCACAAAGATGGCTTGTGTTACTGAGCAAGATGCAGTATGTCTTGCAACTACGAATGATGAAGATCTGACTCAATTACCTACAATGTGTACGATGCAGTATGATCCTGTTTGTGCTGAAAAGCAAGTACAATGTGTCACGACTCCTTGTGACCCTATCAGACAAACATATGGTAACTCCTGCATGGCTGCTGCCGATAATGCTACGATTATATCTCAAGGAGAGTGTGGAACAGATCTCATTGTATGAGGAGATAAAGATGAGCACTGATGTATTGGCTCTGCTGGATATGTATGGAGTGAAGATGCTCAACAATGCGTCAGACCATGGGAACAAGAACAGACTATTGTTTGGGCATATAATCTTTGAATCACAAAACATAATTCTTATGATGCATTCAACTGGAATGCTCTCGTAACAAGAGAACAGGCCGCTAAGATGATTATGACAGCCATTGATGCTTCAGGGATTGAAGAGTGGACAATCAAGCAACCTGAGTGATCATGTATATGGACTGATGCTGACTCAATTGATAGTTCCTTACTACCAATGGTTACTAGATCTTGTATGAAAGGTCTATTTAAATGATCAAATAATATATTTATGCCAAAAGCATATCTTACTGATACAGATACAATGACTGTGATAACGAGAGCTGCACAATATATCCCAGCTCTTGCTGATGTCATGATGAGATCCAAGTTTGCGGTAACAGATAAACCTCTTACAAGAGGCGAATTGCTCACTAGACTTCAATGACTTATTGCTAGTATTCAAGGTAGTGTGGAACCTACTCAGCCAGAAGTAGATTTTGCACAACTACAAAATAATCTTGATGCCGCTCGCACTCTATGGAATTCTAAGAAGCTATCTACATATTCATTGATTCAGACAAGATCATGTTTTTGTATGGAGGACTATACTCGTGCAATGATGTATAATGTTGTAAATGGTATAATTAATACATGATCATTGGTTTATGCAGATGATGATACTAAAGTTACCATTGAAACGCAGCTGAATACGGTAGAGCAAGCATTTGATATGATTCAAGAAGCAATTGATAGCAAAGTTGCTAATCTTACAGTACAGTATGATTGACTATTTGGTTATCCAACAAGTATCGCAATTGATAGGGATTTCATGATAGCAGACGAAGAGATGTACTATAGTTTCAAGCTTATTACTGACACAACGCAGATTTTGTCGTGAAAGTATCAGCTTCTATCACACAATGATGTAGTAGTTTATAATACGGGTATTACGTTGTCATTTACTCCTACTCATATGTATGCAAAAATATGTAACAATCTTAGTGCAACCTATGAATCAATAGATTCTACGATCGAATTTGGGCCAATGATTTCGACTCAGATGTATTGTATGGATGATGAGCTAATGAATATTGAGTCAGTATGGTGATCAATGATCACTGGGCAATATCAACACATGAGTGGAGGACTATTGTCTATTGTCTCTCCCACAGTTACTACACTATGGAAAAAACTACCACAATAGAAATGAATATAAACGCTACCTTGTGATGGGTAGTTTTTTTTGATAACAAAAAGACGAGACATGTCTCGTTGTTAATCAGTGTTCCATGAGGATAGAATACTACTTCCATAAGCTAACTGTCATGGCAGATTAGCGGAGCGTTGAGATGCTACAATGATCGTCAAACAGGTACTCTATCAGAGAAGATAACTACGATGTCTCGAAGTATGGTAGTAACTGAGATCATACATGCTTTCATGTAATACTTTCTCATGATTCAATCGGACTGACTGGAATGAACCAGTACTCACTTTTGAGTCAGACCTTCGTATAGCACCTGGCTATAGATTAATGAAGGTTCCCATTGCAATCTGCTACTACCATAATTCAAAACATATATCTTACCAACACAATCAAAATGATATCGTGTTGCGTTCGTAACATACATTTATATTATAATCGGTAAGTTTCAAAAATGCAAATTTTTTATTACATGATATGATACTATGTCTTTTAATGTGACATGAGAGTCTGGCTGGTCGCTGATGAAGCAGTTTGGAACAAGCTATTTTTGGGCTACATTGCTATTGCCTCGTGATGCACAAGAGGCTACAGTAGAGCTGTATAAATTTGTACGTATCCCAGATCAGATTGTGGATACAACTTTTTGATCTTCCCTGTCAAGGGAAGGTGGCGCTACGCCGGATGGGTTTGTAAAAAAACAAGAGGAACTTGAAGCTCTTTACTGAGATCGACAACAATCATATCACAATCATAATATAGATCACCCGATCTTTGGTCAATGGGTTGCATTGATGGATGAGTATCAGATTGATCCTGACTTAGTAGATAGTTTTTATCAGGCGATGAGAGATGATCTTACCGTCAATCGTTATGAGACATATCTACAACTTCAGTGATATATGTATGGTAGTGCTGAGGTAGTATGACTGATGATGTGTGATTTGATCTGATATGATACAATTCATGAACAACAAACATTGTATGGTGCACGCAAGCTTGGGGAGGCAATGCAACTGACCAACTTTCTCAGAGATGTCTATGAGGATTATGTGGATCTTGATCGTATCTATATGCCTAGTGATGATCTTGCACAATTTGATCTGACACATAATGATGTGATACAGTTTTGCCAGACCAAGCAGATTGATGATAGATGGATAGGGTTTATGAAACATATGGTCCAGCGTTGCGATAATCTCTACGACGTAGCCAATCACGCGATCCAATACCTCAATCCATCATGTCAGTCAGCTATCACGTTATCCAGTGATTTGTATAGGGCAATATTACGCAAGATTGAGTCGATAGGATATAACCAGTTTGCTCATAGTGCAAGAACCACTAAGCGAGACAAAATGAAGGTAATTGCAAAGCGCCATATTTTATGTAGAGTGAGTGTGAAATATTGTAGCACACTTCTATTGAAATGACAAAAATAACTTTATAACTTTATAAACCTTATACCTTATGAACTTATCCAGAGTTATCCGCATCTCACGTCCCAGGTTTTGGATCTATGAGCTATGACCATATATGATTGGGATTTTGGCTGCATCATTATGGATTCAGCAATTTGGGTTACAAGAGACCTGATTGCAAAATGATGTCATGCAAATCTTACATGCTCACTGGCACATACTTGTTATATTTGCATTATATTTTCTTGTTCCAGCTAATATCTGGATCTATGGTATCAATGACATTTATGATTATGAGACAGATAAACTCAATCCCAAGAAGCTTGAATGATATGAGGCACTTGTGACTCCAGATGAGCAAAAGAAGTTGTGGCAACGAATTGTATGGACAACAATACCATTCATGTGAATATTATGAGTATATGCTGAAAATCCATTATCTATATTTGCCTTCTTCTGATTTCTCTTCTTCTCGTGACAATATAGTGCATATCCCATTAGAGCCAAAGCCAAACCTATTATTGATATGATCTTCTCCGCAGGACACTATGTAATGACGGCGGTATTTGCATGGATATTGATCGCTCCGATCACTGAGATTAACCGGCGATATGTGGTAGCTGGGATGTGCTGGTGTATGGCGATGCATCTGTATAGTGCTATCCCTGATATCCAAGCAGACAGCGAAGCATGATTATCAACTACTGCAATGCTGACGTGAGAGCGTGGTGGTCTTATACTGTGTATAGTATTATATGCTTTGGCTGCAGTGCTGAGTTTCAGCTGAATTGGTATCATATCTCTCATCCTCTGAGCAGTCTATCTCATCATGATGATACGAACATGGGTGAGATTGCGTGATATTAGTCAGATTTATCGTTATTTCCCATGGGTTAATATGATCTCAGGGATGTGTATCTTTTTAGTTCTTTTATATCGTTTGATCTATGGATAAGAAAAAAGTAGTAGTAATTGGTGCATGATTTGGCTGACTTGGGTCGGCGATTTTACTTGCTCGTGCATGATATGATGTTACTGTCGTGGAAAAAAATGACAAAGTATGAGGCCGTGCAAACTTACTCGAAATCGATGGATATCGCCGAGATATGTGACCAAGTTGGTATTTGATGCCTGACGCGTTTGATCGTTATTTTACGGCTATTGGTCGTAAGGTAGAAGATTATCTCGATCTACAGAAGCTTGAGCCGAGTTACAGAGTATTTTTTAAACAGGTTGAAGGTCAAAGGTCAAAGGTCAAAGGCTATCAAAATTTGAAGAACTGAACAAACTATCTTGACCTGTATGCTGACGTAGACAGAGCTGCTACGACATTTGAGCAGATCGAATCTGGAAGCGGTGATAAACTCAAAGCATACCTCAAATCCGCAGCATATCAATATGGTATTGCGATGGAGAAATTTGTCTTCAAAAATTTTGATAGTATCTGGGATTTTATGACACCACAGCTTGCGATTGAGTGACTACAGCTCAATGTATTTACCAAGTTATATAACTACGTTTCACGTTTTGTGAAGAATGAAAACCTCAAGAAACTCCTCATGTATCCGTCAGTCTTTTTGGGGACATCACCATATGAGACGCCAGCACTGTTTAATATTATGTCGCATGTTGATTTTAACCAGTGAGTATTTTATCCACAAGGATGAATCCATGAAATACCCAAAGCACTGTATCAAATAGCACTCGAAGAAGGTGTGAAGTTTGAGTTTAATACTGAAGTAGAGAATATAGTGGTAGATTGAAAGGAGGTCAAATGAGTTGTATTTAAATGATCAAATGATTATGCAGATGAAAAGTCAGTTTTTGATCAGGAACACTGGATATCAAAAGTAAGAACTGATGTTGCTGATAAATACAAAATTAGTAAATTTGATATGTTTTTACTACAGTATTTATGGTTATGATTTAATACTGGTAATGGAAGTGATTTTTGAGTAATTAATAGTTATTTAAGAAGTAATTTTGAGAAAGATTTTAGTTGAGAACGGAAACAAAAAACAAACAAAATAATCTCTATTATTAGTAAATTTCCTAAGTTTACATGAAAAAATATTCAAAGAATTATAAAATTAAATCCATGAATTGAGCCTAATTTTGATGATAATTGATTTTGGTGTTTTTCTGCAAATAATGAGTATATATCCCAGTCAATTAACGGTAATAGAAAAAGTCAAAAAGATAAAGATTGAGATATTTCTCATATATTTATTGTTAAAAATCCTAGATTAGGATATGACTTAAGAGAGGTCGCAATAGAAGAAAATATTAATGATTTAATAGTGAATGAGCAAGACGTGATTTATTTACCATGAGCTAGGTTTAAACTAGTTAATAAAATCGAAGAAGGGAATAATATTATTAAATACGAGCTTGAAGAAATTGAATCTGGCGGATTTATTTGTGATGTCTCTGCTGACATTATCATCTCCAACGCAGACATGCGACACACAGAGACGCAACTACTCGAGCCGTCACAGCAGACTTATCCCGAGTCGTATTGGGCGAAGCAGGTGATCTCGCCATCATGATTTATCCTGTATCTATGAGTCGATGGAGAGTTGCCACAGCTCAAGCATCATACTCTTGTATTTAGTGATGACTGGAAAGGATGATTTGATCAGATCTTCAAAGATCCACAGCGACCACAAGATCCAAACTACTATATCTGTAATCCATCTAAGACTGACCCAAGTGTAGCTCCTGCAGGCAAGGAAAACTTGTTTGTCCTCGTGCCTATCGCACCATGATTGGATTCGACTCCCGAGTCGCTCGAAGCATATAGAGATCATATCATTGCTGATATCGCTCACAACTGTGGTATTCCAGACCTCGCTGATCGCATCGAAGTAAGTCAGATTTTCTCCATTCCTCAATTTGAACAGTACTATAACGCATATAAGGGGACAGCATTATGACTTGCTCATACATTCTTCCAGTCTGCAGTCCGACGTCCGCAAAACTATAGTAAGAAAGTCAAAGGTCTATACTATGCTGGTGGATACACTACTCCAGGTATCGGTATGCCGATGTGTCTCATCTCTGCGATGATGGTAGCCGATAGAGTAGAGAAGAATAAGTAATTTGTTTTTTAGGATCAAAGTATCTATACTTAGTATAGGTATTTTTTTAGTATTATCACATGGAAAGAAATCAGAATATGAGTGAATTAGTATCTGACTGAAACAATGTAGTATATTGGCTCAATACATTAAAATCTATTACTTGATCAAGTATATGTGTAAGCTTAGTTGGAAATATTGATTTATGTAATAATCTACACCATAGGATGCGTGATGCATTCACAACATTATCAAAATCTCCTCAGTGGAATAAAGAGTACAATAAGATGATTTGAGATAGGCCAATTATCGTAATCGAGGAGATTATTGCTCTCATTATACAAGAAAGTGGTGCAAAAAATATCAATTGATCTCATGGTGAATTATGATACTTTCAGGTTAAAGAACCACTAGTAGAACAGAAAGCTAGACAAAAATATGGTACTGACTGGCAGTGACATGTAGAATCACAATTAATTCTTAATAAACTACAGTGATATGGATTAGAAATTGCTTGAGATAATAGGAATACGATATTATGACTGCAGCGTCGATTGGATATCAAGAAGAGTTGGCTGTTTTCATTTGATCGTATGAAATCGCAAAAGATCATCAATCTTTCTCCAGTAGAGCAAGATCAATTAATTTATTTGAGTTATAACAGATGATCAATACTCAAGGCAATGATATGGAAGTGTTTCAATAACAACCAACTAAAAAAGCCCGTTACATTCAGTCAGATTATGGATCTACGGTATAATGGTCAAGAACATCATACAACCAAAACCTTCAAAAGCCCTCAGTTCAAAAATCTCATCGTAACATCAGAAACTGACTTCACTGTTGGTTGAGAGACTGATTTGAAGATAGATGTTAAGAAGCCATCAACTCCTCAAGAGCATCAGCTGTTTCATTCTATTTTTGCTCTATTATATGATAAGTGGTTATCTAGTCGTAATGGTGATGTATCATATAGCCTTTCACCCAATGATAAACGTATAGCAACAAAATATATGGTACAGGTTAAGACTATCAAGAAGCTAGTTGTTTCATAGGTTTGTTGTGATAGATGGATTTGTAATTTTTCTCTTGCATCCAACCCCAATTTCCCAATGATAGTTTTAATCTTTGACCTATAATTTTTGACCTAAATTATGTCCACCTACTCCTTTTCCCAAATCGGAACTTTTCAGACCTGTCCTCGCAAATATCAATATCAGTATATCGATAAGCTGGGCAAAGAGAGTAAAGAAGATAGTCTGACTCTGACATTGTGAAGCGTATTTCACGAGAGTCTGGAGTTTCTCTATAAGCAGAAATCCAACACGATTGATGTCAGCTTGGATCAATTATTATCCAAATATGAAGAGCTATGGGTCAAATATCTTGGAGATTTTATGGAAGCTCCAGTAGAAGCAGATCTACAGATGTTTCAATCCAGAGGTCGTGAGTATCTACGTTGGTACTATGATACCTATCAGCCGTTCAACACTCGTGTGATGGGGATCGAGGATTGGGTCAGATTTAAGCTTGAGGATGGGATTGATTTTATGGGGAAGCTGGATCGTATGGATGCAGCAGGTGATACGATCGTAATCACTGACTACAAAACATCTCGCCGTCTCATGCCTGATGATGAAGACCATAACCGTGAGCAGATTGTACTCTATGCACATGGGATCAAGCAGACCTATGGTCGCAAGTTTGCTCATATTCAAGCCGCTCTCGTCTACCCACATCTACAGAAGGAGTATCGCTTCACCATTGATGACGAAGAGATTAGCGAAGTGGTATCCAAGTATCTAGCGATCATGCGTGATATTGAGATTCGTAGGTCTAAGCATGAGAATTTATTTGCTGACTGAGTGGATCAGTTTCCCGCGATCGCTGGTAATCACTGTAATCATTGTCCATTTAGACAGATCTGCCCCAAGCGAAAGCATGAATTTATCAATGATGAGATGCTGGCTTCTGACCTAGGTGAACGTACTATTTCTGCTTTTGTGGGAGATTATCTACGTATCAGTGAACAACTCAAGAAACTGGAAGCTGAAAAGAAATATCTCACCGAGCTCATCACTCAGCGAATGCAAGCCAAAGATATTACAAAACGAGAGACTTCAGATGGGGGAGTGGGTATGCAGACCAAGACCAGCTATGCTATCAAAGAAGATCACAAGCAAGAACTTCTTGATTATCTTGAGTCTCAATGACTATTAGATCAGTTGATGACTATTCAATCTACTACATTTTCTTCCAAGGTTACCAAAGGTGAAATTTCGTTTGAGGATATTGCAGATTATGTTGAACCAAGAGAAAGTGCTTGGTTGCTGCCCAAGAAAGCAAAAGAGAAGTAAAAAAAGAACCCAAAGTGTGAAAACACGATGGGAATTTAAGAATCAGTTAATCTTTTGTTAATACTGCAACTACTGTTGCAATCATAAAAACAATAACTGCTGCTACATTTTGCTCTAAGGTCTCACGGAGGAGTATGGTTCCAACTATGGTATATCCAGCTGATCCGCCCATTAATCCCATGGCAAGTTTGTTTGTGTCTCTTTTTTTCATTTTACTTCCCCCGTCTTGAGATACTCAAGATATTTAGGTTAACGGTGGTAATATAATTATAACCAGAGAGAGTTTGTCAAATGTACTGGCAATTATTTACTAGATTGCTGCGTCACTTCATGTCTCGATTCTCGCAATGACGATGATATGATGAATATAGATTAGTTGCTACTTGACTAGCTTTTGCTCTTGACCTATTGTCAAACATGACTATCTTATAGCTATGGCTACTAGAAGAAGAAAATCTAAAGCATCATCTCGTCCCTCTCATACGATCACTATTTCCAAATTGTGACTATCTTTGACGCACCTTGGTGTGTGAATATTATATTTTTTCTGTTATTTTTTTGTGCCTGATGCTCCAATCTTTGCGTTATTTCAAGAAATTGGTCAAATTTTTGTAGGAGATTTGTGACTGATGATTGTGATGGGGTTGGCTATTTTGTTGTGAGCGGTATATCTTAAAAAAGATCAAAACATTATTTCGTGTGTCAAATGGTCATGACTATTGGTGCTGTGTATCTCAACATTGCTCAATGGTAGTGCAGTGCAATCAGATCCTATTCCTTATTTGCAACAGTGATGATATATTTCATGGCCCATGATTCAGTTATTGAAGATGGCTTTTGGCCCTGATCCGATGGCAATGCAGTCTATTGCTATTGTTGGTATTATAGTTGTATTTGGTATGCTATTGTATCAGCTCAATGTGACTGTTACTCTACCATCTATCAATATTCAATATAAAGACAAAGATCAAGTTCCCTCTTGAGTAACTAAGTCGGCTAAATTGCATCCATCATTAGCCAAATCTTCCTCATGAGCCCAAAGTTCTCCATCTTCTGAGTCGCCTCAGTCTTGATGATTATTGTGATTGTGGAGTCGTGCTACTACAGCTATTACATCTAGTGCCACACAACCTGCTGCAAATAACGATTTTACAACACAATGATTGCAACAAAGTGGTCCTACCTCTGATGCCGAACTTAAATCATTTGTAAAATCTAAAGTAGCAGAGAAACTATGAGTGTCGTCATCTGCTGACAAAGAAATATCAAAAACTACAATGACATTTGGATGAGATGTGCCAACATATCCATTACGTTTATTGACTGCATCTGATCGTAGTGGTTCTCAGGTAGATACAAGTTTTATTGAAAACAAGGCGCAGCAGATTATATCCAAATTGTGAGAATTCGGGATTCAAGTCAGTCTTCAATGATATAATATTGGACCTAGTGTGGTACAGATTATGATTACTCCTGCTACATGAGTCAAGATATCAAGTATTGATTCTCATAAAGACGATATGATGCTTGCACTCAAGACCAAGTCATTAAGAATTATTGCTCCAATCCCTGGTACTGATAGCGTTGGTATTGAGATTCCAAATCCATACCCACAGATGATTCGTCTCCATGAGCTCATTGGATCACAGGAGTTTATTGCAGCAACTAAGGACAATACTACTAATATTTCGCTAGGTAAATCAATTGAATGAAAATTAGTAGTTAAGTCATTAGAAAAGATGCCTCACTTGCTTGTGGCAGGCGCAACTGGTCAGGGTAAGTCTGTGTGACTCAATGATTTTATTCTCTCATTGATGATTCAAAATACTCCTGACCAGATTAAGTTTGTTATGGTCGATCCTAAGCAGGTAGAAATGGAACTATACTCATGACTACCATATCAGTTATGTCCTATTATTACTGATCCAGAACAAGCTCTCAAGGCTCTCAAATGGTGTGCAATTGAGATGGATGAGCGTTATACAGTTCTCAAAAATGCTCGTGTTAAAAATCTTGCAGAATATGTAGAAAAAACAGGGGAATCAATGTATCGTATCGTGATTGTGATAGATGAATTAGCTGACTTGATGATGACTGGTAAGAAGAAGGATGTGGAATTAGTGATTGCTCGTATTGCTCAGAAAGCTCGTGCTGTCGGTATCCATCTGATCCTCGCCACACAAAGACCATCTGTTAATGTTATTACTGGCTTGATCAAAGCTAATATTCCCTGTAGAGTGTCGTTTGGTGTAGTGTCGCAAATTGATTCTCGCACAATTCTTGATCAAAAAGGCGCTGAAGATCTGGTGGGTAAATGAGATATGCTCTATCTGGATACAACGATGAAACATCCCATCAGAGTGCAGGCTCCCTTTGTCGATACAGGAGAGATTGAATCAATTGTTACTTATCTCAAAGACAAATATATGAATGGCATACAGGAGTCAGAAATCTATCATCCTCAATTGATGGAGATTTTGGAAAAGGGCAGTAGTACTTCTGATGCATATGCTGAATTACTCTGATGATCTGATGATGCCGATGATGATGCCCTGATGCGTCAAGCGATTGATGTGATTGCGGACTCTCGCCGCGCAAGTACAACACAACTACAAAAAAAGCTCTCCATCTGATTTGCGAGAGCATCTCGTATTATGGATATGTTAGAAGATAGAGGTATTGTCTGACCACAAGAGGGGAGTAAACCGAGGGAGGTTTTGATTTAGTATTATGATTTATTTTTTGAAATCCTGTAGATGAATTTATTATTTGCTCGTACAATGATTATTGTTTCAGGCATGCTGTTGATTACTGCTTTCACTACGCGTTTCAACAAAACTTTTGAAACAAAGTGAGAGTATTGGATTACGTTTTGATTGACAATATGAGTGCTATTTGTGATTAGTTCATTTTCTGACTTATATCCAGTTAATCTTATCTTAGTGGGGTTATTGTCTGGACTCATATGATGGCAAATCTGACCAGCACTATCGAGCTACCAAAAATATGCAAAACTCAAAGAATTTGCCGAAATCAATCATATATCTTATTCTAAGAAAGATTGAATTATTCTTGATGAACAGCAAGCTCAAGATTTTCAGCAGTATCTTATTGATCATCCTGAATCTACACAGTGGAATAAGGTTGTATCGCAGACAATTTTTGCTTGTGTGACTACATTATGTATTGCTGCAGGTATTGTATGATTTACTGATATTGATTTTTGATTTTTACAGTATTTTTTACTGATCGCACTGATCATGCTGATTGTTGTATGATTACTCAATGTGTTTATTTTTAAATCTAGAATTATATCTGTGATAAAGTCATATTGCTGAGTATTAGTATTCACTGGATATTTGCTCTATGATTTTAATCAACTAGAACAGTTTGCATCAGATCAGTCGCGGTCTACCGCTATCCATATGTCAGTTAGTGTTTATCTCGATATTATCAATCTGTTTATGTATTTGCTTGATATTTTGAGTGATTAGAACATTAATGATAAAAATCTTTGCCATTGGAGCAAAGATTTTTTGGTTTTATGAATAATTGAATAGATATAAGTCAAATATGAGAATATCTGATTATTCGCCACTACCATCTTTCTTCTTTTTCTTTGGACCACCACGAGCATGCATTTTCTCTACTTCATCCTCAATACCCAACAAGCGCTGTAGTCAGATATGTTCCTGTAGCTTAGAGATAACTTTCTGCTCGATTTGTCTGACTCTTTCGCGTGTGACTTCAAATTCGGCTCATACTTGTTCTAGTGTATATTTGGGTGAGTCGATACCATATCTCATACGGATAATTTTGCTTTCACGATCATCAAACATCTCCAAGATCTTATCCAGATTTTCACGGATGATGTCTTTTTGAGCTTGCTGATCTGGGCGAAGGTTATTGTTATCTGCTATTAGATCTCATAGTGTATTTTTACCATCTTCTCATACGTCCATATCCAGTGATACGTTACCAAAGATCACTTCTTCAAGTTTTTTGACTTTTTTGATAGGGAAGTTGAGCTTGGCTGCAATTTCTTTGCTACTTGGTTCGCGAGAAAATTTTTGGAAGAGCTCTTGATAGGCTTTGTTGTAGCTATTCATTTCGTCAATTAGATGAACAGGAATACGAACATTTTTACCAAGGTCTGCTATTGCTTTCGTGATAGATTGTTTGATCCATCGGTGAGCATAAGTAGAGAATTTAAAATCTTTGGTTGGATCAAATTTCTCAATTGCTTTGATAAGTCAAATATTTCACTCCTGAATGAGATCCAGAAACGAAAGACGACTGCTCATATATTTTTTAGCAACTGAGATCACTAATCTTAAGTTTGCTTCAATAAGTTTCTTTTTGGCATTTTCGTCTCATCTTTTGACTCTATTGGTGAGATCCTTTTCTTCGTCAGGGGTTAGGAGATTGATTTTACTGAGTTCATTGAAGTAGAGTTTGATGGTGTCAGAGTATGCTTTATCATTAATTGTATAATTAGTATCATGAAGTTGGACTTTACCAAGTCTGACTTTATTTTCTTCTTGCATTTGCTGGCGTTCTAGCTCCAATATCTCTTCCAATGTTTGAATACGAATGCCAAGTTTTTCACATAACTCATAAAATCTATCAATTGTGCGCTCTTTTTTGTCCAAATCATCAATCTCAAAAATAACAGCATCTTCTGATACCTGACCTTTTGACATTCATTCATGTAGTAATATCTGTAATCATTTAGGCAATTCATTGATTTCATCTTGCAATTTGTCCCATAGTGTTTGTTTGATACCAGCTGCTTGTGAGGTAGCCCCATTATCTGTTGTATTTGACGATTTATTAGTAAACTGAGATCCTGACTGTCATCATGTTTTGGTTCATTTTTTGGATATGGGCATATGGTACAACAATAATAATTTAAAAAAGTAAGAACACTATACAGTATACTGGTACGTATAATCTCTGAGAGCGATTATGATTGTCTTACATCATAGATTTTGCCTGATTCATCTAGTTTTTCAATGGCAACAATTACATCATCACGATCACATATCCAATCTGTTACTTCGGCAAAGATACGATTGGTTACAAGTTTGGGATTTTGTACATACCCAATGTGACGATCTTCTGTGGCAACAAGGTAGTGTAGTAGTCATTCACTATCAGTAATACAGTTAATCGTGAGTCAGCCTAGTTCATATTCACCAGGGTAGTCAATATGGTTTATTCATTTGGACTGATAATTCATATCTAATCCTACGCGCTTTGTTAGGTTGATCAGATTGTGTTCCGTTGTATGCTGATCTGAGATAACACAAATATCGTCAATAATGATAGTGGATCCTTGTAAAGTAAATTTCATATAAAATTAAATAAGGATATAAAGTAATCTGACCTATGCACTAGGTGAGCTAGTCATAATATGCTTATGCAAAGAAATTAGGATTGATAAATCTTAGAATGACTCATAGTGATCACAATACTGCGAATGCTACGATGACTCAAATGATCTTAGCTTTGCCTCATTTGACATCTCAAGATGCAATCTGTACTCATCACCAAATAATAGTAGCAAATCATCCAATCATCACAAATGTCATCAAAATTCTTGTAATATTATTGAGAACTGTTGTGGTTGCAGATGATTGACTATCGCCGACTATCAGACACCTTGGATTACCAGGTGCTCACACAAACGGCACTTCAGTATTGAGATAGATTCACTTGAGGTCATATTTACAGGTACAATATGGTTTACCATATATTTCATCGCATTTTTTTCTTTTTATTCAATCATCTTGTATTCTTTTGTATTCCTCCTCCGATATGCATATAGTATTATCCCCGTCGTTACCTATATTAATTGGTCTTGATTCAGGACATTCGGCATAAGTCACTCATCCAAAAAAAATTACCCAAAAAAATGAAAAAAATAGCACAATGATTGCTAATTTACCTATACTTCACATATACTTCAGCTGAGATATCACCATAGATAATGTAAATGATGAAATAATATCTCATTATATAGGAAAAGTGGCTTAGAATGCAAGAGATTATTGTTTTTTTGATAACAAAAAATCACATTACTGTGACTATTGATTTACCCAGAGGGGGACTCGAACCCCCATGCCTCGCGGCACTCGATTTTGAGTCGAGCATGTCTACCATTCCATCATCTGGGCACTTGTCAATTCAAGTAGTATCATAATAGCAATCTATGTGATAAATTCAATTGATTTTTTAGTTGAAGTTTTATATAGTGTTATTATGTCAGACTTTCTGACAACTTTATCATTATGATTGATATTTATTATGAGTCTTGATTTGAACAAAGTCCAATTAATTGGTCGTAGTACTGCTACTGTAAGCTCAAAAATGATTGAGCCAAGTAACATCCCAGTTGTCAATTTTACTATTGTGACTAACCGTAAGTACAAAAATGCTCAAGGGGTTGTGATGTCTGATAGTGAATATCACAAATGTACTGCTTATGGAAATAGTGCTGACATCTTAGGAAAGTACCTCACTAAAGGAAAAAAAGTATATGTAGAATGAAGACTAAAGACAAGAAAATGGACCGATTGAGCTGGTGTCGAAAGATCTGGTACGGAGATCATTGTAGACAATTTCATTTTCTTAGATACTAAATGATCTGACGAGGATGATGTGGGTTATGTAGATGCTGATTCCCATGAAGAAGTTGTTGATTTTGCATAGAACAATAGACTACCATTGTATACATATTGCGTGATAGTATTTTTGTGATACTAATGTTGTAGATTATTGGTATTTTTGTATATATATGCTTGATACTACTCTAGTATCTGTAATATATTTTTTGTTCATTGTTTGATCAAAGTGTAGAATATTTTATTAAGTGTTTTGTTATTTTATGGAGCATCGCCAACCATCTCGATCATACTCATTACAATATATTTTGATTGAAATTTTTGATATTATATCATTTTTTGTATTTATTGTCTGATTGATGTTATGTATCAGATTTTTCTTGTTTAACCCTTTTACGGTAGTGGGCAAGAGTATGGAGCCCACTTTTCGTGAAAATGATTTTATTATTATTGATAAGATTACTCCTCAACACGATGCATTGGCGACTGTTGCTCATACAGTACTGCCTGACTCATGGGCATCACATGTGGAGAAATCATTGCCATGACTACATCGTGGAGATGTTGTAGTATTCATACCTCCTGGCAAGGATGTGCCATTTATCAAGAGAATTATCTGACTTCCGTGAGAAGTTGTAAAGGTAGATGACAATAAGGTTTTGATTTGTAATAGTAGTGGTGCCGACTGTAATCAACTCAATGAACCATATATACCTTCTACGTTCCAGACAGTTGCATCATGTGGCAAGGATACATTTGAAGTGCAGTGATGATATTTTGTTATGGGAGATCATAGGTGACATACTACTGATAGTTTATGTTGTTTTGGATTGATTTGTACTGCAGAGTCTAATTATGTTGTGCCTGAAAATTATATTATTGGTAGGGTATTATATAGAGTCTTTCCAGAAAGTAAGAGATTTTAAGCAGGATTTCAGTGGATTAGGAAGATTCCGGTGGATTATGTAGGGACGTAATTTTTTACGTCCTATTTGTAATTGAAAAAAAACAAAAAAACCACAAGTAGTTTTTTTACTAGGTGTTACGCCTAGCAGATGGGCTGCTGTTTACGACCATTTCATTCTAGTCCTGCTTCCAAGGACTGACTACCTATCACTACTTGTGGAGTAGGGAAAAAACAATGTTTTTTCGTTCTTACGAACCAATCCACACAAACCCTACTAAAATCATAGTCGTGATTTAAGTATTAAAGTCAAGTAAGGAAATCGTCAATTCATTGATGTAATAATTCAACTAACTCTTCATCCATGTACTTGTAAATATCGTCAATTTCCATTACTTGAATCATACCTGAAGGTATGTCATATTGTTGCAAGATTTGCTTCTTATGCGTTTGCTTCATAACAAAAATGACATCAGCTCGGTCAATATCTAATTGAGAGATTTGATGAGGGCTCTTAGGGCTGAGTCATGCAGATCTTGCCTGAAATCTCATATCTTGTCTGAAGATCTGTTCAGCGGTTTTGCTTCTACTGATGTTTTTGCCACACACAAAAAGAAAGTGAGATTTTTGATTCATGTAATTGATGATGGACTAATGTTTCTTATGTTTTATATATTGAGTAATACATAGCCCAAGAATCAGTACAAACGCAACACACGCAAGCATTGGAATTGTGATTCAGAAATATTGCCAATCAATGAATGCACAAGATTTGGATCAGGCAAGACATACTCCTGATTCTTGAAATACTCATGCTTGTAGTAATATTTGATATCCAGTAATCAATATACCAATACATGATAGAGGGGTAATATATATGATACTATGTTTATCATGATATTGTAGTCAGAGTAGACTTATAATCACCATTGGATACAGGGCTATTCTTGCGTATCGACATAGTGAACATGGGATGAGGGCATTGGCACTATTAAATAAATCCCCACTCATCATATTGGCGATCGGATCTCCAAAATATCAGAAATACAACGATATGATTGTGCCAGCAAGTGATATGGAGAAGATGGTAGTGAGAATAGTGCGTAGAGACATGTGACGAAATGATACACATAAAGGATAGATAGAATAATCTATTGCTGTATTATTATTTTATTCTGTAACTAGTGTGATAATAACAATTTCACTATGAGTTCCAACCCTTTGTGGTGGTCATCGTGTACCTACGCCACTGGTAGTAATGATCCAACTTTGTCAGATCTGATTGAGACCATATAAAAATACCCCAAATACCTTACGAGCAAACCAATATCAAGGTCGTACTTGTCACTGATGTACATGTCACGCCACCTGTAAGTCGATACCAAACTGATCCACGACTTCTACGTGACTTGGGATGTGTTTGATGAGGATAGAGGGCTGACTGCGATCTCGTTTGAGTGTGTTCATAACAGAGACAAATCAATCCGTCTCATGCGTCGAACTATAATCTACTCAGATGATTTGTAATCCATCAGCTATTGCTACTTGATTATTGAGAACATGAATTCATGCTTGTGTAAGATGATCAAGATAGTTATTGAGATTGTTGTATTCTTCGTGATTACCAGGAGCGAAGTACGTACCATATGGTGTCTTGATTTCTGCTAGTGCTTGTGCAAGTTCATTGTCATTTGCCTGAACTCCATCATAAAAATCTCCAGCCACAAGTAACATCTCAGGCGATTCAGCTTCAATTTGTGTGCGAATACGATGAAGAAGTCAGATATTTCTCACTACTCATACATGTGTATCTGCGATCAATGCGATTTTTTTGCCTTGCCATGATGTTGGAAGGTTTTTCATGGGGACAGAGTAGTGGACGATCTTGGTTTGATTAGAATTTAGCACACCATAAATACTAACACATCATCAAATGATGAGCAATATGCTGCCAATTATTGATATAGGGATGAGTCATCCGGTTAGTGTATTGATTTGTTTCAACACAAGCACGATAACACTCGCCATAAATAACCAGTACACCGTTCCTAGCCACGCAGCACTCATCGTGTATAGTGCTGATATGATAGGATGATATGCTGCTCTAGCGATAATAGACATCAGTATAAAGCTGACTGATAGTCATGTGAGTATCCATGCAAGGAGTTGCTCTTGTTTGAGAGTGAGTGCTACGGACACCTTGAGTGCATAGTAGATTACGATATGACCAATTCCTACAATACTAGTAATGATCAAGAGGAATATAATGAGTTGAATGTATTTCATGAGTAGTTGAGGCTTCATAAGATCCATAAGGTTTATAAGGTTATCATATATATTTCCCCGTGATCTACAACCACCACTATGTTGACATATAATAATATAAAATTGCTTGAAAACGATATTATATATCGGATATAGTATGTTATGAGAGTTACATTTCAGCTAACTCAAACCACTTTTCTTCGAGTTCATTGATTTTGGAAGTGAGTTCATTGATTTGTGAGCCGACACGAGTATAGTCTACATAGTCCAGTCATACTTCATCCAGCTGGAGGAGGAGTTTATCTTTTTGTGTTGTGAGTTTTGTGATTTGTTTCATGTATTCATTCATCGTATAGTGATGCTTGTTTCATGATGCTTTGACTGTAGGTGCAACAGTGGTAGTGGTTTCAGTAGCTTTTTTTGGTCATCAGAGGATATGTTGATTGTGCCAGTCGGTATAGCTGCCCCAGAAATCTGTAATCTTGCCATCACCCTCCATCACAAAGAGATGATCTACGAGTTTATCCATAAAATATCTATCATGTGAGATGATCACCAGACACCCGCTATAACTCATGAGAAATTGCTCCAAGATATTGATCGTCATAATATCAAAATCATTGGTCGGTTCATCGAGGATGAGGAAATTTGGCTGCTGAATCAGTACCATGAGAAGTGCGAGTCTACGCTTTTCTCATCCACTCAGTGACCCTAGGAGAGTGCGCTGATGTTTGGGACTAAACATAAATTGCTCGAGAAGCAGCGATGCTGACATCGTCGTGTTTCACCACCTGATCTGGTTACCCATTTCTTGGATGAGTCATAGGACAGTCTGAGTGGGATTCCATGCTGGGATTTGCTGTTCATAGTGTCACACACTAATAGTGTTTCACCACACAATACTTCCGCTATCTGCTGGGATTTGCTCCAGGAGTAGTTTGATCAGTGAACTCTTACCCACACCATTCGCACCAATAATTCCTACTCTCTCTCCAGCATGAAACTCGTGACTAAAGCGATCGACGATCATCTTAGATTCAAATGATTTGGTCAGATTCTTCACTTTTAATACAAGTCACCCGAGTCTGGAGTGGTGCGATGTTCATAATTCGAGTGTATTGTTGATATGGGCGACACGCTTTTTTTGGTTACTGAGGTTATCAACAACAATATCAAACTGTCATGTCCTATAATTAGATTTGGTCTGTCTGCCCTGTGGTGCTCTACGAATCCACTCAAGTTCTTGCTTGTAAACCTGTTTCATCTTATGAAGTGTCGACTGTTCGATGGCTTCACGCTCAGCTTTGTTCTGGATGTAATAGCTATAATTACCTGTATAGCTGCGGATCTGACCGTGTTCGAGTTCGTAGATATGGGTACACACATGCTCGAGGAAATATCTATCATGAGTGATGAGTAAGACCGTCTTGTTGCCTGTAGTGAGATAGCTTTCCAGCCACTCAATCATCGAGACGTCTAAGTGATTGGTCGGCTCATCGAGGATGAGGAAATCTGGCTGATCAATCAAGACCTGTGCTAATGATACACGTTTGGCTTCTCATCATGACAGGAGTCAGACTTTTTGATCTTTTATATTCCGTAGTCCTAGTTCGGTGAGGATGAGTTGTGCTTGGATTTCATAGTCCCAGATACCCAACTCATGCATCTGTAAGATTTTGTCATCAGTGACGAGGGTGTCTCGGATAGTCTTATCTGGATCCAGATTGTGTTCCTGTGTGAGGATGCGAGTACGGATATTACGATTGAGTTCTACAGTGCCTTCGGGGTAGAGCATAGTTCCCATGATGATATTGAGTAGGCTCGTCTTGCCGGTACCATTACGAGCGATGAGAGCGACCCTCTGACCTGGTACGATAGTCATATCCAGATGATCAAATAAGACCTTGTCTCAGAATGTTTGAGAGAGGTTACGGATGGTGAGATAGGACATACAATCAAAGGCTAAAAGAGGCTAAATGACTTTATCGGCTAAAGAGGCTGAAAAGTAGAAATACTAGATTTTTTATCGGGCACTCGTCATTGCGAAGAGCGACTTGCAAATCTTGGAGCGACGAAGTAATCCAGTGAGTTAATATTATCATACTGATTTATTGATAGTTTTCCATCTCCAGAATATTGACATAATATAAAAATATAAAATTTATTGCAAAGAGAGAGAGATTCACTATAATAAAATTTGCAAGATTGCAAAAACAAAAAAATGATAAGATAATGAAAAAATTGAATGTGTTTATCGCTTTTTTAATCGTAATATCTTTCGCAAGTTGTGAAAGAATATCAAACAAAATCGATCGTAATGGCTCAATCGTTGGATCAACGGCTGGAGATTGGATTGTGATCAAGCAATCTGGAGGAGTAATTACTGATGTCTGGTTGTTACGAGATGTAATGGTGCAGAGTGAAGATGGCTCTGATGGTTGGTTATTTAAGGATTCCCGAGGAGATATGGTAAATGTATCAGGTGATACAAAAGCCACGAGAGTAAAATCAAATACCAGTGAAATATTTAATAAATACATTGAATATCACATGGAATTTGAAACTCTTACTTATCAGGAAAAACTAAATAAAGAAAAAATCACTGCATCCCATTAAGAGTAGCAATGAATGAATTTAAAAGCCCCAGGATTTTCCTGATTGGGCTTTTTGCTTTAAGAATATTTATTTCACTCCATGACATTTCTTATATTTCTTACCACTTCCACATGGGCATGGATCATTGGGTCAGACTTTACCACTGTCTGCTTTTGTGACTACTTGAACACTTGGACGAACTCTAGTCGTATTAACCTCAATAGTTTGGATCTTGTGTTGTGGGTTGTCTCCTGTGTTGTCATCAAACTGGTCTGCATTGGTCATGACATGTGAGATATCTACTACATCATGAGCCTCTACGACGAGAGTCTGACTCGACTGTATTTGATCGTCATATTGTTGAATTTGACGGAAGACTGTGTTAATGATTTTAGATTTGATAGTTCGCCATAGTTGTTCAAATAGTGTATAGCTTTCTGCTTTATAGATTAGTAGCGGATCTTGTTGTGCATAGCTATAGAGACCAACCTTATCTCTGAGATGTTGCATAGTATCAATGTGTTCAATCCATTGTTCATCAAGCACATCAAGATAGAGATTTTTGAGATATTGGTGCACTTGATTAGCGTCTCGCATACTGCTCCATCTTTCAAATTGACTACGAAGCAGTTGTGTTGCTGTTGTAGTAATATTGCCCTTTTCTTGAATTTCATCAATCATCTCAGGAGTCCATGATATGACAAAGTCTTGTCTTAATTGTTCAAGGAGCTCTTCATTGGTGGTTCATAGATTGCGCTGTTGAGATACAAGATGTTCAATAAGTTCACTAATCCATCATAGTACTTCTTGGTATATCAATGATTGTGTAATAGATATATAGTTCGTAGTGAGAGTAGGACGACATTGTAGTCAGAGATATTCGATGGTTTTGAATGTGTCAATATGGAGAAATGTTTTTACTATACCAGCTTGTGCTGCACTATCTAAATTGGATTGCTTATGGTCAAAATAGATTATGGATCAGAGATCAGAGTTGAGAGTTGATAATAGATTTTTGAAATATTCTGGATTAGTTTTACTTGGATTGTTTTCGTATGATATAATTTCAAAGCTATAATCTTTGAGCAGACTTTTAATAAGATCAAGCTTTTCTCCAGTAGCATTTGTGACTATGATTTTTTGTTGAGGTAGTGTTGTAAGATATCCAGCTAATTCAAGATTAAGCGACCAAGTATCAATATCATATTCGTCATTTGAATTAATGATACACCCAACTGCATCTATCAAAACTACTTTTATTGTCTGTTGTTCTTGTCCTTGTTTCTTATCTTCGAGAATATCATCTCTTTTACCATAGACTTTGAGTCTTTGTTTGTTGACGACACTATCATAGTCATATAAATGCTTACGAATACTATAATTATGTGCTTCCATTTGTATTTGAGCTCTTACAATCGAATCTGTAAACATTGATCTACTACTAAGCTCTTGTTCCATATCTGCTTGATTACCAATAAGTGATCAAGCCATGCTCACAAGTTGTTGCATTTTTGCTCATCACATTTTACGCATAATTTCGTCATCAAATGAGACATAGAATTGTGATATGCCAGGATCTCATTGTCTACCGGCACGACCCCTCAATTGATTGTCAATACGCCTTGATTCATGTTTTTCTGTACCAAGAACAAATAGTCCAAATTGAATATCAATATCTTGATACGATGTACATTGAGTATCCGATTTACTGATAGTGAGTAATGCATATGGTTGTGTATTTTTTTTGGTCGCAATTTTTGTTTGAAGATAATATCAATGATCATCCCCCAAAGCATTGAGTATGAGATCAAGCTCTCATTGACTTGCAATATGTAGATTGAGTCAAATATCTGAATGATCATGGAGTTGTGTATTGATCCATGCTGCATAGTTGGTTGCTAATTTCTCATTGAGTCACTTTTCGAGTTTAATATCTGTACCACGACCTGCCATATTAGTAGCGACTACCACTGAGCCATACTGTCCACCATTACCAACAATTGAGGCTTCTTGTTCAAAAAACTTAGCATTAAGAACATAGTGATTGATGTTAGCTTGACGAAGTAATGTAGAAATAAGTTCAGATGTATGGATACTACTGGTACCAATCAGAATTGGTTGGCCAATTCTATGATAAAATTCAACAGTTTTAATTACTGCTTGTCGTTTATTGTGTTGATTGATGAAGACTTTATCATTACGATCCACTCTAATTGTTGGCCTGTTTGTAGGTATAGATAGCACCTCTAAGCCATAAATTTTTTCAAGTTCTTCTCATTCAGTGGTAGCTGTACCAGTCATACCAGCTAACTTATGATACAGTTTGAAAAAATGCTGATATGTAATAGTTGCTATTGTTTTTGCTTCTTGTCTAATAGTGAGTTTTTCTTTAGCTTCAATTGCTTGATGTAATCATCATTGGAATCTACGTCATGGCATAATACGTCATGTATTTTCATCTACAATCAGAACTTCATCTCACTGAACAATATATTCTTTTCACTCATGATATGCAGCTTTTGCACTTAATGCATTTTCAATATGATGAATCTCATCATATCACAAATCTCTGTATAAGTTTTCTACTCATAGTAATCATTCAAGCTTTGTAATTCATAATTCTGACAAAGTAACTGTTTTTGTTTTTTCATCAAGATAGTAGTCTCCATCTGCCTGATATGCGTTATCCTCGTCTTCTTTTACAAGTTCCGCTAAAAATCATTTACTTACTTTTTTGGGTTTACTTGATTGTATAAGCGACTGGACAAGAGTAGCATATTGTACGTATTTATCGATGGGATCATTATTTGCTTGAGACATGATCATTGGAGTTCTTGCCTCATCGATGAACACACTATCAGCTTCATCTACAATTGCAAAATGGAGTCAACGATTGAGAAGTCTACGATTATTGGAATCTTTTTCAAGATTATCTCTCAAATAATCAAATCAAATTTCAGTAGATTCTACGTATACAATATCACAATCATATTGAGATTTGTGTTCATGTTGAGGTGTATATTTGTTAATACTTCCGATACTCAGTCCTAGCCACTGGTAGAGGTGTCCCATTCGCTGTGCATCACGAGATGCAAGATAGTCATTGACCGTAATCACATGTACGGGATTGCTGCTGAGTGCATTGAGATATGCAGGCAATGTAGCCACAAGAGTCTTACCTTCACCAGTACGCATTTCGGCAATTTTTCATTGGTGTAAGACAATTCATCCAATAAGCTGTACATCATAGGGAACCATATTCCACAGTTGAGTTGTGTCTTTCACAGGAAATTCTATACCAGACATACGACGACAAGCTTGTTTGACTGTGGCAAATGCCTCAGGTAGAAGTTGATCTAGAGTCTCTCATCACTGATAACGTAATTTAAACTCTCATGTTTTTGATTTAATGTCCTCATCAGTCAGACTCATCCATTGTTCATCGTATGAATTAATAGTGTCAACGAGTTTATATAGTTGAGAGATTTGTTGATTATTGTAGTTGGATCAGATCAAGCTTGTTAACCACTTAAGCATTATGATGATTATAAAAAATAAATATATGACCAAGGAAACACATAATAACAAATTAGTATTATAAACAAAAAAACATACTATCTTATGCTTATAATGTTATTTTGTAATCCTCTTCTAACTATAATCATCTTTTTAATAAAAGCAATCTCATACCTCTTTCGGGATTCTATGGGCTTGACTTGTACGTATTTTTATCAGATCCGCTGATTAGAGGTTATTTGCAAAAATCAACTATGATATATATAATTAGCGTATTATTTTTTATTCTTATATATTTGGCCACATGGGATTGATGAATTATCTTTTTGGTAATGGACCAGAAATTACTTCAAAAAGTGTTGACGTTTCGCCAACATATATTGATCAGCAGCCCGATCATATGCAGCGCATGATTGACATCAGAACAAAAATTATCCAGAATAAGCCTAATAATCCTACATCCACCAATAGTGTCATGCATTCGCAGTTATATACCCGAACAGTGGAGCATCCTCAATATTGACAATGTACGATTACATATACCGATTATGATGAAACACAAACAAATAACGCTGATCGTATAAAATTTGAATGAGATATCAATGGTGATGGTTCAATTGATACCTATATTATCACTTTACAATCACAACAATGATTTTCAATACAAAAATGACATCAATCAGATGATCAGAATGTATTACATTTTACAAAGGTTAATTCTGATGAAATTGCACTCATTCTTGAATATCTTGAACAGATTTGATAGATTAGATAGTACATTACCGTTCTCCAGTGACATTTTTGATGTGTTGTACGATCATATTTGAGCGCACAAAAATGACATCTAATTGAATATCTCAATAGTGAGTATGTGTATTGAGATAGTGTCAGATCGTTTTGTGTAGATGTTTGAGTTTAGCGGAAGTAATATAATCATGTAAATCAAAAACATGATCCACTACTTTCACTTCTATAAAAATCAATATTGCTTTATATTGAGCAATAATATCAATTTCTCATCATCTGATGGTATAGTTACGTTCAATGATCTGATAATGATTATTTGATAACCATTCCGCTACGATTGATTCTGCTTGATATCAAATATGTTTTTTTGTTGCATTCATATCATACTTATCTATATTGACTTGATAGTATCAAGTCTTTTTTTTATTTTATTGTTTTATATCATGTCATTGTTGAAAGAGTGGAAATTTGTGACATTACTCATTGTACTTGCGTGTGCACTATGAATTCTTGTGTTTGGTGGTCCATTTAAAAGAGGAATGGATATAGCTGGATGAGTAGAGCTGACTTATCAGATTGATTTGTCCAAATACCGCACCGCATATCCAAATGATGCTGAATATCAGCTACAGGTGCAAAATGCAAAAAACATCATCAAAGAAAATATCACAAAAAGAGTCAATAACATGTGAGTATGAGACACAGAAGTTAGATTATTAAAGGTATGAGATAGAGATTATATTGTTGTTAAGGTAGGCGGTATTGATGATATCGAACAAGCAAAAGCCACTATTGGTAGGACAGTAGAGCTTGAGTTTAAGCTTCCAAATACTGTAGAACCTACACCAGAAGATATTGCTGCTAGAAAAAAAGCTGCTGAAGAGTTGTTGGTACAAGTTGTTGCGTCACCAGATCAAATGAAAAATCTAGGAGAATCTAGGGGTTCTGACGATATCTATTATGAATCTATTATTAGAGCATATTCTCAGCTGCCTCAAGTATATCAAGACAATCGTGATGTATTAGAAAATTTATCGTGAGTAGCTAATCAGGTAATTGAATGAGTCTATGGTCAACAGCAAGACTGATCTGGAAATATTGAAGAAGTGCAGTGATTTTTTATCATTAAAGTAAACAGCTTCAACGTGATTCCGTCTCCTGAGATTACTGCTACTAAAGTAGAAGCTATAAATCAAGCATATAATACGACTACAACGTTGTCATATCTTTTTAATGAAGAAGTATGAGGAGATGTAGTAGCTACATGAGTTGTATTATCATGAGAGACACTGATTGCATGGCAAAATCTTTATCCAAACGCAAGATGATATCGTGCTAGTATTTATGCTATTCCGAATTCAGGTGGACTTATAGATAATTGATTGATTGCTCAGATCACTGGAGCATTGTTAGAGAATCAAAACATATCATCAATCTCATGATATCAGACAATACTCGATAATCAATGGATTGATGAATCTGCGCTTCAATCACTGCAGACATGACTAATTATTAACAATGATCAAGATTTTATAGTTATTTCTAATCCTGAGTGAGCATTTTTGGTTCATATTATGGAGAGAAAAGCTACTACAGATAGTCTATTATGAGTATATACTATCACGTGATCAACACAGGCTAATCGTGCTTCGATTATTAATGATCTTACTACAGAAAGAATTTACAATGTAGAGCATATTTTTGTAAGGGATCGTGCAGCATGGCAACCTGCTGTTGAGTCAAAATTTAATAGAGTGCTTAATGGAGCATACTTCCAAAGTGCTACAATTACCCAGTGACAAACATGATTGCCTGTGGTAGCTATTAATTTTAATGCAGAATGATCTGAGGTTTTCTGTAATTTAACAGAACAAGCTGTCTGAAAGCAAATGGGTATTTTTGTGGGTGGCAAATTAGTGACTGCTCCAACAATTAGAGAGAAGATTTGTGCATGAACAGCAACAATTGATGGTATGTTTACTGACCAAGTATGTACGGACCCCAAAGATGCTACTCGTACCTATACCGCAACATCAACAAGGGAATGAGCAATGTGTCTTGTATCAAGTCTGAATGAATGAGCACTTCCTGCTCCATTGATTTTGTCCAATGAGTCAACTCTTGCAGCGAGCTTATGAGATCGTGCATGGCAGAGTGCTGGTTATGCGACTGTTGCGTGACTTATTCTTGTCTTTGGTTTGTTAATGTCAATGTATGGTCCAACAAGAGCAATACTTGCATCACTTTCATTGATTGCATTTCTTATAGTATTATTGGCAGTTGTTAAGTTAACAGATTATGCATTATCACTTTCCGGTATTGCAGCAATTATTCTTAATATTGGAATGGGTATTGATAGTAGTATTCTTATTCTTGAGAGACTCGCCGAAGAAAAACAGAAAACAACATCACGAAAACAGGCAATTATGAATGCATATGATAGATCATGGGAGCCTATTTTTGATGGTAACATTACTACTTGAATTATTGGTTTCATTATGGCGTTAGTATGATCAGATATTTTCCAGTGATTTGGAATGATGATGGCCATAAATAATGCATTATTATTACTAATTGCTGTGCCGATGATGAAATATCTATTGCTATGGTGGCTAGATCGTAATGGTAAAATATAGATATAGTATGGTTGATTTCCTTTTTATTTTTTCTCTTATGTTATAATGAAAGCTCGTTTTGATATTATGTCCTATGCATGGCGATGGATTATTGGTTCTTGTATAGTGATGATTGCATCTGTTTTACTATTTGCTGCGTATTTTCGTCCGTCTATTCAATTTACTGGAGGAATTCAGATTAGAGTAGCATCACTAGTAGATAGTGAAGTTCTAACTTCTATTAATCAAATAGATGGTATAAATCAGGTAACAATGAGTGAAGATGTTATTAATGAAGATGTTAGTCATTTTACAATCTTAATTCAAACTCAGACACAAGATGACAAAGTACTGACTGACCTATCGCAACAAGCACAACAAGTATTGATCAATAATGGAGTAATTGATGATAATAGTCAACTACTTGAAACAAGTATTGTAGGACCAAGTATTGGTGCTTATCTTACAAGATCTGCTCGTAATACAATTCTATGGTGATTGTTGTTAATGACGGGATATATGATATTTTCGTTTTCTGCCATTAGACAGCATATACAACCTCAAATACTTGCAATTATTACAATATTTACAATGTTATTTGATGTATTGGTGCCAATGTGATTGTATTGATTAAGGATGGCTTTTGATTGAACGGCACAAGTTGATATTATTTTCGTAATTGCATTACTTACAACAATGTGATATAGTATCAACGACACTATCATTATTTTTGATCGTATCCGTGAAAATCTTATCAATATGAAATCAAAAAATACCAACCTTAAGCAATTATTTGAAGACAGTTTGTGGCAAACCATGAGAAGATCACTTGGAACTTCTTTATCAACATTTATAGTAGTTGTAGCGATGTATCTTTTGGGTACTGGAGATTTAGCAAGATTTGCGTTTACAATGTGAACTGGAGTGCTTGCCGGAAGTTTTTCATCTATTTTTCTTGCAGCACCTCTCGCATATCTGCTAATCACTCACATGACAAAAAAACAAGCATAGCATATACACTTAGTCCCCTTATTTCTTTTTCATTCTATGAAGAAACGATTTTTTATTGTTTTAGTGGTAATGCTATTGTTTTGAGCTATGTGGATATGGCAGTATCATCGCTCAACAGTACTTCATTTTGTGCAAGAATGAATGAGAGTAACTTTTTCATGAGAAACAGTGGATTCTAACATATCTTTATCTGGTTGAGTATGATCCAATCATGGTACATTACTACCTCTTTCTAGTATTATTGGTGAAGAGGGATCTAAGTTGAGTAAATCAACAAGAGCATTATTAAGTAAATATAATGATGACCCCAGAGAAGAATATCTGTTTGAGTTAGTTGAAAGTTTATCTAATGATGGAGCATTTAGTACGGCAGCATATTTGTATCAGATATTGGTGCGTGATTATCCTGAATCAGTTGATTATAGTGATTATTTGAGACTATTGCTCAATGGTAGCCAATACACTACATGATTTACTGTAGAATATCAGCAAACTATAAACTCTCTGTTGGCAAGCGGATTAATTTCAAAAGAAGATGCAACCTTTTTCACTTCATTTTCAGCACTAATTGCTACTGATGTTGATACTTTTTATCAAAATGTATATCAGCTTACATGAGCATATTCATCAATAGCCCAAGATTTGATTGCTAATTTACAGACATATTCTCAGTATGTGCAAGCTCCTAAGCAGTATCTATGGTGATTATTTGCAAGCACCTTGCTACGTTATTGATACTATCGTCCTGCCTTACATCTTGCACAACAATCTCTCCTTCTCAATAAAGATTATATTTTGGGTCTACAAGTGGCAGCGTATTCTCATATGATGATGCATGATTGGTCGCAATCAAAAACATATCTTGAACAGTTACTTACTCTTGATCCATCCCACTTACTAACATATCAAAGATTATATGGAATTATATCATACCGACATAACGAACATCAAGATGCAATCTGGTATCTCTCTCAAGTATATAATAAGATTCCAGACATTGAATTATTGAGATATTTAGGTTTATCATATCGTGCTCTCTATGATTATATACATGTAACGTCTACATATCGTACATTGTTGGGATCGCAAGAAATACTTGATATTGATTATTTTGAATTCTTTGATACATATAGGCGTAGTGTTGGATACACAAGTGGTATGATTTTTCTTCCTACAACCAATCCTATTGATCGTTATGATAACAAATTATTGGATGATTACATCCAACAATGTCTGTTGACTATATGAACAGGGTCATTTATTTGTCAATATGGTGTTGCACTTGATCAACTTTTTGCTAGTAATGTTACGTGAGCTATTGAAATTATGTCAACAGTTATTCCAAATCATCCATATGATTTTGCTTATGGTATGATGGGAGATATGTACTTAATCAATGGCAATAGTGCACTAGCGCAAGCTTATTATAAAAATGCTATTTCTGCATCGTACAATGGATGATATCAACGCTATTTATCAAACAAAATCTCACAATTGATTGACGATAGACCTTAGTTGGCTAAGGTATAGTGTCGCATTAGTAGCATTATGATTAACATTTGCTGTTGTTTTTTTGTTGGATAATACGGTATCGGTCATTGATTATTCTGACTATGTTACATGATCAGTTGGTGTGTCAGGAGTATCAAGAGATTTGTGGCGAAATCTTGAAGAAACAAAGCAACAGATAGTATCATATCCGTCTCGTATTGTATATCAATGAGGAAAACCTTTTTTGTTGGTTAATCAAAATATTGTTCCACTTTCGATGTTAAGTGGGTGATGAACAATAGAGGACATTATCATTCTTAATGAAAATCCTATAATTATATATTATCGCTACTACGATAGTAGCAGAGATGGTACTACATATATATATTATAGTTCTACTAATACATCGAGAAACGTAGGATCATTGGTAATGATTGGATACATTCAATGAACATATATCTTTAGCCTTCAGGAAGAGGATTGATTTAGATGAATTTCAACAATGATTAGTGGTCAATTACAGACATTGTATACAGGATCATACCAGACAATACAACATAATCAATCAAACCTTAAGTTACATACGGAAGAAATAATTTATTTGCCACAACTATTTTAAATGATTCTCGGTATTGATCCATGAATTCGTAAATTATGATATGCTCTCATTGACAACAATATAGCTATTATTGATGCCGGAGTGATACTACAACATAGCAATGCACCATCAAGGTATGATTATTTTATGAAAATGCATGAAATACAACGTTATTTTAGTCAGATGATGTCTCACTATCATATTGATGCAATTGGTATGGAAAAATTATATTTTACTAGCGCTAATCAAGCTAATGCTGAATTTGTATATGGAGTAAGGGCTATCATTCGAATGCTAGCACTGGACCATAACATACCTGTATATGAATGGACACCAAATGAAATCAAAAAACACATTACTGGCAATGGAAAGGCTGACAAAAAGCTTGTAGAGCAATTTGTGATGAAATTATTTCGCTTGATAGATGCTCCTCATTACTACGATACAAGTGATGCCCTTGCTATTGCGTACCTATGTAAGAATAAATTCCGCTTGAATCGTGCATAATTATTTTATTTGTCGCAGTAATAAGAATGAAAATCACTTCCTGGAATGTTAATTGAATAAGAGCTATTGCAACAAAATGATTCACCGATTGGGTCAAGATAGACAATGCAGATATTTATTGTTTTCAAGAAACAAAAGCATTTGAGCATCAGATTCCCCAAGAAATCAAAGACATATTTGTTGATTATGACTATTGTCGACATGCTGGCACAAGAGCGGGTTATGCTGGTACTGCTATCTTTTGGCGCAAATCAATCATTACAGATGTGGTGTCATGCAACATATTTCATGATAATCCTATGTTTTATGAGGATGGTCGTGTCACAGAAATTAATTTTACTCTAGCATGATTGAGTCAGCCTCTTACTTTATGTAATATTTACTTTCCAAATGGTGGTACTAGGGCAGATGGCACTGAAATGTTAAGCTATAAATTAGCATTTTATGATTGTTTAATTGAGTATATTCAATATAAACGTTCTAGTGGTCGTGGAGTGGTGGTAGTGTGAGACTATAATATCTGTCATACCGAAATTGATATTGCTCGTCCAAAAGAGAATGAGAATTCAATTTGATTTTTACCAGTAGAACGCCAAAAAATAAGTGAATATTTGGTTAAAGCTGACATGGTTGATGTGTTTCGTCATTTCTATCCTCATCAAACCGATGAATATACATGGCGAAGTTATCGTGCTTGAGCTCGTCCTCGCAATATTGGACGGCGTATTGATTATGCTACAGTATCATCAGATATACTGTGACTCGTTAAAGATTTTCAGCATCAGCAAACAGTTCTATGATCAGATCACTGTCCGGTAAGTATTGTGATTGGATAATTATTTATAGGATCCATACTATGTCTTTTAGCGTTATCAAAAAATCAGCACTAGGTGCTGATTTTATCGTGGTATAATGTGTACTATATTATCTCAAAAGTTTCATGAGGTCGCTATCAAGATTTCTATTGTATCTTTGATCTCAATGCATGATATCAAGTCCTATTGTGTTATTATATAGTGTTATGCTTGGGGTAGTAGTCACTTTTGTAGTATCCAAATGGTCTGATGTGTGGATAATACACGGTTCTTTGCAGTTATGATATTGTACAAGATAGCGAGCTACTGTGCGATAATCACTTAATGTAGTATATCATATTTTTGTCATAAGCTCAATAGTCTGAGCAAAGTCACTATCAATCGTCTTAGCCCATATGATTTTGTCTCATATATATCTCAGTTTTGGGTAGTGTTTATGTGCTTGAATATATACAAAAATATGATCATATCGTTGCTGAGATTGAGAGGGCGAACTAGTTTTAATGAAGGCAATGAGTTGTGATTTATTCATAATAGAGCATAGTCATAAAGTAGGATGAAGATGTATTTGACACAATAACTTTTATATAAATTCAATGATAACATAGTGATTTATCCTAAGATTGCAACCATATCACGCCATCAGGCACGATAGTTGTTCTTTGTTGTAGGGGAGTGTTATAATCTCGAGCATATGCAATAATATGATTGTGCTGTATATGATATGAAAGAGTAAGTATTGTGCTATTTTCAATTAATCCTAACCAATCACTCATAATCATTGCACATCCATCATCAATATAATCTATCAATATTGTCAGTCCTTGTTCATTATATCATCATGTTTGTAATATAGTATTGATATAGTTGATTGTTGTTTGAGGATCGGATGAATGATGTTCGTGTACTGTGATGCCATCATATGAGATAACAATACACTGAATACTACGTTGCTGGCACTCCATCAACAGATAGGAAATATGATCTTGTAGATGAGAGATGAGTCAGTGTTGATGGCGTCGATTGTCATTGATATCAAGAACAAGATAGATAATAGGCATAGCTGACTCGTTCTTGTGATAATATATTGTACCATAAAAAGCACTACGGCGATGATTAATTTTATTACTTGATTGTAGACTAGAAGATATTTCCACCTGTCTTTGGGCAGTTGAACATAGTCTATTTAGTGGATCATAATTATTAAGCTTTGTAGATAATACCATTGGTGATGCAAATCGTTTGGATATTAGTTTGAATAATCGAGTCATTGATAGTACAAATAATAAAGCACTCCTGAACAGTAGATCATTTTTTGAGAAGATATTTGTATCCAGTTTCAGTAGGATAAGAGAAACTCATAATAATTTCACTTGTTCATTTTTGTTGTCTTGATATTCTTCCAGGTATAATACGAATAATTCACGATATCTGACTAATTTGCTTGAGGGGTTTGATGAAATCTGGTAAAATATGATGCTCTTGTTTGATATTTGATCAGCGGTTATATTTCATAATAACAAAGATATTCTAATATTAAAATAGCGATCAAGTATTCTTATCAATCACAATATTCCATTCTTGCTCTACTCACTCAATTCACTGTATTAGCTTAGTTCAGTTTTTTTCTGCTTTCGCTACTTTACTACTTGGATCGGCTCAGACGATAAGATGAGTGACATTTTTGGTAATGTTTTCGCAGTATTCTGCTCATAGTCTGACGAGTTGCTGGCTGAGATCGCTACGAGAGAGCTGGAAGTTTCCAGTGATAGCAAACCTGACTCATGACAGCGGTCAATTACCAGATCTCTTATTAGTTTCATAATTATCAAATTGAACACCCGCATCAATGAGTGCTTGTAATAGTAAAATATTATCATTATCAGAAAATCGATTGATGCATGATTTGATAGTCTTATCTCCGATACCATGAATTTGGCTGAGGAAAGAAGAGTCAGTGAGATAATATATTAGTGTTGAAAGGGGCTCAATAGCTTCACTGGCTGAATTTCCTTCGGAGGCTCAAAAAAGTATTTTACCTTCAGCCCTTTTCAGCCCTTTTCAGCCCTTTTCAGCCTCTTCAACTGTTTCAATAATCAATTTGGCCGTCTTGGTACCAATTTGCCTAATGCCAATTGCATTAAGAATACGTCGTAATTTTGTGGATTTACTGGTCTGTATTGATGCAACAAGATTGTCAATTTTTTTAGATTTGAAGCCAGGGAGAGCATTGAGTATGGGGCGATACTCTAGTCTTGTGAGTTTATATAGATCTGCAAAGGTAGCGATGATTCACTCGTCAACCAGTAATTCAATAATTTTATCGCCAAGTCACTCAATATCCATACAATCACGAGATACGAAATGAGTGATGCGTTCTTTGATCTGAGCAGGACATGATGGATTGGAACAATAAAGCAAGTATCATCCACTATATTCATCCTCAACATATGTATGATGTCAGCAGACAGGACACGATCTGGGTCAGACAATCTCGGTTTCTTCACCAGTTCTTGTTTGCGTGATAGGTCATATTACATAGGGGATTACCTCTCCAGATCTTTGGATCCGTATACGATCTCATAGGCGGATATCCTTGGTCTTGATAATATCAAAATTATGGAGACTGACTTTAGTGATAGTCGCACCTGACAATTGCGTTGGTACTACTTCTCATACTGGTGTGATAATCCCAGTTCTTCCTACCTGAAATTCAATACCAATGAGCTTTGTAGCGACTTGTTGAGCAGGAAATTTGTATGCCATGCCCCGTCTGGGATGATGGTCAGTACTTCACAGCAGTTTACATGCGTCAAGCTCCATTACCTTGATCACAATTCCATCAAACTCAATATCTTGCTGGTTAAACTCCGCCAGCGTCGCTGGATCTTGACAGATCTGTATCACTTCATCAATCGATGAAATATGTCTTGTCCAGTAGTCGACAGTAAATCATAATTCCTTGAGGTAAGTGAGATGATCGAGTTGAGTTTGCATCCAGACAAATGAGAAGATAATTCTTGTATACAGTGATACATTATATGTGTCCTTCCGTCTCTAACCATGTGTTCACAAATATAACTTCTTCTTTACATCGTTCAGATCGTTTTCATGTGGGTCATGGTATGTCGTGTTGAAGTTCATTGAGCCAATCACTTCGTTTCATTAGTATTATTTGTTCGACTTCTTCAGGATTGATGGTTGGGATATTGTTAGTATAGACTACAAATATAGGGCAAAATTCATTTTCCATTACTCAGTATCTAGAAAAACAGTAGCGATAGTTTGAGACTTTGATTACATCTTCAAGTGTGATAGTGATTCATAGCTCATAGTGAACTCTTCTTACGACGGCATCTTCATAGGACTCATCTGGTAATGGATGACCACAGCAGCTATTTGACCATACGAGTGGTCGAGTTTTTTTTGAGCCAGCTCTTTGCTGCAATAAGATATTGCCCTCACTATCAAATATAAAACATGAAAAAGCACGATGGAGGGGGGTGGTTGCTCCATGTACTTGAGATTTGAGTATCGTTCCGATCTCATGATCTTGTTCATTGACTAATACAACATATTCTTCAGTCATAACTATTAATTATATATAAAAACCCAACTCATGAACCCTAAGCTTCCCTTGTGGTTGCACTGGTTTGTCATGTTTATCGACGAGAACTAATTGGGTCATAGTAATTTTTATAGTGAATCTCGCATATCTTTCTTGCGAGGAGGTCTTGAGGTGTTATTGTTTTGAAGATTATTTATATCTTTGGAAATAAGGACCTCATTTACTTTTATATTAAATTCTTTACCAACATCTCACGATACTCCACAAGATTGTTTAATTTGATCTGTCGTGTTGTTGTTTTCATTTCATCAGAATTCTAAAAAATCTAGTCACATAATAATATAATTTATAAAGATAAAATCTCATACGCTCTAAAGATCAATCACCTACCCGCTGTCACACTTGGGTCGAGCTGACGAAGTGATCATCATGCTGCATTACGAGGATTTGCAAATAGTGGTTCACCAGCTACTGCACGCTCAGCATTGATACGCTCAAATTGTGACTTGGGCATAATAACTTCTCATCTGATACGTATCGAGATGGGCTGACTAAGTTTGAGTGGAACATCACGAATGGTGCGGACATTAGTTGTCACGTCATCTCACACGGTGCCATCTCATCTGGTAATTGCTTGCACCAGTGCACCATCAGTATAGACAAGTTCCATACTAATTCCATCAAATTTGGGCTCCATAAAATAGTGATAGTCTGTGACTCATAGCTTAGTAAGTAGCTTGGCTATTGATTCATCTCGATTCTTGAGATCATCTGCGTTGTAGCTATTTTCCAGGGAGAGGAGAGGAGTAGAATGTGCAGCTTTCTCAAATCCATCTTGGATATCAGATCATACACGCTGGGTAGGTGAGTCAAGGCGTAGCCGATCAGGATGGTCAGACTCTATCTTTTTACACATATCAAAAAGCTGATCATACTCATAATCACTAATAATGGGGGATTGCTTTTTGTGATATAGGTCAGTATGGATATGAATAATATCTACAAGCATATCATACTGCTCCTGAGTATAGCAATGATGATTTGTTTGGAGTAAAATGGTGGTATGTGATAGTATATTGTGATGACTCATCACTTGTATGATAATAAATCTTATGATAAATACAATTGTAAGATTATTGTTGTCTGTTTCTATGATCAAAATAATAAAAATAGTGTGATTGCTGTGTGGCTTGATATGTTAGTGCTCCAATATGAGGTGTATGTAAGACATTTGGGAGGGATCTTAGTAGCATTATGGTATTATTATAATCAGGTTCACTTGATCGTACATCTAGTAATGCTGAAGCACGAGGATGATCTGTCAAAAAATTATACAAATCTAGCTCATTGATTACATCTCACCTTGATGTATTAATAATCATAACATTACTTTTACATTGTGATAATAGCGTATCATCAAGCAAGTTTGTAGTATCTCTAGTGAGTGGAGTATGAAATGTAAGTACATCACAATGTCACACCATTTCTTCAAGGTTGTGCCATATAGTAGCATTGACTTCATCTTGACCGATCGAATGATAGTAGGGATCATAAATATGAATCTGACGCACTCACAATCACAATAGTCACTGATATACACGTTTACCAATATGGCCAAATCATATAATTCCTACTTGATAACTATTGAGCTGATGTCACTCATGTACGTATCTATCATTCCAATCGTGAGCAATTGATTTCAGACGACGAGATATCTCAATCATTCACCATATCACTAGCTCGGTTACTGCGGCGGCATTGGATCAGGGAGTATTATGTATATCAATATTACGATCTTTACATAACTGTACGTCAATATTATCGAGTCACACACCTATTCTACAGATATGCCTCAAATGTGGATAATGTTGTAATAGATTATGATTTACCTGTACTCTTGCTCTCACAACAATAACATCTACAGTTGATTTATCTACGGGTTGATTGTATCATATGATTTCATGTCACTGCTCAATAAGATATTGTAGATATACAGGTTTGATATGTGGCTCATCTTCCAGTAGCTGAAATCTCATCTCATTATTGTTTAATAAATTTTTATTGCCCAACTACAACTTTCGCAGCTTTGATGATGTGTCTGGTCTCACCATCCATATAGTAGTAACCAACTTCAAACTCACGGATAATACGCCCAGCAAAGTCAGATCATTCATGACCTAGGCTATTGAGAATCGCAATATCTGACTCAGTGACTGTATCGATCATCACGACTTCATGAAGCTCACTGTCTGGCGTGATTCATAGCGACTCAATCTGCTTGATACCAAATCCTGCAAGTTCAGTGCTGATAAACTTATCATAACTAAGCTGTAGTCATTTGATCAAATCGTGTTCTGTGAGGTCTGGTGTTAGATGAGCAAGAAATTGTCTCATATACTCAGTCAATATCACAAACTTCTTCGCTACCGCGATGATTGCTGAGACCTTATCACGAGCTTTCTCCAGTGTTCTCATACGCTGCGCAGATTCAAATTCTGCTTTGAGACTAATATATTGTGACTGTGAAGTAGCAGCGACACTAGTTAGGGTTTTGATTTGATCTTGGAGTTTTTTGAGCTCATTGAGTGATTCAGCATATTTTTCTTCAAGCGTTTTCACTGCTTCGCCATCACCCAAAATGTCTCCTACATCATTTTCTATCACATCACTAAGATCATTGAGTTCTTCGCTATTATCGATAATCTGTCAAATCACATCTTGTTGACCTTCCATTGTTGTAGATTCGAGCCCATCGCTCATGAGATTTGATTCTTCATTTGTGTTCATGTGTATCAATAAGACATAAAATATAAATATAATAATTATTCATTATCATTGAGGTATCTTGTGTTAGCCATGAGAGTGTCATAGTACCTTTTTTGCTCTCAACGATCAAATTGCACACGAGTAATGTCAGCCCTAATAAATTCTCCATCATGTCACTTAACCGTAATTTCACCACTCATAATATTGTGACCAATACAGATTCATTTGGTAGTTTTATCTACCCTTACTTCTTGACCTTTGAATGGGTAGTGAGCAAGTTCTTCCAGATATAGAGCTTTTTCATATACAATTGAACACTTGAGCTTTCCACATCTTCCCTTGAGTTTTTCTGCATCACGTCACTCCAATGACTGTAGGGCAATATTTTCCATCTCTACAGTGGGCAGAGGTCATGATCCACAACATCACATCGGTCAGCAGCCACATTCACTCAACCATTCTTTTGCATTAGGGGCGAGTCTGACCATATCTCTTGCTCCAATTTGGTATAAAAAGAATTTTACAGGAAGCTTGGTACGAAAATACCTCACAAACTGAGAAAAATCCAGTCTCTCCTCACAATAAAAATATAAATAAATCGTATCTCACTGTCGATTAGACCTCGCAGTCACTGGTTTTGTTTGAGGAAACTGTTGTTTAAATTCTTGTTTCCATAATTTAAATATTTCAGCTGACTTACGCTGATAGCGTTCAAATTTATCAAGCTTATCTCCTGTTAGTGTCTCTAGATATGTTCCTATCTTAACTGATTCGACTGGATAACCAATGTAAGATCATATCAATACTTTGTCATTATCTCAGCGATACAATACATATGATCATACTTTAGGCAATTCAACTCACTCAGGAAGAACTAATGTAATAGGTTTATGAATCAATCGATCCATTACTGATATTGTGGTCTTGGACATAATATATTAGTTTAAGAAGTATATGGGTGACCTTCCGTTGTGAGATTCTATAATGATGATTTTGGGGGGAAATGCAAGAAGACTATATATTATCAATAAATACTTCAATAAATTTCATCAACTTATCAGTAACTCTAGTGATAATAGGTGTACGCTGTAGGATGGTGGGTTTGATCTCAAGTGCTCAGACGATATCGTCACGTAGTGGTTTCTTCTCACTAAAGATATAGCGTTCGATGATTTTGTGTACTTCGCTGGAGATGAGTTGTTCATCGTGGATCAGCTGGTTGAGTGCTTGTTGCTTCTTTTCATCCAAGAAGTGGTAGAAATGAGTCTGGATATCGTCTGTAGGAGGAATCGTAGTGAGATAGCTATTAATAAACTCTTCAATGAGTTCTTTTTTGGAGCGGAGTTTGATATTTCATCAGACGGTTTGCATAATTTGCTGATGGAGAGACTCTTTGCTTGAGTCTGTGTTTGCTCATTTGAGTTTGGTGAGGAGATGGAGGATATAGGTCACTGTGATCTCATCACGAGCAATCAATTCTAACTCAAAATCAACATCCTCAAGAATTGATATTTTTTCTTTTTCGGTGATAGTTTTCGTACTGTCGTAGATATCGAGATACTTACTCTTATAGTCTTCGTACTGCTGAGCGGTGATGGGTAGTCCATCAAAGCTATAATCGGCAAATCATGATAAGATATTATGCAGACGCATGATCTCACGAAATGCTTTGACAAAAGCAAATTTCTCTTCTTCTCCAAATAATTGATCAACACTATCTACCGTCGGCACAAGTTGCAGTAGCTGTTGGATGGCTTGTTCACACTTTTGATGATAGACTTCATAGGGTTCCATGATGACTTTTTCAATCGCTTCTTTGTTGGAGAATAGTGTAATTGCTGTGTCAGTTGCTTCTTTGAGATTGCGGAAACAGACAATATTTCATTGTGATTTCTTTTCGTTGAGGAGGCGGTTGGTGCGAGAAAATGCTTGGATGAGTCAGTGATATTTGAGATTTTTGTCGACATAGAGTGTGTTGAGTGATGGACTATCAAATCCAGTCAAGAACATATTAACAACCAATAAGATATCGATTTCTCTGTTTTTTACTCTCTTGGCGATATCGTTGTAGTAGTTGTAAAATGACTGACTATCTTTGGTCGTGTAGTTACATCAGTAGGTCTGATTATAATCACTAATATATGATTCGAGGATATCTCTACTATGTTGGTTGATTGGTCATACAGCATCAATAACATCTTCGGAGATGAGACCGTTAGCATCTTTGTCTTCTTCGTTGGCAGAGTAGGAGAAGATCGTAGCAATACGCAAGTTATGTTCGCCAGCTTGTTGTTTCGACTTGAAGATATTGTAATATTTGGTCAGGACGTCGACGCTACTGACACACATCATGGCGGTAAACTCTTTGTGATGTGTCTTGCGGTCATGATGAGCGATGATGTAGTCTACAATCTTGGTGATACGCTCAGGAGATTCCATGAGTTCTTGAGTATTGATGTCTTCGACTGAGATATCTACATCGTTGTGAGATCAAGCTTTTTCTTTGTATTTACCGACATACTCGATGGAAAATCTGAGGACATTTTCATCATTGATGGCATCCGTGATGACATATTTGTGTAGACACTGGATAAATAAGTCTGCGGTGGTTTGTCCTTTGTTATGATTGTCTGCAAAGATCGGTGTACCAGTAAACCCTATCATCTGAGCATGAGTGAAGAAGTCTACAATGCGTTTGTGTACATCTCCAAACTGGCTACGATGGCACTCATCGAAGATGAAGACAATACGTTCGTGCTGGATGTTTTCTACTTTGGAGAGATAGTGCTGCTTGGTGATAGCGGTGTTGAGCTTCTGGATGGTGGTGACGATGAGTGGAGTATCGTCAGCAAGCTGCTTGACGAGCTGCTTGGTGTCTTCGGTACCGTCAATACTGCCTTTGGAAAATGAGTTGAACTCTTTGGTAGTTTGATAATCCAAGTCTTTGCGATCAACGACAAACACAACCTTATACACCTCAGGTAAATCTACCAATATCTGAGCAGTCTTGAATGAAGTCAGCGTCTTACCTGATCATGTGGTATGTCGGATATATCAGTTTTGGGTAGTAGTTTTGACTCTGTCGATGATGGCTTCGGTCGCATAGTACTGATAGGGGCGTAGTACCATGAGGATCTTGTAGGTTTCGTTGAGGACGATGTATTTGGTGATCATCTTGGAGAGATGACAGGGCTCGAGAAACTCCTTGGCAAAGGCGTCAAGTTGGGTAATTTTGTTGTTGTCGCGGTCTGCTCGGTAGAAGGTTTGCTTGAATGATTGGTTGCGGTTGTTGGCGTAGTATTTGGTATTGACGCCGTTGGAGATGACAAAGAGCTGGATATACTGAAATAGTGACGCTCCTGACTCATAGCTGTGACGCTGATAGCGGTTAGTCTGGTGAAAGGCTTCTTTGAGTTCGAGTCACCTACGCTTGAGTTCGATCTGCACGAGGGGTAGTCCATTAACCAAGATAGTCACATCATAGCGGTTGGTATAACTTCACTCCATGGTGACTTGGCGAGTGACTTGGTACTCGTTTTGGCATCGGTTGGTCTGGTTGATAAACTGGATATATCTGACTGATCCATCGTCTCTGGTGAGAGCATAGCGATCTCTGAGGGTGTGAGATTTGTCTCGAACATTACCTCTGGAGAGATGGTTGAGGATGAGATCTCGTTCACGATCAGAAAATAGAATACCATTGTGGATCTGGAGCTGAGTACGCAGGTTGGAGATGAGGTCTGCTTCGTCACGGATGGTCACAAGGTCGTACTCCAGAGCCTGGAGCTGTGTGATGAGGCTATCTTCAAGTGCGAGTTCGGATTGGTGTTGGGACATAGATTATTGCTGTGATGATAAATGTTTGATATCTTGGATAAGTTCTTGTACACTATCTTTGTGTTCTATAGTCTTATGATGTTGTTTAAATTTTTGATATTCAATTTCGGCTTTTTGTGTAGCAAGTTCATGAGAGATTTTGCCCGCATGGGTGAGGATATTTTTTTGGTTGAGTTGGAGAATGCTGTCGAGTCTTTGGATCCAGTCACTCATAGTCATGGGGATTTGAGCTTGAGCCATTGTCTCGGCAAATGCAAGATATTGCTCTACAAGCAATCATAGTGTTTTGATTTCTTCTTCATTGAGATAGTTTTTGGCGACTGAGATGTCTTTTTTGGTGATATGATGTGATGATGTTTTGTCATATGACTGCATACCTAGCAGTGGCATCTCAGCATCCACTCTATGATAGACAAGTTCTGCTGCTGTTTGTTCGCTGATTGCTCGTAGGAGTTTGTTTTGTACTACCTTGAAAAACATAATTGTTTGATCATCTTGTGGATCATAATCAATACTGGTAGTATAGATGTCTTTGATCTTTTGATAAAATAATCTCTCAGATAGTCTGATTTCTCTGAGCTTGCTTTGTAGTTTGTCAAAATATTCTGTAGTTTTGCCTGATTTGAGCTTGGCTTCATTGAGAGTAAATCACTGAGTGAGATACTCTTTGAGTCTTGTAGTTGCCCAAGTACGGAACTGGATACCTTGTTTGGATTTAACTCTATATCCTACAGCCAAGATCATATCAAGATTGTAGTAGTTTGTTTGTTTTTGCTGAAAATCGGAATTTCCGATTTTCTGGAGGACTTGGCTTTCTATAAGCTCTCACTCATCAAAAATATTGAGAATATGTTCATTGATCGTAGAGCGTGATTTGCCAAAAAGCGTAGCGATTTGATCCATATTGAGCCATACGGTCTCATCTTGTATAATCACATCTACAGCGATATTATCATCTGTCTGATAGATGAGGATTGGGTGTTGTACATCTGAAAGTGCGAGTTCGGATTGGTGTTGAGACATTGAAATTCTAATTTTTATATAAAGTTATGACATCATTTTATTATAGTGATCTTCAAATCAAGCATCAATAAATATCTGCTTGAAAGCTGATTTAAAAAGAACAGGATCAATTTCTTTTGTATCAGATATATTGATGGCATCTGAATGAGATTCTTTATTAATGTATCTAATAAAAAAATTATTTTTTTCATCTTTTTCTAATTTTTGAGTAAGTTCATTAAAGTTATATTTATCTATAAATCAAAAGAAACGTTCTAAGATATTTCTCATAGAATTTGCAAGAGAAACCTCAGTTGCTTGATTTTTATCATGATCTTTTATGATTTGTCGATATGATTGATATTCATTTTGTATATCTTTACGGTCTAAGATAGATATATGAGACACCGTATTTTTTAATGTTCTAAAGAGAGAACAATCGGAATCTTTAACTTTATGTAATAGTTCGTGGAAAAAGTATAAGTTATGTGTGAGTACAAAAATCTGTTTATATGTAATATCTTGGAAGAAATTTTTTCTAATAAGTTGGGCAATATTGAATACATACATATGAGATAGACTTGAGATTGGATCATCGATTATAACAATTTTTTCATCTATTGTTTCATGTTCTGTTTCTTTTCATTTGCATAATTCTATAAAATAGAGAAAACTAATAACAGTCTTTTCTCATTCACTTAATGATTTAAATAAATCTCAATTTGTTATATTTTCTCTATATATTTTATATCATGCTCAATCTGCTGTTTTTACTATAGAAAATCCTTCAGTTCAGAAAAGTTTTAATTCAATTTTTATGTTATTAATTGCTTCGTCTATATTAATTACATCTTTTTGAGCATCTATAATAATTCCTCTTTGTATTTGTTGGAGACCGTTTATTTCTGTAATTTTTGTTTCTATTGAAGTTTTCTCTGACTCATATGTGGTTTTTTGTGCTATATAAGACATAATTGTTTGATCATATTCCCGTCTCATTAATTCCCAAAAGTCTTTTATGATTTTTTGCTTTGTTTGTGTTTTATTTTGCACTTTTCTATTGTGTTCTATGATGTTTGATTTAATTTTCCTCAAAAAATCATTTAAATCACTTTGTGTAGTCTCTATTTTTTCTAATGATATTTTTTGAGTAGGATCTGATTGTTTTTTTTGAATTAGGGAAATATTTCTTTCTATTTTTGATAAAAGCAAATCATATAATAAATTAAATGCAGTTTCATTTTCTTTAATGAAATCTATTTTTAGTAGTTCTTCTTTATGTGTAGTTAATTCGTTATATTTTGTATTATAAATATCTAATAGATTTTGTATTTCTTGGATATTTTGTTTATAAGTTATATCAAAATATTCTTCTATACTTTGATAGAGTTCACTGTTTATAGTACTTTGTTGACAGAAAGGACATACCTCATTTTCTGTTGTTGGTTTTTGTGTATATGACAATCACTGTTTAACCCAACTCGAATGATTTAATTTTTTAATAAGATCAGATATAATTGAATCTTCTTTTCACACAATAACTTCTTGTAAAATATCCTGATTTCATAAATTTTCAAAATCTTCATCAATAGTTTCTATAAGTGTCTCATCATAAACTACACTATCTCCTGTAATAGTAGCTGCATCTTGTTTTAATTGCTCAATAGTAGTAGCTGGTTGTTGTGTTGGTTTATTTATTGAATTTATGTGTTGAAACAAAGACTCTTTGCTTCCTTTGTTACCTTCCAAACAAAATTCCAGCACTCTATCTCATCAAGAATAAGTATTTTTAATTTCCCATAACTTTTCTTGAGCAGTATTTTTAATCTGTTCTAAATCATTTTTTGTTTTTTCTAAATCATAATGTAATCATGTTCAATTTGCTTCATTTTTAATAAGCAACTTTAATTTTTCAATTTCCTCATTGGCTTTTTCAATTTTTTCTTCTGCTTCTCTATTTTCAGAAGATAATGTAAATATTCATTTTTGTGTTGTAGATTCATAAAAATTTTCATCAATAAATTTTTGATTGTAGACCAGTACTTTTTCATTTCATAATCAATCTAATGAGCAATCTGAAAAAATTGGATTATTTCTATCTTGTAAATAATTTGAAATTGTTGTTTTTCAAGTTCCATTTAATCAATATATAAGATTAATTCTTTTATCTGTTTGTAAAATACCAGGTGTTTCACCATAACTAGTTGTATTTTTTAATGATATTTTAGTAATCATTATAAACTAAATAAAAAACTAAATAAACAACTAAATAAACAACCCCTGTAATAATCCTTTCTTCCACTGTTTAGCGGTTTCGATCTGGGTTTCAAGGTCTGAGATGTGGTGGTCTATCTGTGAGAAAAAATTGGCGATTTTGGTTTGTTCTGGAGGTGATGGGAGTTTTAGTAAATATCATAATATATCAAATTTTCAAATATTAGGTTGAGCTCATCATTGTGCTAATTGGGTCATTTTAAATAGGAACTTATCTTGTCTTAGTGTTTGATAAAGAAATTCTGAATTGATGTTTTTTGGCTCAAGTTTTCATACTCTTTGATTTAGTAAAAAATTATCTTCATCAATTATACAGATGCGTCCTACGTTGCCAGTCATGGAAATCAGTATATCGCCTTGTTTTAGTATCTGGTATTTTTTAAGATCTTTTGGGATATTTTCCATTTTATTGAATTGTGAAAGATCTATTTTTCAATTTTGTACATTTGCAATAGTTATGATACCAAATTGTCATGATTCATTGTATGTCGAACTTTCAAAAGCATATCAATTTTGTAAATCACAAACTTCCCCCAACTTTTTCTCCTCCCACCCTGGAAAACTTTGTCAGTGATCATCGAGGAAGCGGATCTCTTGCGAGAAAATACGTGACATCATACCAGACTTATACTGGGCTCGTGCAGA
>Ga0075154_10000226_pt1 | contig 50425 bp, 31 predicted proteins | sample JI71714BDNA_FD_70965 | JGI IMG/M metagenome (GOLD analysis project Ga0075154, IMG submission 70965) | Wastewater effluent complex algal communities from Wisconsin, to seasonally profile nutrient transformation and Carbon sequestration -... | ecosystem: Engineered > WWTP > Effluent > Algae... | reverse complement strand
GTTGGTGCTGACCGGTGATCTGACCGAAGATCACAGCGCAGCGTCTTACCAGCTGTTACAACAGCTGCTGGCGGACTGGCCCGCTCCGGTGTTTTTACTGCCGGGAAATCATGACGAGCGCGCCGCGCTGGCGGCCTTGAGCCAGCAAGCACCTTGCCGGCCTGAGCGCCGGTTACAGCTGCCGGGCTGGCAGTTGTGGTTGTTGGATAGTAAAGGCGATACGCCGGCCGGCAGTTTTCCGGCCCCGCGACTGGCCGAATTGGCGTGCTGGCTCGATGAGGCCGGCCCCCAGCAAATTTTCTGGTTTTGTCATCATCATCTGCTGCCGATCGGCAGTTTTATCGACCGTTTTGACCAACAGGATAAAGCAGGATTATTAGCATTATTGCAGGCCGAACCCAGGCTACGCGGCTTGGCACACGGGCATTGCCATCATGCTTATCAGTTGGAACAGCAAGATTTTATTCAGGTCGGCTGCCCTGCCAGTTCAGTGGCCTTTTTACAAACGCCGGACTGGCAGACACAGGATCTCGGGCCACGCGCCTGTCGCTGGACTTTCAGTGAAGATGGCCAGCTACAATGGGAGTTTTTACAGTTTTGACCGGACAACACATCGTTTATCTGCATGGTTTTGCCAGTTCATCGCAGTCAGAAAAAGCCGTCCTGGTGCGGGATTATTTTCAGCAACATTTGCCACAGCATCGCTTGTCGGTACCGGATTTGCCTTATACCCCGGCGGAGGCCTGGCAAGAGCTGCAAGCGCTTTGTACTGAGCAGCCGCCCGTGCTGATTATCGGCAGCTCACTGGGCGGATTTCTGGCGACCGCACTGGCCGAGCAGTTTGGCTGCCGTGCTGTGCTCATCAACCCCGCGGTGCGGCCGCATCTGTTATTGCAGCAGCATCTGGGTCGTTATTATCATCCGGTGCGGGCACAGCACTATGAAGTCCGGGCCGAGCATCTGCCTGTGCTGGAAAGCCTGCAAGTGCAGCAACTGCTGCAACCTTCACAATATCTGGTGCTGTTGCAAAGCGGCGATGAAGTGCTGGATTATCGGCAAGCCTTGGATTTTTACCAGCAATGCCTGACAGATGTACAAGAAGGCGGCGATCACAGCTATCAGAACCTGCAAAGCCGGCTGGCGGATATTGTCAATTTCGGCCAATTAGCGTAAAACACTGTAGATTGATACAGCGCCCGGCGCAGCCCTTTTGCGCCTGCTCGCTTTGCGAGCTAAACCGCGGAACCTATGCATGACAGAACAACAATATAATGCCGATTCCATTGAGGTGCTGACTGGCCTAGAGCCAGTGCAGCGCCGTCCGGGTATGTACACCGATACCACCAGACCGAACCACCTGGCGCAAGAAGTCATCGACAACAGTGTCGACGAAGCGTTAGCCGGCCATGCCGACACCGTGCAGGTCATTTTGCATGCCGACCAATCCATTGAAGTCATTGATAACGGCCGTGGGATGCCGGTCGATATTCACCCGGAAGAAGGGGTCAGTGGTGTTGAACTGATTTTGTGCCGGTTGCATGCTGGCGGTAAATTCTCCAACAAAAACTACCAGTTCTCCGGCGGCTTACATGGCGTTGGTATTTCGGTGGTGAACGCCTTATCCAGCCGCGTAGAAGTCTCGGTCCGTCGCGACGGCAATGTCTATGACATGGCATTTGAACATGGCCATAAAGTCAGCGAGCTGGCGATCACCGGCACGGTAGGGAAGCGCAACACCGGCACTCGGGTGCGATTTTGGCCGGATCCGAAATATTTTGATGCGCCGAAATTCTCTGTCAGCCGGCTGCTGCACGTTCTCAAAGCCAAAGCGGTGTTATGCCCGGGGTTGACCGTCAAGTTCGACGACAAAGTGAATGAGCAAAGCTACAGCTGGTGCTACATCGCCGGGATCCGCGATTATCTGGTTGATGCAGTGAAAGATTGCATCACATTGCCGGAACAGCCATTTGTGGGCAGTTTTGCTGCCAGTACCGAAGCCGTTGACTGGGCGGTGTTGTGGTTACCGGAAGGCGGTGAGCTGCTGACCGAAAGTTATGTCAACCTGATCCCGACCGCGCAAGGCGGCACGCACGCCAATGGTTTACGCCAGGGCTTGCTGGAAGCACTGCGCGAATTCTGTGAATTCCGCAACTTGTTGCCGCGTGGGATCAAACTGACGCCGGAAGACGTTTGGGACCGCTGTGCCTACATCCTGTCGCTGAAAATGCAGGAGCCGCAGTTTGCCGGTCAAACCAAAGAGCGGCTTTCGAGCCGGCAAGCTTCGAGTTTTGTCAGTGGCGTCGTCAAAGACAGCTTCAGCCTGTGGCTCAATGAACATACCGAGATCGCTCAGACTCTGGCTGAGTTCTGCATTAACAATGCTCAGAAGCGCCTGCGTGCTGAAAAGAAAATTGTGCGGAAAAAGGTCACGGCCGGCCCGGCATTACCGGGCAAACTGGCCGATTGTAGTGGCTCTGATGTCAGTCGTTCAGAACTGTTCCTGGTCGAAGGGGATTCGGCCGGCGGTTCCGCCAAACAAGCACGCGACCGCGAATATCAGGCGGTCATGCCGCTGCGCGGAAAAATTTTGAACACGTGGGAAGTGGATTCTGAGCAAATCCTCGCATCACAAGAAGTGCATGATATTTCAGTGGCCATCGGGCTGGATCCGAATTCGACAGATCTGTCGCAACTGCGTTACGGCAAAGTGTGTATTCTGGCGGATGCCGACTCAGACGGTCTGCATATCGCAACCTTGCTATGCGCATTGTTCATGCAGCATTTCCGGGCGTTGGTGGATGCGGGCCATGTGTTTGTGGCGATGCCGCCATTGTATCGTATCGATATTGGCAAAGACGTCTATTACGCGCTGGATGAAGACGAAAAAAATGGCATTCTGGACCGGCTCGAAGCAGAGAAAAAACGTGGCAAAATCAATGTGCAACGTTTCAAAGGCCTGGGTGAAATGAACCCCTTGCAGCTGCGGGAAACCACGATGGATCCGAATACCCGCCGTTTGGTCCAGCTGACGATTGATGATGAACGTCAGACGCTGGAGATGATGGATATGCTGTTGGCGAAAAAACGCGCGAACGACCGCAAGGACTGGCTAGAGCACAAGGGCGACCGCGCGATCCTGGCTTAAGGATTGTCAGCTCTCGCCGGTTCTTATACTCTGAGCTGCAGTTTTATGCACTTTGGATGAATTATTATTACTATGAAAATCTGTGAAGTGTTATTGCTGGCGGCTTTGTGCTTGGCCACGAACTTTGCGTCTGCAGCCGACAAAAGCCCGGAGCCGCTGCCTGAGTGGCTGCTGCAAATTCAGCAGCAAAAAAATATCCGGCCTGAAGCCATGCTGCAGCTGGCGAAAAGCCATGAGGCTGATTTCCATCAATGGAGTCCGTTACAGCAGGCGAGCTGGCTCAGCGAGTTATCGCTAATTTATGAAGCACTCGGACGTCACCGCGACCAGCTGGCAGCCGCCGAGCGTGGTCTCACACTGATCCCGGAGCAACTTAGTAAGACTCATGTTGAGTTGCTATTTAGCATGGGGTTTGCCTTAGAGATGCACCGGGAGTATTCCCAAGCCAATGATTATTATAAAAAAGGCATGGCGCTCGCGATTGAACTGAATGACGAAAAACTGATGATTCACGGCAAGCTGAATCTGGCGGCAATGCTGGCTGAAGAAAATCAGGATCAGGAAGCACTGGAAACTCTAAAGCAAGCTTATGGTCAGGCGGTCAAACTAAATGATAAAGGCACCTTAGCCAGTGTAAATGCCGAGCTTGGTCTGATGTATACCATGCTGATGAGCGACGAAGAGGCGAGAAAACTGCTGGAAGAGTCCTATCGGTTATTTGATGAACTGGGGTGGGAAAAAAGTAAAATTTCAGTCTGGTTCAACCTAGCGATGACCTACTTGTATCAGAGCAAACCTGAGCTGGCGCTGGAAATCTTCGACAAAATGCTAAAAGCCAGCTTACAGGCGGAAGATCCGGTTCAGACTTATTATGCCTATTTCGGTCTCGCCACCACCAACCGTGGCATGAAGAAATATGATGCCGCTGTGTCATACATGGAACAGGCCGACGCATATTTGCCGTCTCTGCAATCGACGTATCAGCTCAGCGAACATCACTTTGAAAAAGCACTGATTTATCGCGCTCTCGGACAGACCAGCCTGGCTTTTCAAGAAGTCGATTTGGCTGCGGAGCAACTTGGCAATCAGCGGAATGTGTCAGATAAGTTTTTTGCCTTGCATTTTGATCGGCTCAAAGCGCACTTATACGCCGACAATGGCGACTTCGAAAAAGCCTATAACCTGTTTGATCAGTTTTTTAAGAACTATGTGGGTTTGCAGGACGATAAACGCGATTTACAGGTGCAGAAATTACGGTTGAGTTTTGATGCCGAGCGGCAGCAGGCGAAGAATGAACTGCTGCAGAAAGATAACGAACTACAAGCGCTTCGTCTGCTGGAAATCGAACGGAAACGCCAGATCCAATGGTTGTGGATTGGTTTGTTCGCTTCAACCAGCCTGATCCTGCTCACTTTATTATTGTGGCAATGGCGACGTCGTCGTCAGAGTCCGACAGCCACAGAGCAAGGCTGAATTTTGCCGAAAAGGGTAATGCATGACTGATATCATCATCAGTGCCGACGGGATTGAACAACGTCCGATGCGGCATTTTACTGAAGAAGCCTATCTCAATTATTCGATGTACGTGATTATGGACCGGGCCTTGCCGCATATCGGTGATGGCCTGAAACCAGTGCAGCGGCGTATCGTTTATGCGATGTCCGAGCTCGGCCTGTCGCATGTGGCGAAATACAAAAAATCCGCCCGGACTGTCGGTGACGTGTTAGGTAAATTCCACCCGCACGGCGACAGTGCCTGTTATGAAGCCATGGTGCTGATGGCACAGCCATTTTCCTATCGATATCCGTTGGTCGACGGTCAGGGCAACTGGGGCGCGCCGGATGATCCGAAATCCTTTGCGGCGATGCGTTATACCGAAGCAAAGTTGTCGCGTTTCAGCGAATTGTTACTCAGTGAACTCGGGCAGGGCACTGTAGATTGGATCCCGAACTTTGACGGCACGCTGGAGGAACCTAAAGTACTGCCAGCGCGGTTGCCGCATATTCTGCTGAACGGTGTCACGGGCATCGCGGTCGGGATGGCAACAGACATTCCGCCGCACAACGTGCGTGAAATCACCGACGCTGCCTGCCATTTATTGGATAACCCAACGGCCACAGTGCCGGATTTATTACAGTATGTAAAAGGGCCGGATTATCCGACCGATGCGGAGATCATCACACCGCAACACGAACTGCAAAGCATCTACGAAACCGGCCGCGGTAGTGTGCGGATGCGGGCGATTTATAGCGTTGAAGATGGTGACATTGTGATCACCGCGTTGCCGCATCAGACATCCGGTGCCAAAGTGCTGGAACAGATCGCGGCGCAGATGAACGCGAAAAAGCTGCCGATGGTGTCAGATCTGCGCGATGAGTCAGACCATGAAAGTCCGACCCGGATTGTGGTCGTGCCAAGGTCTAACCGCATCGACGTAGAACAGTTGATGCAGCATTTGTTTGCCACCACAGATTTAGAAAAATCATATCGGGTCAACCTGAATATCCTTGGTCTTGACCAAAGGCCACGGGTGAAAAACCTGCAGGAGATCCTCAGCGAATGGCTGGTCTTTCGTCGCGATACGGTACGTCGGCGCCTGCAGTTCCGCTTGGATAAAGTGCTGGACCGCTTGCACGTACTGGAAGGTTTGCTCATTGCGTTCCTGAATATCGACGAAGTGATCCGGATTATCCGCGAGAATGATGAACCCAAACCTGTCCTGATAGAGCGCTTTGCGTTATCCGATCGCCAGGCTGAAGCCATCCTTGAGCTAAAACTGCGTCATCTTGCCAAGCTGGAAGAAATGAAGATCCGCGGCGAGCAGGATGAACTGAACAAAGAACGCGAATATTTGCAGGGTATTCTCGGCAGCGAAAGCAAGCTGACCAAGCTCATCCGCACTGAATTACAGGCTGATGCGAAGAAGTACGGTGATGACAGACGCAGCCCTATTGTACAGCGTGAAGAAGCCAAAGCACTGAGCGAAAAGGAATTATTGCCAAGCGAAGCCGTCACGGTGGTCCTGTCGGAAAAAGGCTGGGTCCGCTGTGCTAAAGGTCACGACGTCGACGGCAACAGTTTGCAGTATAAGGCTGGTGATGGTTTTAAATCAGCGGCCAGCGGCCGTAGCAATCAGTACGCAGCCTTTATCGACTCCAGTGGCCGCAGTTTTGCGGCGGAAGCACATGACCTGCCATCCGCGCGTGGCCAGGGCGAGCCACTGACGACCCGCTTCGCGCTGGTTGCCGGCGAAAACTTTGAACATGTGTTAATGGCGGATAATCAGGTGCAATTGCTAATAGCCAGTGATGCCGGTTATGGGTTTGTCACCAGTTTCGAAGATTTGGTAAGCCGCAATAAAGCCGGTAAGGCCTTGCTCAGCCTGCCGACCGCAGCCAAAGTGATGACGCCGCAGGTGATTAAAGATCCGGCGACGGATCAGGTGGTTGCCATTTCTAATGAAGGCCGGATGTTAGTATTCCCGGTTTCAGAGCTGCCGCAGTTATCGAAAGGCAAAGGCAACAAGATCCTGAGTATTGCATCAGCCCGTGCGGCGAGTCGCGAAGAGTATCTGAAAATTCTCGCTGTCGTACCGGCTGAAAGCGGGGTGACGCTGGTCGCAGGTAAGCGGAAGATGACGATCAAAGCGTCTGATTTGGCACACTATGTCGGTGAGCGTGGCCGGCGTGGCAATAAACTCCCCCGAGGCCTGCAGCGCATTGACGAGCTGTTGGTCGGTGAAGTTGGCGACTAGCCTAAACAACAATGAAGCCACCTTTTTCAGGTGGCTTCATTGTTTGAGCGTTCATCGATAACCAAGTGCTCTGTTCAGTCAACAGTTGTGCGCCAAACAGGCGTTACAGGCGACATTTTTCTGCGATATCGCAGCTATCAGCACAGATCAAACCAGCGTACAGCTGTAAACAGTTTATACTGCGAACCTGAAATAAATGAGGTTCTGCCGTGTTAGCTGTGATTCGAATTATTTTACTGGCTTGTTTTATCGTGGTGACGACACTGGCTGGTCTGCTGTTGTGCGTGGTTCGGCCATTTCATCGTGAAAACGTCGGTGTGGTTTCAACTTGGTATGGTAAAGCCAGCAAGCTGATTGGTGTAACGGTGGAGATCCGACGCCATCCACAAATCTATACGGCAATGCCTTGCGTGTTTTTAGCGAATCATCAGAACAACTATGATTTGTTTACAATCAGCGGCGCTTTGGTGCCCGGCACCGTCACTATTGGCAAAAAGAGCCTGAAATGGATCCCATTTTTTGGCCAGCTGTATTGGTTTCTCGGTAATATCCTGATTGACCGCAACAACAAGAGTAAAGCGGTTGGTACCATGCAAGGAGCGGTTGAACGGATCACCCGTGACCAGCTGTCGGTTTGGGTATTCCCTGAAGGCACCCGCAGCCGTGGCCGGGGGTTGCTGCCGTTTAAAACCGGCGCTTTTCATATAGCACAGCAAGCGCAAGTGGCGATAGTACCGATCTGTATGAGCAGCACCAGTCGCCAGATCCGGTTGAATCGCTGGAACAATGGCAAAGTGATCATCGAGTTGATGCCACCGTTACAGCCTGCTGAATTGCATGCACCGGTGCGCGAGCTGGCGTCTCAGGTGCATCAGCTGATGGCGGATAAAATCGCCCAGCTTGATAGCGAGTTACAAGGCGATTACACTGCGCAGACTACAACTGTCACAGGATGATCCAGATGTCTGAAAACTGGCAAGAATTTACCGAAGAAACCGTCAATGCATTATTGGAAGACGGCAGCGATCCGGATGCGGAATATACGATTGAACACCATTTTTATCATGCCGATTTCGCGCAGCTGGAGAAGCTGGCGGTCGAAGTGTTTAAACTCGGTTTTGAAGTGACAGACGCCGAAGAAGTGGAATTTGAAGACGGCGGCAGCGCCTGGGTTTTTGATGCTATCCGCGAACAATCTCTGGTTGCCGTGGATATCACTGCCGATGCCATCAAACTCGAACAGTTGGCCCAAAAGTTCGGTATTGAATACGACGGCTGGGGCACCTATTTTGAAGGTGATGAAGAGTTTGACGAGGATGACGAAAAGTAATTCCATACTCTGTAACACTTCTCACAACGCCCGCTGACTGCGGGCGTTGTCATTTTTGCAACAGGTTATCCTGTTGTCGTGTGGCTTTTTCTGCGGTTTGTGTGGGCTGATTTTCTGGCTGTCGTAGTTGGTTATGGATCAGTTGTTGGCGGAAAAAGGCATTGCGGCGTAGCAGTAGCTTTTTTTGTGGTGACATCGTTTGTCCTTGAGGAATCGCTTGAACGCAGCATAGCGGGCCTCAATGGCAGATTTATGACTGTGTCTGCTGAGCTGACATTCAGCATCAGCGTGGGCTATATCGATGCTGCAAAAGTGGCGTTGGCCCTGAGCGTAAGCACCATGGATGGTGCGCATAAAAAAGGCGACCCGCAGGTCGCCTAAGTCATTTCGTAGAAACCCTATTACAGCGCAGCGATCTGCGCCTGCTGCACCAGCAGTTTGGCCACTGCGGCTTCGGCGTCGGCTAGTTTCTCACGTTCTTTCGCCAGTACCGCTTCCGGTGCTTTGGCGACAAAACCTTCGTTAGCTAGCTTGCCGGCGACACGACTGACTTCCTGCTGCATTTTTTCCAGTTGCTTGGCAATGCGCGACAGCTCTGCGTCTTTGTCGATCAGGCCTGCCATCGGGATCAGCAGGTCCATCGCGCCTAACAGCTGTGTTGCGCTCGCAGGCGCTGTATCTGCATCAGTTAATACCGTGATGCTGTCCAGTTTGGCTAAGTTCAGCAGCAGGGCGCGGTTTTGCTCCAAACGACGGCTGTCTTCCGCAGATAAGTTGCGCAGCAACACCGGCAATGGCTTGGTTGGTGCAATATCCATTTCACCGCGAATGTTACGAATGGCCAGAATAAAGCCTTTGACCCATTCGATATCAGCTTGTGCAGCAGTGTTGACCAGTGCGCTGTCCGCTTCCGGATAGGCCTGGTTCATAATGCTGATACCGGCGCTGAAATCCTTGCAGGCCAGTGGCGCTACGCGCTGCCAAATCTCTTCAGTGATAAATGGCATGATCGGGTGCATCAGCCGCAGCAGCGATTCCAGCACGGTCACCAGTGTTTGGCGGGTGCCGCGTTGCTGCGCTTCAGTGCCTTTGAACAGCACAGGCTTGGTCAGCTCCAGATACCAGTCACAGAACTGGTTCCAGGTAAATTCGTACAGCGTATTGGCCGCCATATCAAAACGATAGCTGTCGAGGTACTGACGGAACTGCGTCACTGTGTCCTGGTACTGGCTCAGGATCCAATGATCAGCCAGCGACAGTTCGATGTCGCCGCCGCTTAAGCCTGTGTCTTTTTCTTCGGTCATCATCGTCACGTAACGGCTGGCGTTCCACAGCTTGTTGACGAAGTTGCGATAGCCTTCGAGACGCTTCATATCCCAGTTGATATCACGACCAGTGGACGCCAGCGCCGCTAAAGTGAAGCGCAGCGCGTCAGTGCCGGTGGCTTCAATACCTTCCGGGAATTGTTTTTTCGTCTGATTGCCGATTTTTTCTGCCAGCTGCGGCTGCATCATGTTGCTGGTGCGTTTCTCCAGCAAATCTTCGAGGCTAATGCCGTCAATCATATCCAGCGGATCGATGACGTTGCCCTTAGATTTCGACATTTTGTCGCCGTTTTCGTCGCGGATAAGACCGGTCACATACACAGTCTTAAACGGCACCTGCGGCTTGCCGTTTTCGTCTTTGATGAAATGCATCGTCATCATAATCATCCGGGCCACCCAGAAGAAAATGATGTCAAAACCAGTCACCAGCACGTCAGTCGGGTGGAAGGTTTTTAAATCTTCGGTGTTGTCTGGCCAGCCCAGCGTGGAGAAAGTCCACAGTGCTGACGAGAACCAGGTGTCTAACACGTCGTTGTCCTGACGCAGCGTGACGCTATCGTCTAAACCATGTTTGGCGCGCACTTCGGCTTCATTGCGACCGACGTAAACTTTGCCATCTGCCGCATACCAGGCTGGAATACGGTGGCCCCACCACAGTTGACGGGAAATACACCAGTCCTGAATGTCACGCATCCAGCTGTAGTACATGTTCTCGTATTGTTTTGGCACGAACTGGATGTCGCCGTTTTCCACTGCTTCAATCGCAGTTTTCGCCATTGGCGCCACACGCACATACCACTGGTCGGTCAGCATCGGTTCGATCACCACGCCTGAGCGGTCACCGTATGGCAGGGTGTTGGTCAGCTCTTCAACTTTATCCAGCAAACCTAACCCATCTAAAGCGGCAACGATGGCTTTACGCGCGGCAAAGCGCTCTAAACCCGCATATTCAGCCGGGATTGGCGCTTCAAGTGCGGTATTTTCTTCGCCGTTGGTGAAGAAACATTCGCCGGTGGCGCGGATCGTTGCATCCGGCGTCATCACGTTGATCATGGTCAGGCCATGGCGTTTACCGACTTCATAGTCATTAAAATCGTGCGCCGGCGTAATTTTTACACAGCCCGAGCCTTTATCTTTGTCGGCATGCTCGTCAGCGATAATCGTGATGCGGCGATTCACCAGTGGCAGCAGAATGTCTTTGCCAATCAGCGACTGGTAACGCTCGTCGTCCGGGTTCACGGCAACAGCGGTGTCACCGAGCATCGTCTCAGGCCGGGTGGTGGCGACGACAATATAATCTTTGCCATCCAGCGTTTTGACGCCATCGGCCAGCGGATAACGCAGGTGCCAGAAGTGGCCGCGTTGTTCTTTGTTTTCAACTTCCAGGTCAGAAATGGCGGTGTGCAGTTTCGGGTCCCAGTTCACCAAGCGTTTGCCGCGGTAAATCAGGTCGTCTTCATACAGGCGGACGAACACTTCTTGTACTGCGTTCGACAGGCCATCATCCATCGTGAAACGTTCTTTGTCCCAGTCGACTGAGTTGCCAAGACGACGCATTTGCGAGGTGATAGTGCCACCGGATTCGGCTTTCCATTCCCAGACTTTTTCGATGAAGGCATCACGGCCCATGGCGTGACGATCTGGTAAGCCAGCGGCAGCCAGTTTGCGTTCTACCACCATTTGGGTAGCAATACCGGCGTGGTCGGTGCCGACCTGCCACAAGGTGTTTTTCCCCTGCATGCGTTTGTAGCGGGTCAGCGCGTCCATGATGGTTTGCTGGAAAGCGTGGCCCATGTGCAGGCTGCCGGTGACGTTTGGCGGCGGGATCATGATGCAGTAAGCGCCGTTGCTGTTGTCGCCTGACGGTTTGAAATAGCCTTTGCTTTCCCAGGCGTTGTACATCGCCTGTTCGATTTGACTTGGATTAAATGTTTTTTCCATGGTATCTGCCTGATCTGATGTACTCAGCGAGGTTACTGCGGGGTGCGCGTTTGCGGTTCAACCCCAAGCTGACGGTAATGTTTAAATTTCTGTCGCGCCGCGGCTTTGCCTTGTTCGGCCGCCGGCACAAATTCGATGATCTGACTGAAGCGGTTGGCAAAAGCGGGCACAGTGTCGGTGAGGTTAATCAGCACCTGGCGGCTGGTCCTTGGACCTTGCCAGCTGATCTCGACCGGAGCCCCACGGGCCGGGCCTTCGCCGGCCAGGTTGTGTGGCACAAAGCGTTCAGCGTCAAACTGCCATAATACCTCATCGACCGCCTCGGCGTCTTGCTGATTTGGGCAGTAGACGAAGACCCGCTGGTTGGCGCGGAACAAGTCGGCACAGAGCTGACAGGTCAAAGCAAAATGAGCCGGCATGCCTGCCAGCTCATCTTGTTGTAGCAAATAAAATTGTACTTGCATCACATCGCACTCATAAAGGCGCACTCTTATACAGAGACTCAGTCAGGCCGACATAAAATGCCGGCCTTTTGGTTACCGCTTTAGCTCAATCCTGTGGATGATGGCCAGCGCGGTTGATTAAAAACTGCGTCAGCATCGCGACCGGTCTGCCGGTTGAGCCTTTGTCTTTGCCGCCACTGCGCCAGGCCGTGCCGGCGATATCCAGATGCGCCCAGTTGTACTTGCGGGTAAAGCGCGACAGGAAACAGGCGGCGGTGATAGTACCGGCAGCGCGCCCACCGAGATTGCTGAAATCCGCAAACGGGCTTTCCAGCTGGTCCTGATAATCGTCCCACAACGGTAAACGCCAGGCGCGGTCGCCACTTTGCTCAGACGCATTGAGAATTTCATGCGCGAGCGGATTGTGGTTACTCAGTAAGCCAGACGCATGTTTACCGAGCGCAATAACGCAAGCGCCGGTCAAGGTCGCCACGTCGATGACCACGTCCGGGTCAAAACGCTCGACATAAGTCAGTGCGTCACACAGTACTAAGCGGCCTTCGGCGTCGGTATTGAGCACTTCAACCGTCTGACCGGACATGGTGGTCAGAATGTCACCCGGGCGATAGGCATTGCCATCCGGCATGTTTTCCGCAGCCGCCAAGACGCCGATGATATTCAGCGGCAAGCCGAGTGAGGCTGCAGCCTGCATAGTGCCAAGCACAGAAGCGGCGCCGCACATGTCGTACTTCATTTCATCCATCGCATCCGACGGCTTGATGCTGATGCCGCCGGTGTCGAAGGTCAGGCCTTTGCCAACCAATACGACCGGTGCGCTGTCATCGCCAGCGCCACGGTAATTGATCACGGCCATGGCCGGTGGATTTTCGGAGCCCCGGCCGACGGCCAGATATGAATTCATGCCCAGTGCCGACATCTCGCTGACACCCAGCACTTCGACCGACACTTTGTCGGTTAACTCAGTGAGTTTTTTCGCTTGATCTGCCAGCCACACCGGGGTGCAGATATTCGGCGGCATATTGCCGACGTCTTTACATTTTTTGATACCGGCAGCCACGGCGAGGCCATGTTCAACCGCTTTTTCGCCGATGGTCAGGTCACGGCGGGTTGGCACGTTAAAGACGATTTTGCGCAGCGGACGGCGCGTTTCGTCTTTTTTGCTTTTCAGTTTGTCGAACACATAAAGACAGTCCTGCGTCGTTTCGACGGCATGGCGCACTTTCCAGTAGGTGTCGCGGCCTTTGACATGCAGTTCTGACAGGAAACATACGGCTTCCATCGAGCCGGTTTCGTTCAGGGTGCTGATTGTTTTGGCAATGATCTGGCGGTACTGGCGTTCATCTAATTCACGTTCTTTGCCACAGCCGACCAGTAAGACCCGTTCACTCAGCACGTTCGGTACGTGATGCAGCAACAACATCTGACCCGGTTTACCTTCAAGATCACCCCGACGTAACAGATTGCTGATGTAACCTTCGCTGATTTTGTCCAGCTGTTCGGCCACCGCAGACAGCCGGCGAGGCTCATAGACACCAACGACAATGCAGGCACTGCGTTGTTTTTCCGGACTTCCGCTTTTAACGCTGAACTCCATGGGGACTCCTGATTCTAAGAGGCAAAATGCAGCAGGCGGCCGGACTGGGCGCTATGCTTGGTAAAGAGCTGTTCTGCGCTAATAAAAAGCTCGGAATCCGCTGCAGTTTCGTTGATAATAATTGCTATAAATATCCAGTTTACTTAAAAATTGCCAGCGCGCCAGCAAAAAGACTGGTTTTTAGGGGGCTTTTTTGATTGTTTTTCGCTACTTGATTGGTGAAGTGTTTAAATCTCAGCTCGCGGTATTTCTGATCCTGATCACCATCATCTTAAGCCAGCGCTTCGTGAAAATACTGGCTGATGCCTCAGAAGGTGAGTTGCCGGGACAGCTGGTGCTGACATTGATTTCTTTGAAATTACCGCAGTTGGCAGTGTTAATTCTGCCATTAGCTGCATTTTTGGGCGTTTTGGTTGCCTACAGCCGGATCTATGCCGAAAGCGAAATGACGGTGTTGCATGCAACCGGTATCAGCGAATGGTATGTCACGCGGCTGACTTTGCTGCTGAGTTTGGTGATGTCGTTGGCCGCAGCCGGTTTGATGATGTACTTAAGTCCCTGGGCGGCGGAACGTGAATACGAAATCATGGCCAAAGCCGACGCCGATTCAGGTTTGTCGACGTTGCTGCCGGGCCGGTTTCAGCAAACTTCGAATGAAAAGGCGGTCGTATTCGTGCAGGACATCAACCGGGACGGTACGCAGCTGTCACGTGTGTTTCTGGCGCAATCTGTCAGCGAAGATAATTTGAGTGGCTCAGTGGTTTATGCCGAAACCGGTGCCATTGCCGAAGACAATAATGGCGCACAGCGCTTGGTCCTCAGTAATGGCCGGCGTTATGCCGGATCCGTCGATGCGCCACAATTTGATGTACTCGAATTTGGCCGGTACGACATTCAAATCCGTGAACAGCAAGTTGAACAACGCCGCCGCAAACTGAGCTCCCTGCCGACTGACCAGTTGCTGGCTGTCGACACCGCCGAAGCCAAAGCGGAATGGCATTGGCGGCTGGCGATCCCTATTTCTATTCCGATCCTGATGTTACTAGCGGTGCCGCTGAGCCGGGTTAATCCGCGGCAGGGCAAGTTTGGTAAATTGCTGCCAGCATTGGCATTGTTCCTTGGTTATTACATTTTTCTGATTGTGTGCCGCAACCTGATAGAAAATGAAAAAATCCCGGCTTGGCTAGGGATGTGGTGGATCCATGGCCTGGCGTTGCTGCTGGGCGTATTTTTGTTACTGCAAAGCCGCGCCGGTTATCAGCGTTTTACTGCCCGTTTAAATGGCCGGAGGCAGCATGCTTAAGATTGTTGATATCTATATTGGCCGGATCATTTTATCGACCACCTTGCTGAGCCTCACGGTGTTGCTGGTGTTGTCCGGCATGTTTCGGTTTATTGACCAGCTGCGGTTGACCGACCGTGGTGATTACACCGTGTTAGTGGCGGCGATGTTTAGTCTGTTCACGATCCCGGGAGATTTGGTGATGTTTTTCCCGATGGCGGCCTTGATTGGTGGGCTGATCGGCCTCGGGATGCTGGCCAGTAACAGTGAACTGGTGGTGATGCAGGCTGCGGGGCTGTCGCGGCTTAATATCATCAGTTCGGTGATGAAAACTGCCATGCTGATGATGGTGTTGGTGATGGCCGTAGCCGAGTGGGGCGCGCCGTCGGCAGAAAAGTTTGCGCGTGAACTCAAAGCCAAAGCCATTTCGGGCGGCGACCTGCTGGCCGCGCAACAAGGTGTGTGGGCCAAAGACGGTGACGATTTTGTCAATATTCGCCAGGTTTCAGACGGTGGCGATTTAAAAGACATTACCATTTATGAATTCACGCCGGATCTGGCGCTGCAGGCCATCGTACATGCGCGGGCTGCCAGTTTCTTTAATGGCGTCTGGCAATTGCAGGACGTCAGCCGTCTGGCATTTCGGGATGAGAAAATTGAGAAACATCATTGGTCGGAGCAGCGCTGGCGTTCGACACTGACGCCGGACAAGCTTGGCGTGATGTCGATCAAACCTGAATTGCTGAGTCTAAAAGGTTTGGCTGAATACATTGAGTATCGGCAGGTGAATCAACAAGAAAGCAGCCGTTATCAGCTGGCGTATTGGCGCAAGGCGACACAGCCGCTGACGATAGTGGCGATGTTGTTGCTGGCGTTGTCGTTTATTTTCGGGCCACTGCGCAGTGTAACCATGGCTGCCCGCGTGCTGATGGGGATTCTGACCGGTTTCGGTTTTTATATGGCGAATGAAGTGTTTGGCCCGGTCGCCCTGGTCTATCAGCTACCGCCGTTGCTCGGTGCAGTGACACCCAGTGTGTTATTTATCGGGGTCGCAGTCTATCTGATGCAAAAACGCGGATAGACTGCATGCTGGCTAGCCCGGTGATTGCCGGGCTCTATTCTGAGCGGTTAAACCTGTGCTGCTTAGCGGGCATCACGGTGTAAATTCAGGGCATTACTTTGTTCTTTGCTCAGCACCACGACGATAGTGCCGGCGACTTGGTCCTGCAGCGCCAGACCTTTACCCCAGCGGATCCATAACCAGAAATTCCCAATCCCCCCCAAAGAAGCCAGCAACCGGATAAACGCCTGACGCTTGGTCAGCGGTTTACCGTCGGCACTAATCAACAACATCCGCCAGGCGCGCATGCCAAGAGTTTGGCCGGCTTTGAGCCAAAAATACATATAAAACCACAGCGTGACCAGCGCGAAATAAGCCAGATACAGCCAATTACGCCAGCCGCTATTCATATAATCAGCCAAATCAACGTAACCCTGCAGACTAACGACATTCAACGAAACTAAGGCCTGCACGAAGAGTGCTGCGATTAAACCGGCAAACATCCATAACGCGCATAATACCAGCGCGTCGTAAGTGATCGCTGTCAGTCGGCGCCATAAGCTGGCACGGGGGGCTTCGGTGTACATACAAACTCCAGTTTGGGACCGCCGGCAGTCTAACATGGCGCGTGCCGCCCGTCAGCCATGCCGGAGGTTCGGCTTGGTCTGCGCTTTCCGCCAGTGGATGCAGTCGCAGCGTCGTATCCGACAGGTCACATTGCTGTAAAATTGCGCAATTGATTGTCTGGGCTGATATTTTGCTTGCAGGGACGGGGAGGCTTTGTATAATGCGGATGTTTACCCCAGCAAGATCCCCCTGAATGCCTAGGTGGCGAAATCGGTAGACGCAGCGGATTCAAAATCCGCCGATGAATAATCGTGTCGGTTCGAGTCCGACCCTAGGCACCAATTTCCTAAAATACCAAATGAACTCAATGCGTTACGAGCCATTTATGGTTGTAGTATGTTTTGCTTTTCTTATGATTTAAAACACCAGTCTAAGCATTTATCGCCATTTTGGCTATGCCGCCAAGCACTCGTGCGGCGCCGTCGGGTTTTATAAACGGCAAGGCCAAGCCTCTAGTTACCGGATTTGCTGCAATGGTCCATCCGACCGCGGATGGCTGATGACCTGGCGCAAACGGATATCCGCGTGGGGTGCAGGTCATCAGCGCATCGCTCTGGCGCTAAGGGCGGTGAGTTAAGCGAGACTGACTTTTTGTTTAGCTTTGTTCACCAAGCCGAGCGCGCGTTTTGGCGGCGCTATTTTCAGCGTCGCTTTCACGGGCGCAGCACTGCGCTGGTCTTTCACTTTAAACTGCGACACCCGCTCACTGAGTTTGGCGGCCTGCACTTGCAGGTTCTCCGACGCGGCGGCTGCTTCCTCCACCAACGCGGCATTCTGCTGCGTCATTTGGTCCATTTGTGAGACCGCTTTAGACACCTCTTCAATGCCTTGTGTTTGCTCCGCCGAAGCCGCGGCAATTTCCGCGATGATGTCGTTGACGCGCTTAATCGACCCGACGATTTCTTTCATCGTATCGCCAGATTTGCCGACAAGCGTATTCCCACTTTCAATTTTCTTCACCGAATCTAAGATCAGCCCTTTAATGTCTTTCGCCGCGTTCGCCGAACGCTGGGCTAAATTACGCACTTCAGAGGCGACGACGGCAAAACCACGACCTTGCTCACCGGCCCGTGCCGCTTCCACCGCGGCATTCAGCGCCAGAATATTGGTCTGAAAGGCAATCCCATCAATCACGCCAATAATGTCGGCAATTTTTTGCGACGATTCATTGATGGAACTCATCGTTACGACGACCTGTTGGATCAGGCTACCGCCATCCAAAGCGACTTTCGAGGCATGCTCGGCCAGTTGGTTCGCTTGGCGGGCATTTTCTGCATTTAAGCGGACCGTCGACGTTAACTCCTCCATGCTCGAAGCCGTTTCTTCCAGACTAGCGGCTTGTTGTTCGGTACGTGAGGATAAGTCGGCGTTGCCGGTAGAGATTTCATTGGCACCAATGGCTACTTCGTCTGCCGCGTCTTTGATTTGCCCAACGATCTCCTGCATGTTGTCCAGCAAGGTATTGAGCCCTTCGGACAGCACGGCCAGTAAGCCGGTTTTACCGTTCAGATCGATAGTCTGCGTTAAGTCGCCCGCAACAGCGGCTTTGACAGTGTCCTGCACCTGATCGACGGTTTGTTTTATTGCGTTGGCATTGTTGATTTGCTCGGTGATATCGGTCGCATATTTGACAATTTTTACCGGCTTGTCACTCGCGTCCATGATGGGGTTGTAGCTGGCCTGGATCCAGATTTCCTTGCCACCTTTACCAATCCGTTTGTACTGGCCCTGGTCGTAAATGCCCCGGCCTAACTTTTCCCAAAAAGCGCGATATTCGTCGCTTTGCCGAAAAGCAGGTTCTACAAACATGCTGTGATGCTTGCCTTGGATTTCCTGCAGGCTGTAGCCCACAGTGTTTAAAAAGTTTTCGTTGGCGGTCAGGATGTGGCCTTGTAAATCGAACTCAATCACGGCCTGCGATTTACTGATGGCGGCAAGCTGGCCTGAATAGTCAGCATTACGCAGCACTTCATGGGTGATGTCGGTGGCGAATTTCACCACTTTGTAAGGGCGGTTATTCGCATCCAGAATGGTGTTATAGCTGGCCTGGATCCAAATCTCGCGGCCGTCTTTTCTAATGCGTTTGTACTGACCTGCATCATATTCGCCACGGGCTAACTTCTGCCAGAACTGCAGATATTCGCGGCTATTGTGTTGTGAAGGTTCGACAAAAATACGATGGTGTTTGCCGACAATTTCATCGAGCCGATAGCCGACGGTGGCTAGGAAATTCTCGTTGGCGGTCAGGATGGTACCGTTTAAATCAAATTCAATGACGGCTTGCGATTTATCGATGGCGGCGAGCTGGCCGGAATAATTCGCATTGCGGGCGACCTCGTTGGTAATGTCGGTGGCGAATTTCACCACTTTGTAAGGGCGGTTATTCGCATCCAGAATGGTGTTGTAACTGGCCTGGATCCAAATCTCGCGGCCGTCTTTTCTGACGCGTTTGTACTGGCCTGAATCATATTCGCCGCGGGCCAATTTTTGCCAAAATTGCAGATATTCAGGGCTATGATGCTCCGCCGGATCGACGAACATACGATGGTGTCTGCCAACAATTTCATCTAAACGATAACCAACAGTGGCCAGAAAATTTTCATTGGCGGTCAGAATATTGCCGTGCAGGTCAAACTCGATCACGGCTTGCGATTTACTGATGGCCGCGAGCTGACCTGAATGTTCCGCGTTGCGCGCCACCTCTTTGGTGATGTCCGTGGCGAATTTCACCACTTTGTAAGGGCGGTTCTCGGCGTCCAGAATGGCGTTATAGCTGGCCTGGATCCAAATCTCGCGGCCGTCTTTTCTGATCCTTCTGTATTGACCAGAGTCAATTTCACCGCGTGCCAGTTTCTGCCAGAACTGCAGATATTCCGGGCTATTGTGCTCAGCGGGGGCGACAAAAATACGATGGTGCTTGCCGACAATTTCATCCAGACGATAGCCCACGGCATTTAAGAAATTATCGTTGGCTGTCAGGATGTTGCCCTGTAAATCAAACTCAATTACTGCCTGCGATTTAGTAATTGCCGCCACCAGCGCTTTTAATTCCGAAGTGTCTTCGACCGTAATGCCCAATAATTTTGTCAACATACTCATAGCAGTTCCTTTGGTATGACAATTTGTTTCGCTCACACTTTGTAATCTCGACGAGCAGTGCAACACAGCTGTATTTATGCCTTACAGATTTTCAGTGTAGTCATAACCTTGTAGCCAGCAAGTCGAGAAAATGAAAACAGAAAAAAATCAGTAGCACAAAATGAGTCGTTGGCGAGCAGGTGCCCGGATTTTTTGCTATGCGGCGTCACCGCAGCGACTCATGCGGCGCAATGACAACTTTGAATCGCTGCGATGGTGGCCTGTGCCAGTGGTGATGCGCTGTTACTTTTTGACGTGATCAGCATCACCGGGATTTGGTAGTGATAGCGCTCTGGCAGGATGGCGCGGAACAGGCCTTTGTCGACCCAATAGCTGGCGTAGTGTTCCGGTAAATAGCCGATAAACTGACCGGATAAAATCAGGTGAGCGATGCCTTCGTCGTGATAGGCGCTGGCGCTGTTCTGGTAGTTCAGGCCGTCATTGCGGCTTTCTTTGTCGCGCAGGTAGTTACTGGTGACCACTTCGGCCTGTGGCAGCAACCTGCTGATTTCTTTTGCGTCGCAGTCAAATAGTGGGTGGCCTTTACCGCAATACAGGAAGTTGGTTTCATTGTGCAGCGGCACATAATCGAGGCCGCGGATATGGTGGCGGCTGACGCCGATCCCGACCAGCGAGCGGCCGTTGGCGACTGACGTTTCTACTTCACGCGCTTCACAGACATAAATATCAAACTGCAGATTGTCGCTTTTGGCTTTGAGCGCGGCGATGGCCTGCGCCACACCACAGCGTGGGTCGCTGACTAGCGTATCAATGATGGCGATGGTCACGCGGCCTGCCAGCTGATGTTTGGAGCCTGCCACTGTGCTGGCAAAAGTCTCGCATTGCTGCAACAGTTCCAGCGATGCCTGATAGGTAATACGGCCGGCGTCGGTCAGCTCAAAACCGCTGCGGCCGCGCTTACACAGGGTCAGCCCCAGGCGAATTTCTAAATCAGATAAATGCGTGCTGATGGTAGAACGACCTATATTTAACCGCGACTCGGCGGCCGATAAGCCACCACATTCGACGATCGTGACAAAAATGCGCAACAAGCGTAAATCGACGTCCTGCACTTGCATCAGAGAGTGGCCTTTTTAGTTCGGTTTGAGTTTGATGTTAGTTTGATAAATCAGGAATGAGTTACGATTATTATGTATTTATAAAACATCAGTAGCAAGCTAGCATGCGCGCAACAATCCGATGACAGGCCGCGCCTGGCACAGCAGACCGACAAGATTAAGGAGTCACAGATGGCGTTTAAATACGGGATAGACCGGCTGGATTTAGCGACGGTTAATGGCATTGCCGATGGCACTATCAAAGCGGAGTTGTGCGCAGAAGCCATTGCCCGCGTCCAGCAAAGTCGCAGTAATGTTGATGTGATGGCCGCCTCTGATAAAGCGATTTATGGCATCAATACCGGTTTTGGCCCGCTGTGTGACACGCAAATCTCGCCGGCAGAAACGGCACTGCTGCAAAAAAATCTGTTAATTACCCACGCGGTCGGTGTCGGTGAGCCGATTGCGAAAGCGATTTCAAAGTTGATGCTGATCACCAAAGTGCATGCGCTGTGTCAGGGTTACTCTGGCATCCGCCTTGAAGTGATTGAGCGCATGCTGAAGTTTGTTGAACTGGATTTGATCCCGGTCGTGCCGGAGCAAGGCTCAGTCGGCGCTTCCGGCGACTTAGCGCCGCTGTCGCATCTGTTTCTGCCGCTGATTGGCGAAGGCGAATTCTGGCCCGCCGGTACCGCATCCACCCAAGAACATGTACAAGCTATCGACGCACTGCGTCAGCATGGCTTAGCACCGTTGGAACTGCAGGCGAAAGAAGGCCTGGCGCTGATTAACGGCACTCAGTTTATTCTGTCGCACGGTATTACTGCGCTGACCAAAATGCAGTATCTGCTCGACCTGGCGGACGTCGCCGGTGCGATGAGCATCGAAGGGATGCAGGGCAGTAGCTCGCCGTTTCGGCCGGAGTTGCACCAGATCCGGCCTTTTGCCGGCAATATCGAAGTGGCTGCGCGGATGCGCCGCTTATTCAAAGATTCCCAGAATATGGCTTCGCACACCGGCTGCGCCCGTGTGCAGGACCCGTATTCACTGCGTTGTATTCCGCAGGTGCATGGCGCTTCGCGCAATGCTTTTTACCATTTAAAAGAACTGGTTGAGATTGAGATGAATTCGGTGACGGATAATCCGATTGTGATCAGCAGCGAAGAAGCACTGTCGGGTGGTGGCTTCCACGGTCAACCGCTGGCGATGGTGCTGGATTACACCTCGATTGCCGCTGCTGAGCTTGGCAATATCTCCGACCGCCGTTGTTATTTGCTGTTAGAAGGCCTGCACGGTTTACCGCGCCTGCTGACTAAAGCCGGCGGCCTCAATTCCGGCATGATGATCCCGCAATACACCACGGCGGCGCTGGTCACCGAAAACAAATCTTTGTGTTTCCCGCCATCGGCCGACAGCGTGCCGACCTCAATGGGGCAGGAAGATCACGTGTCGATGGGCAGTATCTCCGGTCGTAAGCTGAATCAAATCCTCGGCAATCTGGAGAAAATTCTGGCAATTGAACTGATGTATGCCGCCCAGGCCATCGATTTCCGCCGCCCGAACACCTGCTCAGATTTAATTGAAGCAAATCATGCGATTATCCGCGCTAAAGTCGCCAAGCTGGAAGAAGACCGCCTGTTAAAACCGGATATTGACGCGATGATTAAACTGGTGAAAACCCAGGCCTTAAAAGTCAACTTTGCGCTGAATTGAATAAGGGAAACCAGCATGAATTTTCAGGACCAGATTAAACAAGGGATCCCGGCAGAGCTGCCGGCAGTGAAGCCATATCCGGCGGATGCCAACCGGGCACCGAAACGCAAAGACATTTTAACCAAAGTGGAAAAGCAGCTGGCGGTGCGTAATGCGCTGCGCTATTTCCCCAAGGCTTGGCATGCTGAGCTGGCGCTGGAATTTGCCCGCGAGCTGAATGATTTCGGCCGGATTTATATGTATCGCTTTAAGCCAGATTTTGCCATCAAAGCGCGGCCAATCAGCGATTACCCGGCAAAGTGCCAACAAGCTGCCGCCATTATGCTGATGATCGACAACAACTTAGACCCTGCCGTTGCGCAGCATCCGGAAGAGCTGATCACCTACGGCGGCAATGGCGCGGTGTTTCAGAACTGGGCGCAATATCGCTTAACAATGAAATACTTAAGCGAAATGTTGGATGACCAGACGCTGCACATGTATTCCGGCCACCCGATGGGCTTGTTCCCGTCGTCGGTCGAGGCGCCGCGCGTGGTGGTGACCAACGGCATGATGATCCCAAATTATTCCAAACCGGATGACTGGGAACGTTTTAATGCGCTGGGCGTGACGCAATACGGCCAGATGACCGCCGGCTCTTTTATGTACATCGGCCCGCAGGGCATTGTGCATGGCACCACCATCACCGTGATGAATGCGTTTCGTAAAGTGCTGCAAAAAGGCGACACGCCACACGGCAAAATTTTCTTAACCGCTGGTTTAGGCGGCATGAGCGGCGCGCAGCCCAAAGCCGGTAACATCGCCAATTGCATCACGGTGTGCGCGGAAGTGAATGCAAAAGCCGCGACGAAACGTCATCAGCAGGGCTGGGTCGATGAACTGGTCGACAATATCGATGCCTTGATTGCGCGGGTCAAAGTCGCACAGGCCGAGGCCGAAGTGGTGTCGATTGCCTATATCGGCAATGTGGTTGATGTGTGGGAAGCCTTTGATGCTGAAGATATTTTCGTGCATTTAGGTTCAGATCAGACGTCGTTGCATAACCCATGGTCGGGTGGTTATTACCCGGTTGGTATTTCGTATGACGAAGCGAATCGTTTAATCCGCGAAGAGCCGGAATTATTCCGCGCCAAGGTGCAGGACACGCTCAAACGCCACGCCGCCATCGTCAATAAACACACTGCCAAAGGCACTTATTTCTTTGACTACGGCAACGCGTTTTTGCTGGAAGCCTCACGCGCCGGTGGTGACGTGATGGCGCAAAACGGTATCGACTTTAAATATCCGTCTTATGTGCAGGATATTTTAGGCCCGATGTGTTTTGACTATGGTTTTGGGCCGTTTCGCTGGGTTTGTACCTCTGGCAAAGCGGAAGATTTGGATAAAACCGATGCCATCGCGGCAGCAGTGCTGCAGCGTTTGATGTTAGAAGCGCCGGAAGAAATTCAGCAGCAGATGCAGGACAACATCACCTGGATTTTAGACGCCAAGCAAAACAAGCTGGTGGTTGGCTCGCAGGCGCGGATTTTATATGCCGACGCCGAAGGCCGCGCTGAAATTGCCGCCGCCTTTAACGCCGCCATCGCGCGCGGTGAGATTGGCCCTGTGGTTTTAGGCCGCGACCATCACGACGTCAGCGGCACCGACTCGCCATTCCGCGAAACATCCAACATCTATGACGGCAGCCGCTTTACCGCCGACATGGCCATTCACAACGTGATTGGCGACAGCTTCCGGGGCGCGACCTGGGTGTCTATCCACAACGGTGGCGGCGTCGGTTGGGGGGAAGTGATGAACGGCGGTTTTGGCATGTTGCTGGATGGCTCGGCTGAAGCAGATCGCCGCCTCAAATCGATGTTGTTCTTTGACGTCAACAACGGCATCGCACGACGCAGCTGGGCGCGTAACAGCGAGGCCGATTTTGCCATCAAACGCGAAATGGCGCGCACACCGAAGCTGCAGGTCACGCTGGCTAATCGGGTTGACGATGAGATTTTGGCGCAGTTGCCGTTCTGATCTGTGGCATAACAGGCCCCGGGGGATTGTTTTGACCCTTGCGGGCCTGCCTTTATCTCTGCCCGCGCAGTGCACTGGCACAAAAACCGGCAAAAACAACCGGCAAAAACAACCGGCAAAAACAACCGGCAATAAATCGCGGCAAAAAACCTGAAGTCTTTGTGTGTCTGAACCATTCGTGAGAAATTAGCGTACAGCCCCGTTCATCAGCCAGTAGAGCAAGAATTCTGTTATGCGTTATATCAATACCCCGCAATACGACCATCAGCAAACGGACAAAATTGGCATTTTATTGACCAATCTGGGCACGCCGGACGCGCCCACGCCAAAAGCCTTACACCGTTATCTGAAACAGTTTTTATCTGATCCGCGCGTGGTCGAAGTGCCGCGTTTGTTGTGGTGGTTGATTTTAAACGGGGTTATTTTACGCATCCGGCCACGTCGCTCGGCCAAAGCCTATGCCACAGTGTTTACTGACCAGGGTTCGCCACTGCTGTTTAATACGCAGGCGCAAACCGACGCCATTGCCAAAGAATTGCAGCAGCGTGGCATGCAGAATGTCGTAGTGGATTTTGCCATGCGCTACGGCAACCCGAGTTTTGAGTCGGTGCTGGAAAAGATGTTTGCCCAAGGCGTGCGTAAGTTGTTAGTGCTGCCGCTGTACCCGCAATACTCCGGTTCAACCTCCGCCTCTACGTTTGATGAACTGGCGGCTCATTTTACCCGCCGGCGCTGGTTACCAGACTTACGCTTTATTTCGCATTACCCGGATTATCCGCCATTTATTCAGGCCGCTGCGGAAAAAATCCGCCAACATTGGCAGCAACATGGTCAGGCCGATAAGTTAATTCTGTCTTACCATGGCGTGCCTAAGCGCTATCTGATGAACGGCGATCCTTACCACTGCGAATGCTATAAAACATCGCGGCTGATCGCGGAAGCGCTGGGCCTAAGCAAAGATCAGTATCTGACTACCTTCCAGTCGCGTTTTGGCCGCGAAGAATGGTTAAAACCTTATACCGACGAGACGTTAAAAGCACTGCCAGCGCAAGGCGTGAAGAGCGTACAGATTTTTTGCCCAGGTTTTGCCGCCGATTGTCTGGAAACCATTGAAGAAATTGGTGAAGAGAACAAAGAGTATTTCCTGCACGCCGGTGGCGAGCGGTATGAATACATCACGGCGCTAAATGCCGAGCCGCTGCATATTGCCGCGCTGAGTCAGTTGATTGACGACAACCTGCAAGGCTGGCAGGTCAGTGCGGATACGGAGCGCTCACCTCGGGCGCAGTGCCTGCGCGCTGAAAAATACCCGGAATAAGGCTGCCAGTCTAGTCAGCGCAGGGCTGCAGCGTACCGGAAAAACGGGGCTGCAGCGCCAGATGAGCGCCAAGTGCGCGCGGTGACGACAAAAGCCTTATTGGATCTCAATCAGTATTTCATTGCGTCGTAGTGGTGGCAACGTCATTGGGCCGTTGTAGCCCGCTTCCACCGGCGGGCTGATCGCTACATAACCCTGCGTTTTCAACCAGTCCTGCAATATCTGACGGTGCGTGGCGACGTTACTTTCGCTCAGCGTGCCGCTGAATTGGATGGTGGCGACCTTGTAGTTTTTCAGCTCCCGCACCGTGACCGTCGGATCCGTCGGTTTTGGGGTGGTCTGGAGCGTAAAATCCTTTGGCATCACAAAAGACATCAACGGCGTACTGGCTTGGTTATTCATCAACACCGGTGCGGTCATGGCTATTTCTGTGCCTTTGCCGGCGGATGAATTGCCGTCCATGAAGACCGGCGCCGTCATTGATATTTCGGTAGCCCCCTGGTTTTCCCCACTGATATAGCGAAACAGTTTTCTGAACGCACTATTGCGGCCGCCATCGGTCATTTCGGCAGAAACCAGCACCATCGGTGCATATTGACGGACTTCAATCTGCAGGCTGCTGTCTGCTTTGAGCACCTGATACGGCGCGATATCGACGTTACTTTGACCAAACACTGAACACCCCGTTAAGAACAACGCACCGGTCACTGATAAGAGTAATTTCACAGGCTTCCCCGAGTTGGAACTTCGTTGTGCAGTTGTACGTGCGCTGGCCGGAAAAGGTGCAGTTTTAATTGTTGCTGTGGCAACTTTTGCCCCTTTGGTCGGGTCTGATCGCGGCAGCGTCGCTTGGCTGCGCTGCAAGGAAAAACGCCGAGTCCTTTGATGCAGAGGGCTTACGTACAGCGCGCTTTCAGTTATCATCGGTGTTCATCGCACCAGCGGGCTGACAGTCACAGTCATTGCAGCGGCGTCAGACGTGCACAGCATTTTATTGATGGTCATCACGGGACTACAACATGACGGAAAAATTTCGCGAAATATTAGATAAGCGTCTGTCCAGACGACGTTTTCTGCAAAGTGGCGGCGTGTTGGCGTTAGGTGCCGGTTTACCGACGCTGGTATCTGCAGCGGGCAAAACAGCCGATGCAGAGGGGACAGTGCGGTCGAGCCTGACATTTAATGAACCAGGCCATGCCATCACCACGGCGCTTGAGGTTCCGGCTGGCTATCAGGCGCAGGTATTACTGAAATGGGGCGAACCATTGTTCACGGGTGGGCCCGCCTTTGACCCTAGCCAGCAAACCGCTGAAAAGCAACAGCAGCAGTTTGGCTATAACAATGATTTCATAGGTTTTTTGTCATTGCCGCTGGGCTCGGCCAATGCAAAACACGGGCTGTTGGTGGTGAACCACGAATACACCGAACCGCAACTGATGTGGCCCGGATCGCCGGACGACCGCACACTCAACAAAGCCCAGACCGATACCGATATTGTCGCGCATGGCTTATCTGTGGTCGAGATTGTGTTGCAGGACGGCCGTTGGCAACAACGCAAAGACTCAGTGTATACCCGCCGGATCACCCCTTTAACACCGATGCAAATCAGTGGGCCTGCCGCCGGTAGTGCCCGGCTGAAGACTGCTGTTTCGCAAGACGGTGTGCATACGCTTGGCACTTATGGCAATTGCGCCGGCGGCGTCACGCCTTGGGGCACAGTGCTGACCGGTGAAGAAAACATCGACATGATGTTTGGCGGCGATTTTAGCCAAAGCCCAGAAGCGGAAAGTCTGAAACGATTTGGCATGTCCGCAGAACCCAGCAAAAGCTGGTCGGCGCATTATCCGCGCTGGGATATGGCGGCACAGCCGAATGAAAGCTTCCATATGGGCTGGATTGTTGAAATCGACCCTTACGATCCGGCGTCGTTACCGAAAAAACGCACTGCACTGGGCCGCTTCAAACATGAAGGGGCCAACGTATTTATCAATACCGACGGCCGGGTTGTTGCCTATATGGGCGACGACCAAAAATTTGAATACTTATACAAATTTGTCTCCGCCAAAACTTATCAACCGGAGAACCGGGCTGCCAACCTACAGCTGCTGGACGAGGGCACTTTGTATTGCGCCCGGTTTGATGCAGATGGCACTGTGGCCTGGTTACCGCTGGTGTTCGGCACTGGGCCTTTGACAGTGGCCAACGGCTTTCGCAGTCAGGCTGATGTGGTGATTGATGTGCGCAAAGCCGCCGATTTACTGGGCGCGACGCCGATGGACAGACCGGAAGATGTCGAAGTGAATCCGGTCAATGGCGCTGTGTATGTGATGTTGACGAAAAATGCCGACCGCACCGACGCACAGCGTTCGCCTGCCAATCCGCGAGCTAAGAACAAAGCCGGTCAGATTGTCGAAATGACCGCGCCGAAAGGGGACCATAGTCTGCCGGTGTTTGCCTGGGATATGTTTTTACTAGCTGGCCGGCGTGATGACCCGAGTACCAGCTATCACCCGGCAACCGGCAAAAATAGCTGGTTGGCTTGCCCGGATAACTGTGCTTTTGATACCAAAGGCCGCATCTGGATCACGTCCGACGGGGCGGAAGATTTTGGCATTGCCGAAGGGATTTGGGCTGCAGACGTCAGTGGCGCCGCCCGGGCTCTGGTGAAACGCTTTTTGCGCTCGCCGGTAGGTTCTGAAATTTGCGGGCCGTTTTTTACCCCCGACGACGGGCATCTGTTTTGCTCAGTCCAGCATCCGGCGGGTGGCAGCAATTTTGAAAAGCCCTCGACGCGCTGGCCTGATTTTGACCCTAAAATGCCACCACGGCCTGCTGTCGTGGTGATTAGCCGTCAGGACGGACAACCGGTTGGGGTTTGATGTGTCTTTCGTGTACGGCATGAGCAGGCTGCGAATTGGTTGCCAAGCACGGTTTCGCAGGCTGCTGCTCACTGCGTACCGTTCAGTCAGTGAGCGATGCCGATGTTGACGATAGCGCAATGCGAATTTTTATTAGGTCGTGATCACCGCGTGCGCGTTGCGCAGCTTCGGCTGGCCCCCGGGCAGCACTGCGCGGTGTTTGGCGCCAATGGTAGCGGCAAGTCGGCATTGGCGGCGGTCTTGGCCGGTCAGGCGCAATTGTTGGCAGGTCAGGCGGCGTTCCCGGCCCGCATCGGCTGGGTCAGCACGGCCCAGCAGCAGGCCTTGATTGAAGCCGAGAGGCGCAAAGGCGACGCCGATATTCTGGATGTGGAGGTTGACCCCAGCAGCGCCCGCGACATCATCAGCCGGGATTATGCCGAGTGGTCCGCCGCACAGGAACAGCAGTTACAGCAGCTGGCCGGCGTTTTGCGGTTGCAGCAGCGGCTCGACACGGCTTTTTTGGCGCTGTCGACTGGCGAGACCCGCAAGTTATTGTTAATCAAAGCTATCTTACAAAACCCCGAACTGCTGGTACTGGACGAGCCCTTTAATGGCCTCGATGTGGACGCCTGCGCGGCGCTGCACTTGCTGCTGGCGGAATTGCAGCAGCGCATGACGTTGGTGCTGGTGCTAAACCGGCTCAGTGAACTGCCAGCGTTTATGCAAAAAATTCTTTATCTGGCGCACGGCGAGATCCAGTGGCAATCGGCCGACAGCGGCATCAGCGCGGTGGAGCTGGCGGAACTGGCACAGCTGAACCAACTGCAACAAGAGCCCGGCCCGTTGCCGGCAAAAGATCGGGACCGCTTTACGCCAGCGCTGGCAGAGCAAGTGCTGGTCCGCTTACGCCAAGGCAAAGTGCAGTATGGCGACCGGGTGATTTTTCACGGGCTCGATTGGCAAATCAACCGCGGCGAGCACTGGCAAATTACCGGGCCGAACGGCTCGGGCAAAACCTGTTTGCTGCAGATGCTGAGCGGCGACAATCCGCATTGTTACACCAACGATTTACAGGTGTTTGGTTATCAGCGGGGTAGCGGCGAAAGTATCTGGGATATCAAGCAACATCTGGGGCTGGTGTCGAACAGCCTGCAGCTGCAATACCGGGTGGGCTGCCCGGTGCTTCATGTGGTGTTGTCGGGTTTTTATGACAGCATTGGCTTGTATGACCAGCCATCGGCCTTACAAATCAAACTGGCGCAGCAGTGGCTGGCGCTAATTGGGCTGGAGGCGAAAGCGAAAGACTCGTTCCAGTCGCTGTCTTTTGGTGACCAGCGGCTGGTATTGATCGTTCGTGCCATGGTGAAACACCCGACGTTGCTGATTTTAGACGAACCCTGCAACGGCCTGGACGAGCTGAACCGGCTCAAAGTGCTGGCGCTTCTGAGTGTATTAGCCCGCAGCGGTGAGTCGACACTGCTGTACGTCAATCATCATCAGGAAGACAAAATTACCGGCATCAATCGGCTCTTGCAGATGACGGATTATCAGCACGACGCCTTACCCTGAATGGGGATTGGCGGGATCAAGCCAGTACTCTGCCCGCTCCGGCCGGCCGAACAGATAGCCCTGAAACAACCGGCAGCCGAGCAATTGCAACGCACGCCGGTGTTGCTCGGTTTCAACCCCTTCGGCGATCACCTGTAAATTCAGGCCGCTGGCCATCAGCAAAATAGCGCTGACGATACTGCGGTCGGATTCGCTGCCGGGTAAATCGCGGACAAAAGACTTGTCGATTTTCAGCTCGTGCAGCGGTAGTTGCTTCAGATACGCCAGCGACGAGTAGCCGGTGCCAAAATCATCTAACGAAAATGTGATCCCCGCCTGACTGAGTTGCTGCATTTTAGCCACCACGTCGTTTGGATTTTCCAGCAACAACCGTTCAGTCAGTTCCAGATGCAGACGAGTGGGTGAGATCTCGCCTACACGCACCGCTTTGAGTACATCATCGACAAAATGCCGGCTGGCAAATTGCCTCGCACTGATATTGATGGACACCCGGCACTGCGCGAGGTGAGGGTGATGGTCAGTGGTTTTGATGAAGTCACAGGCCTGCGCCAGCAACCATTCTCCCAGCATATAAATCGTGCCGTTACGCTCGGCCAGCGGGATAAACTGGTCTGGCGGGATCAGTTGGCCCTGATTATTCCAGCGCATCAAGGCTTCAAAACCAATCAGGCGGCCGGTCACGTCATATTGTGGTTGATAGACCAGAAAGAAGCCGGCCAGAATATCCGGACTTTTCAGCGACTGGTCCAGCAAGGCAGTGCGGCGAATGTGGTTATCAACATGGTGGTCATGAAACGCCAGACCGCCTTTGCCATTTGATTTGGCATAGTTGAGCGCGAGTTCGGCATTTCGCATCACATCCGAATAGGTTAAATCCGGAGTGGCAAAAACGAAGGCCCCGGCGGTAAAGCTGCATGAGATGGTGCTGCCGAACACTTGCTGCGGTTTGCCGATGAGTTGCTGAATATGGGCCACCTGCGCCTCGACTAAAGAAGCGCTGACCGGACTGTCGATTAACACAGCAAATTCATCTTCGCCGGTTCTGGCGAGAAATGCGTCCGGCAGGTCTAGCAGGATTTGGGCGATTTTTCGCAGAAACTCATCAGCATAATCAAAGCCATAGCCTTCATTGATCAGTTTGAAATCATCTGCATCCACGCAGATCAGACAAAATTGACGCTGTTGTATGACCAAATCGTCAATACACTGGTTCAGTCGGCGGATCAGCGCGGTGCGGTTAGGCAGTCCGGTTAAGGTATCCTGCAGGGTCAGCTGGTCGATGGCCTGCTGCTGCATCAACTTGTGCCGCAGGTCACGCATGACTCCGAGGTATGTGGGGCCGCTATCGGTTTCGAGTTCGCAAATCCGCAGCTCGACCGGAATTGGTGTTTGGTCACGGTGTTTGGCTTCGACCACCCGATTGGTGCCGATGATGCGGGTTTCGCGGGTTTGAGCGAAATGCTGCAAATAGCCATCATGCTCACGGGCGTGATGCGCGCCCATCAGGCAATTGACATTGCGGCCGAGCAGTTCGTGCTGCTGATAACCGAACAACGTCAGCGCGGTTTGATTGGCATAAATGATATGGCCTTGTTGATTAATACTAATCACGGCATCGAGCATGTTGTCGAGGATAGTTTTGGCAAGCGACGATGATTTAGCCAGTTGGCGCAGTGCCTGCTCGCGCGCCGTCACATCATAAATAAAGCCGGTCCAGATCGTGTCGCCGTTACTCTGGTGCTCTGGTGCCGAGCGCGCTTCCAGCCAGACATCGCGCCCATCCGGTGTTTGCAGCTCCAGACAGAAACAGAACTCAGTGCCCCTGCGGCCGGATTGCAACAAATTGTTCAGCAGGTCTTCCTGCAACCCTGTGCGCAAATACTGAAAGAGTGCATTCGCATCCTGTAATAAAGCGCTGACCGGCACACCACACATGGCGGTGAATCTGTCACTGATTTGCAGGAAGCGGAAACGCCGGTTTTTGGTCATCAGAAACTGATAAAACACACCGGGTGTGTATTGCGCCAAGGTATCGAGCATAGCGTTAATCCCTACTGAAAAATCCGTGGATGCAATCTTGTGACTCCGGGCATAGTCCCGGTCAAATGCTCATATAACAAGGCGCCAGGTATCTACGCGATAGCGCAGGATCTGATCATCCCTGGCACACAAAGACGGTGAAACACTTTTACTCTGAACTGGACGATGTGTTGGCCACAGGCTCTGCAGTTTCAGCAAAGACGATTTGGTCACGGCCCTGAGCCTTGCCCTGATACAGCGCCAGATCTGCAGCTTTCACGGCCTGTGCCAGCGCATCCGGCAACAACGTGACTGCACTGATGCCGAAAGTCGCACTCAGCGGCTCCTGTAAACCGCTTAGCTGTAAAGCACTGATGCCAAGTCGCAGTTGTTCGATGAGTTGACCCGCTTGTTGCGGGTCCGTGTGCGGCATCAGTAACAAAAATTCTTCGCCGCCCCAGCGCGCGATGAAATCTTGCCCGCGCAGTCGCTGTTTCAGGTATGCGGCAACGCTTTTCAGCACGGCGTCGCCAGTATCATGGCCGCAGTGATCATTAATTTTTTTAAAATGATCAATATCCATCAGGACCAGCGTTAATGCCGATGGCATTCTGCTGCGCTGTGTCTGAAGCATAGTCGCTGCATCATATAATGCGCGCCGGTTTAACAATCCGGTCAGGCTATCGGTGTTTGACAGTAATTTCAGTTGCTGATTAGCCTGTTCCAGTTCTGCCGTGCGTTTGGCCACAAGCTGGTCCAACATGGCCGCTCTGTGTTCTAAGCGTCGGTTCCTTAAATGATACAGGCACCCGAACAGGACGATGGTCAAGACACTCAGCAAGACAATACCGGGCGGACGTTGCCAGAAGGGGGTCGGTACCTGCAACAGTAAAGGACGAGTTTGAATGACCTGGCCGCCCGCCTGTGCCTGAACTTCCAGCTGATGCGTGCCGGGAGGGAGCTGGGTCAGGGTGAGCACGGCATCCTGACCTAAGGCCGTCCAGTTTTGTTGTCCTTGCCAGCGGAAAAAATACTGCACGCGTAAATGTGGCTGAAACGTCAGCAAGTTAAATTGTAATTGCAGCTCTTCGACTTGATCCGGCAATAGGATACTGCCACTGGTTTCTGCGACGCTGAATAGTTGCCGGTTCAATCGCATACTGGTCAGATGCAATTGCATCGCTGCCGGTATTGCTGTCATATCGGCCTGACTGAGTTGCCACATACCGCTGCTGGTGGCCAGCTGCACCTGATCACCCGGCAGCGCGCTCAGACCGTGCAGCTGCACAGTGGTCAGGTCCAGACCCTGACGGGCGCTTAACAAGTGCAACTGGCTGCCGTCTGGTTTGAAGCTCAATACGCCATTGCGGGTCAGCACCCAGATAAACTGCTCAGTTCGGGTGATGCCAATCACCCGCAGGTCGGGCAGGCCTTCGGCCTGGCCCCATAAAGTCGCTTGCTGCAGATCCGGATTTAGCCTGATGAGGCCACGATCACTGCAAAGCCAGAGCACATCTTGTTCCGGCAGCATGCAGCGGAAATAGCCGGTGACCAATGCGCTGTCTGGCTGCCACCGCAGAGTCACAGCATCCGCAGTTCCCTGATAGAGTTTGCCATGACGGCTTAACAACCACAGGCGTTGTTGTGCATCAGTCTGCATCGCAACGATCCACTCCAGTTCATGAAATCCAGCGACTAATTGCACCGCTTGCCAGGATATCGGTGCCATCAGCGCGTATTCGGCGGCGATCCGCACGATACCGTGCTCGCGTAAACTTAACCAAAGCGCGCCGTCGGCAGAGACGGCCATCGTCTCTACTTCAAAGCGATTTAAATGCAGGGGGAGCGGTATTTTTTCAAAATGGCTATCTGCCGTCAGTGTAAACAACCCCTGGTCTGTTGCCGCCAGTGTGTGGGGGCCAAATTGCACGACTTCCCGGACATAAGAAACGGGGGTGTCGGATTGGAATTGCAGCTCCCGCCAGTGATCGTGCCTGAGCTGCAATAATGACTGTTCCAACGCTTGCCAGCGGGTATCTGTTTGCGAAGGAGGGCCAAGGCGATGCGGATTTTGCGCATTCAAAAAAGCATGAAGGCTTGGTGCAACAGGACGAAGTGCCGGTTGTGGGATTTGCTGCAGTCCCATGTTACGACTGGCCAGCCACACTTGACCACGCGCATTGCGAAAAATAAACCGGACGTCAACGGCAGCCCGGAGGAGTTCACTTTGCAAACCTGCCGCCGTGAGCCGGACTCGGAACAAACCATCGATCGACCCAACCAGCCAGCTGGTTGCCGACTCGGCTAAAATCGCGTTGGAGTTGCCAAATTCCAGCTGTTGGACAGAGTCGGGTTTGGTGACATCCACTAATAACAAACGCGCACGCAAACCCACTAAGAGTTGCTGGCCCTGTATCGCAACAGTACGGATTTCCTGGTCGCTGAATGCTTCAGGCAGTAGCCACTGACTGTCGTCTGCTGCGCCCGGTACTAGCTGATATAAGCCCTTTGAGGTGGCAATCCACAGTGTGCCGTTGTCCTGTTCGGCTAATTGCCAGATCCGCTGTTTCGCCAGCGGTTGCCACAATGTTGCCTGCATCGTATTGGGGTCGACCTGATACAGACCCTGAGTGGTTCCCACCCATAGTGTTTGATCTGCGCTCTGATGCAAGGTCTGGATCCTGGCATCGGCCGGTAATGCGACTTGTTGCCAGTCTTTGCGCAAACTATCGAGCCGCCACAGACCATGACCCCAGGTACCAATCCACAGTCGATTCTGTTGGTCAGCGACGACCTGGCTAAAACTGAGTGCCCGGTGTGGTAGCGGCGGCGAAAACCGCAGATATTGCTTGCCATCAAAGCGTAACAACCCCTCGAATTCGGCGGCGAGCCACAGAAAATCCTGCTGGTCCTGTGCCAGGCTATAAATCACCCCGGGCGTCTCTTGAGGTGACTCGACCACCGTGGCATGTAATTGCATCGCCTGAGCGCTGTGGCACATCAGCAAACAACTGCCAAGCAACAGTGATAACAGCAGCGGGTAAAACTGACGCAGGAATGGATGCAACATTAGTCACCGATTTGAGAACGCGAACTTAATGTATCTGAAGCGTTGCCGATTTTCCAGCCGGTTCAGCCAGCGCCAGCGCTTGCTTCCACCGCGGTCTGCAGGGACAATAGCCCGGCAGACAGCTTCAGGAGTAACAAGATGGAATGGGACGACAGTGCAGATGTTGCCTGGTGTGAGCAACAGTTCAGTGCGATTGATACCTATGTGCAGGCACAGCAAATTCCACATAGCCTGATTTGTGATTGGCCGGAGTGGTATACCGCGCCTTATGTCGGCTTATGGGTGGTGGAAGATCCGGCCGATCCGGGCTATGCCGGGCATTGGATTTTGGCCGGCGACAGCACAGGCGCGCAGCCGCAGCCGGTGCCTTTTGATCATTTACCAGCCGCAGATCTGGCCGAACCGCGTGAGGCGATGGCTGCTTTTGCTAAACGTTGGGCGGGGCTGGCGGCGAAAGCCAATCAGGGTCAAGCCTGGCAAGGTAGCCCGCAAATTCCCGGTGATCTGGCCAGTCAGGCGAAACAGTTGGCGCGTCAGGCGCAATTACTGAGTTTGTGGGCACAAGATGACGACTTATGGGCGGATGATTAAACAGGGGCTTTACCGGACCTTGCTGACTTTTGCGCGCAAAGCCGGGCAGAAATAAAAAGGCAGCCGCAGCTGCCTTTGATCATCCAGAGAACTCTGTCGCTTTACATCAGAACTTCACTGTGTAACGCACGGTCCAGACGCGGCCCAGCCAATCGTGAATGGAGCTGGCGTAACCGTTCGTTGGTGACGATGCATATGGTGGCTCTTTATCCGTCAGGTTACGCACAGCAAACTGTACGTCCTGTTTGTCGGTGATGTTGTAACCGACACTGGCGTTTAACGTCAGCCAGGATTTCACCGTCTCGTTGTCAAACTTGAAGTCACCGTCGCCGAGTGAGCTGACATAGTGCGTACTGATGCTGGCATTCCAGTCTTGCAGTTGCCAGTCAATGGCCGCGTCGCCAACAAATTCCGGCCGGGCAATTTCACTGGCACCGCTTAATTTACCCAGCAGATCTTCGGCCGGATCATCAGCCGTCAGCTGACGCTCATAGCTCAACGTGCGGGTACCGGCAATAGTCGTAGTGAAACGGCCGATGCTGGTATCCAAACCGTATTTCAGTTTGAAGTCGATACCGTCGGTTTCCTGAGCACCGACGTTAAAGAAGCCGGTACGTAAGAAAGTCAGATCGCCGCCTGCATCTTTCACACAACCAAAGGCGCCATTCAGTGCTGCGGCATTGGTGACTGTTGGTGCAGAACCGGCCAGACAGGCTTTTAATGTGGTATTGGCATCAACATCCACAATGTCAGTATGCTCGTAACGCCAGTAGTCGACGGTGATATTCAGATCGTCAGTCAGGTTCCAGGACAGACCGGCGTTCCAGGCTTCTGAGTTTTCTGCATCCAGACCCTGGTTACCCAGCGTTTCTTGATCAAATTCCAGTTCGCCGGCCTGGGCACCAAAGCTGCCGCACAGTCCGTTGTATGGTTTACCGGTACCGCAGTCGATGTAGTTTGAACCTAAAGAAGTACCAGCGCCCAGTTCAGACAAAGACGGTGCACGGAAACCGGTACTCCAGCTGGTGCGCAGGATCAAATCATCGGTCGCTTTATAACGCAGTGACACTTTCGGGTTGGCATCCCCACCAAAATCGCTGTAGCGGTCATAACGCAGCGCGGTGATAGCGTCCAACTGGTCGGTCAGCGGCAGGTTGAATTCCGCATAACCGGCGTACTGGGTCCGATCTGCTGCCGCATCGCTTGCGCCTAAAGTACTGACTAAGCCTTGTTGAGCGATCAGTGACGGACGGTCAAAAATGTCTTCACTGCGCCACTCACCACCAAATACCGCACTGATTGGGCCTGCCGGCAGTTCACCGAGCTGACCACTGAAGTTGAAATCCCAGGATTTGACATCGGATTCACCGACACGTGGTGCCAGTTCACGCAAACCTCTGATGACATCAGGATTGGTATCGCGGCCTAAATTGAACGGGTTAAACTGTCCGCTGGCATTGGCTGCAGCCACGCGGTCCAGGTTGAAATAGCCGCTGGTGTGCAGTACTTCGTTGTCAGATTTACCGACAGTCGCGGCAGTTTCCCAGCGCCAGTCGTTGATCTCACCGCGAAGACCGGCGAGCACGCGATAGCTGTTGCTGTCGTATGACTGCATCCGGACTTCTGGGTAACGCGAACGGATGCGGATAGTACCGACCGAACCGTTACGGGCATCAATGTCGCGAACCCATTGCGGTACTGAACTGAGCGAACCCGGCACTCGCAGGTCGAAAGAGCCGGCAGAGTCATAAGAATTGCCGCTGTTTTCCTGATACATGGCTTCAACAAAAAGCTCGCTTTCGCCGCCAAAACGATAGATATGGTTCACTGTGGCGCCAACGTTTTTGGTATCTGGCTGGATCGCGCGCTCCATCACGTAGTCGTATTGACAACGGGTACCGCTGTTACTGGTTTTGCTGCCACACCAAGGTTCGGCATAATCACGGCCATCAATGGTCACACGAGTCGATGATTTGAACGTCACATTGATCGGCCGATCGGCGTTCATCAGGGCGTCGCGCTTGAAGTAGTCCAGCACGACTGTTGTATTGGAGTTTTCCGTGGCAAAACCACCGGTGTAGGTGAAGTTTTTCCGGCCAAAGTCACTGTCGGCAGTGTCGTCGCCGTACAGGGCGCTGATTTCATGGCCTTCGTAGTCTTTTTTCAGGATAAAGTTGATGACGCCGGCGATGGCGTCTGAACCATAAACTGAGGCAGCACCATCGGTCAGCACGTCGATCCGCTCAATGGCGGTCATCGGAATCGCGTTGACGTTTACAAAAGAATCGAAACCGTTTGAGAAGGAATCCACCGCAACACGGCGGCCGTTGACCAGCACCAGCGTGGAGCTTGAACCCAGACCACGTAAACTGACGCCGGCAGCGCCCGGTGGGGTGCCATCTGAACCTGCGACGTTACCATTTTCGGTGAAGGTACCGGCGCTCGCGGCTTGTGGCAGGTCACGCAGGAAGCTGGCCACACTGTCGTAGCCCTTGTTCATCAGCTCTTCGGCGGTGAACACCTGCAGCGGGTTAGCGCCTTCCATATCCACGCCTTTGAGACGTGAACCTGTGACTTCAATTTTCTCGATTTTCTTCTCGGCTTCCGCGCCTTCGGTCACTGCGGCTTGTTGTGCTTGGGCGGAAAATGCCATCAGCAAAGCGCTGCACAGGGCTGATTTCTTCAGGGTTGTGCTCAGTGCACGCTGTTGTTGCTTCATTTTTGTTGTGTACATACTCATTCCTCTGGATCAAAAGTTGCCTGCGGGCAATCTGGTTTGGGGTATTCAGAAAAATGACGAAGAGGGGGCCGCACAGGCGGATCCGGAGTGACAGGCTCTGCACAGATCTCCAATAACTTCTGACCATGCCCGCAGGGAGTACGCGTTAGCATGCACATCGGTTACTGCCGTAAAGCCGGGATCTGTGAAGCGTCCCTCTGCGTCAGGCAGAGGGCTGGCTAATTATTAAACCACTCGGATAGGTAGTAGGGAGAGTAGCGATAGTTGCTAAGATTGACCGCGCATTTCAGCATAACTCCCCCCTTGTCTGGTTCGCAGGCGCTGTTGCGTCGCTGCGGATGGATGAAACCGAAAACCGGCTGTGCTTTCAAACTCACTGATTTAGAAAATTCTGTCAAGCGGTTTTTTTTAACTCATTGCTTAACGACTGATCTGCAGATAAAAATTTTGATAAGAACAATAATTCAGCACTTGCCCGGCCGCAGTAAAATTCCCGGCAGCCGCTTTGCTGTCCTGGCTTTGTTGCAGTTGCAAGCGGGCAACCGGGCTTTGTCCTTGCGCCAGCGCTTGCCCGCTGCGACACAGCTGCAGGGCGAGCTGACGGTAATTGTCACCGGACAGGATGTCCTGACTGCTCAATGCCGCAGCGCCGGCAGGTTGCAAGCTGACCGGTTTTTTCCAGGGTGCAAACTCGATGCTGAGCTCACCGTTTTGCAGGGTCGCTTGATCGTCGCGGTTGAGGAAATGTGTGCGAACCTGTGCGATCTGCCAGTCTGCCGCGCGACCAGTTGCTTTGGCTTTGGCCAGATCGGTGATATAGACCCCGGCGGCGCCAATGACGCTAAAACGGGCATTGGCCGGTTGGACGGGATCAAAGCCCACCAGCAGCGCTGTCGCTTCGTCTACGCCAAAACCGTAGCGGGTTTTGCTATCGCTCAGCAACCTGACCAACCGGGCTTCGCGGCCCCGCTCGGAGAAGTGGGTGTCCAGCACGCCAAACGGAAACAAGCCGAGGCCACCCTGTGGCCGATAGGTCAACTGATCTTCCGCCAGCGCCGCCGGGCAGCTGTGATTCTTTTCACAGCCCGGTAACGGCGCCGCTGCAGCGACCGCACCGGTCTGCAAGGCCTGACGGCTGCTGCCGTTACTAATCATCGGCACCGGGCCCGCGCCGAACAGTGGACCAAGCTGACCACCGGCCTGCACGGCGGTCCCGGCACTGGTGCCGGCGACAATCAGCTTGCCAGCTTGCATCCGCGCAGTGATCGCCTCTAATTCAGGGCTGGCGCTGCCGTCAGCAAGGCGAAGCGCCTGCAAAGTCAGGCTCTGATCACCCCCGTTGAAGAAAATCGCATCGGCCTGCTCAATCTGGGCGACGGCATGGGCAGCACCCTGCTGACAAAAGCTGACCAGCTGTTGCATTAAATCTGGATACACGGCCGTGCGGTTATAGGTCGCGTGAATATCGGCCAGATACTGTGGCAGCTGCTGGCAACTGGCTTTGCCCTGACTGCGCTGCTGCTGTGCGGCCTGATAAGCGGCGTTGAGCGGTAGCCACTGGACTTCCGCATCGGTTTGGGCAAAAGCGCTCAGATAAAAATCGACGGCCACCAGCGGGTCACGACTGGATGCCGTGACAATAAGGATCTTTGGTTTTCCCGGCTTTTGTCTAACCTTTGCTGCTAAATCGCGGATCTTTTCATATATTTCGACACTGAATTTATCTGTGGTCTGCTCTAGGCTGGCGACTTCCCGCTGCCGGGTGCCTGCGACCGGTTGTTGTAACCAGTCAAAAATCAAATTCAGTTCCAGTTCGGAGAGTTGCTGGTACAGCGTCTCGCCGTTGATGTCAGCGCCTGACACTGTCACTTTGGCCAGTCGCCAGCGTTGCAGGAACTCATCTTCGGTCATCGCGGCAGTGCCGAAATCCGCCAGCAATTGGGTCAAAATCGCCCGGGTCTGCTGCCGTTCAGCGTGACGGCTCTGTGGCCAGACCGGCGACTGCGCGATATCACGGATCCGGGCGGTGCTCAGGGCATAATGCTCAGTCGTTTTACTTTGCGCGGGAAAATTACTGTTATCGGTACAGGCTGAACGGCTTTGCGAACTGCAGGTGTTCAAGCCACCACCAATTAAAACCATTGAATATTCAGGATATTGTGCTGCAGCGGTGAGCGGCAGTGCGGCGGCGCACAAGGTGAGCGACGCCAGTTGTTTGGTCAGAGTGCGTGTCATGTCAGGGTCCAATTTGCGGGCTTTTTTTACTAATACGCCGGGCAGTGCTGTAAAATCCAGCAGTTTTTTTTGGCCAAAGCGGCTTGACTTCCATGCACCAAATCAGTAATTGTGAAAAGGACTTTCGGCCGCGATGGCTGGAATCCTAACTTCCCAATGGTAGCGATATGCTGAAAAATGCCTTTTCATTGAGCTCATATCACTACTCGTCTTACTACCTTTCGGAGTGGTTTAACGAGTAGACACTGCCCGGACACTCAGTGCCCGGCGGGGTCTGCCCCTACTCGTTGTGAACCCAGATCATTCGATGATACCCGGTCGCCTTGCTGATCCCGCAGGCCCGGTTGATATTCCTGAAAGGTAATTGTTATGCGTAAAATTTCTGCTGTTGCATTGGCCGTTGCCAGTGCCTTCCTGCACAATGCTTTTGCTCAAACGACTGAGCAAGTTACTGAAAAAAATGAAAAATCTGTAGAAAAAATCGAAGTGACCGGCTCGCGCCTCAAAGGCGTCGACCTGGAAGGCACACAGCCATTGGTGGTGATTTCTGCCGACGACATCAAAAACTCAGGGGCCACCTCGGTCTACGACTTGCTCAAAGACGTCGGACAACTGCGCGGCGGTAGCGGCACTTTTTCCACTTCTGAAAGCGGCACTGCGTCCAATGACACGCCGGCCGGTCAGGCTGCCGCATCGCTGCGCGGCATGGGGCCTTCCTCCACACTGACGCTGATTAACGGTCGCCGTGTTGCCGCCTCATCTTTTGCCGCCGGGACGGAAAACTTTGTCGACATTAACGCCATTCCGGTATCAGCGATTGAGCGGGTGGAGATCCTGGCGACCGGTGCGTCCGCCATTTACGGCGCTGACGCCGTGGCTGGGGTCATCAACTATGTGCTGAAAAAGGATTTTGACGGCGCCGAGATGGATATCAGCTACAGCGATTCCGAAGCCAGCTCCGAAGAAAGCAAAAAAGGCCTGAATTTCATTTGGGGCCACAACTTTGGTCAGAACAACCTGACCCTTTTTGCCGATTTTTATGACAGCAATGAATTTGCCTACAGTGACCGGGCGATGACTGCGCAAACCTGGTCGCCGTCCACCCGCGGTCAGTTCCCGACCGTGCGTTATACCACCTCAGACTATAAAGATCCGGTCAGCCGCGAGTTTGTTGGTTTTGCCGACCCAGCCTGCCCGAAAGAACTGGTGCTGGTGACAGATCCAAAGTTTGGTGACACCGGCTGTGGTTACAATCCGAATCAAGACATGCTGATCCGCCCGGCGCAACAAAACGTGTCGGCAGGCCTTATCCATCAAGGGGAGCTGGGCGAGCTGCGCTGGTTTAACGAGTTTTTTATCAGCCGCAGTAAATCGGAAGCGCAAAGTACACCGGCAAACTTCACCGATTTGCAGGACCGCAGTACCTGGATTTTTGCCGGATTTAACAACCCGTCGATCCGCAATAACAAAACCTTGTCTTCATTGATTTTTCCAATCAACCGCAATAGTCCGAACGGTGTTCGCGGACCTGTTGTTGAGCTGCGCGGCCGTTTCCTTGCGCCTAAAGTCATCGAAAATGAAACCAATGCTTATCGTTTAGTGACTGGGCTGCAAGGCAATGTGGCCGACTTTGACTGGGAAACGGCCCTGATGTATTCGCGCAGCGAATCCGATCAGCAAGCCGTCTCTGGGGTGTACAACCGCTACAAGTTTAATGCCGCCCTGTTTGGCGAACTCTGTGCCGATGGCAGCACGAAATGTACGCCGGCCGCCGGTGGCCTCTGGTTTAACCCTTTCGGTGGCCAGACCGGTAACGATGAAGTACTCAGACTGATGTCGGAAAATCCGGCGCGGCGTGGTCAGTCGGAAGTGCTCAGTGCAGATTTCCGGTTGAATGGCGACCTGTGGGAGCTACCCGCTGGGCATGTGGTCTCGGCCTTTGGTGCTGAGTTCCGTCACGAGAAACTCAGTGATGACCCGGATTTAATCGCGCAGTCGCGGTTTGACCGCAATTATCTGGTGGATGTGATTGGCTTTGGTTCCAGTAAATCTGCAGCGGAACGCAAACAGTGGGCATTGTTCAGCGAGCTGTTAGTGCCTTTAGTCGACAAGGTCGATTTGCAGCTGGCCGGTCGTTATGACCATTACGATGATTTTGGCAGTAGTGTGAATCCGAAAGTTGGCCTGAGCTGGCGTCCGACTGAGGCGCTGGTGCTCCGTGCGGCTTGGGCGACTTCGTTCCGCGCCCCGTCTCTGACACAGGCCGGCGTTGAGCTGCGCACAACCAGTACGACGGCCCGCTGCCTGGCCGAGTTTGCCTCTTTATATTGTGGTGGTGATGTTGGTGGTGAAATTACCCCAAATACGCTGGAGTTTGGCAATCCGGCGCTCAACGCGGAAGAAGCAGAATCCGTTAGTGCCGGTTTTGCTTGGAGCCCGACGGATGACAGCACGCTGACGCTGGATTACTGGCAATTTGATCACAAGAAAATCATCGGGACCGACTTGGAATCGATGTTGATGCGCACTTTAACTGAACCTGGCTTACGCTTCTGTGGTCTGGTGCCGGCAGATAAAGTCGGGATCTCTTTCGATCCGGCGTTGTGTAACGGCTTGAAATTACAATCTGGTTTTAGCAATAACCTGACACAGGTGCTGGCGGACTGGCGCAAAATTGATACCCGGGCGACCAGCCTGCCGTTATTCCGGGACCATATCCTGTTACTGGAAAATACCGGTAATCAGCATACCAAGGGCCTTGACCTCACGTTCAGTCAGGGTTTTGATACCGACTTTGGCCGTTTTAAACTCAGCGCTGACGTGACCCGTTTGATCAGCTTCACCCGCGAACGCACCGCATTTTCCGGAGTGGAACAGCTCGCTGACAGCTTCCGCTATCCGCGTTTATTGGCCAGCCTGAAAATGCGCTGGGATGCCAACGACTGGTTTGGCGGTATTGGTGTCAATTACACCAGTGATTACCAGGATGAAATCGCGTTGTTGCAACCGGCGGATATCAGCAAACTGACCGCACAGGGGATCCCGGTGGATCGTCGCGTGCCAGCCTGGACCAAAGTGAATGCGCAACTTGGCTATGATGTTAACAAACATCTGACCCTCAGCCTGAATATCGATAATCTGCTGGATCGCGACCCGCCGTTTATTTATGGTCGGTATAAAGATGTCGACTTCATTAACCACGACGTGTTGGGCCGAAATTACCGCTTACTGGCGACCTATCGGTTCTGATCCACCACACAGGATGGTGCTAAATCCGGGAAGCCTGGCTTCCCGCTCTATTTATTCAGGAATTTTATATGTCTGCTGAACAACAGCTGCAGGGTAAACCGTCTACGTCCATGCCGGACGCCATGGTGATCCTGTTTTTTATCATGGTGCTGGCGGCGATTGCCTCACACCTGATCCCGGCCGGCTCTTTCCAGTTACTGGAACCGGCACCGGTAGCCGAAGGGGCTGCCAAACTGAAAGGGAAGCTGGACCCAAACAGTTTTCAGTTTGCTGAAAATACTGACACGGGGGTGCCGCTGTTTGCCGAAGGCGGTGCCATTGGCTTCTTTAACTATGCCTTTGAAGGTCTGGTATCCGGCAACAAATGGGGATCGGCAGTCGGCGTGGTGATGTTTATCCTGCTGACCGGCGGTGCTTTTGGCATTCTGATGAAAACCGGGGCTATCCATAACGGCATCCTGGCGTTGATTGCCCGCACCCGCGATTTACAAGTGTTGTTTATTCCGATTTTGTTTTTGTTGTTTTCGCTCGGAGGCGCCGTGTTTGGTATGGGCGAGGAGGCGATCGCCTTTTGCATCATCCTGCTGCCTTTGATGCTGGCGCTCGGCTATGACGCAATCACCACGGTGCTGGTGACCTATGTAGCCACGCAGATTGGCTTTGCCACCTCGTGGATGAATCCGTTTAATGTCGCAATCGCGCAGGGGATTGCCGAGATCCCGCTGTTATCGGGGCAGGAACTGCGGATGGGAATGTGGGCGGTATTCACCTTGTTTGGTCTGGTGTTTACTATGCGTTATGCCGCGCGCATTAAAGCCAATCCGAAGTTATCCCTGAGCTACCACTCTGATTTGCGCCAACGTACTCAGCAAAGTAGTCAGGTGACTTCCAGCTATACGCACCTGGATTCGGTGATCCTGCTGGCGTTTTTTGCCGGCCTTGGCTGGATTATCTGGGGCGTCACCAGCCGTGAATATTACATTCCTGAAATCGCCAGCCAGTTTTTTACCATTGGTATTGTGATCGGCATTATTGCGGTGATTGGCCGGCGGATGCGGGTCAATGACGTCGCTGATGGATTCAAGCAGGGGGCGGCTGAGTTGCTGCCGGCAGCCCTGATTGTTGGCATGGCCAAAGGCATGTTGCTGTTATTGGGTGGCGGCGATCCAGAAACGCCTTCGGTATTAAACACATTGCTATATTACTCGGCGCAATCGCTGCAGGATTTACCGACTTATCTGTCGGCCTGGTTGATGCTGGTCGTGCAGTCATTCATTAACTTTTTTGTCTCTTCCGGCTCGGGCCAAGCGGCGTTGACTATGCCATTGATTGCCCCGTTATCTGATTTGATTGGTTTGTCACGTCAGACCGCCGTGCTGGCATTCCAGCTGGGCGATGGCCTGACGAACTGCATCATTCCGACTTCTGCTGCTTTGATTGGCTGCCTCGGTGCCGTGCGGCTGGATTGGACAGTGTGGCTGCGCTTTGTCTGGCGTTTGCAGCTGTATCTGTTTGGTCTTGCCAGTGTTTTTATGCTGCTTGCCGTCGCCATCAACTATCAGTAAAAGGAATTTTCTGTGAACGCTATTCTTTTGTTTAAAAATGCTGAACTGTTGGCACCTAATCCATTGGGCCGGCAGGATTTGGTAGTTGCCGGTAACCGGATCGCGGCGATTGGCAGTGATTTTAATCTGGCCGGTAGCAATTTACCGGTCACCGTGATCGATTGCGCTGACTACTACCTGACCCCGGGTTTTGTCGATTCACTGGTACATTTTATCGGCGGCGGCGGTGAAGGTGGTTTTGCCACGCGCACGCCGGAAATGCAGCTGACCGATGCCACGCTGGGCGGCGTCACCACCGCCATTGGCGTACTCGGTACTGATGCCACAACCCGCACGCTGACCAACCTGCTGGCCAAAGCGCATGCCCTCGAAACCGAAGGCATCAGCACTTACTGTCATACTGGTTCTTATGAGATCCCCTGCCGGACCTTAACCGGCAGCATCACCGATGATTTGATCCTGATCGACAAGTTTATCGGGGTGGGGGAAATTGCGATCAGTGACCATCGCTCGTCGCAGCCAACGACGGAAGAGATCCGAAAAGTTGCAGCAGCAGCGCGGGTCGGTGGGATATTGTCCGGCAAAAGCGGCGTGGTCAGCGTCCACGTGGGCGCCGGCGAGCGTATTCTGCAGCCGTTGTACCAGGCGGTCAGTGGCACTGAACTCAGACTCAAGCAGTTCTACCCAACCCATATGAACCGCAATCGCCGGGTGTTTGAAGCTGGGATTGAGTTTGCCAAAAAAGGTGGCGTGATTGACTTTACCACCAGCACGACCAGTTATGATTTGCAGCATGGTGAAGTCGCAGCGGCAGCGGCGCTGGCCGAAGCGCTGTATCTGGGCATTGCGCCAATGCAGCTGACGATGAGTTCCGATGGCAATGCCAGTTTGCCGTTGTATAACGACGATGGTGAATTGCAGGGCTTGCAGGTCGGGCAGGTGCGCAGCTTGTTCCAGAGTATGCGCGATGCGGTGCAACGTCATCATGTACCGCTGACGCAGGCGTTAACCAGCGTCACAGCGGCACCTGCGGCCATTCTCGGCTTGCAGCAAAAGGGTCGTTTAGCCCCTTGGCTGGATGCTGATCTGGTGTTATTACGCCGGGACGACCTGCAAATTGACAGCGTGATTGCCAAAGGCCGGCTGCTGGTACAGGGTGGGGAAGCCCTGGTCAAAGGCACGTTCGAACGCTGATCTGAATCCAGATCAGCGACAACCGATTCAGAGCTGTCGCCATTCTTCAGTCAGTAACCCCAGTTTATGGGGCTACTGACTGCTTTCATCTGCTTTCAACGCTGATTAAATCGGCGCGCCCGGTGGCAGTGCTTTAGGTACGAATACCGGTTGCCAATTGCCACGTTCCAGATATTGCGTCCATTGACTCAGGATCAGTTGTGGCGCTGGCTCATGGCGTTTTTTGAGTTGTTTGCCCAAATCGGTCAGCCGGTAACGCAATGTTGCACGGGCTTCCGGTGCCAAATCGGCATGCAGCAGACTTTGCATCAGCTGGTAAAACGCCACATGACTGACGCGTTGCCGGATCAGGCCCGCGGCATCGTCCGTGCTGTCGGCCAAAATAGTCTGGTTAAGCACAGTGCGCAGCAGCGCGTCCAGTTGTTGCTGGCTGTTTAAGCGGTTCAGTCGCTGCGGATGTAACAACAGGCTCAGGGTATGATTGGCAGAAGCTTCGGCGGCCGACAGTGGGTCAAAAGCCAGACCTGTGCGGCCCTGAAAACTCTCGCGGCTATCGGTGTCGCCATAAGCTTTGGGCGGGATCAGCGTTAGCAAAGGTGCGGGTAATGCCAGAAATTCCGGCGTTAAGGTCGACAGCAACGCCGCTAAAGCGGCTTGTTGTTTGGCAGCACTGACCCACTGAAAACCTTTCGGCTCGTTGTATTCACCTTTTAATTCATATTCATAGTTCGCGCCGCCAATCAGTTTGCTGACGACTTCGACCTGATAACGGTGTAGTGCGTAAATCGGTACTAAGGCTTCGTGCAGGGCCGATAATGGCCGACCTGTGGCAATATTATCCAGCCCAAACTGTTGTAAAGCAGCGGCCCGGACTTGGCTCAGCCGGTTGAGTTCGGCCACCGGATCTGCGCCACTGTCCCACAAGTGGCCAATCGCACTGACGCCGCCTTCAGGCCGTGCATCTTCGTCTGCCATAAATTGCAGGCCTTGCTGTTTAGCCTGTTGCACTAATGCGGCACGTGCGCTGTCGCTATGGTCGCCATAACCATAGGCGATGGCATACAAGTCCCATTCGCCAAGGCCTTCGCGATAAGCCTGATCGAGTGCCAATTTGCCATTGCGCAGATCCACTTGCGGATGCGGATAGTCCATCACGGTGGCGCGGCCATTGGCGCTGCCGGCAAAGTTGTGAATAAGGCCGAGCGTGTGGCCAACTTCATGGGCGGACAGCTGTCGGATGCGTGCCAGTGCCATGGCTTTGGCCGCTTCGGTGCTGCCGTTTTGTTGATAAGGCGCTGTAAGGCCGGTCGCAATCAGGAAGTCATGCCGCACCCGCAGCGAGCCCAAAGTGACATGACCTTTGATAATTTCGCCGGTGCGCGGGTCGGTGACCCCATAGCCATAAGACCAACCGCGGGTTGCACGGTGCACCCATTGGATCACGTTGTAACGTACATCCATCGGGTCCGCATCTGCAGGTAAATCTTTGACCTGGAATGCGTTTTTGTAACCGATTTTTTGGTAAGCACTATCCCACCAACCCGCCCCTTGCTTGAGTGCAGTACGTACCGGCTCCGGTACGCCGGGGTCGAGGTAATAGACAATAGGTTCAACCGCTTCGCTGACAGCGGCGGCCGGATCTTTTTTCTGCAGGCGGTGACGGGGTAAGAGTCGCTGGACTATGGGCGCGTCAAAAGCCGTCGCGTAGTCCATATACTCCACCTTCCAAAAACCGGAATAAGGGTGAAACGTCCGTGGCTGATAGCCATCCTCTGGCAGCGCCACCAGCGAATGATGCAGATGCACTGTAATTGCTTCCGGCGCTGGCGTGACCTGCTTGACAAATTCACCGGCATTGCTGCCACTGTATGTCACCATCGCTTCGAGTTCAGTATTGCGCGGAAAGGCTTTACTGCGCTGCAGATAGATGCCACTGCGGCTATTGTCTGGTTTAAAACTGCCTTGCTGCTGTGCTTCTAACTTGCTGCTGATTTGGTGCATATCGCTGAGTAAAAATGCTGTGTAATCCACTAGCAGTTTGTTGCCATCCGCTGCGACGACCGGTAAACCGGCCAGCACTGAACTGGCAAAGGCTTCGTTGATGCTTTGGCGTTCGGCCGGATTTGCCGAGTTGGCGCGATAATAAGTGTTCAGTTGCTTCAGCATCACTTTATTGCCGAATTGTTCAAACTGTACCAGCCGGGTATCACCGAGCTGACCACGGTCCAGACCGATATCATTAGAACCGACGCCGCGCGGTAATGAACTCTGGAAAATAAAAGGTTGTTCCAGCTTGTCGACCAGCAGAAACACTTTGTCGGTTTTGGCATCGTAATAGAAATCAAAATAGCCCTGTTGCTGTTGCATGCCTTTGGTAAAAGCGGCAATTGCAGATTTTTTGCTGGCGGCTTGCGTTTGTGCGGCGGGCTGGGTGACTGCGGTATTGGCCAGCGCCACAACAGGGCATAAGGCAGGCAGCAACCACAGTAAGTGCGTCAATTTAACAGGCTTCATCGGACTTCCTTGTGGTGATAGCGACGCTGCACGAATCAGTCGCGCAGTCTTGCCATACGGCTAACATACAAGGTCTATTGCTGAAATAACAACCGGTAAAGCTGCAACTGCGACAAAGCTCTTCTTCTTTGCTGCAAATGGTATTGCAGGCCGGTGCTGGATATCTTCGCTTTTGGGGCTAAAGACTGAGTGATTTTTCCTCGGCTAAGCAATTCTTTGAATTGTGTTTATGGCAATTTGATACACACTGAAAGCTCATCGCTTTGTTTTCAGAGCAGATCACAGTTCCGCTGAAAAAGGATGCTATTGCTTGAGCCGAATCATTGTTTGCTTCCTGCTTTTTTGTTGCAGTCAGGTGTTTGGCTCGACCTGGCAACGGCTGAAACTGGATGACGCACTGCCCAATGTGGGAGTGTATTCATTACTGCAGGACGACAGCGGTTTTATCTGGTTTGGCTCCACCAACATTGGCATCGTCCGCTACGACGGCAACACTTTTCAGTCATTTGACTTGTCCGCGGTGAACCCGATTGGCGAAGTGCCGGACATCAACACGCTTTTGCTGGATAAAAAAGGCACGCTCTGGGCCGGTAGCTGGGGTTATGGCTTATTGCGCATTCAGTTGCAATCAGGACAAGTCGCGACTTATAACGCCGGAACCGCTAAAGACCAGTTATTCAGCATGTATGTGCAATCCCTGATGCAGGATGACCAGGGCCGTGTTTGGATTGGCACCAATCAGGGCTTAAACGTTTATCAGGAAAACAGTGGGTTGCAAAAATGGTTTGATGCCAGCAGTGCCATCTCTGGCCAGCCATTAATCCACAGCCGAGTCTGGGCTATGGCGCAAACTGCCGATGGCAAAATTTGGGTAGCGACCAGCCGGGGTTTGCATTATTACACCGACCCGCAGGGCATGAGTGCAGCGATTGAACCGCATGGTGCACAAAGTCCGGAGAACGAGGTGCGTGCTTTATTAGCGGATGGCAATACATTGTGGGTTGGTACCCGTGGCGGCTTGTTTAAACTCGATACCACCACCCTGGCACTGAC
>Ga0075154_10000221_pt1 | contig 50889 bp, 41 predicted proteins | sample JI71714BDNA_FD_70965 | JGI IMG/M metagenome (GOLD analysis project Ga0075154, IMG submission 70965) | Wastewater effluent complex algal communities from Wisconsin, to seasonally profile nutrient transformation and Carbon sequestration -... | ecosystem: Engineered > WWTP > Effluent > Algae... | reverse complement strand
CCTCGGCCCGTACGGGTCGTCCGCCCGGTCCGGCTGGTCGGGCCTCAGCGCTGGAACAGCGCGATCGACTCGACGTGGCTGGTGTGCGGGAACATGTCCATCACGCCGGCGGCGACCAGCCGATAGCCGCGCTCGCGCACCAGCGTGCCGGCATCGCGTGCCAGCGTGCCGGGGTGGCAGGAGACGTAGACGATGCGCTCGACACCGTCCAGCGGCAGGGTGCTGACGACCTCGGCGGCACCTGCGCGCGGCGGGTCGAGCAGCAGCGCGCTGACGCCGAGGTCGCCGAGCGCCGCAAGTTGGCCAGCATCGAACAGGTTGGCGACCCGCCAGTCGATGGCGAGTCCGTGCGCGGAGGCGTTGGCGCGGGCGCGTTCGATCAGGCCGGCGTCGCCTTCGATGCCGATGACCTCGGCGCCGCGGCGGGCCAGCGGCAGGGTGAAGTTGCCGAGGCCACAGAACAGATCGGCGATGCGTTCGCCCGGCTTCAGGTCCAGCAGCTCCAGCGCCAGCGCAATCATCTTGCGGTTCAGTTCGGCATTGACCTGGACGAAGTCCTGTGGGCCGAAGGCCAGGCTGAGCGCGCCCTCGTCGAGGGTGTAGCGCAGCGGGCCAGCGTCGGGGCTGAGCGGCGTGACGCTGTCCGGCCCGCCCGCCTGCAGCCAGATCGCGATGCCGTGTTCTGCGCCCCAGGCTTGCAGCTTGGCCTTGTCCTTGTCCGACAGCGGATCGAAGTGGCGCAGGATCATCGCGGCGCCGTCGTCGCCGGCGGCCACTTCGGCCTGCACGATGGCGGTGGGGCGCGACAGGCGGTCGACCAGTTGTCCCAGCGACGCCAGTCGTTCGCCGAACACCGGCACCAGCACCGGGCATTGCGAGAGATCGGCAACGAAGCGGCCGTCGCCCTCGCGAAAGCCGACCAGCGTCTTGTTCTTCTTGTCGACGCGCTTGACCGACAGCCGCGCGCGGCGGCGGTAGCCGAACGCCGGCCCGGTCAGCGGCGGCAGCACGCGCTCGGGGCTCACGCCACCGATCCGCTTCAGCTGCTCGATCAGACCGGCCTGCTTGCGCTCCAGCTGGACGGCGGGCGCCAGGTGCTGCAGCGTGCAGCCGGAGCACACATTGAAGTGCGCGCAGCGGGGCTCGGTTCGTTCGGGCGCGGCTTCCAGCACCTCCAGCACTTCGGCCTCGTCGAAACGGCGGTGCTGGCGGAAGCGCTTGGCCATGATCCGCTCACCCGGCAGCGCGCCCTTGACGAAGATCACCCGATCACCCAGTCGGCCGACGCCGCGGCCGTCGTCATCCAGATCATGGATGGCCAGCTCGAAGGGGGTCGTGTCGAGCGCGTTACGCATCGTTCTGATTCCAGTCGTCGGGCGGGGCTCGCCAAGCGGCGGCGGAGTGTGTCAGAAAGCGTCCCTGCTGCCTGAAGGTCGAACTGCCATGAGCCCATCTCCCGCACCCCGCCTGCTGGTCGTCGATGACGAGCCGATCTGCCGGCGGGCGGTCGTGGATCTGGCCGAGGCCCTCGGGCTTCCCTGCGACAGTGCGGCCGACGGCCTGGCTGGTCTCGCGCTGGCGCGGGCGCAGCGCTACGACCTGCTGCTGATCGACTGGCGGATGCCCGGCTTGACCGGCAGCGAACTGATGCTGGCACTGCGCAGTGATCCCGAGGCGGCCTCGGCGGATTCGACGATGGTGCTGGTGACCGGTGAGGCGGTCGACTTCGAGCAGGAGCGCATCCGCGGCTTCGATGCGGTGCTGGCCAAGCCGCTGATGCCCCAGCAGTTGCGGACGCTGCTCGGGGAGGCCGCCGCGCCGGTGGGTGCGTCGTCAGCCGACGCCGCGGTGCAGGTGCTGGACGATGCCGTGGCGCTGGCGGCGCTGGGCGGCAGCCGCGAGCTGATGCAGAGCCTGCGGCAGATGCTGATGCTGGAGCTGGAAGCCGATCTGGCGCGGATGCCGGTGCAGCTGGCCGAGGGTGCCGTGCTCGCGCTGCGCGAACGGCTGCATCAGCTGACCGGCGGGGCGCGCTACTGCGGCGCAGCTGCACTGGCCGAGGCTGCGGATCAGCTGCGGCAGACGGTCAAGGCTGGCCTGCCCAGCGATCAGGCGTGGCGCCAGTTCGAGCGGGTCGCGCGGCAGACCGTGGCGGCGATCGGCGCCGGAGCCGCGGGATGAACCGCTCGGCCTGGCTGCTGATGGGCATCGCTGTGGCAGGCGGTGTGTGGCACCTGATCGACGGACCACCGCGCGCCATCGATCCGGGCCCTGGGGTGCTGGCGCCCGACGTGCCGATCCAGCAGGCGTTGCCGGAAGGCACCGCGACGATCCGTCACGGCGACTACACCCTGCATCCGCAGGCGCGGTTCGAGATCACGGCGCGGCTGTTGTCCAGCGAGCGCTATCGCTTCGACGGTGGTGCCTCGCTGTCGCCCATCGACTGGGCGCTGGGCTGGGGCCGGATGTCCGATGGCGCAGTGCTCGATCAGCTGAAGATCGGCCAGGGCGCCCGGTTCTTCACCTACCGCTGGCAGGTGGCGCCACCGATTCCGCCGGACGAAATCATGCGTTCGGCCGCCAATGCGCATCTGATTCCGGCCGACGAGACGATCTGGCGGCAGTTGAAGCGTGCGGCACCGGGCCGGGTCGTGCAGCTGCAGGGCTATCTGGTCAACGCCGTCGGCGATGACGGCTACCGCTGGAACAGCTCGCTGACCCGCGAAGACACCGGTAACGGCGCCTGTGAGCTGATCTATGTGCAATCGGTGAGCGTCCTGCGCTGACGCCCTTCACCGTGCGTCCCCGGTGCGCCGGTCACGCTCCACCGATGCCCGAAGGTCCCGAAATCCAGCGCGCAGCCGACCGACTGCGTCGCGCCATCCTCGACACGCCGCTGCATGGCGTCGAGTTCGGTCTGCCCGCGCTGAAGGCCCACGAGCCGGTGCTCGCGGCCAGCCGCGTGAGTGCCATCGAGACCCGCGGCAAGGCCCTGCTGACCCACTTTGCCTGCGGTCTCAGCGTCTACTCGCATAACCAGCTTTACGGTGTCTGGCGCGTGGTGAAGCCGGGCGTCATGCCGGTCACCACGCGCAGCCTGCGTTTTGCAGTGCACGGCGAGCGCCGCTCGATCCTGCTGTACAGCGCCAGCGATATCGCCGTGCTGGATGCCGCCGGCGTCGCCGCGCATCCCTTCCTCGCGAAGCTCGGGCCGGATGTGCTGGACCTGAGCTTGACCGAAGCGGCGGTGCTCGCTCGGTTGGCCGATCCGCGGTTTGCGCGTCGGCGATTGACCGGGTTGCTGCTGGATCAGGGCTTCTTCGCCGGCATCGGCAATTACCTGCGCAGTGAAATCGCGTTCGTGGCGGGTATCGACCCGCGTCGGCGGCCGCTGGATTTGAGTGCCGCCGAGGCCGAGCGGCTGGCTCGGGCGATCCTGTCGGTGTGCCGGCAGGCCTACCTGCAGCGCGGCGTGACCAACGACCTTGCCCGGGCGGCGGCGCTGAAGGCCGCCGGCCGCGGTTACGAGGCTCGACGGTTCCATGTTTTCGGTCGCGACGGCTTGCCCTGCCATGCCTGCGGCAGCGTCATCGAGCGCCACGACGACGGCCGCCGCTGGTATGGCTGCCCGCGCTGCCAGCAGTCGTCATCGATTCGTGGATAATGCCGGCAAGCCGGCCGCCACCGGTGGCCACGCATCCAATCGGAGAAAACCGCATGATCTTCGGCAAGATCTTCGCCGCCATTCGCGCGCAATTGAACAAGGTCGCCAATCTGTTCTGGTCGGCTGATCCGATCGCCATGATGCGCTACGAGTACGACCGCAGCGTCGCCGAGATGCAGGACGGCCGGAAGGGCCTGGAGCTGTACCGGGCTCTGGTCGAGAAGGTCACGCGCCAGGTTCGCGAGCAGGAAGCGCACATGGCGAAGCTGGAGGCGCAGGCCAAGGCCTACCTGAAGGCCGGCGACCGCGAGACCGCCTCCAAGTTCGCGCTGGAGATGGAGAAGCTGCGCAAGGACGTCGAGGAGAATCGCGGCCAGCTGAAAATGCACGAGCAGGCCTACGACAACAACCTGCGCAAGATTCAGCACGCCACCAAGAAGCTCGCGGAGGTCCGGCAGCGCATCGACCGCCAGGAGGCCGAGCTGAAGATGAGCGAGGCCGAGGCGGAAGTCGCCAAGCTCGCCGAGCAGTTCAACTTCAACGTGACGACCGATTTCGGACAGGTCGAGAGCGTGCTGCAGGATCGAATCGACAAGAACCGCGCCAAGGTGCGGGTGGCTGCCGACATGAGCAATCGCGGCATGGTCGAGATCGAGGCCGAGCAGCGGATGGAGCAGCAGATGGCCGACGACGCGCTGAGCCGACTGGAGGCCTCGATGGGCATCCGTACGCCCGAAACGCTGCCGCCGGTGGCGCCGGCGCAGAAGACGCTGGGCCCCGCCCAGGAAAACTGAGGCTCGTCGTTTCATGGCAACCCCGCGTGCGAAATCCGTCCTGATCCGCGTCGCTGCGGCCGTGGTGCTGGTGCTGGGTGGTTTTTCCTGTTACGGCTTCATCCACCATCTGTCCGACCCGGACGGTGGTGCCAGCCGGGCACAGGGCGCCGCCTATGGCATCGCGATGATCGTGGGTGGCGGGTATTTCCTGCTGCGCCGCGAGCCCTCCGATGACGATCTGCCGCCGCTGAACTGAGGGTTTTTCCAAACCCCTGTCAGTATCGGCAGGTCGATTTCCCGAGTCACCACAGAAGGAGCTCATCCATGAGTGGTCAACCGAAGCCGGCATTTTATGCGGCCATCTTGCTGGTCATCCTGGCCCTCATCGGCTATGCCGTGTACCGGTTTCAGGGCGAGGCGCCATCGGGTGATGCCCCGACGGTCGATGCCACGGCGCCGGCAACCGATGCCGGTGATGCAGATCCGGCCGCCAGCCCGGGGGCCGGTGCCGAGGCCCCGGACGAGAACAGCGTCGCGACGACCGTGCAGGAGTACAGCTTCGTGCCGGCGCAGCGCCTGCCGGAGGTCAAGGGTGTCGCCAACTACCGGCCGATGCAGGATCGCACCGTACGGATGGCGCTGAACGTCTGGGCCGGCTGGGCGCCGATCGTCCACGCCAACCAGGGCGCGTCGCCGAAGGTCGAATGGAAGGACGCCAACGGCCAGCCCTTCAAGGTCGAACTGGTGCTGATCGACGATCCGGTGGCGATGCGCGACGCCTTCGCGGCTGGTGAGGTGCATACCGGCTGGGCGACGGTGGACATGCTGCCGCTGTTGATCGAGGGCCTGCGCCGCGACTCGCGAACCATGCCGCGGGTCTACCAGCAGATCGACTGGTCGAATGGCGGCGACGGCATCGTGGTGCGGGAACGCATCAAGTCGGCCGGCGACCTGCGCGGCCAGAGCGTGGTGCTGGCGCAGAACTCGCCCTCCCACTTCTTCCTGCTGAACGCGCTGATCAACGCCGGCGTCGATCCGAACGAGGTCGACCTGCGCTTCACGCCGACCGCCTTCGAGGCGGCGGCGGCCTTCAATGCCGACAAGAAGCTGGCCGGCGTGGTCACCTGGGCGCCGGACATCTACAACCTCGCAGAGGCCAAGGGCAATCGGATGCTGGTCACCACCGGCACCGCCAACAAGCTGATTGCCGACGTCTGGTTCGCTCGCGCCGATTTCGCCAAGGAGCATCCGGCGATCGTCGAGGGGCTGGTGCGCGGCATTTTCGACGCGATGGTCGATCTGGAGTCCCAGGAAGCGAAAACCGCGGTGGCCCGGCAGATGGCGAGCTTCTACGGCATTCCGGCCGAGGACGCGCTGGCGATGCTGGCCGACGCGCATTCCACGAATGCGGCGGAAAATCGCGAGTTCTTCCTCAACCAGAACAATCCCACCAATTTCGAGCGCACCTATGATTCGGCGGCTGCGTTGTACCGCCGGATCGGCGCGGTCGGCACCAAGGTGCCGTTCGATCAGATCGTCGATTTCTCGGTGCTGCAGAAATTGCTGCGCGAGCCGAAGTACGCAAATCAGACCTCCAGTTACGGGGTCAACTTCGTGCCGCTGGCGGCCAGCGCGATCCAGTCGGAGAGCCCCGAGATCCTGACCAAGACGGTGGTCGTGCAGTTCTTCCCGAATTCGGCGGATCTGACCAAGCGTGTCGAGCGGCTCATCAACGGGCGTCCGGCGATGGAGCTGTATGACCCGAGCGTCGGCTTCGTGATCGAGGAAGTCGGCAAGCTGGCCGGTCAGTACGGTGCGGCGCGGATCGTCATCGAGGGGCATACCGACGCCTCGATGCGCGGTCAGGTGCCGGAGAGCGCGGTCAAGGAGCTGTCGCTGAATCGAGCGAACGCGGTCAAGTCCGAAATCCTCAAGAAATTCCCGACGCTGCAATCCAACCAGTTCGCGGTCGAGGGGGTGGGCTGGGCCCGTCCGGCCGATCGTCAGGACCCGGGCAACCACGCCAAGAACCGCCGCGTCGAAGTCAAGGTCTATCCCCTGGAGGCACAGTAAATGGCAGACGGCATGCAGGCCGGCGTTCCCACCCTCGACATCCGTCGCTATGACAGCGACCGCGATGCCTTCGTGGCTGAATTGGGTGCGGCCTATCGTGAGTACGGCTTCTGCGGCATCACCGGTCACGGCATCGATCCGGCGCTGATCGGCGAGGCCTACCGGATTTTCCAGCAGTTCTTCGCGCTGCCGGACGCGGTCAAGCGGCAGTACCACCTGCCGGGCACCGGCGGCGCGCGCGGCTACACGCCTTTCATGATCGAAACCGCCAAGGACTCGCAGTACCCGGACCTCAAGGAGTTCTGGCATGTCGGTCGCGAGCTGGCGGCCGACTCGCCGCACGCCGGTGTGATGCCGGCGAACCTGTGGCCGACCGAGGTCGAGGGCTTCCGCGACACCGCGCTGGCGCTGTATGACGCGCTGGATCAGCTCGGTCGCCGCGTGCTGAAGGCGCTGGCGCTGCATATCGAGCTGCCCGAGAACTTCTTCGAGGACAAGGTCGACCACGGCAACTCGATCCTGCGGCCGATCCACTATCCCCCGATCACCGAAGGCGACGTACCGAACGTGCGCAGCGGTGCGCACGAGGACATCAACTTCATCACGCTGCTGGTCGGCGCCAGCTGCGCCGGTCTGCAGCTGCTGACCCGCAAGGGCGAGTGGCTGCCGATCACCACGCAGGGCAACGACATCGTCGTCAACATCGGCGACATGCTGCAGCGGCTGACCAACCACGTGTATCCGTCGACCACCCACCGCGTGGTCAACCCGCCGGGTGACGACGCACGCCAGCCGCGCTACTCGATCCCGTTTTTCCTGCATCCGAACCCGGAGTTCCTGATCGAGACGCTGCCCGGCTGCATCACACCGGAGCGCCCGAACCGCTACCCGGAGCCGATCACTGCCGACGGCTACCTGCAGGAACGGCTGCGCGAGATCCGGCTGAAGTAGTCGGGCCAGAGGCGCCGACGTCTTCGTCGGCATGGCCTTGAGCTGCAGTCCATCCTGGCTCAGATGCTGCAGAGCCGTGTTCTGCGGTTTCAGCGCCAGCGTCCGTGACTCGGAGCGGCGCGGTCGTGGCATCTTTCGCGACCGCTGCCTGATTCCCGGAGTTCACATGTCCCTGCTCGATCAGCTGAAGGCCATCACCACCGTCGTCGCCGACACCGGCGACTTCCGCGAACTGGCGCGCTACGCACCGCGGGACGCGACGACCAACCCCTCGCTGATCCTGAAGGCCGTGCAGCAGCCGGCCTACGCGCCGCTGATCAGTGAGTGCGTCGCGGCCCGTCCGGGCGCGGCGCTGGTCGAGCTGGTCGATGACCTGCTGGTGCGCTTCGGCGTCGAGATCCTGAAGCTGATCCCGGGTCGGGTCAGCACCGAGGTCGACGCTCGCCTGTCCTTCGACACCGCGGCCACCGTGGCCCGCGCCCATGGCCTGATCGCCCGCTATGCCGATCAGGGCATCGGCCGTGAGCGGGTGCTGATCAAGATCGCCTCGACCTGGGAGGGCATCCAGGCGGCCCGCCAGCTCGAAGCCGAGGGCATCCACTGCAACCTGACGCTGCTGTTCGCCTACCCGCAGGCACAGGCTTGCGCGGATGTGGGCGTCAAGCTGATCTCGCCCTTCGTCGGCCGGATCTACGACTGGTACAAGAAGCAGGCCGGCGCCAGCTGGGACGAGGCGGCGAAGGCCGGCGCCAATGATCCCGGCGTGCAGTCGGTCAAGCGCATCTGGCGGGCCTACCGCCAGCAGGGCGTGGCCACCGAGGTGATGGGCGCCAGCTTCCGCAACGTCGGCCAGATTCTGGCGCTGGCCGGCTGCGATCTCTTGACCATCAGCCCCGAGCTGCTCGGCCAGCTGGCGGCGATGGACGGCGAGCTGCCACGCGCACTGGACCCGGCCGAACTCGGTGCGCCGGAGCCGTGGACGCCACTGGATGAGGCGGCCTTCCGCTACGCGCTCAACGCGGATGCAATGGCGACCGAAAAGTTGGCCGAGGGCATCCGCGTGTTCGCCGCCGACGCCGCGCGCCTCGACGCGCTGATCGAGGCGGCGCGCTGAGACCATCGCCAGCGCTTTCATGCTCGCCGGCCCACACTCTGCCACTCGAATCCGGAGCCCGCCATGCACCTGACCAGCACCAGCTTCGCCCACCTCGCCGCGATCCCGACCCGCTGCGCCTTCGGCCAGCCGAACGGGCAGGGCGGCATGCAGTTCGCCGACAACCGCAATCCGCAGCTCGCCTTCCATGAAGTGCCGGAAGGCACAAAGTCCTTCGCACTGATCTGCATCGACACCGACGTGCCCACCGTGTTCGGTGACGTCAACCAGCCCGGCCGCGAACTGCCGGCCGACATGCCGCGGCAGGGCTTCATCCACTGGGTGATCGTCGATCTGCCGGCCGATCTCACCGAGATCGCCGAGGGCAGCTGCAGCGAGGGCGTCAGCGCCGGTGGCAAGCGCGCGCCGGTTGGTCCGGCCGGCAGCCGGCAGGGCGTCAACGACTACGGTGGTTTCATGGGCGACGGCGTCTATCGGGGCTACGATGGTCCGTGCCCGCCGTTCAACGACGCGCGGATGCACCACTACAGCTTCGTGCTGTATGCGCTGGACGTGGCCACGCTGCCGGTCGCGGGGGATTTCACGGCGGCCGACGCGCGGGCGGCGATGGCCGGCCACGTCCTCGCCGAGGCGCGGTTGACCGGCACCTACGCGATCCATCCGGCGTTGCATGGTCGTTGACCGGCGGTCAGTTTTTCCCGTTAACTGAACCGCGGGTCGGCTTGGTGCCGGCCCGCGCTTGCTGGCGGGCGTCTTCGGCGCCCACAGTCGGGCTTCTGCCTGCGTCACCGGGTTCCCAGTGTCGGCTGCTGCCTGCTTCGTGCAGCCCGCCGAGCGCCCGCGGTCACGGGATTTTCAGTCCAAGGCGCCGCATGCGGCGCTGCTCGTCGCGGTGTTGGGAACGCTGTCGGGTTTTTCGTTCCGGAGCGTTTCCAATGACATTCGAATCCATGGGCCTCGCGCCCGCCCTGCTGCGCGCGCTGTCCACGCTGGGCCATGACACCCCGACCCCGATCCAGCAGCAGGCGATCCCGCTGGTACTGGACGGCCACGACCTGATGGGCGCGGCGCAGACCGGCACCGGCAAGACCGGCGCCTTCGCGCTGCCGCTGCTGCATCGCCTGTACGGCCGCACCCCGGCCGCGCCGAAGTCCCGCGGTCCGCGCATTCTGGTGCTGACCCCGACCCGCGAACTCGCGGCGCAGGTGCAGGACAGCTTCACCGCCTACGCCACCGGCCTGCCGCTGCGCTCGGCGACGATCTTCGGCGGCGTCGGCATGCAGCCGCAGATCGACGCGCTGCGTCGCGGTCTGGACGTGCTGATCGCCACGCCCGGCCGGCTGATCGACCACATGGATTCCGGCCACGCCAGCCTGCGCGAGGTCGAGGTGCTGGTGCTGGACGAGGCCGATCGCATGCTGGACATGGGCTTCCTGCCCAGCCTGAAGCGACTGGTCGCCAAGCTGCCGAGCCAGCGACAGACGCTGATGTTCTCGGCAACCTTCTCGCCGGAAATCCGCGAGTTGGCCCAGAGCTTCACGAAGCAGCCACGCGAAGTGTCGGTGGCACCGCGCAACACCATTGCCGAGACCATTGCGCACATCGTGCATCCGGTCGAGGTCGACAAGAAGCGCCAGCTGCTGACCGAGCTGATGGCCGCCGATCCGCGCCGGCAGACGCTGGTCTTCGCCCGCACCAAACACGGTGCCGACCGGCTGGCCCGCGGTCTGGACGAGGCCGGCTTCAGCGCCGCCGCGATCCACGGCAACAAGAGCCAGAACGCCCGTACCCGCGCGCTGGCCGATTTCAAGGCCGGCCGGCTGACCGTGCTGGTTGCGACCGACATCGCTGCCCGCGGCCTCGACATCCCGCAGCTGCCGGTGGTGGTGAATTACGAATTGCCGACGGTGGCCGAGGACTACGTGCACCGGATCGGCCGCACCGGCCGCGCCGGCGAGACCGGTCAGGCGATCTCGCTGGTCTCTCACGACGAGAGCGGGCTGCTGCATGACATCCAGAAGCTGATCCGCCAGGACATCGCGCTGCTGCCGGTGGCCGGCTTCGAGCCGGCGCAGCCGCTGCGCATCGATTCCAAGGGCCCGCGGCCGATCATGGGCCGCCAGCAGCAGGGTCCGCGGCATCCGCGGCCAGGCCACAGCGGCGGTCCGCGCCCGGCCAAGCCGCAGGGCGCCGGCGCCGCGGGTCCGCGCAAGCCGCAGGCTGCCCGCAGCACCCCGCGTCACGCCGGCGCCGCCCGCCCGGGTCAGCCGCGTCGCGCCGGCCGGGGCTGACCCGACCACCGCGCCCACCACGGGGGACCGGCTGACCGAATGGGGTCGGCTGGTCCATGATCCGCGGCATGGCAAAGCTCTACTTCTACTACTCGGCCATGAATGCCGGGAAGACCACCCTGCTGCTGCAGAGTGCGCACAACTACGCCGAGCGCGGCATGCGGACGCTGATCCTCACGCCGCGCCTCGACGACCGCTATGGCGTCGGCCGGGTGCAATCGCGGATCGGGCTGAAGGCCGAAGCGCGGGCCTTCGAGCGCGGTGCGGACCTGTATCGGCTTTGCGAGGCGGATGTCTACGCGAACGGCCCGCTGCATTGCGTGCTGGTCGACGAGGCGCAGTTCCTCGGCAAATCGCAGGTCTGGCAGCTGACCGAGATCGTCGATCGGCTGAACGTGCCGGTGATGGCCTACGGCCTGCGCACCGACTTCCGCGGCGAGCTGTTCGAGGGCAGCCAGTACCTGCTGGCCTGGGCCGACACGCTGACCGAGGTCAAGACCATCTGCCATACCGGCCGCAAGGCCACGATGGTGGTGCGGGTCGACGAGCAGGGTCGGGCGGTGACCGAGGGCCCGCAGGTCGAGATCGGCGGCAATGACCGCTACGTCAGCGTCACCCGCGCCGAGTTCAAGCGGATCATGGCCGGCGAGGCCAGCATCGAGCCGCAGCAGGCGCAGCTGGCGTTGTAGGCCGATTCCGGCGACCACCCCGGCTGCGAGTCCGCACCGTCGCACGCAAAAGAAAGGGCCGCTTGCGCGGCCCTTTCTTCATCTGGAAGCGGTGACGAATCAGTCCAGATCCAGCGCGCCGCGGCTGCTTTCGCGGCGACGGTCTTCCTTGGCGTCGTACTCGCGGAGGCACCGGCTGGTCTGGGTGACCATCACGCACTCCAGATACTCGGAGGCCTCGACCAGCGCGGCGCGGATGGCCTTGCCGGCCGGGGTCTTCTCCTCGCTGGCCAGCGTGCCGCCGAAACCGCCGCGATACAGGCCGATCGACATGCCGCCGCCCTTGCTGCGACCCTCGATGGTGCGCACGTGAGCAACTTCGCCGGTGGTGGCGTCGATCACGCGCAGGTCGATGGCCAGATAGGCCGACTCGCTCTTGCCGCCGAGGCTGACGCCGCCAAAGCTGATGCCGCCGCCGCTGGAGGAGACCTCTTCCTCATAGGAGGTCACGGTGCCGGCGATCAGGTACTGCGCACCGACCAGCTGGCCGATCTTTGCGGCTTCACCGGCCACCCGGCCGGAGGCGCCGAGGTTCTGTTCTTCCAGCACCGCCTCGAGCTTCGAGCGCTCCAGCACGCGGAAACTGCGCATCGAGGCCAGTTCATTGGTCAGCATGCCGGACAGTTCCCAGCCGACCCCGCCGCGCCACCAGCCGGCACCGCTCTCGTTCTTGAACTCGATCACGGCGACGCTGGGCTTTTCCTGGGCCACGACCGGCGTCGACAGGGTCGCGCCGGTCATCAGGGCGACCGTGGCCAGGGCGAGTAGCTTCATCATCATGGGGTCCTTCGGGTTTCACGGAAGTTGCGCATTGTAGATGTCGCAGCGTGTCAACTTGTGACCCAGTTCCGGAAATCCTGCTTGACCCAAAGGATTGCGAGACAGGCTGATTTCCCAGCGGTCGAACGCGAATGCCAGCTGCACGCCCGATCCGGCACCATGCGGGCTCTCACCGATTCCCAGGCCTGCACCCGATGTCCGAGTCTGACTTCCGTTCGATCGCCGTGGCGGTCATTCCGACGTACCTGCCGGAAGAATCGGACCCCGCGGCGGGGCGATATGCGCATCGCTACGAGGTCGAAATCGTCAATGTCGGAGCGATTGGCGCGCGACTGTTGCTGCGGCACTGGATCCTGACCGAAGCTGACGGTCAGACCAGCGAGGTTCGCGGCGAGGGTGTGGTGGGAGAACAGCCCTGGCTGGCACCCGGCGAATCCTTCAGTTACCGCAGCGGCGCAGTGTTTCGGACGCCGGTCGGCACCATGCATGGCAGCTACACCTTCCTCGATGACGCGGGCGGGCACTTCGAGGTGCCGATACCAGCCTTCGTGCTGGCGGCGCCGCGCACCCTGCATTGAGCCGGAAGTCATGGTGGAGATCACGCGGGCTGACGATCCGTACCCGTTTGCCGGCATGATCGACGGCCCCCAACGGCGGAGCTGACGCGGACATGGCGGTGTATGCCATCGGCGACATCCAGGGCTGCTACGACCTGCTGCGGCGGCTGCTGGACCAGATTGCCTTCGATCCAGCGGTGGACCGGTTGTGGTTCGTCGGCGATCTGGTCAATCGTGGCGGCCAGTCTCTGGAAGTGCTGCGCCATATCCACAGCCTCGGCGACTGCGCGACAGTGGTATTGGGCAATCACGACCTGCACCTGATCGCCGAGCAGTTCAAGCCGGCGGAGCGGCGTCAGAAGAACCCCGAACTGCGTGCCGTGCTGGAGGCCGAGGACGGCCCGATGCTGCTGGAGTGGCTCAGGCTGCGGCCGCTGATGCACCACGACCCGGACCTCAACTTCGCGATGGTCCACGCCGGCATCGATCCGCGCTGGACACTGAGCACTGCGATGAACAGCGCGCGGCTGGTCGAAGCGGCGCTCGCGAAGGAGGAGCCGGGGCAGTTGCTGACCCGGATGTACGGCAATCGGCCGCGGGCCTGGGACCGCAAGCTCAAGGGCGGCATCAAGCTGCGCACCGTCATCAACGTGTTTACCCGGATGCGCTACTGCAATCCGCGCGGCGAGATCGCCTTCGAGGCCAAGGGGACGCCCGGCACGCAGCCGGAGGGTTACTACCCGTGGTTCGAGGTGCCGGGTCACAAGCCGCGCGATTTCCGGGTGGTCTGCGGCCACTGGAGCACGCTGGGACGCTTTGCTGGGCTGGGTGTCTATGCCATCGACACCGGCGCGGTGTGGGGTGGAGCGCTGACTGCGCTGCGCCTGGACCTGCCCGAACCGCAGTTCATCGCCATCCCCTCGGATCGTCCCCGTGTCCGCGGCGCTGACTGAGGCCAGCGCCGCCGAGGTCGCGGCGCTGCTGGCGGCCCGTTCGGCCGACGTCGACCAGCGCGTCCAGCGGCTGTACTCGCAATTTCTCGGCGGCGTCGAGGGCCTCGCGCTGGCCGCCACCGGCGGCTACGGCCGCGGCGAGCTCTATCCCTACAGCGATGTCGATGTGCTGCTGCTGTCCGCCGCGCCGATCGAGCCCTCCCTGGGTGCGCGGGTGTCGGCCTTCTTCGCGAGTCTCTGGACCTTCGCGATGGAACCGGCCTACAGCGTGCGCACATTGGCCGAAGCACGCGCCGATGCGGCCACCGATCTGGTGTTCTACACCAGCCTGCTGGACCTGCGGCCGCTGGCCGGTCAGACCAGCCTGATTCGCGAGCTGCGGGCCGGCTTGCACGAGGTCCCGGGACGATCGCCCGGCGAGTTCCTGCTGGGCAAGCTGGAGGAGCTGCGCGCCCGCCACGCCCGCTTCAGCGATCAGGCCAGCAATCTGGAGCCGAATCTCAAGGACAGCCCGGGCGGTCTGCGCGACCTGCAGACGCTGACTTGGGTGGCGCAGCGCTGCTACGGCGATGGCGGCCTCGCGACGTTGCGCCGCGTGCACCTGCTGGAGCCGGCCGAGGCGCGACGGCTGCGTGAGGCCGGTGAGCGGCTCACGCGGATGCGCTATGAACTGCATCGACTGGCCGGTCGCAAGCAGGAGCGGGTGGTTTTCGACCTGCAGCCACGGTTGGCCGAGGCCCTCGATGTCCGGCCGACCGCGGAGGCGCCGCATGCGGTGGAAACCCTCATGCAGGGTTACTTCCGGGCTGCGCGGGTGGTTTCGACCATCAGCCAGCGCGTGCTGGAGCGGCTGCGGTTGCGGCTGTTTCCCGGCGAGATCGGGACTCTGCTGGGCGAGGGTTTCCGGCTCAGCGATGCGCGCATCGAGCTGGAGGGCGATCCACCACTGACCGAGGCGCCGATGCTGGCCCTGGCCGCTGCGCAGTGGCTGGCCAGAATGCCGGCGGCGAAGGGTTTCGGGGCGGCGCTGGTGCGGCATCTGGAGCGCGCGCAGGCGCGACTGGCCAGCGGGGCCTGGCGGCGTCGTGAGGTGCTGGAGCGCTTTGTCGAGCTGCTACGGGCGCCCGGCCAGATCGCCGTCGTGCTGACGGCGCTGGCCCGCTCCGGCGTGCTCGGCCAGATCCTGCCAGCCTTCGAGCGCGTCACCGGCCGGATGCAGTACGACTTGTTCCATGTCTACACGGTCGACGAGCACACGCTGAAGCTGATCCGCCGGCTCGACGAGCTGCGCGAGGCGCCGCTCCCCGAACTGCCGCGCGCCCACGACACCTTCAAGCGCATCCGCAAGCCGGAGCTTCTGTATCTGGCCGGGCTGTTCCACGACATCGCCAAGGGTCGCGGCGGCGACCATTCCGAACTCGGCGCCGAGGACGCCCGCGAGTTCATGGCCGCGGCCGGCATGAATCCGGCGGAGACCGCGCTGGTGGCCTGGTTGGTCGAAGAACACCTGACCATGAGCATCATCGCCCAGAAGCAGGATATCGCCGACCCCGAGGTCGTCCGCCGGTTCGCCGGCAAGGTGGCGGATCGCGAGCGGCTCGATCACCTGTTCCTGCTGACCTGTGCCGACATCCACGCCACCAGCCCGAAGCTGTGGACCGGCTGGAAGGCGCGGCTGCTGGGCGATCTGTACACGCAGACCCGCTTCTGGCTGCGTCGCGGCGTCGAGCAGCCGATCCATGCCGAGGAGCGCACGCGCTCGATCAAGGCGGCGGCCACCGAATTGCTGCGCGGCGAGGGCGTGCTGCTGAAGCCGCTGGCCGCCTGCTGGGAGCGCTTCCCGCCGGAGAGCTTCCTGTCCTACAGCCCGGAGGAAATCCGCTGGCAGACCCAGGCGCTGCTGGGCCACGGCGAGGACCCGAGGCCGCTGGTGGCGGTCCGCGCGATTGGCGGGGCCGGTTTCCAGATCTTCGTGCACGCCGCCGATCGTGATGGGCTGTTCGCGACCATCGCCGCGGCGCTGGATCGGGTCGGCATGAGCGTCGCCGGGGCCCGCATTGCCAGCCGCGACGATCGCTGCTTCGACACGTTCGCGGTGCAGGACACACTGGGCGGCGAGGCGAATCCGCGCGACCGGGCGATCGACGTGCAGATGGCGCTGGAGCTGGCGCTGGCCGAGGATCCGCTGCAGCCGAAGCTGTCGCGGCGGGCGCCGACCCGGATGCAGAAGCAGTTCCGCTTCGTGCCCGGCATCGAGGTCGAGACGCTCGGCCCGGTGAGTCAGGTCACGCTGGTGGCCAGCGACCGGCCCGGCATCCTCGCCCGGGTCGCCATGGCCTTTCGTGACTGCCGACTCACCGTGCATTCGGCGAAGATCGCCACCTTCGGCGAGCGCGTCGAGGATTTTTTCCGCGTTACCACGGCGGCCGGGCTGCCGCTGAGCGCCGAGGAGTCGACGCAGCTCGCCGCCACCATTCGCGAACGCCTGAAGGATCTTGAGGACCTCTGAGATGAGTGACCTGCACCGCCTGATTGACCTGTACTACGGAGAAATCGGCCAGCTGAGCCCGGAGCGCTGCCCGCTGGAGCTGCGCAGCGCGATCGAGGACGTGCTCGACCAGCTGGAAGAGGGCACGTTGGCGCCGGTCACGCTCGAAGGCAACCAGTGGGTCGTGCACGAGTGGGTCAAGAAGGCGATCCTGCTGGCCTTCCGGACCCGTGGGAACCTGGTCTACGAGGCCAGCCCGCAGAACTACTACGACAAGCTGCCCCTGCGCTTTGCCGACGCCAGCCGCGACCAGTTCCGCGCGGTCGGCGCCCGCGTGGTCCCCGGTGCACTGGTGCGCCGCGGTGCCCACATCGGCCGCGATGCCGTGCTGATGCCCTGCTACGTCAACATCGGCGCGCATGTCGGCGAGGGCACCATGGTCGACACCTGGGCGACGGTCGGCAGCTGCGCGCGAATCGGCCGCAACGTCCATCTCTCCGGCGGCGTCGGCATCGGCGGGGTGCTGGAGCCGCTGCAGGCCAACCCGACCATCATCGAGGACGGCTGCTTCATCGGCGCCCGCAGCGAAGTGGTCGAAGGCGTGATCGTCGAGCGCGGCAGCGTGATCGGCATGGGCGTGTATCTGGGCCAGTCGACCCGGATCTACAACCGCGTGACCGGCGAGATCAGCTACGGCCGCGTGCCGGCCGGCTCGGTCGTGGTGTCCGGCAGCATGCCGGCGTCGGACGGCACCCACAGCCTGTACGCCGCGATCATCGTCAAGCAGGTCGACGCTCAGACTCGCGTCAAGACCAGTCCGAACGAACTGCTGCGCAGCGTGGACGAATAAGCAGAATGAGCATCAAGGCCATCGACCAGGAATGCCTGGACCTGACCGCCGAGCTGATCCGGCGGCCCTCGGTGACGCCGGACGATGCCGGCTGCCAGCAGCTGCTGGGCGAGCGGCTCGCGGCGCTGGGCTGCACCGTCCACCACCTGCGCTGGGGCGAGACCGACAACTTGCTGGTCTGGCACGGCGAATCCGGCCCGTTGACCGTGCTGGTCGGCCACACCGACGTGGTTCCGCCGGGGCCGTTGGAGCGCTGGACCAGTCCGCCCTTCGAGCCCACCGTCCGCGACGGCAAGCTGTGGGGCCGCGGCGCTGCCGACATGAAGAGCGGCGTCGCCGCGATGCAGCTGGCGCTGGAGCGCTATATCCGCGCGCGGCCGGACCACTCGGGCCGGGTCGGCATCCTGCTGACCAGCGATGAGGAAGGCAGCGCCCGCGACGGCATCGTGCAGGTGATGCCGTGGCTGGCCGAGCGGGGCGACCGCATCGACTGTGCGCTGATCGGCGAGCCCTCCAGCGACCGCGCGCTGGGCGATCGCATCCGCGTTGGCCGCCGTGGCTCGCTGCATGCGGAAGTTCTCGTGCAAGGCATCCAGGGCCATACGGCCTATCCGGAGAAGGCCCGCAATCCGGTGCACGAGGCCGCGCCGGCGCTGGCCGAACTGGCCGGCATTCGTTTCGACGAGGGCAACGAGTTCTTCCCGCCGTCGACCTTCCAGATCTACGAGATCCAGGCTGGCGTCGGCGGCTCCAACAACGTCATCCCCGGCTCGATGCTGTTTCGCGCCAACTGGCGCTTCGCGACCTGCTCGACGCCCGAATCGCTGGAAGCCCGGCTGCGCGAGGTGCTCGATCGCCACGGTCTGGAGTACACGCTGAAGATGCGGGTCGGCAGCCGGCCGTTCCTGACCACCGCGATGCGCCTGCGCGGCGTGGTCGCCGAGGCGATCCGCGCCGAACTGGGCGTCGACACCGTGCAGGACACCGGCGGCGGCACCTCGGACGGCCGCTACATCAGCCCGACCGGCGCCGAAGTCGTGGAGTTCGGGCCGGTCAACGCCTCGATCCACAAGATCGACGAGCATGTGGACATCGCCGACCTCGGCCCGATGGTCCGGGTCTACGGCCGCGCGCTGGCCGCGCTGCATGGCTGACGGTCATGCGGGTTCCCGACACCCCCGATGAGGAAAGAGACTCCCCGGATGCCGTCATTGCGAGGCGGGATTTCCGATGGGAGACGCGCACGGACCCTGATGTTGGACGCTGTTCCCCAGTCCTCGTCACTGCGAGCGCAGCGAAGCAGTCTCGAGTTGCCGTGAAACCGGAGATCGCTTCCCGCCGCGCTACGCTCGCCGTCGCGATGACGAATCGTGGAGTGCGTCTCAAGTGCCGATCTTGTCAGGCACATTCGAATCAATGGCTTGCCAATGACCTCAGTGCGAGGCGCAGCCTTCAGCCGCGAGCGCAGCGTGGCGGGCCGTGGCAATCCAGGCCGAGGCTGGATTGCTTCGCCTTCGGCTCGCAATGACGACGGATGAAGGGTTCTTTCACCGTGACGGACCGCGCCTGATGGATCGCCGCCGCCGGCGCATCGTGATCGACCGGCCCGGCGGCTACGACCGGCTGAAACTGGTCGAGGACTCCCTGCCGGCGCCTGGCCCCGGCGATGTCGCGATTTCGGTCGAGGCCGCCGGCGTCAACTACGCCGACGGCATCATCCGGATGGGGCTGTACGCCTCGGCAAAGGAATTGCACGGCTACCCGATCACACCCGGCTTCGAGTTGGCCGGCACGGTGTTGGAAGTGGGCGAGGGCGTCACTGACCTCGCGCCCGGCGAGCGGGTGATGGCGCTGACGCTGTTCGGTGGCTACACCAGCCGCATCCACCTCGAACGTCGCCGGGTGTTCCGGATCCCGGATGCGCTCACCGTCGAGCAGGCGGCGACGCTGCCCACCGTCTTCCTCACCGCCTGGTTCATGGTCCACCAGCAGCTGCACCCGCGCCGCGGGGAGCGCTGGCTGGTGCATTCGGCGGCCGGCGGCGTCGGTCAGGCGGTCGCCCAGCTCGGTCGACTGGCCGGCTGCGAGGTCATCGGCGTGGTCGGTCGCGCCGACAAGGTCGATGCTGCCCGCGAGGCTGGTTGCCACGCGGTGATCGACAAGTCGACCGAGCCGTTGTGGCCGCGCGCCGAGGCGCTGGTGCCCGGCGGCTACGACGCGATCTTCGACGCCAACGGCGTGGCCACGCTGGCCGACAGCTACGCGCATCTGAAGCCCACCGGCCGGCTCTTGATCTACGGCTTCGCCACCATGCTGCCGAAAGACGGCCGGCTCAACTGGCTGAAACTCGCCTGGGACTGGCTGCGCACGCCGCGCTTCAATCCGCTGACGATGACCCAGCAGAACAAGAGCGTGCTGGCCTGCAACCTGAGCTTTCTGAGCCAGGAGGCCGACCGCCTGCTGGAGGGCATGGACTGGCTGCTCGGCCGCTTCGCTTCCGGCGCGCTGCAGCCCTTGCCGCTGACCGCCTTCGACCTCGCCGACGCCGCCCGCGCCCAGCAGCACATCGAATCCGGCCGCAGCGTCGGCAAGCTGGTACTGCGCTGCGGGTAATCCCGAGCTTCGCCGGATAGTCCCCATGCCGAGAGTTTGGCGGTTCCCTTGGCCGCCTCCGCTTGTAATCCCCAGCTGAGCGCAACCGAGCCACTGGTCAACCGATGGTGTCCCTGCTCGATTCCTTCGCCCATCGCCGCACCAGATCGGTCGGCGATCCCCGACGATCAGGAGTCCGCCATGTTCCGACGCATTCTGCTGTCCCTTTCGATCGCCACGGTGCTCGCTTTGCCGCTGGCCGCCCCGGCCGAGGCCGGTCCCTTCGGCTTTCGCGCGTTGAGCGGTGCCGCCGGCCCCGGCATGGGTCGCCGGCAGCCCCCCAGTGCCGAGCAGCTGGGTCTGACGCCGGCGCAAGCCGCCGAGTGGCAGGCGATCCGCACCGACGCCAAGGCCTTGCGCTCCGCCATGCTGGATCAGTTGGAGGCCGAACTGACGGCAGCCTCCGCGACGCTGGCACGGCCGGATGCCGATCTGCCGGAGATTCGCTCCGGCTTCGAGGCGATCGCGCAGGTCTTCGTCAGTGAAAAGCAGCAGTTGAAGGCTCGCCGGATGGCCTTCTACCAGAGCTTGAACGCGGAACAGCAGACCAAGGTTCGCGTGTGGATGGCACGCGAGGCCGAGCGCACCGCCGCGTTGATCCGCGCGATGCGCACGCTGCGCGACTCCGAAGTCTGATCGCTCCTCCTGCGGCGGCCGCCGGGCAATCCGGCGGCTCGCCTGTTTCAGGGCGCGAACTGTTCCATCAGCATCCGCTCTTCAAGGTTGTGCTCCGGGTCGAACAGCACCGCGAAGCGCTGGGTCGGGTGCTGACGAATCGTCACCTCGACCACGTCACGGACCTCCTGCGAATCGGCGGTGGCTGACACCGGTCGCTTGTAGTGGTCCAGTACCTCGAAACGTACGGTGGCATCGTGCGGCAGCAGGGCGCCGCGCCAGCGCCGCGGCCGGAATGGGCTGATCGGCGTCAGCGCCAGCGCCCGTGCACCCAGCGGCAGGATCGGACCGTACGCCGAGTAGTTGTAGGCGGTGCTGCCGACCGGGGTCGCCACCATCGCCCCGTCGCAGACCAGCTCCGGCAGCCGGGTGACGCCGTTGATCTCCAGCTTCAGCTTGGCGGCCTGCTTGGTCTGCCGCAGCAGCGAAACCTCGTTGATCGCTGCGGTACTGACGACCTGGCCGCCTTCGGTGATCGCGGTCATCTCCAGCGGTTCGAGTTCATAGCGGACCGCAGCCGCGAGGCGCTCGGAGAGCGCCTCGGGCCGATACAGGTTCATCAGGAAGCCGACCGTGCCTAGCTTCATGCCGTAGGTCGGCAGGCCGGTCCGCGCGAAGCGGTGCAGCGCCTGCAGCATGAAGCCGTCCCCGCCGAGCGCGACCAGCACGTCGGCGCCGTCCAGCGGGTGATCGCCGTAGCGGCGTTTCAGCTCGGCCAGCGCCTGCTGCGCGGAGTCGATCTTCGACGCCACGAAGTGCGGACGGGTACTCACGTCTGCGCCCGCCGCTCCGCGTTGACCAGCTGGCTCAGCCGACGGATCGCCACCGAGGCGGTCGGATAGTCCAGCGACCGCTGACTGCGCATCTCCGCCAGCATGCCGCGCACCATCTCCATCGAGGCGGCGCAGCGCTCCAGCCACTGCGGCACCAGTTGCGCGGAATCGGTCGCTTCGTCGCGCTGCAGCAACTGCACGGTCAACGCCCGGTGCTGTTCGTTGAGTTCGTCGCGCAGCGCGCCGCGCGCGTTGGCGTGCCAGCGGCCGTCCACCGGCAGCGCCTCGATCTGGTCGCGGAACCACTTGAGGTGCAGCGCCTCGCCGAGGTCGAAATAGACCTTGCCGACCCGTTCCACCGGCCAATGGCCCGCGTCGGCGGCGTCGACGATGTCGAGCGCGGCAGTCAACGCCGGCAGTCGACTGAGCGTGGTCGCGAAACCCTCGGAGAATCCGCCCTGCTGCAGCAGTGTCGCTGCCTGTGCGTACTCACGGACATCGGCTTCGGCGACCAGCGCCGGCAGCGCACCGAGCACCTGCTTCAGGCCCGGACCGAACTTCGCGACGGAGGCCGCGATGTTGAGGTGCTGGCCCGGCAGATTGAGCAGCCAGCGCGTAAAGGCGCGCAGCACGTTCCAGATGGTCAGCTGCACCTGCATCTGCTGGTCGGCATCGATGCGGAAGGCCAGCCGGTCCAGCTCGGCCCACCACTGCCGCGCGTCGAGGATCTCGCGGGCGATGGTGAAGGCCTTGGCGACTTCGCCCGGGGCCTCGCCGGTGTCCTCGGTCATCCGCAGCACGAAGGTCGCGCCCATCCGGTTGACGATCGAGTTGGTCACCTGCGTCGCGATGATCTCCCGCTTCAGCCGATGGCGCTGCATGTTCGCGGTGAAGCGTTCGCGCAGCGGCGTCGGGAAGTACAGCTCCAGTTCCTTCGACAGGTACGGGTCCTCCGGCACATCGGAGTCGAGCAGCTGCTGGAACAGCTCGATCTTCGAATAGGACAACAGCACCGACAGCTCCGGACGGGTCAGCCCCAGTCCGCGCGCCTTGCGCTCGGCGAACTCCTCCTCGCCGGGCAGGAACTCCAGCGCGCGATCCAGCTGGCCGCGGGCTTCCAGCGTGCGGATGAAATGCTGCTTGGCGCCGAGCCGGGTCAATGACAGCTCGCGCATCAGGCTGATGGCGTGGTTCTGCCGGTAGTTGTCGAAGATCACGAGGTTGCCGACTTCCTCGGTCATCTCGACCAGCAGGGCATCACGCGCGGCCTCGTCCAGCTCGCCGCCCTCGATCGCGTCGGCCAGCAGGATCTTGATGTTGACCTCGTGGTCGGAGGTGTCGACCCCGGCCGAGTTGTCGATGAAGTCGGTGTTGATCAGGCCCCCGGCCAGCGCGTACTCGATGCGGCCGCGCTGGGTGCAGCCCAGATTGCCACCCTCGCCGACGATTTTCGCGCGGACTTCGGCGCCGTTGACGCGGATTGCGTTGTTGGCGCGATCGCCGCAGTCCTCATGGGATTCGCTCGCGGCCTTGACATAGGTGCCGATGCCGCCATTCCAGAGCAGGTCCACCGGCGCCTTCAGGATCGACTTCATCAGCTGTTGCGGACTCAGGGTGACCGCGTCCTCGCCGATACCCAGTGCCCGGGCGGCCTCCGCCGAGATCGTCAGCGTCTTGGCCGCCCGCGAGTACACGCCGCCGCCGGCGCTGATCAGGCTGGCGTCGTAGTCCTCCCAGGACGAGCGCGGCAGCGCGAACATCCGCTCGCGCTCGCGGAAGGACACGGCCACGTCCGGGGTCGGGTCGATGAAGATGTGTCGATGGTCGAAGGCCGCGATCAGCCGGATCTGCGTCGACAGCAGCATGCCGTTGCCGAACACGTCGCCGGACATGTCCCCGACCCCGACCACCGTGAAGGGCTCCGACTGGCAGTCGCGGCCGAGCGCGCGGAAATGCCGCTTGACGCTCTCCCACGCGCCCTTGGCGGTGATGCCCATCTTCTTGTGGTCGTAGCCCTTGCTGCCGCCGGAGGCGAACGCATCACCCAGCCAGAAGCCGTGCTGCAGTGACAGCGCGTTGGCGATGTCGCTGAAGGTCGCGGTGCCTTTGTCGGCAGCGACGACCAGGTAGGGATCGTCGCCGTCGTGGCGGACCACATCGTCGGGCGGCACGATCGCGCCCTGCACGACGTTGTCGGTGATGTCCAGCAGGCCGCTGATGAACATGCGATAGCACGCCACGCCCTCGGCCAGCACCGCGTCGCGGTCGGCCGGGCGCTGCTTGACGTAGAAGCCCCCCTTGGCGCCGACCGGCACGATCACCGTGTTCTTGACCTGCTGCGCCTTGACCAGCCCCAGTACCTCGGTGCGGAAGTCCTCGCGGCGGTCCGACCAGCGCAAGCCGCCGCGGGCGACCTTGCCGAAGCGCAGATGCACGCCCTCGACGCGTGGCGAGTAGACGAAGATCTCGCGGTACGGGACCGGTTTCGGCAGGTCCGGCACCATCGAGGAGTCGAACTTCAGCGACAGATAGGTTTTCGACTTGCCCTCGGTGGTCTGGAAGGCGTTGGTGCGCAGCGTGGCGAGGATCACGTTCTCGAAGGCGCGCAGGATGCGGTCCTCGTCGAGGCTGCTGACGCGGTCCATCAGTCGGACGATGAAACGGGTGATCGCCTGGATCTGGCCGCTACGGTCCTGCCGCGCAGCGAGGATCGCATCCAGTGCGTCGCGGAACGCGGCGACGTGGGTGCCCAGCAGGTTCTCCAGATTGTGGACACAGCGATCCAGCGCGGTCTCGCCGGCTTCGCCGAGCCGATTCGGATCGAAGCGGGCGTCGAACAGCTCGATCAGCACGCGCGAGGTCACCGGATGGGCCTGCAGCGCACGCTCGATGTAGGGCTGCGAATAGGGCAGGCCGGTCTGCAGCAGATACTTGCAGTAGGCCCGCAGCACCGTCGCCTGCCGCAGGTTCATGTCGGCCGACAGGATCAGCCGGTTGAAGCCGTCGCTCTCGGCATCTCCACGCCAGATCTTGAGAAATGCGTCTTCGAAGCGCTCGTGCACGGCTTCCACATCGACCGCGGCGCCATTGGCCGCCTCGACCTCGAAGTCCTGGATCGACAGCGGCTGCAGCGGCAGCTCGATCCGGTACGGGTGCTCGGTGCGCACCCGCAGCCCCAGGTTCTCCAGCACCGGCAGCACGTCCGACAGCGCGACCGAGTCGCCATATTTGTAGAGCTTGAGGCGGATGCCGTTGCCACGAGAGGACGGTTGCAGCGACAGCGCCAGTTCGCCGAGATGCTTCAGGCTGGCGGCCGTTTCCACATCGCGCGCGGCGGCGGCCGGCGTGGCCGACTCGATGTAGGCCGCCGGCAGGGTACGACCGAACTTGTTGGCCAGCTTGGTACCGCGATCCTCGCCCAGCCGGACGACCAGCTGCTCGCGCAGCTCGTCATGCCAGTTGCGGGCCAGCGCGACCACCTCGGTCTCCAGCCGCCGCGCGTCGATGGTCGGGGCCTCGCCGGACTTCGGCCGCGCGACGATGTACAGCCGAGCCAGCGCGCTCTCGCCGACCTGGATCTGGCTGTCCAGCCTCTCGGCCTGCATCTGCTGACGAACCAGCTGCTCGATCTTCTCGCGCACGGTCGGCGTCATCCGATCGCGCGGAACGTAGACCAGCGCCGACCAGAACCGTCCATAGCGGTCGCGCCGGCAGAACACGCGGGTCCGCTGGCGCTCGCGCAGGTTCAGGACACCGATCGCCAGTGTGTGCAGCTCGTCGACGTTCGACTGGAACAGCTCCTCGCGCGGAAGTGTCTCCAGAATGTGCATCAGCGTCTTGCCGCTGTGCCCGTCGGCGCGCAGCCCCGCGCGCCGCAGCACCTGCTCGACCTTCAGCCGGATCATCGGAATGTCCTCGACCCGGCAATTCAGGGCGTTCGAGGTGTACAGCCCGAGGAAGCGTTCCTCGCGACAGGGCTTGCCGCTCTCGTCGAAGCTCAGAATCCCGACGTAATCCATGTAGCCCGGGTGGTGGACCGTCGCGCGGGCATTGGTCTTGGTGACGATCAGCGGCTCCGGCTTGCCGCCGAAGCCGGTGTTGCGCGCGACCATGCCGGCATCCCGCGGTGGGCGGTTGCTGCCGGTCCGGAGGATGCCCAGCCCGCTGCCCTCGACCTCGCGCACCAGTTCGCGACCCTCCTCGGCGCAGGCCTCGTAGGTCTTGCTGCCGAGGAAGGTGAAGTGATCGTCCAGCAGCCAGCTCAGGAAGGCGGCCGATTCTTCGCGCAGCGACGCCTCGTGCGGCGTGTTGCGGCCGGGGAGAGCGGCGGCGATCTCGTGCATCCGCGTCTTCATGGCGGTGAAATCGAGCACGCAGGCGCGCACATCCGACAGAGCCTTTTCCACCGACTGCCGCAGCGCATCCAGCTCCTCGGGCTCGGTCTCGCGGTCGACTTCGAAGTGCATCACCGACTCCGGTCGGCCCTTGCCGCCGGACGGCCGGAAGCTCAGCAGATAGCCACCCGGATCGCGTTCGGCGACCAGCACCGGATGCACGATCAAGTGGATCAGCAGATGATGTCGGGCGATCGCCATGCTCACCGAGTCGACCAGGAACGGTGAGTCATCGGTCAGCACCTCGATCACCGTGTGCGGACACTGGTAGCCATGCTCCGACTCGACCGGGTTGTAGACGCGGATCAGCGTCTGCTCGGGCCGGCGCTCACGGAACTGCCGGTACAGGTTCTGCGCCAGGCCGACCCAGTCGGTGCCGCCGCGGCTGCTGATGTCGTCGGTCGGGAGCCGTTCGTAGAGCGCCTTCAGGAAGGGCTCGAGCTCCTTCGCCAGCGCGGGCTTCGCGCGCAGCGAGGTCAGGATCGCGTTGAAGTCCCGGGCAGTGTCGACCTGCGGCTGGGCCATGATGCGGGGTCCGGAAAAGTGAAGAGGACGCCTACTTTATCGCGTCCGCCGCCTCGGGCCCGTGCCACCGCGCCGCCCGTTCGGACAGCTTCCTCAACGCGCGACCGGCCTTGCGCCGCTGAACGGGATCGCCGAATGACGCGAACTCCGTCACAACCGCGTCCACTCGTCCGCGTGTCGCGACCGCTGGCGCCGGCTTGCATGGCTGACCACGGGTCACGGCGTTACCCTGTGAGCCGGAAATAGGAGTTCCTCATGTCCGGGTCGAGGCAAGGCGGCTTTTCTGCCATCGAATTGATGATCACGGTCGCCATCGCGGCCATTCTGCTGACGGTGGCGGTACCTAGCTTCCGGGACGCGCTCGCACGTACCCGCGTGTCAGGCACCGCCGACGAGCTGCAGTCCGCGCTGGCGTTGGCGAGAGCAGAGGCGCTGAAGCTGAAGTTGCCGGTGACGCTCTGCGCGCGCGCCTCCGACACCGCCTGCGCAACTGGCACGAGTTGGGCCAATGGTTTCCTGCTGTTTCAGGACCCCAACGGCAACGGCGTGCCGGAGTCCACCGAGCTGATGTTGCGGGCCCGAACCTTCAACCTGCCAGACATCACGGTCAGAAGCGACACAGCGTCGGTGTCGATGCTGGGGAATGGTCGAATCGCCGGTGGTGTGGCGCGGACCTTCGAGATTCTCGGGCCGGATTGCACGATCGGTACCGGCAGCGGTCCGGAAGTCGGAAAGCGCCGACAATTGACCATCGCGGCCAGCGGACGCGCGTCCGGTCGTCGTCTGGCCTGTGGTTGAGGAGCAGGCAATGAACAAGAAAACTCCTTCATCAGTCACCAACAGGAGCCAGCGCGGAATGTCGCTGCTCGAGGTGCTGGTCGCAGTATTGATTCTTTCGTTTGGGCTCTTGGGCGTTGCCGCTATGCAGGTGCGTTCGCTGCAAGGCACACAAAGCTCCAACTTCCGCTCCAATGCAGCGGTATTGACACAAGAGATCGTCGATGCCATCCGTGCCAACCGCTCGCGTGCGCCGCGCTATGCCATAGCTCTGGGCAGTGGTGCCTCATCGGGCAATTCGATCGCCAACATTGATCTGACGAACTGGCGCCGACGGATCGCCGAGCAGTTGCCGCAGGGCCAGGGTGGTGTCGAGGTCGTCAGCACGGCGACGGCAGTCCCACCTTCGGGTGGCAGGCCGCGACCGGCATCGCTATCGGTCCGGATCACGGTAACGATCCAGTGGCAGGACGCCCGCTGGATCGGGACCGGAATTGACGGTCAAACAACTGTTATAACCACCACGGAGATCTGACCATGCGCAATCAACATGGTCTATCGCTGATCGAACTGATGGTGTCGCTCGCCATCGGTGCCCTGCTGCTTCTGGGATTGGTGCAGGTTTTTCAAGCGACTAATGTCAGTGCCCAGATGGGCACAGCACTAGCCCGAGTCCAGGAGAATGGACGGTTTGCACTTGATTTCATGCGCGCGGACATCCGCATGGCTGGACACATGGGTTGTACTAGCGGAAGCGCGCTGGTTCGTGACATCGATCTCACACCAACGCAGCTGCAGAGTGCAATGCGGATCAACAACAGCAACATCAGCTTCACGTCGACCCCGCTTCCAGGTACCTCAGCGCCGCCCTTCATCTACGATCTCCGTTATGACGTGCAGGGGTACGAGGCGCAAGGAACCGCGTCGAATCCGGAAACGCCGACAGCCGTTACGCTGACGTTGCCGCCCACCACAGGTGCCGCAGGCGGGTGGACTCCCGCATTGCCGGATGAGTTGGTCAATCTGACCCCTAGGCCGATTGCAGGTTCTGACATCATCGTTGTGCGGTTTGGCTTGCCGGGGGAGATGAACATTACGGGTGGTTTCACGACTGGAAACGCCGCAAATCCCGTAGTCGCAATCAGTAACGGTTTGATCCCGGATTCCGGTTTGACATATGACGGTGTAAATCAAGTGGGTGTGCCTTACGTTGCCGCCTCCTGCACCGGTAACACCCAGGGGCTCGCGTTCATCAGCAGCCGGATCGTGACTGCAAGCGGCAGCATGACGGTTGTCGGTGACAACAGCAATAACTGGCCAGTACTTGCAGCCGAAGGACTCAATACGACGACCGAAGGCGGCTCAACTCTGACCCGAATGGAGTTTGCGGCCTACTACGTGGGTCTCAATCCGAACAATATTCCCTCGTTGTATAGAGCTAACTTCTCCGGAGCGTTGGTGGGAGGGCTTGTTTCACTGGGTACCGAGGAGATTGTCGAGGGTGTGGACTCCTTGCAGATCTCTTATGGTTTTGAAGTTGGCCCGCCAGTCGCCGCACCCCCAGCGGGGGGCGCTCCGCGCCCGCAGAGTTCGGCCGAGCTGTCGTCTCGTGTAGATCGGTACGCGACAGCGGCGGATCTGCACACGGTCAGCGGCCCTGCAGCTTCACTGAGCGGGCGTAGCCTGATCGAGGTGTGGCGACGAGTGGTGTCGGTCCGAATCGGGGTTCTGAGTCGATCGACCAGCCGAATCAGTGGAGAAGGTGCCGACGGTCTTGGGCCCTACAACGTCAATGGCGTGCGGTTCACGCTGGGAGTGCAGGACGCGCTATTGCGGCAAGGGTATGAAGAAGTGATTGCAATCCGTAACCGGCTGCGCAATCTGAATACTGGCGCCGATGTGGCGCCCCCGCCAGCCACGCCTTGACAGGAGTTGATCATGTATCGCAAACAACAACGCGGAGCTGCGCTGTTTGTCGCGCTGATGATGCTCCTGATCTTGACACTGGGCGCGCTTGCGGCGATGAGCAGTTCCATTCTTCAGGAACGCATGGTCGGTGCCAGTTTCCAGGCCTTGCGTGCTGCCCAAAGAGCCCAGGAGAGACTCGCCGAAGGTGAGCGTCGCGCCTACGAGTACGCGACCAAGCTGAACCTCAGTATTTTCTTCTCCAGCTGTGGGAAGGAAGCCAACGGTCAAGATTGCTCCTCAGTGGGCGGTATTCGTGCGGTGACCAATATCGCAGCGCTCCTTCGGCCGCAGCTATTGGCGCCGCAGGCCGAGTTGCTGTGTGGCGAAGGCGATCTGATGGCCATGAGCATCTTGCCGCCACCTCGGACACCCGGACAACCGATCGAGGAACAGCTGTTTCAGCTGACCGCGAGCGCGGCAGTCTGCACGCAAACTCAGACTGGGCCCTCGGCAATCGGCGCGCTGCCGGTTGTCGTGCAAAGTTACTACTCGCCGTAAGTCGCTTTCCGCTGGGAGAACAGCCATGAAATCCCGTCTGCTCAACGTGCTTCTCACTGCCACAGTCGGTTTCTGCGCCGGCGCGCCAGTGCAAAGCCACGCTCAAGGGCTCAATATTGCCCAAGGGCCTTTGTTCCTACGCAGTCGTGAAGCGCCTTTGAACATGCTTGTGGTCGGCCGTGATCACAAGCTGTATTACGAAGCCTACAACGACGCCTCGGATCTGAACGGCGATGGCCGTCTCGACATTGGCTATCGAGGGCATTTGCCTGATAGTCAAGGAGGTGTCACTTACTTTGGTTATTTTGACTCTCTCAAATGTTATAGCTACACAGACGGCGTGTTTGTGCCCATCTCTAGGACCGCAAACAAGCGTTGCAGTGGTGCATGGAGCGGCGATTTTTTGAATTATATCGCGACGACGCGTTTTGATGCGCTTCGCAAGGTCTTGTATGGCGGGACCCGTTCCACGGACACGGCAACCCGAACGGTGCTTGAGCGTGCGCGAATCGTCCAAGATGCGCATAGTTGGGGTAAGGAATACACGGGTATTGCAACCGATGGTTACGATATCGCGGAGTTTTCGCCTTTGGCTGCGCCGCCGCCGGGTTTCCGGCACCTTTTTGCAGGTACGTCCTTGCTCTCGAACGAAACGCAGCCGTTGTTGCGTGTTTTGAATGACACTCGCTATCGGATATGGAACTGGGTTTCGATCGAACGCCCGGTCGCTGATAGCCAGTGCGTGTTCGATGGCAACACCAGAAACGCCTGCGCGGTCCCGCTGGATGAAAATCAGTGGCAGGTTGCGCCCCAGGGTATCTTCATTGGGAACACCACTTTGGAGGTGTGGCAGCATGACGGAAACGTGGACGTGCCGACGAGACCCGGGGCGATAAGGCGTTTTCCAAGTAGTGCGACCGACATGGAGCGAATGTTCGGCGGAAATACTGGAACCGATCGCAACTGGAGGACGGGTGTAGCTGGTAATAATAACTTCTATCGCTGCGGAAGCAACGCCGCCTCGCGAGTCGTTCGTTCTGTCAACACTAACGACCAACTGTTCGACAATAATCCTTTTGCAGGGGCTGCACTGGGTAACGGTACCCGTTGCACTCAAGACAACTACATGGTTGAGTACCGGGGCATCATACGAGTTCCGGCGTCGGGCAACTATGAGTTCGCGGTCGATGGCGATGACGCAATCCAGTTTCAGATGCAGATCAGCGGCAGCACTTGGCAAACAATTGCGGGGCGATACGGAGCGGCGGCGGCTTGCAACTGCGAGGATAGTTCGGGTGAGGTCAGTCTGGTTGCTGACCGAAACTACAACTTCCGTTTTCGGCACGTCGAACAGGCTGGAGATGACTCCTGGGTTCTGAAGATCAAACCCGATTTTCCGGTCCCGAATTCGGTCATGACCGATTATTTGGCTAGAGTGGAAGTTTGCAATTCGCAATTTCCGGAAACCAACTGCCGTCAGTATCCGAACGGCAGTCTGAAGCCGACTGGGTTGCTGCACGACTATGGCGAGCGGGATGCGATGATGTTTGGTCTCATCAGTGGTTCGAACAACAACAATACTCAAGGTGGGGTGTTGCGCAAGGCGGTTAGTTCGTTCAAGAACGAGGTGGATGAGCAAACCGGCCAGTTCACCTCTGCCCGTGGAATTGTTTATACCTTGGACAGGTTCCGAATACTGGGATTCGGCGGAAACTTCCAGCACCAGTGCGGCTGGATTGTTGATCGGTCAATCGGGAACACTGAATGCCGTCCCTGGGGTAATCCCATCGGCGAAATGCTTTTCGAGGCGATGCGGTACTGGGGGGGCGCAACGGCGGCCACGCCAGGTTACAACACGGCCAACGCGACAGACGGTGATGACGGCGTACTTCAGTTGCCCCGTGCGACATGGAATGCGTCCAGCAATCCCTACGCGCCGGGTAACTTCGTCTATTGCGCAAAGCCGTTTAACACGATCATCTCGGATATCAATCCCTCATACGATACGAGCTTGCCCGGGACCGCGTTCTCTGGCGTTTTGGCGAACGGTAGCCCGGATCCGAGCTCGGTCTACAGCGGTACCTTGCCCGCTTCGTTGGATTCTTTTGACGCTTCCGCATTGGGACAACAGATTTGGGCATGGGAGTACGGAAGCTCTCGGAACATCTTCATCGGACAGTCGGGTGGGGTTTACGATGCGGCACCTACGCCGAAGACAGTAGCGTCGTTCGGGAATATTCGTGGATTGAGCCCTGAGGAGCCAACCAAACAGGGCAGCTACTACTCGGCCATGGTGGCGTATTATGGCAGGGTTACCGACATTAACGCTGCCACCGACCCGCAGAATGTGCAGACCTTCTCGGTGGCATTGGCGTCGCCTTTGCCGAGAATCAACTTCCCGGTGGGTAGTGGGCGGGTTACGCTGGTGCCGTTCGCCAAGTCGGTGGGCGGTAGCGGTGTGCCACTTGATACGGAATCCAGCTTTCAGCCCACGAATCAGATTGTTGATTTCTACGTGGAGCGGTTTGTCAACACCGATTCACTCAACAGTGATTCGACGGTCAATGGTGGTCGGCCATTTGCAACGTTTCGAATCAACTATGAGGACGTTGAGCAAGGCGCTGATCATGATATGGACATGATCATTCGTTACCAACTTGAGGTGACTGCTGAGGGCCGGTTGCGGATCACTTTGACGAGCGAATACGCCGCTGGTGGGATAGACCAGACGGCTGGGTACATCATTTCCGGGACGACCGCTGATGGTATCTATCTCGAAATACGGGATCAGGGTGGTGCAGTGCGTGCACACAACCTCCACACGCCTGCGGGACAGGGCCCCGGATATTGTGCGTTGCCACGGTCCGGCGCGGGTGTACAGGCGGCGTGCGAGAACCTGCCTGGACGTACGGCGGGGAACTTCACGGCGCGTGAGTTCACAGCGGGCACATCGGCTGGTGCTGAGCTGCTGAAGGATCCCCTCTGGTATACCGCGAAATATGGTGGTTTTATCGAGGAAGGCGCGCCCAATCTTCGTCCGGATCAGCGCGAAGAATGGGATGCGAACAATGATGGAAACCCAGACAACTATTTCCTTGTTACTAATGCATTGCGGTTGCGAGAGCAGTTGTCGTTGGCTTTCGAAGAAGTGTTGCGGCGTGCAGCGCCGGCAGGTGCCGTGGCCACAAACTCGACGCGTGTCGACCTTGGTGGCCTCGCGTACCAGTCACTCTTTGATTCCGGGGATTGGTCGGGTGACTTGAGGGGCATTCGCATTGACGAGCTTGGGGATCCGGAGCCGAATGGTCAGGAGTGGAGTGCCGCTGCACGACTGGTCGGACGCCCCCATACTGATCGCCGGATCGTGACCACTCGAAGTCGCAATCTGGCTGTCGGCTTCGAGTATTCGCTGTTGACCCCCGCACAACAGAACGCTTTGGGTGGCGGCAACGTCGACAGAGGGACTGCCATCGTGAATTGGGTGCGCGGTGATCGGAGCAACGAACAGTCCGCCGGCGGGACATTGCGCAATCGGACGTCGTTGATTAGCGATATCCTTAACAGTAATCCGGCGGTCATGAGCGACCAGGATTTCGGGTACTGCAATTTGCCTGCAGGGGAAGGCGGTTGTACGGTCAGCTCGCGTGGTGAAGCGACCGGGCCATACGCCGCGTTTCTGCGTGCCAAGGCGGATATCGATCCGACTGTGTTCGTCGGTGCCAACGGCGGTATGTTGCATGCCATTGATGGTTCGTACTCGAGTAGCGGCGGTGGTGGTGGCAGGGAGCATTTCGGCTTCGTTCCTCGCGCCGTGATTCCCAATCTGCCGCTGCTGGTCAACCCAAGTTACAACAAGACCCAGCATCAATATTTCGTCGATGGCTCGCCCACCGTGGCTGACGCTTACCTCAATAGCAGTTGGCGGTCGGTGTTGGTTGGAACGACCGGAGCCGGTGGACGCAGCGTGTTTGCACTGGATGTAACCAATCCGAGTGCGTTCACTGCATCCAATGTGCTGTGGGAATTGACCGAGGAAGACGATCCGGATATCGGGTTCACAATTGGGCGCGCGTCCATCGTGAAACTTCAGACTGGCGAGTGGGCGGCCGTATTTGGCAACGGTTACAATAGTCGCACACATCGTGCCATGCTGTTTGTGGTCAATCTGGAGACCGGGGCTTTGATTCGCAAGTACGACACGGGTGAAGGCGATTCGGCAAATCCGAATGGGCTTGGCACGCCGACGGTGGCGGATACCGAGGGTCTGTTCGGTGACACGCTGGCTGCCGATTCAAAGGCGAATTATGCCTACGCGGGAGACATGCACGGGAACCTGTGGCGATTCGATTTGTCGACCAGCGCTGCGCCGGTGCGTTTGTTCACCGCGAGGGACGCCTCCAATCGTCCGCAGAACATCGTCGCTGCGCCGGCAGTGCAGGCTTACGGTGGGCCGGTCTCCGGCGGGAATCGTGGGTTGATGGTGTACTTCGGAACTGGACGATTTTTCGTGGTGGGTGACAACGAGATCAAACCCAACGATCCGGAGCACGCTTTCTACGGCATTCGTGACCTGGGGAACTCGACGACAATCACCCGCAGTCAATTGGTCAGGCAGACGATCAATAGCGATGCTGTGCTTCGGACTACCAGCGAAAACCGGGTAGATTATGTGGGTGGACAACGTGGATTCTGGATTGACCTGAGCGCCGGGTTTGATGGTGAGCGCATCGTGACGTCGCCTGTGTCCCGATTCGGTCAGATCTTCTTCGGCACCTACGCGCCCCTGGGTGGCTCCTGCAATCCCGCCTCACGAGGTTTCATCATGAGCGTTTCACCGTTCAGCGGAATCGGCACATTACAGGCGCTCGGCGTCAACGTGGGCACAGGAGGAGCGGGTCTGTTTGTTCAATCCAGCTCGCCGGTTCCGCCAACCTTGCTCGTGACCGACCGGTATCTCCTTGCTCTGACGCAGATCGATCCGGATCGTCCGAGTAGTTCGAATCCGAACTGCGCAACGAACCCGAACTTGCCTGAGTGCGTGGTCAGCGGTGCGAGCAGAATAGCCATCCCGCGAGTCTCGGGTCGACTGTCTTGGAAGCAGCTTCGCTAAAGGGGCATGTCATGAAGCATCGGGGTTTCACGTTGATCGAAATGATGATCGTGGTTGCTGTTATCGCGATCCTCGCGTCCTTCGCCATCCCTGCCTACAATGAACAGGTGCGCAAGGGGCGGCGTGCTGACGCCATGGCTGCGATGAATGAGACCGCGCAAGCGTTGGAGCGGTTCTACACGCTCAACAATACGTACAGCGGCTACAGCATGCGACCGACAGAGCGGCAGAGCCCGCGCTCAGGAGACGTGGTGTATTACAGGATCGCTCTGGAGGTCGATCCTGCTGGTACGGGCTACTTGGTTTCGGCGACCCCGGAACAGGCTGATCGTTGCGGCACCTTGACTGTGAACAGTCAAGGTGTACGGACGGCGGGTTATGACGATTGTCTGCGCTGAGTCTTGGTCCTGCGGGGGTGTCGTGGTTTTGGCATTGGCTCAGGGGCGGCGCACAATGCTGTCGTGGTCTTGGGGCGGGGCTGGTGCGCGTAGGCGCAGGTTGGTTAGGGTCGGGTGTCCCGCTATGGCAATCGGACTGACGGCCAAGGGTCGATCCCGCATGCGGTAGCGGACTGAACTTCGCCTAAAGTCGAGGCGGTGGGGCGTAGGGCACTGGCTATACTCACTGAACAGGTCGGGTAGAGCCGTACCGGACACCCCTCAACAGCCGGGATTCGCGCGTGGCGGTCAGCATCGAAGAACTGCAGCAGGGTTCGGCCCTTTCGGGCACGAACGCAAGCTTTGTCGAAGAACTCTACGAGTCGTGGCTGGCCGATCCGGCCAGCGTCGGAGAGCATTGGCGCCGCTATTTCGACGGCCTTGGTGCGCGCGATGATCGTCCGCACTCGCCGGTGGTCGAACGCATCGGCCAGATCAGTCGGCTCAACCCGGCAGCCCGGATCACGTCGCCAGCCGCAGGGCCCGCCGCGGCCAAGCAGTCCGGCGCGATGAAGCTGATCAATGCCTACCGCTCACGCGGGCATGTGGCGGCGCCACTGGATCCGCTGGGCCTCTGGCAACGTCCGGCAGTCCCGGATCTGGAGCCGGCCTTCCACGGTCTCGGTCCGGAGGATCTGGAGGTCGAGTTCGACGTCTCCAACCTGATCGGCAGCAAGACCCGCAAGCTGAAGGACCTGCTTCCGATGCTGAAGAGCACGTACTGCGGCGGCATCGGCGCCGAGTACATGCATATCACCGAGATCGAGCAGCGCCGGTTCTTTCAGGAGCAGCTGGAGTCGAAGGCCGGCCGCTACGGTCTGGATGCTGCGAAGAAGCGGCGGATCCTGGCCAAGTTGTCGCAGGCCGAGGGTCTGGAGGTGTACCTGCACACCAAATACGTTGGTCAGAAGCGCTTCTCCCTGGAGGGTGGCGACAGTCTGATCCCGCTGGTCGACGAACTGGTGCAGCGAGCGGGATCGATCGGCATCAAGGACGTGGTGATGGGCATGGCCCATCGCGGTCGGCTGAATGTGCTGGTCAACGTCCTCGGCAAGCCGGCGCGGGAGCTTTTCGACGTATTCGAAGGCAAGCACGACACCCGCGACGACGATCCGGCGCATTCCGGCGATGTCAAGTACCACCTCGGTTTCAGCTCGGATGTGCAGACACCGGGTGGTCCGGTGCATCTGACGCTGGGATTCAACCCTTCGCATCTGGAGATCATCGACCCGGTGATTGCCGGCTCGGTGCGTGCGCGGCAGGCGCGCCGCAAGGATGGCGAACGCACGCAAGCGCTGCCAGTACTGATCCACGGCGACGCCGCCTTTGCCGGGCAGGGTGTGGTCATGGAACTGTTCAATATGTCGCAGGCCCGCGGTTACACGGTTGGCGGGACGGTCCATATCGTGGTGAACAACCAGGTCGGCTTCACCACCAGCAAGCCGGAAGATGTGCGCTCGACGATGTATTGCACCGACGTTGCGAAAATCATCGGTGCCCCGATCCTGCATGTGAACGGCGACGACCCGGAGGCGGTCGTGTTCTGCGCCCAGGTGGCGTTGGATTACCGGATGCGCTTCAAGCGGGATGTCGTCATCGATCTGGTCTGTTATCGCCGTCATGGCCACAACGAGGCCGATGAGCCGGCGGCGACGCAGCCACTGATGTATCAGGTAATCCGCGCCCGCAAGCGGATCCGTCAGCTGTATGCAGAGAAGCTGGTTGGCGAAGGTGTGATCGACGCCGCGCCGGCGCAGGCGCTGCTGGACGGCTACAAGGCGGCGCTCGACGCCAATCAGCCGGTGGTCGAGGAATTGCTCCCGGAGCAGAAGCACGCCTACATCACCGACTGGACGCCTTATGTGGGTGGGCGCTGGACCGATGCTGCGCCGACCGGGCTTTTGGCGGAGCGCATCGCCACCTTGTGTCGGACGCTGTTTACGTTGCCCGACGGTCTGAAGCTGCATTCGCGCGTTGCCAAGATCTACGACGATCGGCTGAAGATGGCGGCCGGCGAAATCCGGATGGATTGGGGCTTCGCCGAGACGCTGGCCTATGCCGCGCTGCTGGAAGAGGGTTATCCGCTGCGGCTCAGTGGTCAGGATGCCGGTCGCGGCACGTTCTTCCACCGACATGCCGTCCTGCATGATCAGCAGACCGGCGAGAGCCATGTGCCATTGCGACAGCTGAGCAAGCGCGCCGACCAGTGCGTGATCATCGATTCAGTGCTCAGCGAAGAAGCGGTCATGGCCTTCGAGTACGGCTATGCGCTCTCCGCGCCCGATACGCTGGTGATCTGGGAAGCGCAGTTCGGTGACTTCTGCAACGGTGCGCAGGTGGTGATCGACCAGTTCATCAGTTCGGGCGAGGCCAAGTGGGGCCGCCTCTGCGGACTGGTGTTGTTCCTCCCGCACGGTTACGAAGGCCAGGGTCCGGAGCACAGCTCGGCGCGTTTGGAGCGCTTCATGCAGCTCTGCGCACTGGAGAACATGCAGGTCTGCGTACCGACCACGCCGGCGCAGATGTTCCACATGCTCCGCCGCCAGATGCTGCGCAAGTTCAGAAAGCCGCTGGTGGTTATGACACCGAAGTCGATGTTGCGCAACCCAGCCTCGACTTCGACGCTGGCGGACCTCGAACACGGCCAGTTCCAGCTGGTGATCGGCGACAGCCTCGCAGCAGATCCCGCCATGGTGCGCCGGATCGTGCTTTGCTCCGGCAAGGTCTACTATGACGTGGCCGCCGAACACACCAAGCGCGGTGTTCGGGATGTGGCGCTGGTTCGTATCGAGCAGCTCTATCCCTTCCCGCGCGCAGAAGTTCGCGCCGAGCTGGAGCGCTATCCGAACGCGAGAGAACTGGTCTGGTGTCAGGAGGAGCCGCAGAATCAGGGCGCCTGGTACCAGATCCGTCATCACCTCGACATCGTCTCGCAAGGCTTGACGCTGAGTTATGCCGGCCGACCGCGTTCGCCGGCGCCAGCTTGCGGTCACACGTCCACTCACAATCTGGAGCAGGCGGCGCTGATCAACGACGCGCTGGGCTCCGGCGCCACTCCCACGAAAGATTGAGCACGGAATCCGTCATCCATGAGCACTGAAGTCAAGGTCCCCGTCCTGCCCGAGTCCGTGTCCGACGCGATCATTGCCAAGTGGCACAAGAAGCCCGGCGACGCGGTCAAGCGCGAGGAGAATCTGGTCGATCTGGAAACCGACAAGGTCGTATTGGAAGTGCCCTCGCCGGTTGACGGCGTGCTCGGCCAGATCCTGCAAGACACCGGCGCTACCGTGACCAGTCAGCAGATCATCGCGCTGATCAGCGAGGGGGCAGTCGCCGCCGCGCCAGCTCCGGCGCCCGCCGCCGCTGCACCGGCACCGGCGGCCACCGCGGAGTTGGCACCGGCAGCTCGCCGCGTCGCGGCGGAAGCTGGTCTGGATCCGGCATCGATTCCCGGCACCGGTCGTGGCGGTCGGGTGACCAAGGAAGATGCGGTCAAGGCCGCTGCTGCTCCGAAGGCAGCGCAGGCGCCCGTCGCCGCTCCCGTGACGGCGCCGGTCGCGGTCCCGACCGGCGCGCGAGTGTCAGAGCGCGTGCCAATGACGCGGCTGCGCGCGCGAATCGCCGACCGGATGATGCAGAGCAAGAACAGCATCGCCATGCTGACCTCGTTCAACGAGATCGACATGAAGCCGGTCATGGACCTGCGCAAGAAGTACGCCGAGAGTTTCGAGAAGAAGCACGGCGTCAAGCTCGGTTTCATGAGCTTCTTCGTCAAGGCCTGCACCGAGGCGTTGAAGCTGCACCCGATCGTCAATGCGTCGGTCGATGGAAACGACATCGTCTATCACGCCTATCAGGATATCGGCGTGGCGGTGGCGACCGAGAAGGGTCTGGTCGTCCCGGTCCTGCGAAATACCGACAACCTGTCGCTGGCCGACGTCGAGCGGCAGATCGGCGGCTTCGCCAAGCAGGCGCGTGAAGGCGGCTTGCAGCTTGAAGACCTGCAGGGCGGCACCTTCACGATCACCAACGGCGGCGTGTTCGGCTCGCTGTTCTCGACGCCGATCGTCAATCCGCCGCAGAGCGCGATCCTCGGCATGCATGCGATCAAGGATCGCGCGATGGTGATCGACGGTCAGGTCGTGGCCCGGCCGATGATGTACGTGGCGATTTCCTACGATCACCGCATCATCGACGGCAAGGACGCCGTGCAATTCCTGGTCGCGGTGAAGAACTTCCTCGAAGACCCGATGCGGCTGATGCTGCACGTCTGAGTGAGATAGGCGCTGCGTGAAGGAAGCCGGGCTGAAGGGTCCGGCTTTTTTTCTGCCGCTTTTCGCCGGATGTTGCGTTGCAGCTTGGTTGGCGCGGCCAATCGCGTGAAACTGATCTCCACAGTTTCTCGCTGACTCCGTCAATGACTGCCGCTGCCACGATTCATGACGCTGCTGCCCACTGTTTCCGGCTCAGTCTGCCCGAGGGTGAGGTGCGCCTCGACTATCGGCCGCTGACACCCGGCTGGGTCGATTTCCATCACACCTTCACGCCGGCCGCCCTGCGCGGCCGCGGTCTGGCGGCCGAGGTGGTTGCCGCCGGTCTGGATTGGGCTCAGTCCGAAGGACTCCACGTGGTTGCCTCGTGCAGCTATGTGGCAGCAGCGCTTGCCCAGCGAGCAACGCGGTGAACGAGGAGGCGCCGCGACTGCCGACGGTCCGGGAGGTATCGCTGACGGCAGCCTTTGGCTGGATTGCGCGGGGTGCACGGGACTTGCGCCGAGCGCCGCAGTCTCTGGTCTTTGGTCTGGCGCTGGCGGCGATGGGTTGGTTGCTGCTGAAACTGGCCGGGCAGGGTGCGGTGATGATCGGGCTGACGACCGGCTTCCTACTGCTCGGCCCCTTTCTGGCGACCGGCATCTACGCGTTGTCGCAGCAGCTGGAGCGGCGTGAAGCGCCGCGTCTGGTTCCGGCAGTCGTGGCCTGGCGACGCAATCCCTCCGGTTTTCTGATTTTCGGCGCGGTGCTGGCGCTGTTGCTGCTGGCCTGGACGCGTGTTTCGGTGGTGCTGATCGCCCTGTTTTTCATGGGCGGCTTTCCCGCGCTCGGCAACCTGGACGATGTGCTGCGCTTGTTGATGGATCAGGCGGTTTTCGTCGGTCTGTATCTGGGCATCGGGCTGGTGTTCGCGTCGCTGGTATTCGCGGTTGGCGTGGTCTCCCTGCCGCTGATGCTGGATCGACGCGATACCGACGCTTTCGTTGCGGTGGTGACCAGCTTGATGGTGCTGGGCCGCAACTTCCCGGCCCTGCTGGTCTGGGCCGCTTTGATCGTGCTGCTGACTGCGTTCGGTTTCGCAACGCTGGGACTGGGTCTGATCATCGTCATGCCCCTGCTCGGTCATGCGACCTGGCATGCCTATCGGGCGCTGGTCGGACCGCCGGAGCAGGCTGAACCAGCCACGGCACCTTGACGGCAGCCTGCAAGGGCTTTCTGCGACACTGCCGAATTCCACGCGACGGCCTCTCCGACGCGGCCGCCGGTAGCGCCAGACCATGAAGCAAATCCGCAACTTCTCCATCATTGCCCACGTCGACCACGGCAAGAGCACGCTGGCCGATCGTTTCATCCAGATCTGCGGCGGCTTGTCCGAGCGCGAGATGACCGCGCAGGTGCTCGACAGCAATCCGATCGAGCGCGAACGCGGCATCACGATCAAGGCGCAGAGCGTCAGCTTGGACTACCACAGCGAGGACGGTCAGGTCTACCACCTGAACTTCATCGACACGCCGGGCCACGTCGACTTTTCCTACGAAGTCAGCCGTTCACTGTCGGCCTGCGAGGGCGCGTTACTGGTGGTTGACGCCGCGCAGGGCGTCGAGGCGCAAAGCGTCGCCAACTGCTACACCGCGGTGGAGCAGGGCTTGGAGGTGATTCCAGTCCTGAACAAGATCGACCTGCCGTCCGCCGAGCCGGATCGTGTCCGCCAGGAGATCGAGGACGTGATCGGGGTCGACGCCTCCGAGGCCGTGACCTGCAGTGCCAAGTCCGGCCTGAACGTTCGTGCCGTGTTGGAGGCGCTGGTCAAGCGAGTGCCGGCGCCGAACGGCAACCCGACTGGTGTGCTGAAGGCGCTGATCATCGACTCTTGGTTCGACAATTACCTCGGCGTGGTCTCGCTGGTCCGTGTCGTCGATGGCGCGATCCGCAAGGGCGACAAGATTCTGGTCATGTCCACCGGCCGCACGCATGAGGTCGAAGGCATCGGCGTGTTCACGCCCAAGCGCGAGACGCGCGATTGCCTGAGCGCCGGTCAGGTCGGCTGGCTCTGCGCCAGCATCAAGGACGTGCATGGCGCACCCGTCGGCGACACGCTGACGGCGGCGAAGAATCCGGCATCGGAGCCCTTGCCCGGCTTCCAGAAGATCAAGCCGCGCGTCTTTGCCGGTCTGTTTCCGGTCGAAGCCGATGACTATCCGGCGTTGCGCGAAGCGCTGGAGAAACTCTGCCTCAACGATTCCTCACTGCAGTTCGAACCGGAAAGCTCGGAAGCGATGGGGTTCGGGTTCCGATGCGGCTTCCTCGGCCTGCTGCACATGGAAATCGTGCAGGAGCGACTGGAGCGCGAGTACGACCTCGACCTGGTCACGACCGCGCCGACCGTCATCTATCAGGTCGCGATGACCGATGGAACGGTGGTCGAGCTCGACAATCCGGCCAAGTTGCCGCCGGTCAACAAGATCGACGAAGTTCGCGAGCCGATCATCGTGGCCAACATTCTGGTGCCGCAGGATCACATCGGTGCGGTGATCACGCTCTGCGAGGAAAAGCGTGGCCGCCAGCTGTCGATGAACTTCCCGGGTGCGCAGGCCCAGATCCGCTACGAACTGCCCTTGGCCGAAGTGGTGCTGGATTTCTTCGACAAGCTGAAGAGCGTCTCACGCGGCTATGCCTCGTTCGACTATCACTTCGATCGTTTCGAAGCCGGGCCCTTCGTCCGCGTCGACATCCTCATCAACGGTGATCGGGTCGATGCCCTGAGCCTGATCGTGCATCGTGGCGTCGCCGAGCGGCGCGGTCGGGATCTCGCCGAGAAGATGCGCGAACTGATCCCGCGGCAGATGTTCGATGTGGCCATCCAGGCGGCGATCGGCAGCCAGATCATCGCCCGGACGACGGTCAAGGCGATGCGCAAGAACGTGTTGGCGAAGTGCTATGGCGGCGACGTGTCCCGCAAGCGCAAGCTGTTGGACAAGCAGAAGGAAGGCAAGAAGCGGATGAAGTCGGTGGGCCGCGTCGACATTCCGCAAGAGGCCTTCCTCGCCGTGCTGCAGATGGACAAGTAAGACCGGATCGACCCTTCGCCCTCACCGAGCCCGACCGCCCATGGCCTTCGATTTCGCGCTGGTACTCGTGATCCTGACTGCCGTGACCGGCGTGGTTTGGGGCATCGACAAGCTCTTGTTCGAGCGGGGTCGCAAGGCCGCGGCCCTCGCGGCAGCGCCTGCCACGGAGGCGGGCGCAACGATCGTGGTCAAGGATCCGGTCCTGGTGGAATACGCCAAGTCCTTCTTTCCGGTCCTGCTGATCATCCTGCTGTTCCGCAGCTTCCTGTTCGAGCCCTTCAAGATTCCCTCGGGTTCGATGATGCCTACGCTGTTGATCGGTGATTTCATCCTGGTCAACAAATACAGCTACGGCCTTCGGGTTCCGGTGCTGAACACCCGCTTCCTGCCGGTCGGTGAGCCCGAGCGCGGTGATGTGGTGGTCTTCAAGTATCCGAAGCAACCCAGCATCAATTACGTCAAGCGGCTGGTCGGCTTGCCGGGCGACGAAATCAGCTATCGCAATCGCCAATTGTTCATCAACGGCAAGCCGGCCGATCTCAAACCGGTGGTGCCGTACGTGGGTGGTGGCAGCAACAGCAAAGCCAACGGCGCGTTGATCCTGCGCGAACAGCTGGCTGGCCTGGACCACCAGATCCTCCTTGCGGATCCCAGCGGTGGACGTGGGCCGGAAGGGACGTGGGTTGTGCCCGAAGGTCAGTACTTCATGATGGGCGACAACCGCGACAACTCCGAGGACAGCCGAGTCTGGGGTGCGGTGCCGGAAGCGCTGCTGGTCGGCCGCGCCAGCTATGTGTGGATGCACTGGGACTGGGGTCTGTCCGGCTTTGTCGAACCGAGTCGGATCGGGGTGCCTGCCCGCTGACGTGCAAGGCTGTCTTCGAGGCTGCGCTGGCGTAGCATTGCGCCACCTGCAGCTTCGGAGTCTTCCCATGCCTCGCCACCAGTCCGGTATCACCTTGCTCGGCATGCTGATCGTCATGATGGTGATTGGAGCCTTCATTTATTTTGGTATGCGTGTCTTCCCGATGTATAATGAATACTTTGCGGTCAAGACAGCGCTGGAGGCGGTAGCAGCAGAGCCTGGTTCGCGCAACTTCAAGCCGTTTGAAACAGTCAAGAAGTTGGACGCGCGATTTATTACAGGCTATGTTGACAAGATCAGGCCTGAGAATATCAAGATCGACCCGAAAATGCCGAACAAGGTCACGATCAAGTGGGAGCGGCGTGAGCCACTGTTCGACAAGCTGCACGTGCTCGGCGATTTTGAGGTCACCGTGACGATGACCAATTGACGGTGTGGGCCGATCTGGAGCGTCGCCCGTTGCTCCGGCAGGCGCTCACGCACCGTAGTCATGGCCATCCGCATAACGAGCGACTGGAGTACCTGGGTGATGCATTGATCGGCTGGTTTGCTGCCGATCTGCTGTACCGCGAGCTGCCGAAGGCCGATGAGGGTGAGTTGACCCGACGGCGTGCCGAACTGGTGCGGGAAAGCAGTCTGGCCGAATTGGCGCGGCGTCGCGGCTTGGGTGACCTGCTGCTGCTCGGCGGTGGTGAGCTGAAAAGCGGAGGCTGGCGGCGCGAGTCGATCTTGGCGGACGCTTATGAGGCGGTAGTCGCAGCAATCTGCCTGGAGCAGGGCATCGACGCCGCGCGAGCATTTGCCGAGCCGGATTTGCAGGCGCGGCTGCAGGAGTCGATGGTCCGGGTCGAACAGAAGGATGCGAAGACCCAGCTGCAGGAGTGGTTGCAACATCGTGGGTTGCCGCGGCCAGTCTATCGACTGCTGGAGACGAGCGGCCCCGAGCACGCCCGGCGCTTCGAAGTGGCCTGCGAGCTGAACGAGCCGGCGTTGAGCACCCGCGCTGGCGGCGATAGCCGCAAGGCAGCTGAACAGCTTGCGGCGGCGCAGGCATTGTCCGCGTTGGCGGCACAGCGAGAGGAACGCAAATGACCCATCGATGCGGACGGATTGCCCTGATCGGGCGGCCGAATGTCGGCAAGAGCACTCTATTGAACGCGATGGTGCAGGCGCAGGTCGCCATCACGTCGCATCGTCCGCAGACGACACGGCACACGGTGCTCGGTGTGCGCACCGTACCCGGCGCGCAGTTGGTGTTCGTCGATACCCCCGGTCTGCATCGGCAGGTGCGACGAGGGTTGAACCGGCGGATCAATGCCACTGCAAAGCGGGCCGTCGAGGAAGTCGATGTGGTCCTGCTGTTGCTGCGTGCGGACCGCTGGGAAGAAGACGATGAGCTCGCCGAGCAAGTAGCGCTGGGCGCGGGCGTGCCGGTGATCGTGGTCATCAATCAGGTTGATCGGATCGTGCCGCGGGCGAAGCTCCTGCCTTGGCTGGCAACCGTCAATTCCCGTTGGCAAAGTGAGAAGGCAGCCAGAGTGCAGCGGGTGATGCTCGTGTCGGCACAGACTGGCGAGGGGCTGGAAGACCTGGTTCGAGCGTTGGTTGCCGTCATGCCGGAGGCGGAGCCGCAGTTCGAGCCCGATGCGCTGACCGATCGAGACGAACGTTTCTTTGCGGCCGAGTACATCCGTGAACAACTGATGCGCCAGCTTGGCGATGAATTGCCATACGCGACCACGGTCACGATCGACCAGTTCACCGAGGAGGCTGGCCGGCGGCGTGTCGAGGCGACCGTCTGGGTCGAACGCACCTCGCAGAAGGCCATCGTGATCGGGGCAGGCGGTGCGCAACTGAAGGAAATCGGCACTCGAGCCCGTCTGAAGCTCCAGAAGCTTTACGGCACCCCGGTCCATCTGGGGCTCTGGGTCAAGGTCAAGGAAGATTGGGCCGACAGCGAGCAGGCACTCGACAGCTTCGGTTACCGATGAAGCTCGTCAAGTCGCGGTAAATGTCATCGAGGGCTGCCAAGGGAGTTGAATGATCGTTCAGTCGGCTACCCTATTGTGATTCCCACCCATCGCTGCGGAGGTGCGTCATGAATGGATTTGCCGGATTGTTGTGCGGTTTGCTGGTGATCGGCGCGATGCCCGCCGCGGCGCAAGGCTGGGGCAACGGTGGCCGCGGTGGCCATGACGATCGCTACGACTCGGTGATCCTCTGCGAGTCGGTCAAGGGGCGGCGGAACTGGTGTGAGGCCGACACCCGTCAGGGCGTGTGGCTGCGTGTGCAGCATTCGCGCTCGGACTGTATCGAAGGGGTCAGCTGGGGCTACGGTCGCCGAGGCATCTGGGTCAGCGATGGCTGCCGCGCCGAGTTTGCCGTGGGCCGATCGCGCGAGCGCTACCGCGATGACCGCGGTGTCCCTTCGGGCTGGCAGGCGGGTTCGTGGCAAGGTGGCGGGCAGACCGCGCTGTGCGAATCGATCAAGGGCCGTTACCAGCATTGCCCGATTCGCGGTCTCCGCGATGTGCAGATCAGCCGGGTCCTGAGTCGGACAACCTGCGATTTCGGGTACAGCTGGGGCTACGATCGCAATGGCATCTGGGTCGACCACGGCTGTCGTGCCGAGTTCAGTATTCGCTGAGCCTCGGCGAAACCTCGAAAACGCCGCTGACGTTGGCGCGGCTTCGGAAACGTGGACACTCGTGACCTCCGAAGCCGCGCTGTCGGCTCTTCGAGCGGTGATCAGGCGCCGTCGATCTGCCGTTCGAACAGTGCGCGGTATACGCCGCCGCGGGCCAGCAGGCTGGCGTGATCGCCGTCCTCGACGATCCGCCCATCGACCAGCACCAGAATCCGGTCGGCGTCGATGATGGTCGATAGCCGATGGGCGATCACCAGAGTGGTACGGCCTCGGCGCAGTCGGCGCAGCGCCCGCTGCACGGCCAGTTCCGAGGCATTGTCCAGCGCGCTGGTCGCCTCGTCGAGGATCAGGATCGGCGCATCCTTCAGAGCGGCACGAGCAATCGCCAATCGCTGCCGTTGTCCACCGGACAGCGCGGCGCCATTTTCGCCGATCGGCGTGTCCAGGCCCCGCGGCAGCGCATCGACGAAGCCTTCGGCGTCACCCGTGGCCAGTGCCGCGCGGATTTCGTCGAGGCTCGCGCTATTCAGGGCGCCATAGGCGACGTTGTCGCGGATCGGCGCGTTGAATAGCGTGACCTGCTGACTGACCAGCGCCAGTTGCTGGCGCAGGAATCCCAGCTCCAGCGCATCCAGCGGCACGCCATCAAGCAGCAGCTGGCCCACGGTGGGTTCGACGAAGCGCGGCAGAAGGGCGGCCAGGCTGGTCTTGCCGCCGCCGGAGGGGCCGACCAGCGCGACCGTCTGCCCGGGCTCGATGGTCAGATCGATACTCGAGAGCGCCGGCGCGTCCCGGCCGGGGTAACGCAGGCCAACTCCGCGAAACTCGATTCTTCCGCTCACCCGCTCCAGGGTCTGGCCACCGCCGGCTGGCTCCACCGCTTCGGCCAGAAAGGCCTCGATGTTGTCCGCCGCCACAATGCCGCGCTGGATCAGGGCCTGCACGGTGGTCAGCCGCTTCAGGGAGGGCAGCAGCACCAGCATCGCGGTGATGAAGGCCATGAACTCGCCGGCGCTCAGGCCCAGTTCGGCGCGGGTGGCGACGTACAGCACGATGGCCAGCGCGGTGGCGGCGAAAAACTGCACTGTCGCCGTGGAAAGCGCATTGGTGACCGTAATCTTCAGATTCTGGGCGCGGTTCTGATCGTTGACCACCCGGAAGCGCTCGCGTTCGCCCTCGGCGCCGCCGTAGATCTTGATTTCGCGCTCGCCGTTGATGACCGCCTGAGTGCGGGCCGTGACATCCGCCAGCGAGGACTGGATCCGGCGACCCACGCGACGATAGCGCTTGCCGACCAGACCGATCACCAGGCCGATCGCCGGGCCGACCACCGCGACCGCCAGAGTGAGCTCCCAGCTGATCGACAGCATCACGCCGACGAAGCCGACAATCATCAGACCGTCCAGCAACAGCACCTTGCCACCGTCGGTGACGGCGCTGCCGACCTGTTCGACGTAATGGCTGATCCGGGCGACCAGCTCGCCAGGAACCTGTCGGTGGAAGTAGCCGCTCGGCAGACGCAGCAGGTGGTCGAAGCAGCGGGCGCGCAGGTCGTGGGCGATGTTCCGGCTGACCCGGGCGGTCATGTACTCGCCGAGGAACACGCCGATGCCGCGCAGCAGGAACAGCGCCACGATGGCCAAGGGCAGCCAGCGCACCATCCACGGGTCGCGGGCGACGAAGACATCGTCGAGCATCGGCTCGATCAACCGCGCGAAGGTGGCGGCGACCGAGGCCTCCAGCAGCATGCCGAGACCGGCCAGCAGGGCCAGCCCAACATGCGGTCGTAGCCAGACCAGCAGCCGCCGGTAGCCGGTGGCCTGCCTTTCGTTCATCGGGCCGCGGCGTCCGTTGCCGGGCGAACCGTGGCGATCGACAGGTTGACGAAGCCGAGCTGGCCGATGGCATCCATCGCGGTCACCACCGCCTGATGACTGGCTTGACCGTCGGCGCGCAGCACCACGCGCTGATCCCGACGATCACCGGCTGCCGCGGCCAGGACTCGCATCAGGTTTGCGGTGGAATTGTCGAGCAGCTCTTCACCGGCCACCCGGTAGCGGCCCTGCGGCGTGACCTCGACCAGCAGGCTCGCGCCCTGATCGGCTTCGCTGACGCTGGCCGAGGCTTCGGGCAGGGAAATCCGCAGGCGTTGCTGGCTGTCGATGGTCGCGGTGGCCATGAAGAAAATCAGCAGCACCAGAATCACGTCGATCAGCGCAATGATGTTGATTTCCGGCTCATCGCCGGCGTCCGGCGTCGTGAACCTCATCGGCGCACCGGCTCCGCGCGTTCGGGGCGAGGGACCGGGGCGGCGGTCGGCTCGGGCTGCTCCAGCGCATCGATCAGCGTGTTGGCCTCACGCTCCATCGCGACGGCGAAGTCGACGATCTGGCCGCGGAAGTAGCGGTGGGCGAAGTAGGCAATGATCGCGACGGTCAGACCACTGGCGGTGGCGACCAGCGCTTCGCCGATGCCGCCGGCCAGGCGTTGCGCGTCGCCCATGCCGCCCTGATTGACGACCAGGAACATGCGGATCAGGCCGAATACCGTGCCGAGCAGGCCCATCAGCGGCGAGATGATCGCGATGGTGCCGAGCAGGTTCAGGAAACGGCCCAGCTCATGGACCACCTGACGGCCGGCATCTTCGGCCTTGCTGCGGATCACGTCGCGGACGCGGTGCCGGTTGGCGACGATCTCGGCCAGCACCGCGCCGAGCGGCGAGTTCTGCCGCAATACGTCGATGTGCTGCCGCTCGATCCGCGCCGAGCGGGCCCAGGCCTTGACCTCGTCGGTCAGCTTCGGCGGCAGCACCTTGGCGCGCCGCAAGGTCCACAGGCGCTCGCCGATCACGCCAAGCGCGAGCAGCCAGAGCAAACCCAGCGGAATCATGATGAGGCCGCCAGCGCGGATCAGTTCCCACACGGTTCGGTCGCTCCCGACATCTGCTGCGAAAGGCGCGGGACTATAGCCCGCCGGCAGTGAATCGCCAGCCCGTTCTCTCACGAAGCGACCGGCAATGGTCTGTGCGCCTGCGCCATGCCATTGTCCGCGGTCCTTGCCGCTGCCCGTGGGATCGCTTCGAATGCCGCCCGTGCCGCCTCGTCGCCGCTTGCTGCCACTCGCTGTTGCCCTCGCACTGCCGCCGGTGTGGGCGGCTCCTGTCCCCGACGCGGGTCGACGACTGCTGTGCGTCGATTCGCCGGCGGCCTGGAGCTGTCAGGAGGTCGACGGACGATTCGTGTGCAGCGGTCGTCATGACGAGCGTGTGGAAGCCTCCGCGCCGGACGCCGAGACCACGCTCGATGCCGATCAGGTCGATGGCGACGCGGATCGGGTCGTTGCCACGGGCCAGGTCGAGATTCGACGGGGTGCCCAACGAGTGGCCGCACCCCGCGCGACACTGGACCGGACCCGTGACGTAGTGACCGCCGAGGGTCCGGTCCGGCTGGAGAACGACCTCTTGATCGCCTACTCGCGCGAGCTGGAGGCGAATCTGGAGGCGAACACCGCGACGCTCGGGCAGCTGCGCTACGCCCTGCGGGGCACCACGGCGCAAGGCGCTGCCGCGCGCGCCGAGATCGATACCGCCAGCGAGAGCCGACTGGAGCAGGTCAGTTTCACCAGTTGCCCCGGCGAGTCGCCCGCGTGGCGACTGATGGCCAGCGAGATCACCCTGAAGCACGAGGAGCAGGTCGGCGTCGCCGAGAACGTATCGATCCGGATCGGGGAAACGCCGATCCTCTGGCTGCCGGTGGCCAGTTTTCCGCTGACCTCGGCACGCCGCAGCGGCTTTCTGACGCCGAACATCAGCTTCGGCGACGATGGCCTGGACTGGACGCAGCCCTACTACATCAATCTGGCGCCGAATTACGACCTGACCCTGCAGCCGCGATTGGTCAGCCGGCGCGGAGTGCTGCTCGGCGGCGAGTTCCGCCATCTGGGAACCGCTTCGGAGAGTTCCGTGGAGCTGACCGCGATGCCGAACGATCGGGTCATCGACGACCAGCGCTGGCGCTACGCCCTGCGTCACGTGCACACCTTGCCGGCGGGCTGGAGCTTCGCCGCCGATCTGAACGGCGTCTCCGACGACGCCTATCTGAACGACTTCGGCGATTCGTTGGATGCGCAGGCGGCCAGCGTCCTGCCGTCGGTGCTGGGCTTCTACGGCCGCGGGCCCGGCTACGCGGTCGGGATCATGGCCGACCAGTACGAGATTCTCGATCCGGCCAACCCGGACGCGCCCGATCCCTATCGCCGGCTGCCACGCGCGTTTGCGGGGCTGTACGGCGGTGGTTCCTGGTGGCGCTACGGGCTGGATGCCGAAGCGGTCCATTTCGATCGCAGTGTCGGAGTGACCGGCACGCGTCTGGACCTGAAGCCCTCGCTGAAACTGTTGTGGCGACCGGCCTGGGGCTTCCTCGAACCTGGTCTGGCCTGGCGACACACGCGCTATCGACTGTCCGGCGACGTGCCCGACCGCGACCCGACTCGCAGTGTGCCGATCGTCAGCGTCGATGCTGGCCTGTACTTTGACCGCTACGGCGCCTTCGGTCGCGAAAACTGGCGACAGACGCTGGAACCCCGCGCCTACTTCCTCGATGTGCCGACTCGCGATCAGGACGCGCTGCCGGTCTTCGACACCACTGAACTCGATTTCAGCTTCAACCAGCTGTTCCGCGACAACCGCTACGCCGGCGCCGACCGCCAGACCGATGGCCGGCAGCTGGCGCTGGCGCTGTCCAGTCGGCTCATCGACGACCAGCAGGGCAACGAACTGCTGCGCGCCTCGGTCGGTCAGATCCGCTACTTCGAGAAACCGACCGTGACCTTGCCTGGCGAGCCGGCGATCACCGCGGATGGCTCGGTCTATGTCGGCGAGGTGGCCGCCCAGATCGGCGAGGACTGGAATCTGTCCAGCACCATGCAGTGGGATCCGAATCTGTCGGCGACTCGCGTGGCCGGCACCCGGCTGCAGTACCGCTTCCGCGAACGCGGCCTGATGAA
>Ga0075154_10000214_pt1 | contig 51781 bp, 46 predicted proteins | sample JI71714BDNA_FD_70965 | JGI IMG/M metagenome (GOLD analysis project Ga0075154, IMG submission 70965) | Wastewater effluent complex algal communities from Wisconsin, to seasonally profile nutrient transformation and Carbon sequestration -... | ecosystem: Engineered > WWTP > Effluent > Algae... | reverse complement strand
GCCGAGATCCTCAAGCGGCAGTTCGTCGAGGTGGTGGTCGCCCCCGATTACGATGCGACCGCGTTGGAGGTCTTCGCCGGCAAGCCGAACGTCCGCGTGCTGTCGACCGGCGAACTGCGGGGCAGTCCGACGCAGCGCGATTTCCGCCGACTGGCCGGCGCACTGCTGGTGCAGGACAGCGATCGCGATGGCTCCAGCGCGGGCGACTGGAAAATCGTCAGCCGCCGCGCGCCCAGCGCCGACGAGCTGCGCGACTTGGCCTTCGCCTGGACCGTGGCCATGCAGGTCAAGTCCAACGCCATCGTTTACGCCCGCAGTCAGCGCACGATCGGCATCGGTGCCGGCCAGATGAGCCGAGTGGTGTCCGCCAAGATCGCCGGCTGGAAGGCGACCGAGGCCGGACTGACCGTGCCGGGCAGCGTGATGGCCTCGGATGCCTTCTTCCCGTTCCGCGACGGCATTGATGCTGCCCACGACGCCGGCATCGTCGCGGTGATCCAGCCGGGTGGCTCGATGCGCGACGCCGAGGTGATCGCCGCGGCTGATGAGCACGGCATGGCGATGGTTTTCACCGGGATCCGCCACTTCCGGCATTGACGCAGAAGACATCGTCATCGCGAGGCGCGCAGCCCTCAGCTGCGAGCGCAGCGTGGCGGTCCGTGACGATCCTGGGTTCCCGGGCAAGCCCGAGAGACCCGCGATCCCTCAGCTCGCCGGCCGGGTCAGCCGTTCCAGCGCTTCCAGATAGCGGGCGCGGGTGCCGAGCACCACGCGGGTGGGCAGGCCCGGACCGGGGGCCTGCTTGTCCCAGTCCGTGATGGTCTCCAGATAGTCGCGGACGTACTGCTTGTCGAAACTAGGCGGGCTCTGGCCCGGTTCCCAGCCGCTGGCCGGCCAGAAGCGCGAGGAATCCGGGGTCAGCGCCTCGTCCATCCAGATAAGCCGGCCGTCGGCATCCAGGCCGAACTCGAACTTGGTGTCGGCGATGATCAGCCCGCGCGCTGCGGCGTGCTCGGCGGCCGCGCGATACAGCGTCAGTGTCTGCTCGCGGACCTGCTCGGCGAGTTCACCGCCGATCCGCGCCACCATCTCATCGAAGCCGATGTTCTCGTCATGCTGGCCGCTGGCCGCTTTGCTCGACGGCGTGAAGATCGGTTCCGGCAGGCGGTCGCCGAGCTTCAGCCCGGCCGGCAGCGCGATCCCGCAGATGCCGCCGGTCTGCTGGTAATCCTTCCAGCCGGAGCCGGCGATCCAGCCGCGCGCAATGGCCTCGACCGGCAGCGGCTTCAGGCGCCGGACCACCGTGCTGCGCTTCAGATAGCGCCGCGGGTCGATGCCGGCGGGCAGGGCGCCGGACGGGTCGGTGTCGAGCACATGATTCGGCATCACCGTGGCCAGCGTGCGGAACCAGAAGTTCGACAGCTCGGTCAGGATCTCGCCCTTGCCGGGAATCGGGTCCGGCAGCACCACGTCGAAGGCGCTGAGCCGGTCGGTGGCCACCATCAGCAGCCGCTCGTCGTCGAGCACGTAGACGTCGCGGACTTTGCCGCGATGCAGCAGCTTCAGACCGGGCAGGTGGCTGTGGCTCAGGGTGATCGAAGTGCTGGGAACCATGAATCGGGTCTTCCGGCAGAGTCGTGCGGCCCGCGTGAAGGGCCGACAGGCAGGGAAATCGCGCGGTCTGGACCTGGCTGAAGCAGTCACAGGCCCCGACGGCGCGCGGGCGGCCGCGCAGTGTAGGGCGGTGGGCGAGGCAATACACTGCGCCGATGAACACCTTCACCATTCTGGCCGCGCTGACCCTGCTCGGCGCCTCCACGACCCTCGCCGCCAGCGAGGAGACCAAGCCGCGCAAGCTCGGCCTGTGCAGCGCCTGCCACCAGGAAAACGGGCGCGCCGTGCTGCCCGAGTATCCGAACCTGTGCGGCCAGAACGAGGAATACATGCTGCTGGCGCTGAAGGCTTATCGAAGCGGCGATCGTCGCAACGCGCAGATGCGTTCGCTGATCGGGATGCTGACCGAGGCAGACATGCGCGAACTCTCGCGCTGGTACAGCGGCCAGCGCTGCGAGTGAAACGCGCCCGCCCGGATCGGCGCCCTCCGCACCGGCCCCCTGGCTGGGCCTGGTCCACACGCCCGCATCCATGAGCGTCGTCGGCCGCGCCCTCGGCAGTGCCATCGGCGCGCTGCTCGGCGGTCCGGCCGGCGTGCTGCTCGGCCTGTTCGCCGGCAGCCGCTTCGACCGGCGCACGCGCCAGCGACAACTGCTCGACGCCTGCGCGCAACTGCTCGGTCAGCTCTACGCCTGCGATGGGCGCGTCTCCGAAGCCGAAGTCGAAGCCGCCGAGGCGCTGTTCGACCAACTCGCCGCTGACCCGGAGGCACGACGCTTGGCCGTCGAAGCCTTCGAAGCCGGCCGCACCGGCGGCGATCTGGCACCGCTGCTGGACTGGCTGGCCGGCGCGGTCAAGCCCCAATCCGACCCGGCGCTTGCCTTTCTCGACGTGCTGCTGACCGCGTCCTGGGCCGAGGGTGAGCCGAAGCCGGTGCAGAGGGCGCTGCTCACCCGGATCGGCACCGCGCTCGGCTTCCAGAGCGGCTTTGTCGACACCCGACTGCAAGTCCTGCGGCCCCGCGCGCTGCCGCCCCCCGCCGAGCTGGCCGAAGCCCGCGCTCGCCTCGGCGTCAGCGCCAACGCCACTGCCGCCGACATCCGTGCTGCCTGGCGCCGCCGCGTCCAGCAAGCCCACCCCGACCGCTTGCAGGGCGCCGGCGCCGACGCGGCGCAGATTGCCGCCGCACAGACGGAGCTGGTGGCGCTGAATCGGGCCTGCGCGGTGCTGCTCGCGGCGATGGACGCCGGGTAGCGGCCTGCGGCTTCGCCACCTGCGACCAAGCACCGCAGTTTCCGGCGCGCCCACTCGGCCTACGCTGACCGCCCCGGATTCACGGAGGAGCGCAGCCATGTTGAAACCCGTTTGCAACCGAGTCGGTGCCGGCGCGGTGTTCGTGGCCGCATTGCTGCTCGGCGGTGGCCAGCTGCAACGTCAGATTGCTGCAGAGACAGCCGATCTGTCGGGTTCGGCTCGCGCCGGCGCCATGTATTCCCGCTGGCAAGCGACGCCCCCAGTGGAGCGGGCGTCGCGACGTGCCTGTGCACCGGGCGGTGTGCGGATCGATCCCGGGGCCGAGCGCGGGACCTCCAGCGCGGGCAAGCCACCGCCCCGACTGCAGGGCGGACGCCCCGCCTCCGAACCGGCGGAAGCCGCGCAGATCCCCGCTGCCAGCACCCGGTCAGCCGCAAGGTCGACGCCGGTCAGGTCGCCGGAGCGGAGCCCGCCGACCGCGCGGCGTCCGCCGATCGTCGAGGCCGACGAAGAACTGGCGGCTGCACAGCGCGAGTTCGATGCGGCTTTCAGCCACTACACCACGCTGGTCACCACCGGTGGCGAGGGCAACGTCGAGCAGGCACGGGATCGCTATCGGGAGACCTACGAGCGCTTGAAGGCCCTGAAGCGCGACCGCGGGATCGAGTAAGTCCGCCGGGTGTGTCGCGAGTCGTGATTCCGAACGGTGTCGCCAGCCCCACGGTGCGGTTCGCGCTGCCCACCCGCACGGCGGTGGCGTTTCGATGGTCTCAGCGGACCGTAACCGGCTCCGTCGCGATCCCCGCCAGTGCCTTCAGCGTCTCCAGCCGATCGGCCTCGGCGGCGGGTTTGTCGCGGCGCCAGCGCAAGATGCGCGGGAAGCGAACCGCCACGCCGGCCTTGTGACGGCTGGAGGCTTGCACGGCTTCGAAGGCGAGTTCGAACACCAGCAGCGGCTGCACCGCGCGGACCGGGCCGAAGCGCTCGGTGGTGTGGGCGCGGATCCAGCGGTCGAGTTCGCTGAGTTCGACGTCGCTCAAGCCCGAGTAGGCCTTGGCGACCATGGCGAGGCGTTCTCCGTCCCAGACCGCGAAGCTGAGGTCGGTGTAGAGGTTGGCGCGGCGGCCGTGGCCAGCCTGGGCGTAGATCAGCACGGCGTCCAGCGTCAGCGGCGCGACCTTCCACTTCCACCAGTCGCCGCGTTTGCGGCCCTGCCGATACACCGAGTCGCGACGCTTCAGCATCAGCCCCTCGACGCTGCGCTCGCGGGCCTGCTCGCGCAGGTTCCCGGCCTCGGACCAGTCGCCGGCGGTCAACAACTGCGGCAGCACGATCGGGGCTGCGACGTGGGCCAGTCGGGCCTCCAGCAGGGCGCGGCGTTCGGCCAGCGGCCGTTCCCGTAGCTCGATGCCGTCGGCTTCCAGCAGGTCGTAGGCCAGAAACCGCACCGGCGCCTTGGCGAGCGCGGCCTTGCCGGGCTTTTTCAGGTTGATGCGGGTCTGCAGCGCCAGAAAAGGCAGCGGCTGATCCGTACCGGGCGCCCAGGCGATCAGCTCGCCGTCCAGCACCAGCCCGTCCAGACCCTGCGCGCGGGCGGCGGCTTCGACTTCCGGGAAGCGACCGTCGAGCATTTCCTCGCCGCGCGAGTACAGATGCACCTCGCCCTCGCGCAGCAGCAACTGGGCGCGGATGCCGTCCCACTTCCATTCGAGCTGGAAGTCGCCGACCTCGCCCAGCGTCTCGGCGTCCTGCTCCAGCGGGCTCGCCAGAAAGAAGGGGTAGGGCTGCGCCGGCGCGCGGGCCACGGAGTCGTCGGCGGCGTGGGCCAGCGCCTCCCACGCCGCGGCGGTGGGCAAGAAGCCGCCGGACAGCCGGCTGGCGACCAGTTCCGGGCTCAGGCCGAGTGCTTCGGCGGCGGCGCGCTGCACCAGCGGGGCCGACACCCCGACGCGCAGTGCGCCGGTGATCAGCTTCATCAGCGCGTAGACCTCGGCGCTGGGCAGCATCCGCCACCAGCCGTGCAGCGCCGCGGCTTTGGCGGCTTCGTCGAGCCTGGCAAACTGCTGCAGCAGCCGCAGCGCCTCGCCGAGGTCGGCGGGCGCCGGCAGCGGCGCGTCGATGTGCGTCGTTGCCTCGTGGGCGCTGGCGCGAACCAGCAGCGCAATCGTCTCGGCGAGGTCACCCACTTGCGCGTGGGTGTCCTCGATCAGCCACAGCGGCAGGCCGGTGGCCTCGGCCAGCGTGCCCCGCAGCAGGCCGACGCCGGCGGTGCGTTTGAGCTTGGCGCCGGAGAGGACCCACAGCACCTGTGCGCAGTCGGTGGCGTCGTGGACGCGGAAGTAGGCCGCCATCGCCGCGATCTTGGCGTTGGTCGAGGTGCTGCGATCTAGCTCGGCGTAGAGGGCGGCAAAGTCGCGCACGCGGGGCTCAGTTCTCGCCGCCGAGTTCGGTGGCCAGCGCCGCAGCGTCCACGCCCTGCTCGCGCAGATAGCGCACCAGCGCCTCGGTGTTGCCGTGGGTGGCGAGCACGCGGCGCGCGCCGGTCTCGCGAATCGTGCGGATCAGCGCCGGCCAGTCGGCGTGGTCGGACAGCACGAAGCCGCGGTCGTAGCTCTGCCGGCGCCGCTGGCCGCGGATCAGCATCCAGCCGGAGGCGAAGCCGACCTCGTGCGTGCCCAGCCGCTTGCACCACGGCGAGCCGGCGGCCGAGGGCGGCGCCAGCACCAGCTCGCCGGCCAGCGGCGGCTTGTCGGCCAGCAGCAGCGGCACGGTAGTCGCCATCGGCACCCCGCGCGTGCGGTAGGCCTCGACCAGATCGACCATCGCGCCGTGCAGATAGACCCGCCGACCCGGATCGTGGCGCGCGATGCCGGCGAGCACGCGCTGAGCCTTTCCGAGCGCATAGCAGCAGAGCAGGGCGGCCAGCCCTTCGCGACGGCAGTGGTCCAGCCAGTCGAGAATCTCGCCGATCACCTCCTCCACCGGCGGCCAGCGGTAGCAGGGCAGCGCGAAGGTGGCCTCGGTGATGAAGGTGTCGCAGCGGACCACCTCGAAGGGCTTGCAGGTCGGGTCCGGGTCGCGCTTGTAGTCGCCGGAGACCACCCAGACGCCGTCGGGCCCCTCGATCCGCACCTGCGCGGAACCGAGGATGTGTCCGGCCGGATGCAGGCTGACCCGCACGTCGCCGAGCCGCAGCTTCTGGCCGTAGGACACGGCCTGCAGGCTGGCTTTGGCACCCAGGCGCACGCGGGTGAGGTCCAGGCCTTCGCTGGGCACCAGATAGTGCTGGCTGCCCGGGCGGGTGTGGTCGGCGTGGGCGTGGGTCAGCACGGCCCGCGGCACCGGCCGCCACGGGTCGATGTGGAAGTCGCCGGCCGCGCAGTAGAGACCGGCCGGCGAAACCGTGATCACGTTCGGGCGGTCGGGCTCAGATCGAATCGACCGACAGCGATTCCGGCAGCAGCGCGTCGAGGAACTCGCTGGCGCGGAACTCGCGCAGGTCGGCGACCTTCTCGCCGACGCCGATGAAGCGCAGCGGCAGCTTCAGCTCGTCGGCGATCGCGAAGACGATGCCGCCCTTGGCGGTACCGTCCAGCTTGGTGATGACGATGCCGTCCAGACCGATGTCCTTGTGGAACTGGCGGGCCTGCACCAGCGCGTTCTGGCCCTGGCTACCGTCGATCACCAGCAGCGTCTCGTGCGGGGCGGTGTCGTCCAGCTTCTTCAGCACGCGCTTGACCTTGGCGAGTTCGGCCATCAGCCCGTGCTGCGAGTGCAGGCGGCCGGCGGTATCGGCGATCAGCACATCGAAGCGGCGGCTCTGGCCAGCCTGCAGCGCGTCGTAGACCACGCTGGCCGAGTCCGAACCCTGGTTCTGCGAGACCACCATGACCTTGTTGCGATCACCCCAGACCTTCAGCTGGTCGATCGCGGCGGCGCGCCAGGTATCGCCGGCGGCGAGCAGTACCGAATGGCCGCGATTCTTCAGGCGCTGGGTCAGCTTGCCGATGGTGGTGGTCTTGCCGCCGCCGTTGATGCCGACCATCAGGATCACGAAGGGCTTCGGCTCCGGCGGAATCCACAGGCTCAACTCGCAGGGCAGCAGGATTTCCAGCAGGGACAGTCGCAGAGCCTTCAGGAAAGCCGTGTGTTCGCTGAACTCGCCTTTGGCCGCACGAGTCCGCAGACCTTCGACGATTCGCATGGTCAGACCCACGCCGACGTCGGCCTGGACCAGGGCGGTTTCCAGTTGCTCGAAGGCCTCGTCGTCGATCGGGCGGCCGCGGCGAAACAGCGTGCCGAGGCTGTCGCGCAGAAAACCGGCGGTGCGGCCGAGTCGTTCGCTCAGGCTGGCCACAGGCTCTTCGGCCGGGGTAGTGGCGCTTGGGGCAGGCGTGGGGACCGCGATCGGCGGTGGGCTCGCGACGGATTCGTCGGGACGCGGTTTACGCTTGAAGAGACTCCACATGCTCGATACTCGGACGGTGAATCAGCATCGTACCAAAGCGTCCCCCCCGACCCGCGCCGAGCCCGCCGGCCGCGTCAGGATCATCGGCGGCAGCCTGCGTGGCTCGCGGCTGGCCGTACCCGTGCTGCCCGGACTGCGGCCCACGCCGGATCGGGTCCGGGAAACCGTGTTCAACTGGCTGATGGGTCGGTTGGAGGGCGAGCGGGTGCTCGACCTCTGCGCCGGCACCGGCGCCTTCGGGCTGGAGGCGATCTCGCGCGGGGCAGCGTCGGCCGTGCTGGTCGAGCGAGACGTGGGGCAGGCCGCCCGGATCCGCGCCGATGCCGAGCGGCTCTGTCCGGGCACGGCGGAGGTCATTGCCGCGGATGCCGGCCGCTGGCTGGCCAGCAGCCCGCCAAGCGCACCATTCGGCCTGGTCTTCATCGACCCGCCCTATGCGCTGGGTGGTCGTGAGGCGTTGCTGGCCGATCTGGCTCGACCCGGTTGGCTCAAGCCTGGGCACACGATCTATCTGGAATGGCCGCGCGAGGGATCACCGCCACGACCGGCGCGTCCGCATCGCTGGTTGAAGCACGCCGAAGCAGGCGCGATGGCCTATGGTTTGCTGGCGCTGGAGCTCGCCACTGCCAAGTGAGGAAGCGAAACATGCGTGTTGTCGACATCCTGCGATTGCTGCTGACCGGCCTCCTGCTGGTCTTGAACGTGACTGCCCATGGCTTGCCGATCCTCGGCTTGTCGCTCCTGAAGCTGATTCCCTTGACGGCAGCGCGCGTCCGCGTGTCCGCCTGGCTGGTGGCGCTGGGCGAGAACTGGATTGCGGTCAACGATTGGCTGATGAGCCATCTGACCGGTACCGAGGTTGAGGTCGAGTATCTGGGACAGACCCTGGAAAAGCGGGGCTGGTATCTGGTCGTCGCCAATCACCAGAGCTGGGTCGATATCCCGATCCTGCAGCAGGTGCTGCTGCACCGGATCCCATTCCTCAAATTTTTCCTGAAGCAGCAACTGATCTGGGTGCCGCTGCTGGGACTGGTGTGGTGGGCGTTGGACTTTCCGTTCATGCGCCGCTATTCGCGCGCCGAACTTGCCCGTCGCCCGGAGCTGAAAGGCCGTGATCTGGAGGCTACTCGCAAGGCCTGCGAACGCTTCCGGCGGATCCCGGTGTCGGTGATGAACTTCGTCGAGGGCACCCGGTACACGCCGGCCAAGCATGCCGCCGGCGGAGCTGGCCTGAAGCACCTGCTGGCCCCCCGCGCCGGCGGTGTGGCCTATGTGATGGAGGCCATGGGTGACGCCATCGACACCCTAGTCGACGTCACCATCGATTACCCCGCTGGCATACCGACCATGGTCGACCTGCTGTGCGGTCGCGTCCGTCGGGTACACGTGCGCGTGCAGGCATCACCGATTCCGCCCGACCTGCGCCGTGGCGACTATGAGAACGACGCCGATTTCCGCGCACGTTTCCAAGCCTGGGTCAACCGGCTGTGGCAGGCGAAGGACGCCGAGCTCAGCGCGATGCGGTCGTCTGCGCCGTCGGTTCCGCCGGATCATCGCTGAGGTCGACCAGTCGGCCTTGATCGTCGACAACGACGTACCGATAGCCGCGAGAGGTGTTTGCCAGCAGCCTGCAGCGACCGTCTGCTGCGCGGTCACAGTAACTCGAGAGCAGGCGCCACGACTGTTCGAAGGGCACATAGAACTTCGGCATTGACGAGATATCCTTGACGCCAAGGACGTCCATCAACTCCTGGCGCTCCGCGGCACCGGGCAGGCGGGTGCCGACGTAACGCGGGCCGGTCCACGGCAACTCGCTCCATTCGGGGGCCGCGGCCAGATCGGCGGCATCGAGCTGGAAAGCCGCGACGACATCCAGCCGTTCGGGCAGGGCCACCACGTACACCGGCCGAGCCTGCGCCATGGTGTGGACACCGAAGCCGAGCGCTGCGATCTGCAGCAGCACGATCACCGCGAGGTCGAACTTCAGCGTTGGCTTTCCGGGCTTGTAGACCACGGCAGTCAGCAGCGGACCAATCACCAGGTCGACGCCGATTGCGATCATCAGCATTCCCGGGGCGTCCAGCATCTTCCACAGCGGCCACGGATACCACAGCTGCAGCAACAGCACGGCGATGGCGCCAATCACGAGGGCGCTGAGGGCGAAGTGGATGCCGGTGGCGGTGAGCTTGGCGCGGGCGAGGGACATCGGGCTTCCGGTGGAGCGCAAGAGACGGTCGATTCTGGGCAGCGCGGCGATGCACCGCAATGCGTCAGTTCGCTACTCGTGGTGGTAACGGGTCTGCCAAAGGAGGGCCGCCGAAACCAAACCGTTGACGGCCAGCACGACCAGCATCGACAACATCGTGAGGCTGCCGATGCCGGCGTTGAAACGGCCGACGTCCTCGCGATCGGTGTACATCGACCCCAGCGTCAGCAGAAACGGCAGCGTCAACGCGGCGATCGCGGTGACGATCAGGTTGAGGTACAGCACCGGCCGCACCCCGCGTCCGATGCCGACACCGATGCCGACCAACACCGCCAGCAGGGGCAGCACCGCGGCACCGATGCGACCGGACAGCATCAGCACGATGACGCCGAGCAGGCCGAGGCAGGCAAACTGTACCTGCCGCAACTTCGGCGTTGTTGTCCACTTGGCCGCGTGGGCCAGTCGCGGGTGCTGCAGCCAGGTGTTGACCCTGGCCTCCCAGCGTTCGAAGGGGTCGTCCGACTCGTGGGGTGCGCGCTTCTTCATCGATCCGGGCTCCGTCTTGGCGCGATTGTGACCTGAGCACGACCTTGGATCAGCACCCGTTTGCAGCGCCGACCGTACCACCGGCTACGCTCGCCACTCTGTCGAATCGAGCCGAGCCCACAGCGATGTCCGAACCGGTCCTGCCCTTCACCGGCGAACGCTTCACGCCGGAATGTGTCCGCGAAATGTGGTACGAGCATTGGCACCGCTATGCGCTGGCGGCGCAGGCGGCGAGTGGCAAGCGGGTACTCGACGCCGCCTGCGGCGAGGGTTACGGCAGCGCGCTGCTGGCCCAGCGGGCGCGCGAGGTGCTCGGCATCGACCTGTCGGCTGAGGCGGTTGGCCACGCCCGGGCGCGGTATGGCGACGTCGCGAACCTGCGCTTCGAAACGGGTGACGTGACCGCGCTGCCGGCGCGGCTGGGTCGATTCGACCTGATCAGCAGCTTCGAGACGCTGGAGCATGTCGATGCCGAGGCCCAGCGGCAGATGCTCGCAGGCTTCGCCACGCTGCTGGCCGATGACGGTCTGCTGTTGCTGTCGTCACCCGACAAGGCCACCTACAGCGACGCCACCGGCTACCAAAATCCCTTCCACGCCCACGAGCTGTACCTGCCGGAGCTGCGCGAGCTGTTGGCGCGGCATTTTCCGGCGGTCGAGATCCTCGGCCAGCGGCTGGCCTTCGTGAGCCTGGTTACCCCGGTGGACTCGGAACCCACTGCCTGGAGTGCATCCTCCGTGCAGGATCGCAGCACGCTGAAGGACGGGTTGGCGGGTGCGCCGATGTACTTCATCGCCGCCTGCGCTCATGGGCCCGAGGTGCTGGCCGCGTGGCGAGGCCGCCTGGACCTGTTCGCCGATGTCGAGCAGAGCGTCTATACCCATTACAACGACGAGATCCGCAAGGGCATCCATCTCGCCGGCGTGGTCGAGAGGCTGCGCGCCGAGATCGCCGCCCTGAAAGTCGCACTCGGCCGCGGAGCCTGACCGCGACAAGCAGTGGCGCCTCGGCGTCGCAGCACATCCGACCACGTCTTTGTCAATGCCACCGCGCGGTTCGGCGCCTTCCACGGCTGCACCAATTCGCCGCGACCGACGCGGCTGCCCCCGGCTGGTGCCGTCGGCCGCGCGACGGGGACGCCTGGATGATTATCGCCGGATTCGCTGTGATTTCCGAGCCCTATTCATCATGCCGTGATCGTCGGGTCGCCGAAAGCAAGGCGCGACCATGTTTGGGTGCACTCTGCAGCTGGCACTTCGCCGGCTTCAGCGGTGGCCTGTCTCAGACAGGGGCCGGATTCAGGCACTCGCTCGTGTATTGCGCCGAACCAGTTCGTCCGCATTGATGTTCTCGAATGCACACAATTCCTTGAGACCATATTCCATCACCGCGCGTGCATGTCCGGTCACGCGTGCCAGCAGACGGTGCATCTTTGCGTCTTTCTCGTTCTTGTTCTGACATTGTGCCGAATAGGTTTCGAATGCGGTCAGCGTCAACACCAGATCGGCAACCTGATTCGGGCATTCGCAGTCAACGACGCTCCGGACGTCCTGCAGCGCCGCAAGCTGCGCGTCGTTGTAGCGGCGCATCGGGGCCTGCTGTTCCAGGCGCATCAGACCGGTTTCCAGCGGCGTCACCACGGCCTGGGCCGGGTTCTGCGTCAGGTGCTTGACGATCAGGCCGAGCATGTTCGATCGCAGCGACCTGGCGCTGATCGGTGCGCGCATGAGTTGTCGTTTCGGGCCGCGCAGGCGCTCGATGACTTCCCACTTGGCGAAGGCGTAAACGATGACGGTCAGCTCCGGCCGCAGCACGCGCTCGAACTCCGCAATCGTCAACTCCGGGTTGGCGCCCAGCAGTTCGAGGTCGGTGACCAGTGCGTCGACCTGGATCTTGCCGGCGCTTGCCAGCAACGTGGCGCGGTCGTCAGTCGCTATCGCGACCTTCATGTTGCGCTGGTCGGCCTCCTGCGCGGTATCACTCAGATACTGGGGCAGGGTGCTGTGAAAAATTGCAAGGTTGACCATTCAGGTGCTCGCGTTATTGCTGAGCAATGATTTTACTTTGTTTTGAAGTCAAGGGCTGGTGCAGCAATCATGAATCTCACATCCAGTACAGGAAGTTACAGTCGTGATCAAATCAGTGTTCGCGACGGAATTTTCACGACGCTTCCCTATGCTTCCGGGCATGACCAAGACCCAATTTGAAATTCCCTTCCGATCAGTGGGTTGTTCAGAATGCCGCAACGCTGCGGCACTCGGCTTCGAATTCACCATGGCTTTTCAGCCGATCGTGGACCTGACCACGCGCACGATCTTCGCCTACGAAGCGCTGGTGCGTGGACCGGAAGCGGAATCGGCGGCCAGCGTGCTGGCGATGGTCAACGACCTGAATCGGTACCGCTTCGATCAGGCTTGTCGAATCCGCGCCATCGAACTGGCGTCGCGTTTGCGCCTGCAGGACATCGGAAACTGCAAGCTCAGCATCAACTTTCTGCCCAACGCCGTGTACCGCCCGGAGACCTGCATCCGGGCGACGCTCGAAGCTGCCCAGCAGTTCGATTTTCCGCTGGACCGACTGATGTTCGAGGTGACCGAGGTCGAGCGCATCGATGATCCGTCGCATCTGAAGCGGATCTTCGAGGAGTACAGCAAGCGCGGCTTCACCACGGCGATCGACGACTTCGGGGCCGGCTACTCGGGGCTCAACCTGCTCGCGAGTTTTCAGCCGCATATCATCAAGCTCGACATGGCACTGACCCGGAACATCCACGGCGACTTCGTACGCCAGGCGATCGTTGCCGGGATCATCCAGGTGGCTGTGCGATTGAACATCGAAGTCATCGCCGAGGGAATCGAAACCGCCACCGAACGCGACGTCCTGATCGGGCTCGGCGTGCGATACATGCAGGGCTATCTGTTCGCGAAGCCGGCCTTCGAGTGTCTGGTCGAGCCGACGTTTTCGTGATCGCTGCCGAGCCTCGGCCTGCTCGTCTTCGGAGTCCCGCGGTGTCGGTAAAGGATTTCGACCCGGCACTCCGCCATCCGCGCAAAGGACTACGCTGACCTCAACGGAGTCTGGTCGGATGCGAGTATCGGCATGCGAACGCGGGGCGCGATGCCTGTGGTGGTTGGCCTGATGGGCTTGCCGGGGGCCGGCAAGAGCACGCTGGCCCGGGCGGTGTCGGTTCGACAGGGTCTGGCCTGTCTGTGCCGTGACCAGTTGCGGCGGGCGCTGTTTCGCGGTCATCACGGTGACGACGCCCGACTGGCCACCGAGCATTACCTGCGCGAGCGGATGGTCGAGCATCTGCGCCAGCGAGAGAGCGTGCTGCTGGACGGCATGACCTTCGCGAATACCGCCGACCGGCTGGTGTACGGCGCGCTGGTCCGGCAGAGCGGCGGCGTGTGGTTGCCGGTGCTGGTCGACGTGCCCCTGGCGGTCGCGCGCGAGCGGGTCGCCGAGGACTGTGCGCAGGCCCGGCATCCGGCGCCGGATCGCAGTCCCGCGTTGGTCGAGCAGGTGCACCGCCGCTTTGCCCCGGTCGGGCCGCAGGTGCTGGTGATCGATGGCACCGCAGCGATCGAACGGCAGGCCGAACAGCTGGAACAGGCCATGCAGGCTGCGCTCACCGCCCCGGCGCTGTCGGCCTGAGGACCGCGAATCCGACGCAAGTCCAATGGCGGACAGACCGGCGTCGGTGCACACTGGAAAATCGGCGGTGTTCTGCCGCCCATCGGGGGTCACGATGCTGCTGTACAAGGCTTATGAATTTCAGCGCCAGCTGCTGCACCCGCTGGTCGCCTGGTCGGAGGCCTGCGCCAAGACGCTGACCGACCCGGACAGCTTTCTGTCGCGCTTCCCCGGCTCGCAGCGGATGGCGGCGGGCTACGAGTTGATCTATCGGCTCGGCAAGGATTACGAGAAGCCCGAGTTCGGCATCAAGAGCGTGGAAGCGCACGGTCACGAGCTGCCGATCGTCGAGTACACGGTGGCGAAGCAGCCATTTTGTTCGCTGAAGCGCTTCAAGCGCTATAGCGACGACGCCGATGTGATCGCCGACCTGAAGGACGATCCGCGGGTGCTGGTGGTCGCGCCGATGTCCGGTCATCACGCCACGCTGCTGCGCGACACCGTGCGCACGCTGCTGCCGGCGCACAAGGTCTGGATCACCGACTGGGCGGATGCGCGGATGGTCCCGAAGTCCGCCGGACCCTTCCACCTCGACGATTACATCGCGTACATCCAGGATTTCATCCGCCTGCTGGGTGCGGATCAGCTGCATGTGATCAGCGTCTGCCAGCCGACCGTGCCGGTGCTCGCGGCGGTTTCCCTGATGGCAGCGCGCGGCGAGCCGGTGCCGCGCTCGCTGACCATGATGGGCGGACCGATCGACCCGCGGAAGAGCCCCACCGAGGTCAACAATCTCGCTACCACCCGCTCGCTGACCTGGTTCGAAGCCAACGTGATCCACGAGGTGCCGGCGCGCTTCCCCGGCGGTGGCCGTCGCGTGTATCCGGGCTTCCTGCAGCACACCGGTTTTGTTGCGATGAATCCCGGCCGGCATTTTCAGTCGCACTGGGACTTCTACGAGCATCTGGTGAAGGGCGCGAACGACGACGCCCAATCGCACCGCAAGTTCTACGACGAGTACAACGCGGTTGCCGATCTGCCGGCCGAGTACTACCTCGACACCATCCGGATCGTGTTCCAGCAGCATCTGCTGCCGAAGGGGCAGTGGACCGTGCGCGGCGAGCGGGTGCAGCCGGAGGCGATTGTCGACAGCGCGCTGTTCACCATCGAGGGCGAGCTGGACGACATCTCGGGTATCGGCCAGACGGCAGCCGCGCAGGATCTGTGCACCGGTATTCCGGACGCGCATCGACAGCACTGGGTGGTGCCCGGCGCCGGCCATTACGGCATCTTTTCGGGACGGCGCTGGCGCGAGGCGGTGTATCCGCGGGTGCGCGAGTTCATCCGCGCCGCCGAACAGCGGGCGACAGGGCAGCCGGAGTCCGCTGGCCAAGCGCCCGCGCCAGCTGCAGGCTAGGGCTACCCTGTCATCTGGCAATCGACCATGCGCGCGTCCTCCATCTTCGGTTTTGGGCTGCTGCTGGCCGCCACCACGTTGCCGGCGTCGCAGACGGTCCTCGTGATCCATGGCGGCGCGGGCGCGCTGTCGAAGGAGAAGATCGGCGAGGTCCGCGAGGCCGAAATCCGCCAGACCCTGCGCACCGTGGCCGAAGCCGGTCGCGATCAGCTGGTGGCGGGTCGTCCGGCCGTCGAGGTGGTCGCCGAAGTGGTTCGGCAGCTGGAGGACTCGCCACTGTTCAACGCCGGCCGCGGCGCGGTGCTGAATGCCGAGGGTTACGCGGAGCTGGATGCCGCGATCATGGATGGCGCCACCCGCAACGTCGGGGCGGTGGCTGCCGTGCATCGGACGCGCAACCCGATCCTGCTGGCCCGGGCGGTGATGGACGATCCGGACATCGTCATGCTGGCCGGCCCTGGCGCTGACGCTTTCGGCAAGTCGAAGCGCATCCCGCAAGTCTCGCGCGAGTGGTTCCGAACCCCGCAGCGGGTCGAGGACTGGAAGTCCGCGCGAGCGGTCCGATCCTCGGCGGTGTCAGGGCCGGAACGGCATATCGGGACCGTCGGCGCGGTGGCGCTGGATCGCAACGGGAAGCTGGCGGCGGCGACTTCGACCGGCGGGCGCACCAACAAGCCGGTCGGCCGGATTGGCGATGCGCCGATCATCGGTGCCGGCACCTGGGCGGATGCGCGCTGCGGCGTCTCGGCGACCGGCTGGGGCGAGTACTTCATCCGCCTCGCGGTCGCCCACGAAATCTGCGCGCGGGTGGCCTACCGCGGCGAGGGCGTGGAGCCGGCGGCGCGTGGCGTGCTGGATGAAGTCAAGGCCATGGGCGGCGACGGCGGCGTGATCGTGCTGGATGCCGACGGCAACGCGGCGCTGCCTTACAACACCGGCGGGATGTATCGTGCGCAAGTGAGGGCCGACGGTACGGTCGACGTGGCGATCTGGGAGGAGTGACGCGGCAGCCGTGGATGGTCAGACACCGGGCGGGAGCGATGCGCTGCAACTGAAGGTGTTGTCCTTCAACATCCAGGCCGGCGCGCGCACGGGTCGTTATCACCAGTACCTGACGCGCAGCTGGCAGCACGTTCTGCCGGCCGGCAAGCAGCGCCAGCTGGCCGGCATCGCCGAACTCGCCCGTGGTTACGACCTGGTCGGCTTGCAGGAGGCCGACAGCGGCAGCCTGCGCAGCGGCTTTCTGGACCAGGCCGAATGGTTGGCCGAGGCGGCCGGCTTCCCGCATTACACCCATGTCGCCAACCGGCAACTGGGTCGACTGGCCAGCTCCGGCAACTCGCTCCTGTCGCGGTTGCCGCCGCTCGCCGCCGAGAACCACGCCCTGCCGGGCCTGAAGGGGCGCGGCGTGCTGCTGGTCCGTTTCGGTGAGGGCGCCGGCGTGCTGCACGTGGCCATTGCGCATCTGGCGCTGACGGCGGTCGCGCGTCGACGACAGTTCGACTTTCTCTGCGAGCTCCTGATCGGCCGCGGCCGCGTCGTGCTGATGGGCGATTTCAACTGCACGCCCGCGGCGCCGGAATTCCGCGAATTCCTCGGCCGCAGTGGTCTGAACGTGACCAACGCCGCCGCCACGCCGACCTTTCCGAGCTGGCGTCCGCGCCGCGAGATCGACCACATGCTGATCAGTCCCGGCATCGAGGTGCTGGACTTCCGGATTCTGGCCGCGGCCGATTCCGATCACCTGCCGGTGGCGGCGGAGCTGCGGTTGCCGCTGACCGCCTGAGGTCCGTGTGTCGACACAGGATTCACAAGTGAGCGCACCTTGGCACACTAGCCGGCTACCGCCTGTCAGGATTCGCGCATGCTGACCCATATCGGCCCTTATGAAATCGTCCGCGAACTCGGCCGCGGTGGCATGGGTGTGGTCTACCGCGGTCACGACCCGCAGCTGGACCGACCGGTCGCGATCAAGCTGGTGAGCGAGTCGATCCTCGGCGAACGCACGGCGGTCGAGCGCTTCCTGCGCGAAGCGAAGACCATGGCGCGGATCGCCGATCCGAACGTGGTGCAGATCTACTTCATCGGAGAGCTCTCCGGCCGGCCCTATCTGGTCATGGAGTTCATCGAGGGCGAGGACCTGTCCGACGTCCTGAAGCGGGAGGGCCGGCTGCCGCCGAAGGAGGCGCTGCGGCTGCTGGCGCTGGCCGCCCGCGGCCTGCACGCCGCGCACAAGGCTGGCGTCATCCATCGCGACATCAAGCCGGCCAATCTGATCCGCACCCGCGAGGGCGGCATCAAGATCACCGACTTCGGCATCGCGCTGGCCCAGGACGGCGCCAGCAAGCTGACCGGCACTGGCGCCATCGTCGGCACGCCGGGTTATCTGTCACCCGAGGCCTGCCTCGGCAACACGCTCGACGCGCGATCGGACATCTACTCGCTGGGTGTGGTGCTGTACGAGCTGCTGGTCGGCCGGCTGCCGTACCGGAACAGCTCGCCGCTGTCGATGATGATGGAGATCGTCCAGGCGGATGTGCCCGACTTGCTGGCGGTGGATCGCAGCTTCGATCCGGCGCTGGCGGCCTTGCTGCGGACCATGCTGGCCAAGGATCCGCAGCAGCGTCATCCGGATTGCGCCACGCTGGTCGCCGCGATCGAGGCGCAGGCCAGCGGGGGCCTGAAGACGCCGCTGCCGCCGCCCGCGCCGGGCCTCGGGCCGGTGCAGCTGCCCGGTGGCACACCGATGCCGCCGGCCCGCCCACCCGTGCGGCCGGTCGAAATCACCGGTCCGAACGCCAGCGTGTCGCGGACGCCGCCCGGTCCGCCGCCGCAAACCCCGATTCCACGTGCGCCGGCACCGCTGTTCCGGACCCAGGCGCCGCCACCGGCCTCACCCTCACACCTGTTCCGCCCTGGCGCCACCCCGATGCCGGCCGCGGCGCTGTTGCCTGGCGGCGCCGGGCCGATCGTGGCGCTGGGCTGGCTCCTGATCGTGGCGGTGCTGGTCTCGATCCTGACCCAGCTCTGGGTCAGCGTGAACCTGGCCGACGTGCTGTACCGGATCTCGCAGATCCAGTCGAACTACGCCGGCACCTCGCTGGCCGACCTGCCGGCCACGCTGATCCAGGACCGTGATGACCAGCGCACCTCGGCGATCGGGCTGGGTCTGTTGATCGGCATGCCGACGATGGTGCTGTTTCTGGTCTGGCAGTTCGTCGCCCACCGCAACGCTCTGGTAATTCGCGGCGAGGCGCCGGCCAACGGCCCGTTGCTGGGTGTGCTCGGCTGGTTCATCCCGGTCGCGAACCTCTACTTCTCCGGCCGCAGCCTGCACGACATCCACGGCAGCAGCGGCGGTGGCGCCGCGCCGGTGCTGCTGTGGTGGCTGTGCGTCTGGGTCAGCCTGACGCTCGGCTTCCTTGCGCTGGGCGCGATCGACGAATTGCCGCAGCACAACCTGGAGGACTACGCGCTGGCGCTGATCATGGACCTCGGCAGTCGGCTGCTGTGGATCTTCGCCGCACTGCTGGTCGGCTGGATCGCGCTGGCCGCCGGTCGCGAGCAGCGCCGCCGGCTGGGTTGAGGCGGGTCCTTCCGCGGAGCCGACGATCCGCGGGCCCTCAGTCCAGCGCGTAGCGATCGCGATAGTCGGCCAGCAGTTCGGCCTTCTGCGCGGACTTCAGCAGCAGCGCGTCGCCGACCACCAGCGCATCCAGCCCGGTGCCCATGAAACAGCGGAAGGCGTCCTCGGGCGTGCAGATGATCGGCTCGCCGCGGACGTTGAAGCTGGTGTTGACCAGCACCGGGCAGCCGGTGAGCTGACCGAAACGGGTCAGCAGCGCGTGGTAGCGCGGATGGGTCTCCGCCTCGACGGTCTGGATCCGCGCCGAGTAGTCGACGTGGGTGACCGCCGGAATCGAGGAACGCGGCACGTTGAGCTTGTCGATCCCGAACAGCGCCTGCTCGTCGGCCGTCATCGCCCGACGGTGCTCCGGCTTCACCTCGGCCACCAGCAGCATGTACGGGCTGTCGGCGTCGAGCTCGAACCAGTCGGCGACCGCCTCGCGGGTGACGCTGGGCGCGAAGGGCCGGAAGGACTCGCGAAACTTGACCTTCAGATTCAGCTGCTTCTGCATCGCCGGCGAGCGTGGGTCGGCGAGGATGCTGCGGCCCCCCAGCGCGCGTGGGCCGAACTCCATCCGCCCCTGCATCCAGCCGATCGCCAGCCCGTCGGCCAAAAGCTGCGCGGTGCGCTCGATCAGCGCGGCCTCGTCGAGCAGCGTGTAGACCGCGCCGGACGCATCCAGCGCCGATGTCACCGCCGCGCGGTCGAAACTGGGGCCCAGATAGGACCCGCGCATTGCATCGCGACCCGGTGTCACTCGCCGAGGCACGTCGAGCAGCAGGTGACTGGCCCCCAGCGCCGCGCCGAGCGCGCCACCCGCATCACCGGCTGCCGGCTGGATCCACAGCGCATCGACGATGCCGGCCTGCAGCAATTTGCCGTTCGCCACGCAGTTCAGCGCCACGCCACCCGCCATGCAGAGCCGACGCACGCCGGTCTCGCGGACCACGCCGCGCGCCAGCTTCAGCACCACCTCCTCGGTCACCGCCTGTACCGAAGCGGCCAGATCCATCTCGCGCTGCGTCAGTTCGGATTCGCTGGCCCGCGGCGGCGCCCCGAACAGCCGATGGAACTTCTCGCCGGTCATGGTCAGCCCGGTGCAGTAATCGAAATAGCTCAGGTCCAGCGCGAAGGAGCCGTCCTCGCGAATGTCGATCAGATGCTCGCGAATCAGATCCGCATAGCGCGGGGTGCCATAAGGCGCCAGCCCCATGACCTTGTATTCGCCGGAATTGACCTTGAAGCCGGTGTAATAGGTGAACGCGGAGTAGAGCAGTCCCAGCGAATGCGGGAAGTGGATTTCGCGATGGACATCGAGTCGATTTCCCGAACCCATCGCCAGCGACGTCGTGGTCCATTCGCCGACGCCATCCAGCGTCAGCACCGCCGCATCTTCGAAGGGCGAGGGGAAAAAGGCGCTGGCTGCGTGGCTCAGATGATGCTCGGAAAACAGCAGCCGTTGCTTCCAGTCAACGTCCGCCCCCAGCGTCTCAGCGAGTTCGTCGCACAGCAGGGACTTCTGGAACAGCTTGTCCTTCAGCCATACCGGCAGGGCGGTCAGGAAGCTCAGAAAACCGCGTGGCGCGAAGGCCAGATAGGTTTCCAGCAGCCGCTCGAACTTCAGGAAGGGCTTGTCATAGAAGGCAACATGGTCGATATCCGCCGGCTTCAGGCCGGCTTCGCGCAGGCAGTAGGCGATCGCGTTTTTCGGGAAATCGGCATCGTGCTTGATGCGGGTGAAACGCTCTTCCTGTGCGGCGGCAATGATGCGGCCGTCCACGACCAACGCCGCGGCGGCGTCGTGGTAATACGCCGAAATGCCGAGAACGCGCATCAGAACAACGTGTAGATGAAGGGGGCGACCACCGAGCCCTTGGCCAGAATCAACAGGCCACCGATCGCGACCATGACCAGAATCAGCGGCAGCAGCCAGAGCTTTTTCCGGGACTTCAGGAAATCCCACAGTTCCTTCAAGAATTCCAGCATCGGGGCAGGCTCAGTATTGGCGGCGGAAGGAGTCGGGAGGCGGCCCGACCGGATCGCGGCGGATCCAGTGGCTGGCGATCTTCGGGTCGCGGAAGGCGCGCAACCGCAGCGCGTCCCGGCCCGCCACGCGCATCACCAGCGCGAACGGCGTGACCAGGCCAAAGAACATCACACCCAGCACGATCGGGCTGATGATCCGGCCGAGCAGATGGCCGAGTGCCATCCACGCGCGGTTCAATGGCGTCAGCAGGCGCGGCGCGATCAGCGTGACCAGCAGAAAGGTCGCTGAAAGGCTCCCGAAGCCCAGGGACCACGACATTGCGCCCTTCCAACCGGACCAGGCGGCCAGCAGCAGGAAGACAATGGTGAACAGCCAGCCGAAGCTGGTGTTGGAGGGCAGGGGCGTGGGCTGCACGGCAATGCACTGTAGTGGCAAGCAGGCCGGCGAGGATACGCCGCGCCTGTGGTCAACGTTCCTCGGTGATGAGCGGCATCATCATGGCGTCGTACATCTGATGCATCATGTCCAGGACGCGATCGTCGGTCGCGGCGGGCGAACCCGCGCGGATCGGGGGCTCTGGCCAGTAGGCGGTCCTTTCGATCATTCGCGCGGTTGCGGCGTCACCACGGAGTTCGCGGGCGAGGGCGACCGATAGATCCAGGCCCGCGGACACGCCGGCAGCCGTCCAGAGCTTGCCATCGCGGACGTGGCGCTCGGGGACGAAGGTCGCGCCGTAGCGGTGCATCATCTGGCTGGCCCGGTACCAGTTGCTGGTGGCACGGCGACCGTGGAGCAATCCGGCTTCCCCGAGGATCCAGGAGCCGGTGCAGACGCTGGCGGTGATGCGACTGCCGGCGTCGATGCGGCGAATCCAGTCGAGGGCGTCGGCGTCCTGACCCAGTGCCCAAGTGCCATCGGCGCCGCCGGGGACCATCAGCACGTCGAGCGCGTGGACCTCGTCGATCGCTCGGGCGACGAGGAATCGGGTGCGGCCGCTGCGCACGATCGGCTCGGGGCCGCGACGAATCAGTTCGACCTCGACGCTGTCCAGTTCTGAAAGGAGGGCGAGCGGGCCGATGGCATCCAGGGTGAAAAAACCGTCGTAGACGAGGATCCCGATGCGAATCGGGTCGGCTGAACTCGCGGACGCGTCGGCGGGTGCCGGCAGGGCTGCACGGTTCCGCGGGAACGCCGGGGGAGCCGGGTCGTATTCGAGATCTAGCATGGCGCCTTGCAGGTGCGCGTTGCCAGCGATCGCACCGACCATGGCGAGCGCGACGTCAAGGGCTGCGCTGCCGCCCTCGGCGGTCCAGTACTTGCCGTCTTGCAGGTAGCGCCTATTGACCGGCTTGAGACGGGCGTTGGCGGATGCCGGCGGGCTGGTCGCCGCGACCCGACGGCCAGCGAGGCTGCCGGTGTCGGCCAGCAGCTGGACACCCGCACCCACCGCGAGCGTCAGCCGGCTGCTGCGGTCCACCTGTGTCAGCCAGCTGAGGAGCTTCGGATCGGTGCGCAAGCGCTCGATCGCCTCGGGGGAGCCGCCGGGAATCACCACGACATCGGCTGCGCTGAGCGTGTCGAAGGTCTGTTCGACCTCGATCCGGGCCTGAGAGGTGGCGATGACACCGTTGCGCGGCGCGACGTAGTCGATCCGTACCGACATCAGCTCGGAAAAGGCGGCCATTGGCGCGATGACTTCGAGCGTGTCGGCGCCGTCGTAGACCAGAATGGCGATCCGCGCGACCGGGATGGCCGGTTCCCCCAGGACCTCGCGCATCACGCGCTCGTGGTTCAGCAGCGTCAGCGGTTCGAGACGTTGGCGATCCGGTCGACCGTAGTCGTAGGCCGGCCAGTCGCGGGCAACGAGGTAGTGTCGATGCGGGTACAGCGCCACCGCGACGACCACAAAGCCGATCGCCAGGACGATTGCGACCCAGCGACTGAATCGCTTCATCGCAGCATAGCCCCCAGACGCCGGTGCCTCACTCGCCGCTTGCCCGCACGCGACGGGCGATCGCGGTGGTGGACGCGCGCAATCCGGCAAACATGTCCTCCAGGAAGGCGCGTGCTTCTGCCGGCGCCGTGTCTGGTCGTCCGGCCTCCCACGGGGGCGCCGGGGCGTACTCCAGATACAGCTGGATTGCCTGGGCATACAGCGGGCTGGTCAAGTCGGCGGCGATCTTCAGGCCGAAGTCGATGCCGGCGGTGACGCCGCCGCCGGTGATCCGATTGCGGTCGATGCAGACGCGCTCGTCTGACGGAATCACGCCCAGCTCCGCCAGCAGGTCGGCGACTGCCCAGTAGCTGGCGGCGCGATAGCCCTCGAGCAGGCCGGCGGCAGCGAGGATGAACGAGCCGGTGCAGACGCTGGTGACATAGCGGCTGTTCGGCGCCATGCGGCGCAAAAAGGCCAGCATGTCCGGGTCTTCCATCATCGCCAGCGTGCCGGGCACGCCGCCGGGCACGAACAACACGTCCAGCGTCGCCGGACAGTCGGCGAAGCGGGTGGTGGGCGTGACCGGCAGCAGCGTCGGAGTGCCGGGCTGGGCGTTATCCACCGGCTTCAGGTCCTTCCACAGCAAGTGGATTTCGCGGTTCATCAGCGCCTCGAAGACCGTCAGCGGCCCGACCAGGTCCTGCACGAACATGCCGGGATACACCACCAGGCCGATGGTCGCCTTCGGGAAGCGGATCAGCGCCTCGTGCCGGCCCATGGCCTCCAGATGGGCCTCGGTGGACGAGGCGATGTCGCGTTGATTGGCGGTGGCCTTCGCGGGCGTGGGGTCGCTCGCGGCCGGGCTGGCGCTGGCATCGCGCGCCAGCAGGGCGCCGAACATTGCGGCGACGGACAGTCGGTGGAAGTCGCGACGCTGCATCGGGGCTCCGGGTCGCTCAGAAGCGGTAGACGAGGTGGAGATAGGCCGAGCGCGGATCGCCGGGGATCACCACCGACTGCGCGAGGTACTGGTAGGGCTCGAAGTAGCGCTTGTCGGCGAGGTTGACCAGCGACAGGGCCAGTTCGGCGCGGGTCCACGCGTAGGAGACCTGGGCGTCGAATACCGTGGCGCCGGGAACCTGATCGAGATTGGGCAAGGTCAGTTCACGTGCCGAGGTCACCCGCGCGCCGAGGCCGACGCCGAGGCCGGCCAGCGCGCCGTCGAGGACGCGATAGCGCAGCGCCGCCCGCGCGTTGTGCTTGGGGACACGGGCGAAGGCATCGCCCAGCCGCGGCGCCAGGTCGCGAGTGACTTCGGTGTCGGTGTAGGCGTAGGCCAGCAGCGCCGACCAGGCCGGCGAGGGCTCGTACACCAGGTCGACGTCCAGACCCTGCGCACGCTGTGCGCCGCTTTGCGATTGCAGGAAGGGGTTGCCGAGGTCACCGGCGGAGATGACCACGTTGCGGCGGTCGAGGCGGAAGGCGGCGACGCTGCCGGACAGCCCGCCCGCAGCGGCGAACTTGGCGCCGACCTCGAACTGGCGAGAGGTCTCCGGCACCGGCGGCGCCAGACCGAAGAAGTTGCTGACGCCGCGGAAGCCCTCGGAATAGCCAGCAAACAGCGAGACTCGCTCGTTGATCAGCAGGCTGGTGCCGACGCGCGGGGTGGTCTCGGTGTAGGTCTCGTCGGTGCCGCTGCTGGGCTGCCGGAAGTGCAGGCGGGTGCCGCGCAGGCCGATCTGAACGGTCCAACGCTCGCCGATACGCAGGTGGTCTTCGACGTAGAGCGACGCGGTCCGGAAGCGGTCGTCCTGGGTCAGATTCAAGGTCGGCACGGTGCCGAAGGGCGGTGCGCCGCGGCGGTTGCGGTAGTCGATGGTGCCGATACCCGCGAAATCGAAGCCGATCCGCGCGAAATAGTCGGTCTTGTCGAGGTCGGCCCCGATCACCAGATCGTGCAGCACACGGCCCTGGTCGATCCGCCAGTTCAGCCGCGGGGCCAGCGTGTACTGGCGCACGTCGGTCGGCAGGTAGGCGCTGAGCAGGGTGTACACGGTGGGCTGCGCCGGATCATTCGGACCGCCGAAGTAGAAGCTGCCGTATTCGTCGAAGTGACTGTCGTAGGCGCGGGCGTCGACGGTGAGGGTCAGCGCCTCGCTGTAAACGTGTTCCAGCGAGCCGGTCATGACGCGGTTGTCGATTCGGGTCAGCGGCGCATCAGTGGCGCCGGAGAAGCGAAATGGGTCGACACCGAAGTCGGCATTGACCGTGATTGCCGCCGGCAGGCCCGAGTACTCGAGGTTCTCGTTGCGGGTGAACTGGCCCTTCAGCAGCAACCGGGTCGCGTCGCCGAACTGCACGGCCAGCGAGGGGTTCAGTGAGGCCTTGCGCTGCCGCGCGTCGTCGATGGCCGAATCGGTGCGGCCGAACTCGCCGTTGACCCGGAAGGCCAGCGCCTCGTCGACAGGCAGGTTCAGGTCGAAGGAGGGATTCAAGGTGGCGAAACTGCCGACGCGGAGGCCAACCTGCCCGAAGGCATCCGCTTCCGGCGACTTGGTGACCACGTTGATCAGGCCGCCCAGTGCAGAGCCGAAGCCGCTGCCGAACAGCGTGCCGGCCGGGCCCTTCAGCACTTCGACGCGCTCGACGTTGACCAGCGAGGCCGGATCGACCACCGAGGTCGCCCCGTAGGCTGCCAGCCCGTCGATGAAAACCTCGGCGTCGAAGCCGCGGAGGATCGGGTTGACCAGCACCATCTCGTTCTCGCGGATCGGCACCGCGCCGGCGACGTTCTCCAGCACCTCGGATAGCGATTGCAGCTGCTGCTCGTCGATCACTGCGCGGTTGATCACTGCCACCGACCGCGCCTGCTGCAGCAGCGGCACCTGCGAGCGGGTGACGCTGGGCGCGAGACCTTCGGCGTAGGGCGCAGCACCGGGCCGCACCTCGACCGGGTCGAGGACCGTCCAGGCCTTGTCGTCCGGCCCCGGTTTCGGCGCGTCGGTGGTCTGGGCGCTGACCGCAGAGGCGGCGAGGGCGGCAACGATCGACAGGGTGAGCGGATGGCGCACGGAGGCTCCAAAAAAAGAAGCGCCGACGGGCGGCGCGGGAAGGAGATGCATCGCGACGCTACTTGTCTTGGAACGGCCTGTGCATGCGACTGAACGTCGCACCTCCAGGAGGACTGGTCCTGGGCCATCCTCCTGGCCTGATCCCGGCACCGGTGATCCCCGAACGGAGTGACTGCTGGCAAGCTGCAGGGCCGTGGATTGACGAGTTTCTGACGCCATCGATGCACATCCTCCTGTCCCACGGGCTCGAAAGCAGCCCCGATTCCACCAAGGTCACCGCGCTGGCCCACGCCGCCACCGCCCGCGGTCATCGCGCTCAGCGGCTGGACTATCGCGACCTCGACAACTGGCCGGCGCGACTCGATCGGCTGCTGACCACCGCGGCGACGCTGGACGGCCCGATCCTGCTGGCCGGCTCCAGCCTCGGCGCCTACATCAGCGGCCATGCCTCGACGCAGATTCCAGTGGCGGGGCTGTTCCTGATGGCACCGCCGGCCGGCATCGACCGGCTGCCGCCGATGCCGATCCGGACGCCGGCCTTGAGCGTGGTGCACGGCTGGCGCGATGAGCTGTTCGCGCCGAAGGAGGTGCTGGCGCTGGTCGAGCCGCATCGCGGACGCTTGCTGATGGTCGACGACGACCATCGGCTGAGCGCCAGCGTCGAGGTCTGCGTGGCCGAATTCCTCGCGCTGCTCGATCGGGTGGGCGGCTGATGGCCGCGACCGGGCTGCCTTACTTCGCCGCCTGCGCCAGCGGGCTGGAATACCTGCTGGTCGACGAACTGAAGGCGCTGGGCGCCGAGACCGCTCGCGAACAGAAGGCCGGCGTGGCCTTCGACATGCCGGCGGAGCAGTTGATCGAGGTCGTGCTGCAGAGTCGGCTCGCCAGCCGCGTGCTGCGGATCCTGGTCGATGCGCCGGTGGCCGACGCCGACGCGCTGTACCGCCTTGCGCTGGCGCAGGACTGGCCGGCGCTGTTCGACGTCAGCAAGCGCTTTCGCGTGCAGGTCAGCGGTACGCATCTGGGCATCGCGCACACCGGCTTCGCCGGCCTGAAGGTCAAGGACGCAGTCGCCGACCGCTTCCGCGAGGCCACCGGCGAGCGGCCCGACGTGGACCCGGACAACGCGGAGGTCAGCGTCGACCTGCACCTCGACAAGCTGCGCGCGGTGCTGTCGCTGGACGTGTCCGGCCCGATGCATCAGCGCGGCTATCGCATCGCACCGGTGGCGGCACCGCTGCGCGAGACGCTGGCCGCCGGGCTGCTGCTGCGTGCCGGGTGGCCGGCCATCGCGGCGCAGGGCGGCGCGCTGGTCGACCCCTGCTGCGGCGCCGGCACGATCCTGATCGAGGCGCTATGGATGGCCGCCGGCGTGCCGCCGACCTGGCTGACGCCGCGGCTGCCGATCGAGCATCTGAAGGACACCGACCTGGTCGCGCTCCGCGCGCGTCGCCGCGAGCTGGACGTCATCGCGAACGAGGGGCTGCGGAACCTGAAGGTCCGCATCTACGGCGCCGACATCGACCCGACCGCGATCGCCGCGACGCGCAAGAACGCGCTGGCCGCCCGGATCGTCGGCCACCTGCGGCTGCAGACCGCGCCCTTCGCCACGCTCAAGCGACCCGCCGATGCCGGCGACGTCGGTCTGCTGATCGGCAACCCGCCCTACGGCGAGCGGCTCGGCGAGGAGCGCACGCTGATTCCGCTGTATCGGGACTTTGGCCGGCTGCTGCATGGCCAGTTCGCCGGTTGGACCGCCGGGTTGATCACCACCAGCGACACGCTGATCCAGGCCGTCGCCCGGCCGATCGTCAAGCGATACCGGCTGCGCAACGGTCCGCTCGATGCCACCTTCGCGCTCTACGACAGCACCCGCGCACCGGCCGGTCCGAAGCCGCTGTCCGAGGGTGCGCAGATGGTCGTCAACCGGATCGAGCGCAACCAGCGCCGCCTGAAGGACTACCTCAGCCGCCGGCAGATCCGCTGCTACCGGATCTACGACGCCGACATCCCCGAATACAACGCCGCGATCGACGTCTACGGCGACCGCCTGCACGTCCAGGAATACGCCGCCCCGCGCGATATCCCCGAGGCCGAGACCCGGCGTCGGCTGGATGAACTCTGCGAAGCCGCCCGCTCGGTTTTCGACCTGCCCGCCGAGTCGCTGCACCTGAAGCGGCGCGAGCGCCAGCGCGGCCACGGCCAGTACCAGCGCCGCGAGGCCGCCACGCCGGAGCGCTTCCAGGTCGACGAGGATGGCCTGAGCTTCGAGGTTGACCTGGACAGCTACCTCGACACCGGCCTATTCCTCGATTCCCGCGAGATCCGCCGCCGCCTGCGCGCCCAATCCCTCGGTCGCGACGTGCTCAATCTGTTCTGCTACACCGGCACTGCCAGCGTCCACGCTGCCGCCGGCGGCGCCCGTTCCACGCTATCCATCGACCTGTCCTCGACCTATCTGGACTGGGCCGAACGCAACTTCGTGCAGAACCGGCTGCGGCCCGAGCACCACGGCCTGCTGCGCGCCGACGCCCGCGACTGGCTGCAGCGTCAGGCCGCCCGCCCGAATCAGCGCTACGGCCTGATCTACCTCGACCCGCCGACCTTCTCGAACTCGAAGAAGATGGCCGGCGTGCTCGACATCCAGCGCGACCACGTCGCCCTGATCGAGTCCTGCATGGCGCTGCTCGAACCCGACGGTGTGCTGGTGTTCGTCACCAACGCGCGGAGCTTCGTGCTCGATCCGGAGCTCGCCACCCGCTACCGCGTCAGCGACACCAAGGCCCGCACCCTGCCACCGGATTTCGCGCGGAACCAGCGGATCCACCAGAGCTTCGAGCTGCGGCATCCGGCGTGAGGCGCTGCGGAAGTCGTTGTCGGGGCCGCTGGCGAGGCGTACGCTACCGCACTATTTCATGGAGGCTTCACATGAGTCGCTGGGCCGGGTTGGCGTTGGGACCGCTGCTGTTGTCCACGATGGCGCTGGCGGAATCGCCGCTGGTGGACGTGGGGCCAGCGTTGGCCATCGAGGTGGGCGAGCAGGTCGAGATTGCCGATCTGCCGATTTCGCGGGTCGCGCAGCGCACCCTGCGGCTGGAGCGCTTCGAGGTCTATGCCCCGGAAGCGCGGATCTACGAGGCCACGGCAGATGGCTTGCGCGAGCTGCCGCGCAGCGACTGGCGGCATTTCCGGACGGTGTCGGATACGGCAGGGGCGACGCGGCTGGCGCTGTCGATCGCGCCCGATGGCCGTCAGGCGCAGGGCCTGCTGCTGACCGCGATGGGAGCGTCCTACGCGGTGGTCGGCCGTGATGCCGGCGATGGTCTGCAGCTGACCGTGCAGAGTGCCCGGCAGGACGCGGACGGCAAGGAGGCGATCTTCGTCTGCGAACACAGTGCGCACCTGCGGCAGGAGCCAGTGGACGCCGCCGCGATGCCCAGTCCTGCCGGGATGCCGCTGCCGGACGGCGGTTCGCGCTCGGCGGTCGTCGCGGTCGACACCGACAACGAACTGCTGCAGCTGAAGTTTGCGGACAACACCGGCAACGCAACGACCTATCTGGCACAGCTGTTTGCCGGGCTCAACGTGGTTTATCAGCGCGATCTGGACCTGAACCTGCTGCAAGGCACCACGATCCTGCGGACGTCGGCGAATCCGGATCCGTACGCCACGCCGATCGGTGCGGACACGGGTGCTCAGCTGACCGAGTTCGGTACCTTCTGGCAGACCAACCAGTCGGCGGTGAATCGCGCTTTTGCGATGCTGCTGTCCGGCAAGTCCGACGACAATTTCAGTTCGGCCGGTATCGCCTGGGTGCTGAATGGCAACAATTATTGCACCAGTCGGAATGCCAATGGCGGGCATTACAGCGTGACCCAGGTGTTCAAGTTCGCGGGCTCCAATGCCAGTCACGACATTCTGGTGATCGCGCACGAGCTGGGCCACAACTTCGGCGCCTTCCACACCCATTGTTCCAATTCCACCAGCGGCGCTGGCCCGACCGCCAGCAACACGATCGACACCTGTTTCACCGGCGAGCAGGGCTGCTTCAACGGCACGCCGGTGTGTGCGACACCCTCCACGGTCAATGGCGTCGCCAATGTACGCGGCACGCTGATGGCGTATTGCCATCTCAACGGGATCAACGGATGCACGTCCAGCGAGGTCTTCGCCACGGCCCATCGGACCTTGCTGACGCCGCGGGTCACCAACAACGTCAGCAATGGCTGTTTCAGCGGTGCGCAGACGCCGTTGATCTTCGCCAGCGGCTTCGAGCCGTTGGTCCGTTGACGCGCCCGCGGTCGTGGACTGTTTGGTAGCAGCGCGGGGTCGCTGCTGAATGGGTAATGCAAGCCGATCCGGAGTGGCAGGATGTCGATTGGAATTCAGACCCGATTGTTGAAGCAGCGTCGGACCCGCATCGTGGCGACGGTCGGGCCGGCGTCGAGCCGGGTCGAGACGCTGGAAGCGCTGATTCGAAATGGAGTCGATCTGTTTCGGCTCAACATGTCCCATGGAAGCCATTCCGGCCACGAGGCGGCCTATCAGGCCATCCGTGCGGCGGCGCAAGCCTGTGGACGGGAAGTCGGGGTTCTCGCCGATCTGTGCGGTCCGAAAATCCGCTGCGGACTGTTCGAAGGGGACCGGGTCGAGCTGATCACCGGATCGGTCGTCACGGTCACGACTCGCGAGGTTCTCGGGCGGCCCGGCCTGATTCCGTCCCAATACGCGCAGCTGCATCAGGATGTCTGCCCGGGCGCGCGAATTCTGCTGGATGACGGCAATCTGGAATTGCGGGTCGAGACGGTCGAGGGCACCGAAGTGCAGTGCCTCGTGGTGCAGGGCGGCTGGCTCAAGAACAAGAAAGGCATCAATCTGCCGGATGTGCCGGTATCGGCGCCGGCGCTGACCGCGCAGGATCGGGAAGACGCCCGCTTCAGTCTGGCGTTGGGCGTTGATTATCTGGCGCTCTCCTTCGTGCGCCACGCCAGCGACATCACCGAATTGCGCGACCTGATTCTGGCGAGTGGCGCGCCGGATACGCAGATCATCGCGAAAATCGAAAAGCCCGAGGCGCTGACCGAGATCGACGCGATTCTGGAGGCGGCCGACGGCATCATGGTCGCGCGTGGTGATCTGGGTGTGGAGCTGCCTCCGGAAACCGTGCCCGCGATCCAGAACGAACTGATCGACCGCGCCCGTGCCCGCAGCAAGCCGGTGATCGTGGCCACGCAGATGCTGGAATCGATGATCGGCAATCCGCGCCCGACCCGCGCCGAGGTGTCGGACGTGTCGACCGCGGTGATGGCCGGCGCCGACGCCGTGATGCTCTCGGCCGAGACCGCCTCCGGTGGCTTCCCGGTGCAGGCAGTGGCGACGATGGACCGCGTCGCCCGGCAGACCGAGGCGTGGCTGTGGCAGCACGGCGCCTTCGCCTCGATCCTCGACGGCCCGCCGCGCAGCCCGCCGATTCCGCTGGCCGACGCGATCGCCCGAGCCACGTCGCAGCTGTCGCGCGATCTGCAGGTGCGCGCCATTTTTGTCGCGTCGGGTAGCGGGCTATCGGCCCGGCGGGTTTCGGCGGGTCGGCCGGCGGCGCCGATCGTCGCGATGTCGGCCTCGCTGCGCGCGGTCCGGCAGATGTGCCTGCTGTGGGGCGTGGTGCCGGCGCTGGCCGCCGCCGAGGCACTTGAGACACCGGACGCATTGGCTCGGCAGCGGGTGCTCGAACTCGGGCTGGCTGAGCCGGGCCAGCGGATCCTGCATGTCACCGGGTTTCTCGACGAGGAAGAACGCAGTCACCCGACGATCGGCGTCTGGACCCTCTGAGCGCGGTTTCCCGGCGGAGAGGGCACGAAGTGGATGTTGAATCCGCGGATGGTGTGACCTTGAGGAACGTGTGCGAATGCCGATGAACCCGGTGGACCGGACCTCGGCGCCCGATGTGGCCGAACGCATCGAGATTCTGGACCTGATCCGCGGCTTCACGCTGTGCGGGATTCTGTTCGCCAACATCCTCTGGTTCAGCGGATTTCTGCATCTGGCGGCTGCCGATCGCCAGTCGATGCTGGGCGGATTTCTGGACGAGGCGACGCTATTCCTGATTCGGGTTCTGGTCCACGCGAAGTTCTATCACATCTTCGCGTTCCTGTTCGGGCTGGGATTCGCCCTGCAATTGCATCGCCACTCGGCCGGCATCCGGCGGCTATTCACGCGACGACTGTTCCTGCTCCTGCTGTTCGGCCTCCTGCACAGCCTGATCTGGTGGGGCGACATCGTTCGCTACTACGCGGTCCTCGGCTTGACCCTGCTCGCGTTTCGCCACTGCAGCAACCGCCAGCTGATCATCTGGATCGGTGCGTTCTCGATCCTGCCGGTGCTGATGGGACACGCCCAGGCCCTGTGGCACCTTGGCCCCTCGGATTTCAGCGTGGTCGATGTCCGCGCCCGCGAGTGGCTGACCCACGTTCGCGAGGCCAGCCCGTGGCAGCTGTTCGTGCTGAATCTGCAGCAGATCGTCGACCATTTCACGACCAATGTCGGCAATGGCCGGATTTTCCGGATTCTGGCGATGTTTCTGGCCGGCCTGTTAGCCGGACGGCTGGGTATTTTTGCCGATCCGCATCGATATCGTGCGGAGATCCGTCGAATCCTGTGGCCCAGTTTGGCCGTCGGGATCGTCGGCAATCTGATCAGTGTCAGTTTCTATTACCAGAAATGGGGGCTGTCCTTCGACACGATCAGCCTGCTGCGCGACTGGATCGGGCTGGTCAGCGTGCCGGCACTGGCGCTGTTCTATGTGGCCGCGTTGTTGACGATCAGCATGACCCCGCCCGAGCGCTCGCCGCTGCATCGTGCCCTGCGCCAGCTGATTCCGGCCGGGCGGATGGCGCTGACCAATTACCTGCTGCAGACCATGATTGCCGTGGCGATTTTTCACCCCGCGCTCGGCGGCTTGTATGGACGGCTGGGTGTCTTTCAGTGCGCGCTGCTGGTGCTGATGATTTACACGGCGCAGCTGCTGATCAGTCATGCCTGGCTGGCGCGTTACCGCTTCGGTCCGCTGGAATGGCTGTGGCGTTCCGGCACCCGCGGCCAGTGGCAGCCGTTGCGCCGCTGAGTCGGCCGGGCCGTCGACTCACGCCTGCTTGAAGAAACGCACCAGCTCGCGGACGTGCCCGACGATCGCGGCGTCACCCAGCACCCGGGCGATGCTGCTGTCGGCATCGCGGCGCACCTGCTCCAGCGCCAGCTCCTGGGCTTGCGCCTGATCGCGCCCTTGCTTCGCCAGCGCATCGACACGCTGTTCCAGTTCGCGCAGCTGCGCCGGCAGGCTGTCGTTGTAGCCCGGGTCCAGACGCTGACTGAGGTGATCGACGGTGGCGCGCAGCTCGCGCAGTTGGCGGCCCAGTTCGACGCCGTCCTCGCGCGGCAGCACCAGCTCTCGCCGCAACGTGCTCAGCCGCTCGCGCATGTGCTGGTAGGCCTTCAGCCCAGGCCGCATCAGCGTCAGCGCGAGCGCCGCGCCGGCGCCGGCGTAGCCCAGCGGGCTGACTTCCGTGAGCGCGAGCCCCAGCAACACCGCGGCGGTGACCACGTGCAGTCCGATCGCCCCCTGCAGGCTGCGCTGCCGCAGCCGCGCCGCATAGGCCAGCTCCGCGGCGTCGACCTCGCGGCCGGCAGCTTCGGCGTGCTTCGCCTCGCGCAGCGCGGCATCGGCGGTGAAGTGCAGATTCCACGGCACGGTCACGATCAGCAGCAACCAGCCGAAGCTCAGGATCAACACGACCAGATCCAGCAGCGGCATCGTCGGCAGGCTGACCGCCCCGCCGAACAACCACCAGATCAGGGCCAGAACCAGCGCGCCGAGCAGGGCTTGCCACATCGTGTGTCTCCGATCGCGGTACATGCGGACCTCCGGGATTGCAGCGCGGTCAGCCAGCCGAGGCCAGCGCCAACGCGCGAGACGCACACGATGCCACCTTACGGCGCGGCAGGTGCGGCTACGGCTCGGGTGCGTGTCGCTATCGGGATAGGACGGGTGTAGCGTGATCGGCTTGATTCCGGCCGCATCACCTCTGGGACCGCCGGCGTCCTCGCCACCGGGGAGCTATGTGCCGACGAGGACGTCGGCGTTCCCAGGGCATGCCCGCCCGATTCACAGCAGCCCGCGTTGCCGGGCGATACGCCAGGCCTCGATGCGGTTCTCCGCGCCGAGCTTGCCGATCGCCTCGCTCAGGTAATTGCGCACCGTGCCTTGGCTCAGATGCAGCTTTTCGGCGATGTCGGCGCTTTTCAGGCCTTCGCCGGCCAGTCGCAGCACCTGCCGCTCGCGGTCGCTCAGCGGGTCGACCTCGTCCCAGGCCGCGGCGGCCAGTTGCGGGTCGATCGCCCGACCGCCGGCGTGGACCTTGCGCAGCGCGGCGGCGAGTTGTTCGGCCGGCGCGTCCTTCAGCAGATAGCCGCGCACCCCGGCATCCAGCGCGCGACGCAGGAAGCCGGCGCGGCCGAAGGTGGTGACGATCACCACACGGGTCGGCAGACCCTCGGCGCGGATCGCCTCGGCCAGCTCCAGCCCGGTCATCTCCGGCATCTCGATGTCGGTGACCAGGAGCTCCGGCTTCTGCGCCCGCACCGCGGCCAGCGCCTGCTTGCCGTCGGCGCAGGCGGCGAGCACGCGCAGATCCGGCTCCAGCCCGAGCAGCGCCGCCAGCGCGCCACGCACCATCGCCTGATCCTCGGCCAGCACGAGGCGGATGCAGAAGGGGTCGGCGCGGTCGGGCAGGGTCATGGCAAGTCTCCGGTATCAGGCAGGAAGCGTGCGCGGCACGACGAGCTCGATCTGCGTGCCGGCGCCGGGCGGACTTTGCAGCGTCAGCTCGCCGCCCAGCGCGCGGGCGCGTTCGGCGAAGCCGGGCAGGCCGCTGTGGCCGGACTTGGTACGCGCCCCGCCGATGCCGTCGTCGGTGATCGACAGCCGCCACGCTGCGCCGTCAGCCGCCAGCCGCACGTGGACGCGACGGGCCCGCGCATGGCGGATCACGTTGGTGACCGCCTCGCGCAGCGCCAGCGCGTAGGCGGCATCGACCGCGGCGGGCAGTTCCTGCGGAGCCAGCTCGGCGTCCAGGGTGATCTCGGCGTCCAGCAGACTGAGCCGCGCGGCGGCGAGCTCGGCGGCGAGCCCACAGCTGCGGATGCCGCTGACCGCCTCGCGCACCTGATCCAGCGCGCCGCGGGCCGCCTGCTCCAGTTCGGCCAGCTGCGCCTCGGCGGCCTCGGCATCGCGGCCGAGCAGCCGCCGCGCCAGCTGGGTCTTCAGCACCACCAGCGACAGCGTATGCCCCAGCACATCGTGCAGATCGCGGCCGATCCGCTCGCGCTCGGCCATCGCCGCGAGGCGCCGGACCTCGTCCTGGCTGAGCCGCAAGAGCGCGTCCTGCCGCTCGCGGGCGCGGTCGGCGAGGATGCCGGCGCAGGCGCTGCCCGCGATCATCGCCATGATCGCCGACACCCCGACCGCGACGCTTGGATTCGGAATCAGCCACCACAGCTCGACCGCCATCAGCGCCCACAACACGGCCGCGGTGATCAAGCCCCGCTTCGGCGGCCAGATCGCCACCGCCATCGTGATCGCGTAGATCACGAACGTATTGCCGCCCGGCTGCAGCGCCATCAGCCCGTAGCCCAGCAGCGCGGTCCAGACGATCAGCCGGGTGCGCTCGGCGGCGGGCGTGGTGTCGGCGAGGTAGCGCTGCCAGACCGGCACGAACACCGTGCAGGCGAACAGACTCCACAGCAGCGCATTGCCGATCGGCTGGCGGGCAAAGATCAGCGGCAGGAACACGAAGGCCAGATAGATCAGCCCGAACCACGGATGCCGGTTGAAGTCCATCGGCCGCCGGACGCGCGCCGCGCCGTCCGGCAACGGCGCACCGGGTCCGGCGATCGGCGCGGGTGGGGTGCGCGTGTGGCGGCTGCGGGGAGCATCGACGGTCATCGACGGAGCGTAGCCGACGAGGCTCATCGCAGCTCGACCTGATCCAGCGCGAAGCGGGCGCTGCCGCCGGCCGGCGTCGAGGCGCTCCAGCTCAGGCCCTTCAGCGCGTCGGCGCGATAGCCCGGCACGCTGCCGAGGTCGATCGTGACCGGCCGCCACGCGCCGCCCGCTGCCGGGTCCGCCGGCACCGCGACGCGCTGCGGCGGCCCGTCGCCCGAGAAGATGATCAGCCACAGGTCCCGCTCGGCCTGCACCGCGAAACGCAGCGTGGTGAGTCCGCTGGCGTTGACCGGCGCCATCGGTGTCGGGCCCGGGTGGTGGTAGACGCCGGCCCACGGCGGCATGCCATCCGGGCCTTCGGAGGCCAGGTCGACCTCGACCAACATCGCGCCGGCCGTGCCATCGGCGCCGCCTTCCAGCGCCGACACCCGCGCCGCCGAGCGCCCGCCCATCATCGTGTCGGCCGCCGGCATCCAGCGCTCGGACAGCGGCGGCTGGTCGAAGTCGGCCAGCAGCCCCGCCGGCATCCGCCCGGCCATGTTCTCCGCCGGGGCCGCCAGCGCCACCGGCGCGCCGTTCTTCCACACCGCCACCCGCGCCCGCGTCGCGCTGATGTCTGCGGTCGGGTCGCCCTCGACCAGCAGCAGATCGGCGCGATAGCCCGCCGCGATGCGCCCGCGATCGGCCAGCTTCAACTGCGCGGCCGGCAATGCCGTTGCGGACTTCAGCGCGGCTATCGGCGTCAGCCCGGCCTCGACCAGCAGTGCCAGCTCACCGTGCAGGCTGGCGCCCTGGGTGGTGCCCGGATTCGGCGCGTCGCTGCCGGCGAGGATCGGGATGCCGGCGGCGTGCAGCCGACCGACGCGCTGGAGCAATACCTCCAGCCGCAGCGCCGCCACCGGACTGAAGTTCGGCCGCACCTTCAATTGCTGCCGCTGCGTGGTGCTCAGCGACTCGGCGAGCCGCGCGTCCTCGGCCAGCCCGAGGTCACGGCCGCTGAAGGAGGTGATCACCGCCAGCGTCGGCACGATGAAGGCGCCGGACGCCCGCGCGGCCTCGATCAGCGCCGCTTCGTCGCCCGCGTCCATCGGCAGATGCACCAACCCCTGCGCGCCGTCCTGCAGCACCTCGATGCCGTCGGCCAGCGCCGACACATGCACCAGCGCCGCCAGGCCCTGATCCCGCGCGGCGGCGATCACCGCGGCGCTGGTGGCCGGGTCCAGCGTCGGCAGCCGCGGCCCCTGCGGCCGATACACCGCCAGGTCCTCGCGCACCAGCTTGATCACGTCAGACCCTTCCGCCTTGCGCGCGGCGACCCACGCCGGCGCCTCGGCGGCACTGGACAGGGTGGGCACCGACATCCCGAACTGCGTGCCGTGCCCACCCGCCGCCGTCGCCAGAAAGCCCGCGCCCCACAAGTCCGCCTTCAGCGTCGGTGCCAGCGACTCGCGCTCGGCGCGCGCCACCGGCAACTGCGCCGGATCGCCGAAAAGGTCGAGCACCGTCGTCACCCCGAAGCGCAGCGCGTCCTCGCGCGCCACGCCCATCGCATGCACATGCGCGTCGATCAGCCCCGGCAACAGCGTCCGCCCGGCGCCCTCGACCACCGTCTCGCCGGCGCTCACCGGCAGGGACTCGGCGATCGCGTGGATGCGCCCGTCCGTGAGCCGCACATCGGCCGTGGGCCACACCCGCTCGCCATCGAAGACCCGCGCGCCGCGGATCAGCGTCGAGGCCGGCGCCGCCGCCGCGCTGCGCGGTGCCGGCGCAGGGCTGCCGACCGGCGTCGGCCGGGAGGACCAGATCAACCCGACCAGCGCCACCGCGCAAGCCGCCACCCACACGCCCGGATGTTGCAGAAGTCGGCTCATCTCAGCGCCCCCGCAGCCGCCACGCGGCCAGCGCCAGGAACAGGCCGGTGAAGGCCAGCAGCACGCCGATATGCGTCCACACCGGTACCGCCTTCAGCTGACCGCTCAAGCCCAGCGCCAGCTGCGCCAAGTGCCACGCCGGCCAGATCACCGCCAGCTGCTGCAGCAAGGCCGGGAACGCAAAGATCGGCATCCACAGCCCGGACAGCACCGACATCGGCAGATACACCAGATTCACTACCGCCACTGCTGCCTGACCTTTGCACACCGCGCCAATGAACAGGCCCATCGCGCAAAAGGGCAGGGTGCCCAGCAGCAACGCCGCCATCAGCAACAGCCAATCGCCCAGCGGCATTTTCACGCCACCCAGTCCGAAGGCTGCCGCACTCAGCAGCAACAGCACCACCAGCCCGGACAGCAAGCTCATCGCAATTCGCGCGAGGAAATACGCCGAAATCGGCATCGGCGCCACCCGCTTCAGCGCCAGCAAGCCGCTGTCGCGATCCATCGCCAGCCCGACGCCAAACCCGAACAGCGCCGGCCCGATCACCGAAAACACGCCATACGTCGCGAACAGATAGGTCGCCTTCTGGAAGCTGCTCCACTGCCCCGGAATCAGCACCGCGAACATCAGATAAAACACCACCGGAAAGGCCAGCGTCGGCAGCATGAAAGCCGGCGTCCGCGCCATTCGCAGGCACTCGGCCCAGGCCTCCATCGCATACAGCCGCAGCATCTGCCGCGCGCTCATCGGTAGCGGCTCGGCATCCGGGTAAAACACCGTCGAGGTCATATTCATCGTTCTGCTCCCGTCAAGCTCAGCAAGGCGTCTTCCAGACTCAGCCGCTGGATTTCCAAGTCGGCCAGCGCCGGATCCGCCGTCAACAACACACGCAGCAGTGCGTCACTGTCGGCACTCTGCACCGACCAGCGCTCACCGACCCGCGACACCGACCGCACGCCTGGAATCGCGGCAATCAGCTGCTCGGACAGCGCGCTCGAAAAGCGCAATACCGCACCGCGCGCCCGTGCCTTGATCTGCGAGGGCGAGCCCTCCGCGCGAATCCGGCCGCGGTCGATCACCACGATCCGGTCCGCCAGCGCATCCGCCTCCTCCAGGTAATGCGTGGTCAGCACGATGCTGGTGCCCGCCGCCTTCAAACCCGCCAGCGTCTGCCACAACCCGCGCCGCGCCTCCACATCCAGCCCGGTGGTCGGCTCATCCACGAACAACAGCGGCGCATTCCCCACCAGCGCCAGCGCAAACTGCACCCGCCGCTGCTGCCCACCCGACAGCGCCTCGAACCGCCGCCCGGCCAACTCCGTCAGCCCCGCCAGCGCCAAGGTCTCCGCCACCGCCCGCGGCGCCGGGTAATAACTCGCAAACAAGGCCACCAGCTCCCGGACCTTCAAGGTCTCCGGCAACTTCGCCTCCTGCAGCATCACCCCAATCCGCCGCCGCGCCGCCGTCAACGTCGGGTCCAGCCCATACAGCTGCACCCGCCCCGCATCCGGCAACAGCCGCCCGGTCAGCAAGCCCAGCGCCGTGCTCTTGCCCGCGCCGTTCGGGCCCAGCAGCGCCAGCACCTCACCGGCGTGCAGCGCCATGTCCACGTTCTCTAGGGCTGTCACCGGGCCGTAGCGCTTGGTGACGCCGGTTAGTCCCGCCACCGTGCTCAAAGGTCGTTCCCGCATCGCCTGTCTCCGGCTGCCTGTCGATGGCGTGGATGGTTGGGCGGCGGGGGTGGCGGGCGGGAGTTGGGGGTGTCAGGGGTGGGGGGTGACAGTTGTCAGGGGGCTTGGCGCCTGTTCAAAAATGTACAGATCATGAATGATGCCGCGCGGGCAGCGACGGAAATCTGGGTGGAATCCGTAGAAAGAAAAAACCTAATGGCTATTTCATCAAAAATTGAGACAGAAAGGATGTGTTCGAAGTAATTGCCAGCGAAGCGGGTTCGCTTTTTGAAAGCTCCTTGAATAAAAAATCAATCGACTTTATTTTGCAAGGACGCCAGAAGGTCATCGGCCTGGCCGGCATAAATAGTTGTTTTCCTTCAGGTTGCAGCGGCATTCAATGTATGAGAGTCTTGGTCACGCAAAAACATAAAGGGACTGCATGAAAGTCGTACGCCTCAGCCTCGCAAACTTCAGGGGCATCAAGTCCGCCGAGTTGCTGTTTGACGGGCACACCCTGATGGTGGGCACAAACAACGTAGGAAAGAGTACGTTGTGCGAGGCGCTCGATCTAGTTCTAGGTCCCGATCGGCTCAATCGCTTCCCGCCGGTCGACGAGTTCGACTTCTACAACGCCGTCTACATTGTTCCGCCGGCCGCCGAAGGTGAAGCATCTCAGATCGTGTCGTTGCGAATCGAGGCGGTTCTGATCGAACCCGGAGCTGAGATTGCCGCGAAGTGTGGCGGCAACATGGAATTCTGGCACCTTGCGGAGCAGCGGCTGCTCGGGCCTGGTGAGTTGGCTGCGGCAAACCCGCCGAGTGTAGTCCCCTGCCTCAGGGTAGAGACCCTCGGCAAGTACGACCCAGAGGAGGACGAGTTCGAGGCCAGAACCTTCTTCTCCCACAGTCCTGATGCGCCAGCAGGGGAACTGACTGGCGTTCCTAAGCCGATCAAACGGCTCTTTGGATTCCTCTACCTCCGCGCACTGCGCACAGGATCGCGTGCCCTCAGCCTCGAACGTGGCTCGCTCTTGGACATTATTCTCCGAACCAAGGGCGTCCGTACTAACCTTTGGGAAAAGACCATCGATCGACTGCGCGACCTCAAAATAGAGGCGGATGCGGCAGAAATTGCGCCCGTCCTTCGATCCGTGGAACGCCGCCTGGCGCGATACATCGCCTTGGAGTCGCCCGGAAATGCCACCAAGCTACACGTCTCTGAGCTGACTAGAGAGCACCTTCGCAAGACCATGACTTTCTTTCTCGCCTTGTCTGCAGACCAAGGCTACGTGCCATTTCCGCATGCCGGCACCGGGACCATCAACACTTTAGTGCTGGCGCTTCTATCGTTTATCGCGGACTTGAAGCCGGAGACCGTGATATTCGCGATGGAGGAACCCGAGATTGCAGTTCCTCCGCACACGCAGCGCCGAATAGCAGAGTATCTGCTCACGAAGACCACACAGGCATTCGTCACCTCTCACTCACCGTTCGTCATTGAGAAGTTCGAACCCTCGAAGACACTGCTACTCGCGCGCAAGGACGGTGTGGTCACCGCGCGGCGGGTGTCTGACGCAACAGGGCTCAAGGACAATGATTACAAGCGGTTCGCACGCTCTGGCTTGACAGAGTGCATGCTGGGCCGGGCCGCGATCGTAGTCGAGGGCGTCACCGAACTGCATGCATTGCCAGTTGTGGCCAGGCGGATGCAAGAAGCCAATCCTAATTTGCAGCCGTTCGACATCGCAGGTGTGACCTTCTTCGACGCCGATGGCGAGTCCAACATGCCGAAGTTCGGCAGGTTCTTCAAGACTCTGGGGCTGCGCACATTTGCGTTCTACGACCTCGACTACAAAAAGAAGCGCAAGCCCGAGCAAACGCAGGCGCTTGCGGACAGCTTCGAGATCAATGTTGAGCACAAATACAAGGGCTTCGAAGATCTAGTGGTCGCGGAAGTTCCGCCAGACCGTCTCTGGTCCTTCCTATCCGCACTGAAGGCCCACGACGAGAACGGCAATCTTGTAATCCCAGATGCGCGCCCCGCCGACGAAGCCATTCGAGCCCTTGCCAAGGAAGCCTTTGGTGGCAACAAGGGAGCCGGGTGGGCTGCACGACTGTTCGAAGGGTGCGAGTTGCATGAACTCCCGGCTACCGCAACGGCGTTCTTGGCGTCGGTGTTCGCATTGTTTCCGCTTCCGCCACCGATCAATGACCACGATCAAGCGGAGACCTCTGTCGACACCGACGAGTTATGAATAAGACGTGCGCGCTTCGTGACAGTGTGTTGGAGTGCGAAGGCCACATTCTGGTCATCGGAGGGCCCGGCAGCGGCAAGACAACCGTTGCTTTGCGAAAAGCCGTCACTCGCATCAAGCAAGGTATGCAGCCGGGCCAATCGGCCTTGTTCCTCAGCTTTTCGCGCGCGGCAGTCGCCCGAATTCTCGATGCCGCAAAGCTTGAGACGACAAAGGCCGAGCAGGAGCTATTGTCGATCCAGACCTTTCATTCATTCTTCTGGAGCATCCTGAAGGCTCATGCCTATCTGCTGGGCGCACCAAAAAAACTGTCGATTCTGCTGCCGCAAGATGAGAAGGCGCTATCGGGCGGGATCGACGACGAGGATGAGGGCTGGGGGGACTGGCTGATCGAGCGTGAACGGCTCTTCCGCGAAGAAGGGCGAATTGCCTTCGACTTATTTGCTCCGTATGCAACCGAGTTGTTGGCGACCAGCTCTCATCTGCTGATGGCTGTGGCCCAACGGCACCCCATCATCATCGTGGACGAAGCACAGGATACCGGGCAATTCGCGTGGCAGTGCATCCAGATGCTTGCGCCTAGCAGCCAAATCCTGTGCTTAGCCGATCTTGAACAACAGATTTTCGACTACTTGCCGGGCGTGGGACCTGAGCGAGTCATTGCCATACGGGAAGCGCTACATCCTCACGAGGTCGACCTCGGAAGCCAGAACTACCGCAGCCCCAACTCCGAGATTTTGTCATTCGGCAACGACGTTTTGACGGGCAAGTCCCGCGGCGCACCGTATAAGGGCGTCTCCTTGCTGCCATACCGCCCGGAAAAGCCGCCACCGAACTGGAATCACCTGCTAAGGCATGCGCTCTTCCGCCTCTTCAAGACGATACGTGCCCAAACGGGTTCGTTTCCTGAGACGATCGCGATCTTGGTGTCGAACAATAGGAGTGCATTGAAGATGTCCAACGCACTCAATGCGATCGGGTCCAACATTGGTAAGGTTGTTCGGCACAAGTTGCTATTTGACGAAGCCGAGTCCTTACTGTCCGCTCGTCTCGCGGCGTTTCTGCTTGAACCGAAGGATCCGCTTCGTCTCGAAGGCGATGTGGCGACCTGCATGGAGATGATAGCAGCCGCGCGCCGAGCCACTGGGCAGGCGCGCGCCGAAGCAGCAAAACTGCTCGTGCAAGCAATCAAGATCCGAAACGGCAAAGCGCTCAACATCAAAGTTGCTAAATCGTTACGAGACCTGATCACCAAACTGAGCCTGTCTGGGCTCGCTGGCGACCCGGCCAAGGATTGGCTGACGATTAAGCAGCTGCTCCGTGCCTCGGGTCAAGATGAACTCGTTCGCGTCGCAAATCAACTTGACTACCTCGTCGCGTTTCGTAGAGGGCATCGCATATCGGCAGGTCTGGCCGCAGAGTGGCTGCGCGATAGTGCGTACACCAACGCCCGCGTAGCGTTGGATCAGGCCCTAGCCCAAGAACAGATCTTGGACGGAGTGGATGCACCGGCCGGTTTGCAGGTGATGAACTTTCACAAGGCCAAGGGAAAGCAGTTCGACGGTGTAATCATCGTTCGAGAAGCGCGTAGGACGAAGACTGGTGCTGAATCATCCTTCGTATGGCGAGGCGACGAGCCACCATATCCAAAGAGCCGACGAGTGCTTCGTGTGGGAATCACGCGGGCTCGTGCACATACGCTACTGTTGGATCCGCTATGGCCACACTGTCCCTTGTTGAAAGGCCACAAGCTATGACCAGAACGACGATGACGGTAACTGACGGTAAGGACAGGCCGGTTTCCGAGAGGCTGCTGCTGCTGCTGTAAGGACAGGCCGATTTCCACCCGGCCGACGAAATCCGGCACTACATCGCCGCCGCACGTCTGCCGATCAGGACGACGGACGACGGACGACGGACGACGGACGGAAAGGACAGGCCGGTTTCCACTCGGCCGATCGAAATCCGGCAATACCTCGACGCCGCAAGCCTGCCGATCAGCGCGATTCCGAGCGACGACGACGGTAAGGACAACCCAAGACCAACGCACCCAGGCGCCGCAGCGCCCAAAAGCACCCCAGCAAGCCGCTCAACCGCAGACCAACGCCCGCGCGAAGCCAATGCCACGCAGAAACTGCTGCTGCATGGCCGCCGCTTTCTTCTGGATATCGTCGACGGTCCCGACGACTCGCCAGAATCCAGACCCGACGCCCTTGACCTTGCGGGTCCAGTGATCTGGACTCAGGCCCAGCTTCTGCAGTGCCCGAGGTTCGTCGGCGGCAATCGCACCGCGCTTGTCCTTCCAAAACTGCCGCCCGGTGTCTTCGATCATTTCGATGTACTCGCCGGTGGTCACTGGCGGCATGGTGGTTGACGCAAGGCCCCAGATTGGCCGGGGGCTTTCACCGGCCAGATCGGGATTTCCGGCCACCGCCTTGCAGCGCAGTCGAATCGACGTGTTCCGAGTCTGTGAGTCCGCGCCAGCGCGAACTCGGACCCCAGCCCTCGCGCTTCCGGCCCTCGCTGTGCCTACGGCACATCGCTCGGTCGTATTTGCTTTCGCCGGCATGCCGGCGATCACGCTCTGCCGAGCGTGACCAGCAAATGACCCTGCGGCACATCGCTCGGGCGTGTTTGCCTCGCGCGGCCTTGCCGCGCGTGCCGTGCTGCGCACGTCATCGGCAAACGACCCCAGTCGTGCGCGGGTCAACTGCATTCGCATGGGATCGGCCAACATCCGTGCGCGTCGCTCGGCGTTGGCTCTCTCACACTTGGAACGGTAGATCCGCTGCTAGCGGTCGATGACGTCGTCATCCGACCATGCGCGAACGGCGTCGGGTCGAACAGCCAGCGCAAGGTGAAAGTGCCCAGCCCTCGCTGTGCCTTCGGCACATCGCTCGGTCGTATTTGCTTTCGCCAGCATGCTGGCGATCACGCTCTTCGAGCGTGACCAGCAAATGACCCATCCAGGCAAAGGCGTACACGCCGACCGCGAAGACGTCCGCCAGTTCACGGACACGGGCTTCGATCAGGCCGCAGCGGTGGTCGAAGCTGCGGTTGCTGAAGCGATCCTTCCCGAACAGCCACGACGTGCACGAACACGGCGTGGCCGGGCGGGATCAGGTTGGCGCAGGCTTGGGTCATCGGGGCAGTGTGGCGGTCGCGATGGGAGCCTCACAGCGGCGTTCGGCGCCAGCTCGCGTCAGACCGAAGCCTTGGATGATGTGCGACGGGTCGCACAGCGCTCGCGGCTAGTCCTCCCGCCCTGTCCTCGGCCTGCCTGGGCTTGTCCCCACTCTTAGAAGCCGCTGCTCAACCCCAGTAATAGATAGGGAAATGGTAGTTGTCGCGGTCGCCGCTCGGGTCCTCGCTGCAGCCGAAAATGCGGATCATCGTGGGGCTGACAATCTGGAGCCCAACGCCGTAGCGCCACTGCGAGCCATCGAACTGAAACTGCTCGACCTCGGCGAGCGCGCCGAAGAATGGGTCCAGAGTCACGAGGCTGAAGAGGACGGCCTTCTCGTCCTCGCGAAAGCCGATGAGCTGGATCTCGTCCACCCCTTCCACGCTGGTCTGGGTGATCAGGCCGAAGCTCTGATACTGCTCGCGGCCGCTGATCTCGCTGGTTTCGCCGATGCGCACCCAGTTGTCGGTGCTGATGCGGTCCGCGGGCGCGCGGTAGATGTTGAAAGACTTCGGATCGTACCGGTAGACCAGAAGGAGCGCCTGCTCCTCGCCGGCCGGGTCGGTATAGCTGGTGATCGCCGCCGCGGAGGCCTTCTGGCCGGCGGGCAGATCGAACTGATACAGGTAGCGGGTCCCCTCGAAGAACGCGACCGTGGCGCCGCCGTCGTTCTCGAGCGGCAGGACGAGCACGTCGCCGAGCCGCTGGATGCCGCCGCCATGGTCGAAGTAGGATGTGGTCCAGACGCCTTCAACCACGGCCGTATTGATCGAGCCCTCGCGGAAGCTCGCGAACCACGCCTTGTCCGCGCTCGCGCTGATGTCGCCGGTAATGTGCTGCTCGCCGTTGACCGGGGCGATCCCCTGGAAGTGGTTCTTGACACCGCGCCAGTCGGGCACCGTTCGCGTCCCGGTGACCTGACAGACTTGGGGATCGCGCTTGTTCATGGCGCGCAACAGGGATTGGACGGTCTTGGCTTGGCCGTCGATCTTCGGGTTCCTCGTGTGCATAACTCTCCCAACGGTTCGGGGTGGATGGCCGCGCACTGTATCCCACCTGGAAGGGATGGCGACGATAAGGAGCCGTCGGTTACGACAGGCCAGTTTCCTCCCACCCGACACGATCTGGCACGACCCGCCGATCAGCGCGATGCGGAGCGGGAATTCCCCTCCGCTCGCGCGGCCTGTCCTCAGTTTGTCCTCGGTCTGCCACCCTTCCGCACTCGCGGCTTGTCCTCGGTCCCCTCCGTCGTCGTTCTGCCGCCCTTCCGCATGGGATACGGGAACCACGGCGAAACACAGCCAGTCCGGCCATTGCGGCGGTTCCGGCTATCGCACAGACTGCCGGAAGAGCGCGTTTGAACTTCCTATGCCCACACCACAGTGAGTAGTCACCATGCACATCCACGTCAACCCGCTCAAACCCTTGGCTGCCTTATCCCTTTTCTTGCTGTTGGCAGCCGCGCCCCTGCAACAGGCCCAAGGTAGAGCTGGCCTGGGCCAGGCGAAACTTTCAGGCGCGAATTCCCAAGGTGGGACGTTGCGCGACGCGCCTGATGAAGAAGGGCAACCTGCTGAAGACGCGCCGCAGAACCAAGACGACGCCAGCGGCGACCCGACAGCCGAAGCGCCCGTCGAGGCCGAGCCCGAAGCAGCAAGCGATGAAGCCAGCGAACCCGCCGAAGAAAGCGGGGATTCTGCAGACGACAGCGAAGATTCGGCCGAGGAAAGCGGGGATTCTGATGAAGAAGATTCGGACGAAGACGAAAGCGAAGATTCAGGTGACGAAGACGAATAGCGTGTTTTTTGACGGCGTGATTGTTGAGCCGTAGGCCTGCGGGTGATGGCGATGGTGTATGGGACAGGCGCAAGGCAACAGCAAGGCGCAACGCAATGACAATATGCACAACGCCGGACGACGGACGCCAAGAACAGGCCGGTTCCCCCTCGGCCGGCGAGATCTGGCACAACCTGCCGATCTGCGCAATTCCGAGCCGGACGGCCCCTCTATTCGTCTACCCTCAACACCCGCAACGCCGTTCCGCCCGCTGGATCGAGGCCAAGCTCAAACCGATACGTCCCCGCCGCCTCGATCTTGAGCAGGATGTTGGCGCCCTGCGGGGTCAGCGGCATGGCGCTTCCATCGACCGCGATCGGCAGCAGGCCGTCGGCGCCCAGGTTGACCGCGCCCCAATCCTCTGAGCCCAGCTTGAACTGGTAGTCACCCGCGGCCAGCGTTGCCGTGGCGGTCCAGCGGCTATCGCCTGCGGGGGCAAAGGCGTTGGTCGTGCCCCAGTCGTTCATCGAGCCGCGGAGCAGGATCGGCGGGACCGCGGCGGCAGCGGCAGGGGCGGGCATGCGCAGCAGCGTCATCGTTGGGGCGCCCGCGAGGACGCGGATGCCGGTGATGGTGCCGTCGGCGGCGCTCTCGAACTCGCCTTCGATGCCCGAGGTGGTCGACTGGAAGCGGGTCGGCGACAGCATCACCAGCCGTTCGGGCAAGGGTCCGCCGGTGCGCGCGAACAGCTTGCCGTCCGAGGTGCTGACGTAGGCCGCGACCGGCCCCGCCGCGTAGTAGCCGGCGTAGCCTTCGAGTGTTTCGCGGGGGACAGCGACGTCACGCAGCGGGCGGGTCGCTATCGCCGTCCAGCCATAGTCAGTGGCCACCGCGCGCATGATCTCGTCGGCCAGTGCGCCGCCCGAATCACTGTTGGTCATGACGATGACGCCGTTGCCGCTGGCCGTGAACATCGTCGCCCAGTTGCGGAAACCGGCGTTGGCGCCGCCGTGGTGAAAGGCCTGATTGGCACCGGTACCGCGCACGCCAAAGCCGACCGCCCAGTCGCCCAGACCCGCGGTGGTCATCGCCTGCGCCGACGCGCGGCTGAGCAGGCCCGGCGGGTCGCCCGCCGCCGAACGCTGCACGTCGATCATCAAGCGCGCGAGATCGGTCGGCGTGGTCCACAGGCCGGCCGCGCCTTGCTGCGGGTAGACGCTATACCCGCCGGGGACGACCTCGCCGTTGGCATGCCCAGATGCGGCGTTGGCGAGCGTCGCCTTCGTCGGCGGCTGGGTGAAGCTGCTGCGGGTCATTTGCAGCGGCCGCAGCACCAGCTGCTGCGCGGTTCGTTCCAGCGGCTCGCCGGTGATGTCTTCCACCACGCGTTGGGCGAGCACATAACCGCCGCCTGAGTATTGCCATTGGGTGTCCGGCGCATGCGCCCGCACCACGCCCTCGGAATGACTCGCGCCGTCGGCCATCGCCGCGAACGACCGGGGAATCGGCTCGCCGTTCAAGGTGTCGATCAGCGTCGGAAGGGCCTCATCCCGCGCATATCCCGGAAAACCGTGGATGGTGAGCCCGGCGGTATGGCTCAGCAATTGCCGGAGGCTGATCGGTGCGTCAGAGATCGCGGGCGCCGCGGGCAGCGTCCAGCTTTTCAGCAGGGTCGCGATATCGGCGTCGATATCCAGCGTCCCGGCCTCGGCGAGCTTCATCACAGCCATTGCAAACACAGGTTTGCTGATCGAGGCCGCTTGAAAGGCGGTCTCGGGCGTGACCGGCGCACAGGTCGACACATCGCGAACGCCCCAGCCCCGCGCCCAGTCGAGCTTGCCGCCCGCGATGACCGCCACGGTCACGCCCGGCACCTGCCACGCCGCCATCCGCTCCGCCAACGTGCGGGGCTTGCTGTCCTCGTCGGCGACCGCGGGCAGCATCGTCGTTTCCAGATAGCGCGTGTGCGCGTTGACGGGACCGCCTGCGGCCGCATCGGGGGTGGGGCAATCGGCTGCGCGTGCATGGCTGGCGACGGACAGCACCGCGGCAAGGCCCAGGACTAGCGCCCGCGGTGCGACAACACCTATTTGTCTCGTCATGGGGAATCTGACTCCGCTGAGATCGGCGACAGCTTGCTAGCCCGCCAGGCACTGCACAAGCCCGTCGCGCCGTTGCGGATGGCGCGGTGCCCAGCCGAGCAGTCGTTTGGCTTGGCTGTTCTCGACGCGGCGGTTTTCGGCGTGGAAATCGCGCGCCATTGGCGACGCGCGTACGGGAGACACGCGCCGGTTTGCCGCTGGCCGACTCATTCCGGCGTCACATCGAAACCGGACGGAACCGACCTTGTGTGACTGGCCTTACTGCCTTCGGGTCGCCACCACGGCCAAACCGGTCCCCAACATCAGGCCCAGCATGGCCCACAGACCGACCGCGCTCAGCGCGTTTACCGCTGCAGGCGAAAAACCCACCAGATTGAAAGCGAACGGAGCGCCGATTGCTGGCGTGCAGGTCAGTGTCGCGGCAGCGCTACCGGTTGGTGCGGAATGGAGGGAAATGCTCACCGACGCCGTGCCGTTGGCCGGAATGTTCAGCGGCACCGGATTCACGACGAACGCCCCCGTCGGTGCCACTGCACAGGTCAATGCCACCGCGGCTGCCGAGGCATTGGCGAACGCAATCGTCTGCGAGGCGGTTCCGCTCAGAGTGATCGTCGACCCCGGCTGCGGATTACCGCCGCCAGTCACCACCGTGACCGGATTAACCACGGCAATCCCGGTCAGATTCCAGACTCGGGTGGTCATCGCGCCGTTCTGGCGGGCTTCCGTGCACGAGACGGTGGCGGTCTTCGGACCCGCCGGCGCCGCAGGCGTGAAGCGCAGGCCCAGATTCTGCGGGGTCGTCGCACCAGCCGGAAACGTCAACGTGGCCGTGCTGAGCAAGGCAAACTCGGCCGCATTCGAGCCGGTGATCGAGCAGGAACCCAGCGTGGTCGTGCCGCCACTCACACCACCGGATGGAGTGACCACGATGTTCTGGACCGGGCTCGGGTTCGTCCCCACCGTCACACTGCCGAAGGCAACCGGGCCGGGGGGTGCCGGGGCGTAAGCCAGCGACGGGCCGTCCACAAACGCCTGCGGACAGGTCAGGTTCCAGGTGCGGGTCACGGCGGAATTGGCGCCTTGCTGCTCGGCGCAGCTCAGCGTACCCGTCTGCACCGTGCCACCGCGGATGCAGGACAGTTGAATCAACTGCGACACGGCCGTGTTGCCAATGAAACTGAAGTTGATCGGTGCGTTGTTGATCGTGAAGCCCGTCGAAGCCGTGCAAGTATTCAGCGTCGTGGTGGCAGCGGCACCGGTGCCGGCACCGCCAGTCGGCGTCGCCTGGATCGTCGCGCTCGCTGCGCCGGGCGCACCGCCGGGGAATTGGACGCCCGCAGTGGTCGTCGGGGTATAGGTCAGGGTTGGAGCCACCGCGCCGCGGACAAAAAAGACTTCCGCAGTTTAGGGTAGGGGTGCCTTAGGATTTCCCTGTTCCGGCAGCGTTGTATCTGTGGCTGCACCCACGGACACAGCGCTCGCGACGGCGAGCGCGGATCCCACTGCAAACACAAGGCGCTTGAGCATGATATCCCCCATTATCTCTTGCTGATTCGGCGTTATGGTCATCGGCGTGGCAAACAGCGTACTGCTGCCGTCTGAGCCGATATGCCGCCGGAGGTTATCACGACGCAACTGCCGCGTTCGGATCGTGTCCGGTGATGCCGTAGTCGTGTACGTCACGGCTGGTCGTGTCTGACGCACAGAGGGTGCTTGGGCATGACTGCGTCCGCCACTTCGGCCGCCTGTGCCTGGCCGGTGATGGACAGCGCCGCGGCAAGGCCCAGGACCAAGACCCGCGGCCGGGGCGCACCAACACCTTCGCGTGTCGTCATGGGAAATCTGACTCCGCTGCGATCGGGCAGCAGCGTGCCCCCGCCAGGCACTGCACAAGCCCGTCGCGCCAGTGCAGATAGCGCCCGCCGCGACGCCGGAATCACGCGCGAGGGCGTCCGATCCGAGCCCACACCGGCGCTGGCGCGGTCGCCTCGCACTCGCTAGTCTGCGCTGAAGGCGCGCTTGAGTTTCCTATACTCGACCCGTGCAGAGTTCCCGCATCAGGCCTCCCAAAAAGAAGCCCTGCGACGAGCGCTTGATTGATCAAGGGTCCATCACCGGCCCAAGGCCGCCAAGTCACCGCCCGGTGGAATCCCAAGCGCGGAATTCTTGAACACCACTGGGCAAACCAGCAGCAATGCGGAGTCTCGTTGATGCGCGGACTCTGCCGTTCGCTGGCCGTCGGGGCGGATCGGTTCGACTGCCAACTGGCCATGATCAATCATCAAGGAAATGTGGAGGAATTGAGATGAAGAAGACTGTCGGTTTGCTGTTCTGTGCCCTGCTGGTTGTGGGATGTGATCAGACTACGACCGGGAACCCGGCGAGTGCTGCAGCCGTGAGCCCTGTCGCGGAGCAGCAGAAGGTGGAGGTGGTCGCCGAGCCGAACCGGCCGCTGGCAGAGCCGCTGTTCGGGGATGTGGGACTGGGGTTCGAACACAATGTCCTGATGGATAACGAGCAACAGATCGCAGAAGTCAAGCAGCGGACATTGATGCTGGAATCGGTGGGGATGCCACTGCCCGATGCGCTTGCAAAGTTGGAAAGCGACCTCGTCTCGGCGGGTTTTACGCTGCGCGACTCCCAGGACGTGCAGGGCAGCCTGATCCGGAACTATCACCGCAACGGCGACTTGTCGCAGACGGGCGGGCAGGTCATCAACATCAACGCCGGGGCTTACGAGCAGGACCAGAGTGGACGCACAGGCACTATGAGTCTCACGCTCAAGCACAACGCTGGCCAGTAAGGGCCAGGCTTAGTAGCGATAAGGGCGGGCCGGTTTCCACCTTTCCGTCGAAATCCGGCGCTACCTCGACGCCGCTAGTGTGGTGTCCCCGAAGTCATTGGAAGCATTTCCGATGGAATTGGTCCCGAGGCGAGGCGCGAGGAGGACGCTGTAGCAGCGCTACAGCGACGACAAGCAACGAAGCATTCAGGACCAGAGACGCGGAAAGGGTTCAAGGGTTTTCTGGGACACCACACTAGTGTGGTGTCCCAAAAGTAATTGGAAGTATTTCCGATGGATCTGGTCCCGAGGCGAGGCGCGAGGAGGAAGCTGTAGCAGCGCTACAGCGACGACGAGCAACGAAGCATTCGGGACCAG
>Ga0075154_10000212_pt1 | contig 52094 bp, 43 predicted proteins | sample JI71714BDNA_FD_70965 | JGI IMG/M metagenome (GOLD analysis project Ga0075154, IMG submission 70965) | Wastewater effluent complex algal communities from Wisconsin, to seasonally profile nutrient transformation and Carbon sequestration -... | ecosystem: Engineered > WWTP > Effluent > Algae... | reverse complement strand
CCTTCCGCATGAGCGACCTCGCCGGCAACGATATCGGTGCCGCGATTCGCGCCCGCCGCGCCATCGAGCAGCCCGGGCTGCGCTACCCGGCCATCGCCGACCACCTCTGCGCGCTCGGCCGCTACGGCCAGAAGACCGGCGCCGGCTGGTACGACTACCCGGCCGGCGAGCGCCGCGGCCAGCCCAGCGCGCTGGTCGCCGGCCTCGTGGACAACGCCCGCACGGCTGCTGGCCACCCGGCCCGCGAGATCACGGCGGCGGAAATCGTCGAGCGGCTGATGCTGGCGCTGGTCAACGAAGGCGCCCAGCTGCTGGCCGAGGGCATCGCCCAGCGCGCCAGCGACATCGACGTGGTCTACCTGTACGGCTACGGCTTCCCGGCCTGGCGCGGCGGCCCGATGGCCTGGGCGGTCGAGGTCGGCCTCGGCCATTGCGTCGAGCGCCTGCGCCACTGGCAGCAGGCCCGCCCCGCGCGGGCGGCGGACTTCGAGCCGGCGGCGCTCTTGGTCGAGCGGGCGGCGGTGGGACGGTTCTGAGGACGTCAGCAGCGCGGTATAGTTCTTCGGTCTATACCGCCGGAACGCCGCCATGCCGCAGACCGCCAAGCTTTTCACCAACGGCCGCAGCCAGGCCGTACGCCTGCCGGCGGAATTCCGCTTCGAGGGCAAGGAGGTCTATGTGGAACGTGTCGAGGGCGGCATCCTGCTGCGGCCGAAGCCCGCGACCTTCGGGGACTGGCTGTCGGACTTCCACGCCCGCCACGACCCCTTCCCGGCCGACTTCATGGCCGATCGTGGTGCCAGCGACCTGAGCCAGGATCGGGCGTGGTTCCATGATCAGGATGCTTGACACCAACATCTGCAGCTATCTGCTGCGAGAGCGCTCGGCGCACGTGTTGCAGCGATTCCGTGATCTCCCGATCGATCACATCGCGATTTCGGCGGTCGTTGCCGCCGAACTGCGTTTCGGCGTCGCGAAGCGCCGGGCATCGACCCTCGAGCGGACGCTGGAACACTTTCTGGCCGGATTGCGCACACTGCCTTGGCCTGTGGCCGCCGCCGCCCACTACGCCGAGCTGCGCGCCGATCTGGAACTGCGCGGCACGCCGATCGGCGGCATGGACCTCCTGATCGCCGCGCATGCGCTGGCCGAGGACGCCATCCTGGTGACCAACAACACCCGCGAATTCGAACGCGTACGTGGCCTGCGGCTGGAGAACTGGGGCTGATTGCGAGCCGTGGCGAGGTATATGCAGCGCTGAGGGTGGGCGCCCGAAAGACCGGCATCGCGGCCTTGTTGACCCTGTTACCCGCCAGACCTGAAGACGCGGACGCCTGCGCACGCTGCGACGGGACCGGGCGGTGGAGCGGGCTCCGGAGCGTATCGGGGGAAGCCGTCTTTCTGTGCTGCCCTGATTGCGGATCGCTGGGCTGGTATTCGCCCAGACTGGATCTCTCACGGCGCTCGCGCTGGCCAGACGTTGCGTAGGTCGGTTGGCGCAGCAAACCCGACGCCTCACGGCCGGCCCGCGGTCGTGAATCGAAATGCGCCCGCCGGCTGCCCGACGTCAAGGCGCGCCGTCGAATTCGATCCGTTCGTAGATCTCGCTGAGCGCGAGCGTGGTTTCCGGGCACGGCAAGGCAATGTGATCTTCCCGCTGGTTGTAGGTCGTGAACTCCCAAACGCTACCGACGCGGCGATAGAGATCCACCCGGAGCTGGTCCTGGCTGACCAGCAAATACCCTTCCAGCGTGGGAATGCGCTGGTAGTTGTAGAGTTTTTCACCGCGGTCGATTCGTTCGGTGCTGTCCGAAAGCACTTCCACCACCAGACAGGGCCGCGTTTTCAAATACGGGTCGCGGTCGTTCGGGTCGCAGCACACCATCAAATCCGGATAATAAATCACCTCGTTGATCTGGATGCGCATGTCGGCGATAAACGCTTCGCACAGCCCGCTTCGAGTGACTTGATGCAATCGGGCGCCGATGTTGAGGGCAATCCGGTTATGCCGCGCACTCGCGCCGGCCATGGCAAACACCTGTCCAGCGGCATATTCGTGCTTGTTCGGACTTAGTGCCTCGAAGGCCAGGTACTCGGCCACTGACATCGACGGCTGTACTTTCGCGCGTGCGGACATTGGCAAACCCTCGCTCGGAACGCACCTGAATGATAGCCCAGGCCCACCGACTGCGGCCGAAGCACGCAACGACACCCGTGCATTCGAACGCGTGCGCGGCCTGCGGCTGGAGAACCGGGCTGATCGCGAGTCATGGAGATCGATTCGGTCAGCTTGTCGGAGAAATTCTTCGATCTTCCGATCTGCTGCGGAAGTCGCTGAGGGCCGGCGCTCGCAAGACCGGTATCGCAGCGGTGCTGGCCCCATTACCCGCCAGACCCGAGCGCGCGACCCCTGCGCAAACTGCGAGGGGACCGGGTGGGGACCGGACTCCAGCGCTCGCCGTGCCGCGCGTTTTGTGTCACCGTCCGCGACAGATACCGCGTAGCGACGCGGACGCACCCGGTCCGGGCGGCGACACGGTCCATTCGCAGGAGTTCAGAGCATGAGCATGCGCACGTTGGTGGTCCTGGCCTTGATCGGCTTCATTGGCTGGCGCTACTTCCATGTCGATCTGGCCAAGGCCCGGACGACAGCCGGGCTGGGTCCGGACGATGTCGCGGTATTGACCGTGCCGGAGTGCGGTGCGATCTGCAGCGATCAGATCCGGCAGTTCGGAAATCGTGGCGTGCGCCTGGTCGAGCTGGATGTCAGCGTCGAGCCCGGCCGTGCCCTCTGGAAGTCGCTGGGCAGCCCCAACCAGTTCCCGACCTATCTGGTCGGACAGCAACTGGTCCTGGCGACCTCGCTGCGCTCCGCACTGGCCGCGACCCATGGCAGCAAGGGCCTGACGCCGGTCGAGAACCGCTACTTCCAGCCGCATTTCGGGGCCGGACAGCCGCGCGCGGTGATGTACAGCGCGCAATGGTGCGGCGCCTGCCGATCGCTGCGTGACGAACTGAAGCGCGGCGGCACGCCGTTCGTGGAGATCGACGTCGAACGCCACGCCAGCCGGCAGCAACTGGCCGAGGTCATGCAGATCGGCGGCTATCCCACGGTCTACGTGGGTCATGAGCGACTGGATGGCTCACCGGCGCAATTGGCGGCGCAGATTCGCGAACGCGTGGTGCCCTGACGCCATCGGGCGGCGGGACCCGGGTCCGCCGCTCAGATCACCTGACCGATCCGCAGCAGGTTGCCGTCCGGATCGACGATCGCGAATTCGAGCAGGCCCCAGGGCTTCGGGCTCAGCGGGTCGATACGCGGGATGCCGGCGCCGGGCAGGCCGAGGCGCTCGGCGTCGGCGTGGATCGCGCGGACGTCGCGGACCCGCAGATAGCAGCCAGCATCGGACTGCGCCGGGATCAGCGCCGGGTGGTGGAAGAAATGCAGCTCCAGCGTGCCGCGCCGCAGGATCGCGTAGCCGGCGTCGCTGTCGTGGGCATCGCCCTCGAAACCGAGCGCGCGATAGAAATCCAGCGTCACCGGAATCGACCGGCTGGGCAGGATCGGGATGGCGAGATCGAAGTCGGTTTCGAGGTCGAAGTCGGACATGACGAGGGCTCTGGAGGGCGGGTGACCCACGGAGCATGGCCGAACCCGAGACTGCTTCGCTGCGCTCGCAGTGACGATCGACTGGGAAGCGTGGACCTCGGTTCAACGCCGAACCGGGCGCCGCCGGCCCCGGCCCTCAGCGCTTGCGACCCAGCCGGCGGGTCAGTGTGTTGCGACCGCAGCCGATCAGCCGGGCGGCGCGCTGGCGGTCGCCGTCGGTGCGGGCCAGCGCCACGTCGAAGACGATCTGTTCGAGTTGCTCGCGAGCCCGCGTCAAGACGTCGCCGCCGCCGGCGTCCAGCTCGCGGGCGACCCAGCCGGCCAGCGCGAGAGCCCAGTCTTCGCCGCCGGTCGCGGCCGGCAGCGACACGGCCACGGGCGCGGTGCTGCTGCCGCGGGCCAGTTCGGTCTCGACCTCGCGGACCTGGATTTCGCGGCCGGGGGCCAGCGCGGTCAGGCGGTGGCAGAGGTTGCGCAGCTCGCGGACGTTGCCGGGCCAGTCGTGGGCGACCAGTCGGGTGGCCGCCGGTGCGGACAGCCGCTTGCCGCCGACGCCCAGCTCGCGAGCCGCATCGGCCAGAAAGCGCTCGGCCAGCGTCGGCACGTCCTCGCGGCGCTCGCGCAGCGGCGGCAGGTGCACGCGGACCACGTCCAGCCGATGCAGCAGGTCGGCGCGAAACCGCCCCTGCGTGACCGCCAGGCTCAGGTCCTGATGGGTGGCGGCAAGGATGCGGACGTCGGCGCGGATCAGCTCGCGGCCCCCGACGCGGTAGAACTCGCCCTCGGCGAGCACGCGCAGGAGCCGGGTCTGCAGGCCGGGTGTCATGTCGCCGATCTCGTCCAGAAACAGCGTGCCGCCGTGGGCCTGCTCGAAGCGGCCAACGTGGCGGCGCAGCGCGCCGGTGAAGGCCCCCTGCTCGTGGCCGAACAGCTCGCTCTCCAGCAGCTCGGGCGCGATCGCGGCGGTGTTGAGCGCGACGAACGGTCCCTTCGCGCGCGGGCTGTGCTGGTGCAGCGCGCGGGCGACCAGCTCCTTGCCGGTGCCGGTCTCGCCGGTGATCAGCACGGTCAGCTCGGCCCGGCTGAGCCGGCCGATCGCGCGGAAGACCTCGCGCATCGCCGGGCTGTCGCCGATCAGGCCGGCCGGCAGTTCCAGCGCCACGGCGCCATCCGGGTCCAGCGCGCGGCGGGCGATCTCGACCGCGTCGTCGAGGTCGAAGGGCTTCGGCAGGTACTCGAAGGCGCCTTCGCTGAAAGCGCCGACCGTGGTCGCGAGGTCGGTGTAGGCGCTCATCACCACCACCGGCAGCGTCGGGTACTCGCGGCGCACCCGCTTCAGGAAGGCCAGTCCGTCCTGCCCCGGCATCCGCACGTCGGTGAAGATCAGGCCGGGCGTCTCCTCCTGATCCAGCGCGGCCAGCGCCGGTGCCGCGGCCTCGAAGCTCTGCACGACGAAGCCCGCCTCGCGCAGCGCGCGGGTCAGCACGGTGCGGATCGAGCGGTCGTCGTCGACCAGCCAGACGGTGGGAGAGGGCAGCGCCATCCGGACTCCTTGCGACCCTGCGCGATGCCGGACTTCTCGCACGTCGGCGCCGAGCCGGCAAGGCCGGCGACGCCCGTCACCGACACGGCGCAGAACTTGCTGCACATCGCGTTGCAGGCGGTTACATTCGCCGGATGGACGCCTTTCTCGCCGCCATCACAAGCTACCCCGGCTTCCTGCCCTCGGTGCTGATCGGGGTGCTGCTGGTGTTCTGGCTGCTGGCGATCCTCGGGCTGGTCGACTTCGAGCACTTCGGCCCGGACTTTTCCGCCGACCCGACCCTGCACGTCGAGGCCGATGCCCACGCCGACGCGGCCCATGGCGGCATGCTGGTCGCGCTCGGCCTGCACCGCCTGCCCTTCTCGATCGTGGTCAGCACGATCGGCTTCTTCTGGTGGCTGCTGACGCTGCTCGGCGCGCAATACCTGCTGCCGATGATTCCGGGGCCGGTCTGGCTGTCCGGCAGCGTGTTGCTGCTGCTCGCGCTGGCCATTGCCGTGCCGCTGGCGGCCGCCTGCGTCCGGCCGATGCAGCCGCTGTTCGACGTCCACACCGCCGCCCGCGAATACGACCTGATCGGCCGGCCCTGCACGGTGATGACCGGCAGCGTCGAGGAGGGCTTCGGCCAGGCCGAGGTCCAGATCGACGACGGCACGCCGCTGCGCATCCAGGTCGGCTGCGCCCAGCCGAACGCGCTGGTGCGCGGCTCGCGGGCGCTGATCCTGGAGCATGACGCCGCCCGCGACCGCTACCGCATCGAGCCGTACGCCGGGCCGTAGCCACCCCGCTTCCGCCAGACCCGAGGAACAGCCATGACCACCCTGATCATCGCCATCGTCGTCGCCGCGGTCATCCTGCTGGGCTTTCTGGCGATGCTGGCCCAGTTCTACCAGAAGGTGGACCAGGGCCACGCCATGATCGTCAACACCATGCGCGCCGAGCCGGAGGTCACCTTCACCGGCCGACTGGTGATCCCGGTGCTGCATCGCCGCGAGATCATGGACATCTCGCTGAAGACCATCGAGATCGAGCGCTCCGGCAAGGAGGGCCTGATCTGCAAGGACAACATCCGCGCCGACATCAAGGTCAAGTTCTTCGTCCGGGTCAACAAGACCGCCAGCGACGTGCTGAAGGTCGCGCAGGGCATCGGCTGCGCGCGGGCCAGCAACCAGTCCACGCTGGAGGACCTGTTCTCGGCGAAGTTTTCCGAGGCGCTGAAGACCGTCGGCAAGGGCCTCGACTTCGTCGACCTGTATCAGGCCCGCGACAAGTTCCGCGACGAGATCCTCCGCCAGATCGGCAATGACCTGTCGGGCTACGTGCTGGAAGACGCGGCGATCGACTACCTCGAACAGACGCCGCTGGAGAAGCTCGACAAGGACAACATCCTCGACGCCGAGGGCATCAAGAAGATCACCGCGCTGACCGCCGAGCAGGCGGTGATCACCAACGAGCTGCGCCGCAACGAGCAGATGCGGATCAAGAAGAAGGACGTCGAGACCACCGAGGCGATCCTCGAACTCGAACGCCAGCAGGCCCACGCCGAGGCCAACCAGCGCCGCGAGATCGCGATCACCCAGGCGCGCCAGGAATCCGAAGCGGCCAAGGTGTCCTCTGAGGAGCGCGCCAAGTCCGAAACCGCCCGGCTGATGGCCGATCAGCAGATCGCGGTGATGGCCGAGAACAGCAAGCGCGAGAAGGAAGTGGCCGAGAAGAACCGGCTGCGCGCGGTGGCGATCGAGGAAGAAAAGGTCGTCCGCGCCCGCCAGCTGGAAGTGGTGGACCGCGAACGCGAAGTCACGCTGCAGACCATCGAGAAGGAAAAAGCCGTCGAGGTGCAGAAGAAGGCGATCGCCGACGTGGTCCGCGAGCGCATCGTGGTCGAGCGCACCGTCGCCGAGCAGGAAGAAGCGATCAAGGACCTGCGCACCATTGCCGACGCCGAACGCAGCCGCAAAGCCACCGTGGTGCTGGCCGAGGGCCAGGCACAGGAGCGCTTCATCGTCGACGTGAAGGTCGCCGAGGCCGAGGAGCACAAGGCCCGCCACCTCGCCAATCAGGAGCTGACGCTGGCCGAGGCGCGGCTGACCGTCGCCGCCAAGACCGCCGAGGCCAAGAAGCGCGAGGCCGAGGGCATCGAGGCGCTGGCCGCCGCCGACGGTCTGGCTGCGGCCAAGGTCGCACTGGCCCGCGCCGACTCCGCCGAGAAGGAAGGCCTGGTGCAGGTCCGCGTGAAGTCCGCCGACGCCGAGGCGCTGGCCAAGTTCGGCGCCGCCGAGGCCGAAGTGCTGCGGCTGAAGCTGGCCGCCGAGGCCTCCGGGCTGGAGAAGCAGGGTCAGGCCGAGGCCGAGGCCAAGGTCGCCGATGCCGAAGCGGTCGCCAAGATGGGCGCCGCCGAGGCCGAGTCGCTGAAGCTCAGACTGGACGCCGAGGCCAGCGGTCGCGAGCGCGCAGGTCAGGCCGAGGCCAGCGCGATCGCCGCGCGCTTCGCCGCCGAGGCCGAAGGGCTGAAGGCCAAGTTCGCCGCGATGCAGACCATGAGCCCGGACACCCGCGCCCACGAAGAACAGCGCATGGTCATGGACTACCAGCACGCCCAGGCGCTGCGGGCCATGGATGTGGGCCAGAAGATCGCCCACGACCAGGCCGCCGTGCTGGCCGAGGCGCTCAAGCAGGCCAAGATCGAGATTGTCGGTGGCGATGGCGAATACTTCGAGCGCTTCATGCGCTCGCTGAGCCTGGGCAAGGCCATCGACGGCACCATCGGCAAGAGCACCCTGCTGGAACAGGCCACCCGCGCCCACCGCGCCGGCGAGCGCGATCTGATCGAGGACGCCGGCCAGCTGATCAGCGCACTCGGCGGCAGCGGCGCCAGCACCGTCCGCGACCTGTCGATCGCCCAGCTGATGCAGGCGCTCAGCGCCGCCGGCCGCAGCGAGGAGCTGGGGCTCTTGCAGAAGGTGGTCGCGGCCGTGCGGCCACCGACCGGGGGTTGAGCACCGCGGCGCGCTGACAGGCACCGGGCGATCCGATGAGCGCCGATCCGGCCACCTTCGAGCTACTCCGCAAGCGTCTCGCCGCCGCAGCCGCGCAGCTGCGCGAGCGGGCGGGCAAGCTCAACGCCGCGCGGCTGGCGGCCTGGGGCCGCACCGACAGCCGCGTGCTGGCGCGGCTGTCGGCGCGCACCGAGCACAACTGCAAGGGCCGCGATCTGGTGCGGGTCGGCGGGCAGCTGCTGTTCGGCTACCACGTGATGCTCGGCCTGAAGCGCGAGACCGAGGTCGGCGACGTCTTCGCGCTGTACCGGCTGCACGAATCCACCGAAGGCACGGAGCTGCTGCCGGTGCCGCTGGAGGGGAGCTTTCTCGCCGACGGCCGCTTCCTCGCCGATTTCCGCGAGCTGTTCACCTACTACAAGGCCGCCACGCTCGACCAGCTGCGGGTCACGCCGGAAAAGCTTTACCTGATCTTCCGGCTCAACAGCAGCGGCGACCGGCGGGTGCTGCGCTTTGCGCTGGAGCCGGCCGGTGGCATCGTTTACCTCGACAACCGCGGCGAGCGCGAGCTGCCCACCCTGCCCCGCCACGACTTCGAGTGGCAGCCGGTCGGCCGCGAGGCGCACGTCACCGGCCGCCACCCGCACGTCAACATCGCCGACACGATCTTCGTCGAGACGATCGGCGGCGACCTGACCGTCAAGGTCGAGAACAACACCGACACCGGGCTCGGCATCTACGCCGAGCCGGTCGACGACCAGACCCAGTCGCTGGCCGATGCCGAGATCGCCTGGGCCGAGACCAAGGGCCTGATCCTGCTCAGAATCAAGCCCTACCGCGAGCAGACCGTCCGCTACCTGATCTACAACAAGCGACTCCGTCAGGTGCAGCGCTGCGATGCGATCGGCGACAGCTGCGCGCAGCTGCCGGAGGATCAGGGCCTGATCTTTCCGGGCGGCTACTACCTCGAAAGCGGCGAACTGAAGCGCTACGACGAGCTGGGCCACGACTTCCGCGGTCAGGTGCTGAAGCGGGTGATCCGCTCGCCGAACGGCGAGGACCTGCTCTACGTCTTCTACCACCCGGTCGAGGGCATCTACGCGCTGTCGGCCTACAACCTGATCGCGCGGACCATGGCGCCGCCGCTGGTCGGCGTCGGCTACGCGCGCTATCCGGACGGCCACGTGCTGCTCGCCACGCCCGAGGGCAGCGAGCCGTCCCGCCTGCATTCGATGCAGCTGTGGCAGACGCCCTTCTTCGACGAGGAACACGCCGCGCAGCGGCCGCGGCCGAAGGGGCTGCTCGGCCGGATCGGCAACGCCAGCGTGGTGCGAGCGCTGGCCGACCTCGGCCAGCTCGGCATGCTGGCCGACAGCGCCAGCGAGGTGGTCGGCTTCGACCGGCTGCTGAAGCTGGCGGCGCGCTGCACCGACGCCTATCCGTGGCTGGCCGAGGCCGAGGCGGAGTCCATCGCCGAGGACCTGACGCTGCTGCGCGGCACCGCCGAGGCGGCGCTCAATGCCTACGCCGAGATCGAACAGGCCCGCGGCCGGGCGCGCGAGCGGCTGCAGCTGCAGGCCGGCGAAGTCCGCGAGCTGATCGTCCGCGTCGAGAGCTACCTGTGGAGTAGACCTGAGGACTTCATCGAGGCGATCGGCGCGCTGAAACGCCAGCGCGGCGCACTCGGCGCGCTGACCGAGCAGCCCTTCATGGACACCGCCGAGCTGGGCGCGCTCGATGCCCGGCTGGCCGAGCAGCAGAGCAAGGTCGGCGTCCGCGCGCTGCGCTACTTCGCCGAGCCGCGGGCCTTTGCCGCGCTGCGCGAGTCGCTGGCCGCCAAGGCCGCCGCGATCACCGAGGCCCGCGGCACGACGGCGCTGGCCGCGCCGCTGGCCGGGCTGGACCAGCTGGCCGAATCGCTCAACGGGCTGACCGAGCTGATCGCCAGCTTCGAGGACAGCGACCCGGCGCAGCGCGCCCAACTGCTCGGCGAGACCAGCAAGCTCTACGCCGACGTCAACCGCCAGCGCGCGCTGGCCGGGCAGCGGCAGGCGCAGCTGCTGGAGCAGGAGCAGGGCCTGGAATTCGCCGCGCAGCTGACCGTGCTGGAGCAGACCCAGTCCGGCCTGCTGCTGCGCGCGGCCAGCCCGGCGGCGATCGACGAGGCGCTGGCGCAGCTGCTCAGCCAGCTGGAGGTGCTGGAGCTGCGCTTCGGCGCGCAGCCACGCTTCGCCACCGAGCTGGTCAGCCGCCGCGAGACCGTGCTGGAGGCGCTGCAGGGCAAGCGCGACCAGCTGGCCGCCGAGGAATCCGCCCGCGCGCAGGCGCTGAAGGACGCCATCGTCCGCGTGCTCGACGGCCTGCCGCGCCGGCTCGCGCGACTGAAGGACCTCGCCGAGGTCCACGCCTTCTTCGCCAGCGACCCGCTGGTCGCCCGCACCAAGAGCCAGCTCGACAGCCTGCGCGCGCTCGGCCGGCCGGTCGAGGCCGACGAACTCGCCGCGCGGCTGCAGCAGCTGAAAGACGGCGGGCTGCGCGACCTGAAGGATCGGCTGGAACTCGGCGACGGCGAGACGCTCGCGCTCGGCGGCCAGCGCTTCGCGGTCGAACGCCGACCGCTGGAGGCCGCGATCGTCCACGACGCCGCCGGGCTCGGTGTGCAGCTGACCGGCACCGACTACCGCGCCGCGCTGGTCGACCCGGCCGCCGAGGCGCTGCGCGAGGTCTGGGCGCAGCGGATCCCGTCGGAGTCCCCCACGGTCACGCGCGCCGAATGGCTGGCCTACAGCCTGCTGGAGCGCTGCCGGCACGACGCCATCTGGCAGCAGTGGGCGCTGACCGACGCGCCGGCGCTGACCGAGGCGGTGTCCGAGGACGCGCTGAAGCGACCCGCCGAGGACTATCGCCGCGGCGTGCACGACGCCGACGCCGCCCGCCTGCTGGCCGCGCTGGTCAAGCTCGATCAGGCCGCGCAGGGCCTGCGCACCGCCGCCGCCAGTCGGGTGCTGGCGCAGCTGTGGTGGAGCACCCAGCCGGCCGACACGCAGCGACGCCTCGGCGCCGAGGCGCAGGCGCTGGCCTGGCTGCAGCGGCGCGGCGTGCCGGTCACGCTGCCGGCCGACTGGCTCGCCGGGCTCGGCGCGACCGCCGGCACGCTCACGCCCGGCGCCGATCTGGACGCAGCCGCCCACCACCTGCTCGACAGCCTCGGCCGCGAGCACCCCGCCTTCGACAGCCGCGGCGCCGCGCTGGACGCCGCCGAGCAGCTGCGCACCGAACTGCCGCCGGGGCTCGCCGCCGAACTGGCGCAGCAGCCAGTCGAGCTGCAGCTGGCGCTGTGGCGCACGCTGGCCGACGCGCTGCCCGCGGCCGATGCCGCCCTGAAGCTGGAAGTCGCCGCGATCCTGGCACTCAAAGTCCCGCGGCAGCGGGTCAACGCGGATTTGAGCGCCCGCGTCGACGGCCTGCTCGGCGAGCATTCCAGAGTCGACAGCGGCGCGCTGACACTGGACCTGCCCGAGTTTCTGGACCGCCTCGGCCGCCACGCCCGCGAGGGCCTGCCGCGCTTCAAGCAGTGGGCCGCACTGCGCCAGCAGCTCCTGAGTCGCGAACGCGAGCGCCTGAAGCTCGATCAGTTCACCGCCAAACCGATCGCTGGCTTCGTCCGCAACCGGCTGATCGATCAGGCCTATCTGCCGCTGATCGCGCAGAACCTCGCCCGCCAGATCGGCACCGCCGACCGCCCCGGCGGCGACCGCAGCGGCATGCTGCTCTTGATCTCGCCGCCCGGCTACGGCAAGACCACGCTGATGGAGTACCTCGCCGACCGGCTGGGCATGATCTTCGTCCGCGTCAACGGCCCGACACTGGGCCACACGGTCACCGGGCTGGACCCGGCGCAGGCCGACAGCGTCGCCGCCCGCGAGGAGCTGGTGCGGCTCAATCTGGGCCTGGCGATGGGCAACAACGTGATGTTGTACCTCGACGACATCCAGCACCTGTCCAGCGAGTTCCTGCAGAAATTCATCTCGCTGGCCGACGCCACCCGCCGGATCGACGCGGTGGTCGACGGCCAGGCCCGCACGCTGGACCTGCGCGGCAAGCGCTTCGCGGTGGTGATGGCCGGCAACCCCTACACCGAAACCGGCCAGCGCTTCCGCATTCCGGACATGCTGGCCAACCGCGCCGACACCTACAACCTCGGCGACGTGCTCGGCGGCGCCGAGGCGCTGTTCGCCGATTCCTACCTCGAAAACGCCTTCGCCCAGCACCCGCTGACCCGCTCCCTGCACGAACGCGGCCGCGAGGTCGTCGCCGCCGCGCTGGCGCTGGCCCGCGGTGAAGAGGCCACGCTGCCGGCCGACCTGCCGCAGCAGGCCGACACCGTCGCGCTGCTGCGCCGGCTCGGCCAGGTCCGCGACGTGCTGATGCGGGTCAACGCCGCCTACGTCGCCTCCGCCGCGCAGGACGACGCCTTCCGCAGCGAGCCGCCCTTCAAGCTGCAGGGCAGCTACCGCAACATGTCGCGGCTGACGCCGAAACTGTCGCCACTGTTGAACGACGCCGAGCTGGCCGCGCTGATCGACGACCACTACCGCGGCGAAGCCCAGACCCTCGGCGCCCGCGCCGAAGAGAACCTGCTGCGCCTGAAGCAACTGTCCGGCGCACTCGGCGTTGATGACGCCACCCGCTGGCGCGACATCTGCGACCGCTACGCCGCACTGATGAAGCAGGGCGGCAAGGAAGCCGACGGCGCCACCCGCGTTGCCCAAGTGCTGTCCGGCATCAGCGTCGCGCTGGATCGACTGGTCGCCGGCGAGGCCGTGCGCGACACCGCCCGCGCGCTGGACGGCCTGCGCGAACAGCACGTTGCCGCCGTCGAACAGGCCCGCAGCGCCCAGCAGGATTTGGGTACGCGGGTGCGCGAGCTTGCCGCCGTGGTGCAACAGGGCAGCCGCGGCCAGCAGGAGTTGCTGGCGCAGACCGTCTCCGGCCTGCGCGATGTGCTCGGTCGGCTCGGCGAGGCGGTGGTTCGCGAACCGGCGTTGACGCTGCCGCCTGCTACGGCGGCTGCGCTTGAGGAGTTGTCCCGCGCCTACCGTGAGACGCTGCTGCCGCTGGTCTCGGCCATGCACCACAAGATGACGCTGGACCACAGCATTTGGGAGAGCGTGCGGGCGATTCGCACGGATCTGGATGGGGTGTTGAAGCGGGCTCGGCAGTGAGGGGTGGGTGGCTTGGGGGGTTGATGGGTTGTCGGGTGAGGCGTAGGATCGGAATGGGTGGCGTGTTGATACGCGTCACGGCGCGGGATGATGGAGGCGATCAGTGGCTGAAGACGTTGATGTTTCTTTGGGAGTACTGATGCGAGAGGGTATTTTACGCGTCGCGGATATGCGTCTGCTTGTCGGGATAAGCGGCAGCACAGATTCACGCAGGCGCGTCGGATTGACGTCGAATAGTGGTTATAAACCCTAACATCAGCACCTTTGGCCATCCCGCATGGAACGCAAAGAACTCCATCGTCGTGTGGAACTCCTCCGAGCCAAGTTGCAGGAGGGCAAGCTTCATATCGCACCACATCTAGCAAATGATTTCCGATCCAGCTTTAACCGCATTCGAATATCCGCCGACGGACTTGTTGATGAGGACTCCGTTGATAGTCGCATCCGCGCACTCCTAACTTTCATCGCCTATCAAGCCGATCGCGAAGAGTGGAAGGAAGTTGTCTCTCTTCAGCAGATTCAAACTGCGTACTTCGACCGTGTAGAGCAGATGTTCGGCCAGCCGTTTCAGATGATGCTGGAATTCAATGTTGATCCATACCGATTTTCCAACTGGTTTGCTTCTGACTCCGGGCGCGTGAAAGATGCGATACGTACGATTGACGAGTTCGTGTCAGACATTCTTGAGTTCTGGGAGAACATTGCCGAGCCGACGTGGATCCATCTAGAAGACTCCCTTGACTCCAAGGCCGTTTTCACCGGGGAGCTTTTTCCCGACGGTAAATCGAACGTTGTTAGCTCAATTGGCATCTACTTCGATACCACGATTCTCCCAGACCCGTTTGTGAAGATCTCCTCTCTGCTTTCCCATATGGACGAAAGCGAGAGAACTGAGGAGGTGCTTCGGCTAGGGCTCCAGGTTCTTCAATACAGGCAACTCGCTGTAGCAGAACTCGACAGACCACTGGTCGCAATCCTCCCTGACCGCCATCGCTTTGAGGAGGGATACAGAGAGTTCATCCACGAGTGCGCCGAAACTGCCGCCGTTCAACATGCGTCGCGGCTTTTCGGGCAATCGTTCGCTGAGGCGGCGGAGTTAAGGGCACATCTGCAGTCTTACCCGAGCTCCGATGCACTTGTCGCAAAGCTAGTTAGACCGGAAGAGCTTGTCTTCGCTACCGAATGGTCTGGCTCATTGGCCAGTCACATTGAGCGCTACCTTGCAGAGAGTGGCAAGACGCTAGGCATTACCACGCCGGGCGATGCAGTCTTCCTTCAGTTGATATCACGTTTCTCGCAGGCAAATGACTCTTACCAACGGAGCAGAGATCTTCGCGGGACTCCAATTGTTCGTGCAGAGACCAGCTGGCTGTGGTTTACTTGGATGCTCCGCAACAATGCAAAGAACGTCGAGAGTGAGGCTCTCACTGACCTACATATCTCACGAGCGCTTGGAACCACGATCCAACGTGAGATCTCATGGCTCGGCAACGTTCCTCCCTCGGCACTAATCGAAATGCGGAGAACAGGTGCAGTTGACGAGATTCGCGCCCTTCTCCGCTCCGGCGTTCAAGATCTGATAACCGCGCGACCAGACAACTTTCATCGCACCGGAGACAGGGTGTTCGAGAACCTTCGAGAGGGATTCGCCGAGCACGAGAAAGCCTTAAACGCTTTGCGTGCGAAGAAGTGGAAGTTCGCTGGCCTCGACATTGGATCCTTTGTGGTAGTTGGCGGCATCGAGATGGCCGCTGCATTCACAGGCCTTCCACTCTATGGAGCAGCAGCAGCAGCCGCTTCTCTAAGCGGCGTCATCCCGACCGCGAAGGAGCTTAAGGAGCGCCTTGCCAAGCTGCGAGAAGAAAGTCAAAGAGCAAATAGCACTGGACTCGGAATTCTTTTCAGGTACAGCAGATGAGCATGCGTCAAATTGACGTCGAAGAGTAGTTTCATTGTAGGACTACAAAACTCTAGACTGCCCCTTCCCATCGCCTCGCAACGGTGTGTCAATGAACTTCGAGATGCTCGTACTTGATCCTGGCAAAAAAACTCGCTATGAAAACGCATTGAGTTTACTTTACGCTCTGCGTAGCTTCTCGCGCCTTTGGAATAACCCGCAGTTAAAAGAAGATGACCAAAAAATCCTAGACGCCAGTCATTCGTTAAGCGTTTTTGATCAAGACAAAAAAACTGGCGAAGACACCCCCACGAAATCGCCGACAAGAGCATTTTCAGTTATCCTCACCGGCGATTACAATATTATTGAACCACTGAGACTTCTAATTGTCGAGTTCATCGAAGAACAAAAATTTGAGCACAGGTACATTACGCGCGACGATGTTTCAGAGCGGATTTCATGCGAACTGTATCCCCATTTGTATCGAATTGAGAATAGCCTTCGGAGCTACTTGACACGATTCATGACGACTCGCTTTGGAGGAGCGTGGTGGAAACTTACCGCGTCAAAGGAGATGGATGAGAAAGCGAAAATGCGGAAAAAGAACGAACGCGTTTTTGGAACCAAAATCGACAACAGCGCTTTTCTAATCGACTTCGTTGAACTGGGAGAATTGATTTTTGAACAGAACTCGGGTTTTTTGACTCGGGAAGACATTGAAAATCGCATCATGCAACTACCTGAAGACATTGGCGCCATAAAAGAACTCAAGACTAACCTACAATCAAATTACCACAAGTTTTTCAAAACTGCATTTGCTGACCGAGAGTTCAAGCAAAAATGGAAATCTTGGGAGTCGCTACGCAATAAAATAGCGCATACGAACTTGTTCACTAATAGCGATCTGACCGACGGAATTCGCCTTGCCGACGAATTAATGAAAATAATTAGTGATGCCAATGCGTCACCAAATCAACCCACTGTCACGCAGCGCGAAAGAGAAGCTGTGCAAGAGCAGATCATTGCGAAAACGGGGAGCGTAGACACAGAGTCCGCAATCGAAAGACAAGAACCGCCACCAAACTCTTCTGACAATCCGCTCACAGAAGCCGAATTTTTGGATGAACTGCGGGCCCAAGAGACGATTTATTCAAAACGCCCCAATGGATTTGTCGGCCTTGTTCGCTTTCTGCGCTTTCATCTAACTGAACTTGGCCATTCCGAATCCGAAGCCAAAGAAATGCTAAATCGACTCAAGCACGAAAAGAAAGTTAATGTCTATTACGTCGATAACCCGTACGACAACTCAACTCAGACCGCCGCGCTTCGGTCGACTACCCCGTAGGAGCCGAATCGGGGACAATGACAGGCTATTTTCTGCCCCGCCCGAACCTCATAAAAGGAACAAGAAATGAAAATTATTGCAGCCTTCGTTTTGAACCTTGCGATCTCAGGCATTGCACTATCAAAAGATAGCTATGCTACCGTTGGCGCCGGGACAGTATCATGCGGCGAGTTTATTCAACATCAGAATGACAAAGGAACGGAATCTATTTTTATTTCTTGGCTTCAAGGCTTCTTGAGTGGCATAAATATTTCTGAATCGAGAAGAACAAATCGTTTTCTAATTCTCCCGAACGCCGAAACGATTCTGCTTTACATCAACAAGTTCTGTAAAGACAATCCACTAGAACAGCCAATAGCAGGAGCCATGAGTCTTTATGCCGAACTTATGGAGCGTGATAAAGCTACTAGGCCCAGCCCCGGCGTAGGGAAGCACTAATGCAACACGACTACAGGTATATAGAACCTAACAAGGACAGGCGAATCAAACCCGCCCACCAACCACCGGGGGACAGAGACAAGGCGCCGGGCGGCGGGACAAGGACAGGCGGCTTTTCACCCCCGCCCGAGCCTCACGCCCTAACCGCGCCTCGCCAGCCTCCCAAACAAGACCGAACCCGCCCACCAACCGCCCCCCCCCCAGAAAACCCAAGCCCAACGCCCCCAGGCGCCGCAGCGCCGATGAATGGGCCTACCTGCCCGATCAGCCGAAAATCAACCCCCTCAACAACACAAGGACAGGCTATTTTCCTCCCCTTCCCGAGCCTCACGCCATAACCGCGCCCCGCCAGCCTACCGAACAAGACCGAACCCACCCACCAACCACCACCCCGCAATCCCAAGCCCAGCACACCCAGGCGCCGCGGCGCCGATAAATGGGCCTACCTGCCCGATCAGCCGAAAATCAAACCCCTCGCAAAACCAACCCCACGCAGAAACTGCTGCTGCATGGCGGCCGCTTTCTCCTGAATATCGTCGACCGTCCCCACCACTCGCCAGAATCCGGACCCGACGCCCTTGACTTTCCGCGTCCAGTGATCCGGGCTGATGCCCAGCTTCTGCAGTGCACGCGGCTCGGCGGCTGAAATCGCACCACGCTTGTCTTTTCGGACCTGCCGTCCGGTGTCGTCCACCAGCTCGATGTACTCGCCCACCGTGATCGGCGGCATGGTGCACGCGGCCACGCCCCAAATCGGCCGCACAGGCTCTGAAGCCAACTCCGGATTGCCGCGAACGACCTTGCAGCGCTGCCGAATCGACGTGTTCCGCGAACCCATCAGATTGCAGGCAATACCGGCGCGGATCGGGTTCAAGTCCACGTAAGCCATCGCCGCGAGCAAAGCACGTTCGTCCAGCAGCACCTGCGACTTGAATCGCGCCTCCCAGAAATGGCCATGTGCCTTGTCTTCGGCGTTCGCGATTCGGGATACGTGCTCGTTGAGGCATTTCATGACCCAGCTCAACGACCCCAGCCGTTCGCGGGTCAGTTTCATCCACTCCGGATCCGCCAGCATCTGCGCACGCCGCTCGGCATTGCGCTTGTCGCATTTGGACCGGTAGATCCGTTGCCAGCGGTCCACGACCTCGTCATCCGACCAAGCGCGCACGGCATCCGGTCGGACAGCCAGCGCCAGATGGAAGTGGTTCGCCATCCACGCGTAGGCGTACACGCCGACCGCGAAGACCTCGGCCAGTTCACAGACGCGGGCTTCGATCAGCCCGCAACGATGGTCGTAGCGCCGGTTGCTGAAGCGGTCATGCCCGAACAGCCACGCGCGGCGGACGCAGCGGGTCGTGACGTGCACGAACACAGCGTGGCCGGGCGGAATCAGCGTGGAACGGGCCTGGGTCATCGGCGCAGAATGTCGTGCCCAGAAGCGTGCGTGACGCCGACGCCGGCGCAGACTCGGGTGAGAGATCGACGTCTGACGATGTGCGACGGTTCGCACAGGATTCCCCGGCAGACAAGCGCGGCGTTGCTGCTTTCCTGCCTGTCCCCGCCCTCGAGTTCAAGGGCGCTTGGCGCGCCCTCGGCACGCTGGCGCAGGCTTCGAGTCCGATGGTGCAAGGCGGCAGCGTGGCGATGAGTTCGAGGAGCTTGGCGCGAGGGACTTGGGGCTTGAGCAAGGCGGGCTTGCCAGCTTCGTTGACGCCGTGGAGCGAAAACACGTTCTTGGCGAGGTCGATGCCGAGAGTTACGATGGCCATGGGACTTTCCCTTCCGAGTGAGAGATGAGAATCGCAACCCCATCGTGGTACCTGTTGCCGACGGTCGCTAGCCGCAAGGCTCGGGACGGGGAAGTCCCTTTCATGTTTATGGTCCAAACGAGTTTCCACCAACTGTGCACCCAACCGGACGCCGGTTGGGCACTGCGGCGTCAACCAGACCCTGCCGGCCCGGCGCCGGTTAGCTTCGTAGTTAGAGGTGCAAGAATGATCGTTGGTTCAACGCTTCTGTTTATGGCCGCAGCAATGTCGGTTTCCGCCTGGCTTTTCTTTAGAAAAAGCGGCGTGGCCTTTTTCGCATCACAGTCAAGGCCGTTCTGGCGAGCCCATCAACATCTGTCGCAGGTCGGAGTAAATTTGTTACGGTTCGGCGCATTGGCATTGGTGTTATGCGCCCCAGCGTTCCATTTTCTCCCGTAAAAACGAAACTCTAACCATGGCGCTGCAGACCGACGGCTTTGCCGTCGGCGGGTGGCTTTGCTGGCTACAAGGGCTTCGTTAGGCGACAGACGGAGTTTGACGTGGCAGTTGTTGCGCCCCACTGTTTCGCGGGATAAGGACAGGCACTGTTTCGCGGGATAAGGACAGGCGGCTTTTTACCCCCGACCGAGCTTCGCGCCATAACCGCGCCCCCGCCAGCCTCCCGAACAAGACCGCCAACCTCCACCCCGCAAACCCAAACCCAACACACCCAGGCGCAGCAGCAAGAGCGGGACAAGGACAGGCCATTTTCTTCCCCAACCACAGGCTATTTTCTTCCCCGCCAGAGCCTCACGCCATAACCGCGCCCCGCCAGCCTCCCGAACAAGACCGAACGCACCCACCAACCGCAACCCAGAAAACCCAAGCCCAACACACCCAGGCGCCGCAGCGCCGATAAATGGGCTTTCCAAGCTGGTCAGCCGAAAATCAAACCCCTCGCAAATCCAACACCACGCAGAAACTGCTGCTGCATGGCGGCCGCCTTCTCCTGAATCTCGTCAACCGTCCCGACCACTCTCCAGAATCCGGACCCGACGCCCTTGACCTTCCGCGTCCAGTGATCCGGACTGATGCCCAGCTTCTGCAGTGCACGCGGCTCGGCGGCTGAAATCGCACCACGCTTGTCTTTTCGGACCTGTCGTCCGGTGTCGTCCACCAGCTCGATGTACTCGCCCACCGTGATCGGCGGCATCGTGCACGCGGCCACGCCCCACATCGGCCGCACCGGTTCCGCAGCCAACTCGGGATTCCCCCGTACGACCTTGCAGCGCTGCCGAATCGACGTGTTCCGCGAGCCCATCAGATTGCAGGCAATACCGGCGCGGATCGGGTTCAAGTCCACATAGGCCATCGCCGCGAGCAAAGCGCGTTCGTCCAGCAGCACCTGAGACTTGAACCTCGACTCCCAGAAGTGACCGCGCGCAGCGTCTTCCTGGTTGGCAAGACGCGACACGTATTCATTGAGGCATTTCATGAACCAACTGAGCGACCCCAGCCGATCACGCGTCAGCTGCATCCGTACCGGGTCCGCCAGCATCTGCGCCCGCCGCTCCGCGTTGCGCTTGTCGCATTTCGAGCGGTAGATCCGCTGCCAGCGGTCCACGACTTCATCATCCGACCAAGCGCGCACGGCATCCGGTCGGACGGCCAGCGCCAAGTGGAAGTGGTTCGCCATCCACGCATACGCGTACACGCCGACCGCGAAGACCTCGGCCAGCTCGCGGACGCGGGCTTCGATCAGTCCGCAGCGATGGTCGTACCTCCGGTTGCTGAAGCGGTCATGCCCGAACAGCCACGCGCGGCGGACACAGCGGGTCGTGACGTGCACGAACACGGCGTGGCCGGGCGGGATCAGCGTGGAACGGGCCTGGGTCATCCGCGCAGCTTGGCGCGCCACATACGCGGTCGTGACGCTGACAACGGCGCGCAATCCAGTGAGACGCCGACGCCGAAGCGTGTGCGACGGTTCGCACGTTCGCGGCCCGCTTTTCCGTGTCATTGGGTGCATCAGCGATTGATGTTCCGCACCGACAGTCTCCAGATCACGCCCGAGATTCTGGCGCTCATCGCCCGGATCGACGAGTTCAAGGGCGCTTGGCGGGCCTTCGGCACGCTGGCGCCCGACCTGCTTTCCGCGCTGCGTCGCGTGGCCACCATCGACGCGGACTTCGATCAGTCCGTAGCGGTGGTCGTCGCGCCGGCTGCTAAAGCGGTCAAGCCCGAACAGCCACGCGCAGCGGACGCAGCGGGTCGTGACGTGCACGAACACGGCGAAAAACTTTCCTGCGTCGCTGTCGATCGAGGGCCCCGCCGCGCATCACCCTGTCAGGAGCGCGCACGGTGCGCGAGCCGCCAAGGAGAACCCCATGCAATACATGCTCATCTTCAAAGAGACCACCGCCGAAGTCAGCCGCCGCGACGACCCCGCGGCCGCGCCCGCCTATTGGGGCGCGTGGCAAGCCTACGTCGGCGCTCTGCACGCCAGTGGCATCGTCGTCAGCGGCAACGGGCTGCAGGCGCCGCGCACCGCCATCCACGTGCAGGTGGCGGGCGGCAAGCGCCAGGTGCAGGACGGTCCCTACGCCGACACCCACGAGCACTTGGGCGGCTACTTCATCGTCGAGACGGCGAGCCTGGACGTCGCGCTGGAATGGGCCGCGCGGGCACCCTGCGCGTCGGCCGGCAGCGTCGAGGTGCGACCGGTGCTGCCGCCGCCGACCAACGCGCCAGCATGAGCAACGGCGCGGCGGCGGCGGCGGCCGAGCGCGTCGCCCGGGAGAGCTATGGCCGCCTCGTGGCGCGCCTGGCCTGGCAATGGCGCGACCTCGCCGCGGCCGAGGATGCGGTGGCGGATGCCTTCGCCGCCGCGCTGCGCCACTGGCCCGCGCAGGGCGTGCCCGACGCGCCCGAGGCCTGGCTGGCCACGGCGGCCCATCGACGCCTGCTGCACCACGCCCGCCACGTCCGGCTGACGCTGGATCCGCACGTGACCGCCCTGTTCGACGAGGCCGAGCCCGAGGCGCCCGAGAACCACGCCGTGCCCGATGCTCGGCTGCAGCTGATGTTCGTCTGCGCCCATCCGGCCATCGCGACCCACGTCCACGCGCCGCTGATGCTGCAGGCCGTGCTCGGGCTGGACGCCAAGGTCATCGCCAGCGCCTTTCTCGTCTCGCCCGCGGCGATGGCCCAGCGTCTGGTGCGCGGCAAGGCGAGGATCCGCGAAGCCGGGCTGCGCTTCGAGGTGCCGGAGGACCGCGAGCTGCCGGAGCGCCTAGCCGCCGTGCTGGAGGCCATCTACGCGGCCTACACCCTGGGCCGGCGCGCGCTGGACAGCCCTGCCGGCGACCTGCGCGAGGAAGCCCTTTTCCTGGCACGCCTGACTGCGCAGCTACTGCCCGGCCAGGCGGAAGCCTGGGGGCTGCTGGCCCTGCTGCTGCACGCGGAGGCGCGCCGCGCTGCACAGTTCGACGCCGAAGGCCGCTTCGTGCCGCTGCAGGCGCAGGACCCGACCGGCTGGAGCGACGACCTCATCCGCGAGGCCGAGGCGGCGCTGTGGACCGCGGCAAGGTTGCGCCAGCCCGGCCCCTTCCAGATCGAGGCGGCCATCCAGTCGGCCCATGCGCAGCGCCGCGCGACAGGGAGGACACCCTGGCGCGCGATCGCACAGCTGTACGGCGTGCTGGTGCAGCACCACGCCACCCTCGGCGCGCGCGTCGGCCAAGCGGTGGCCCAAGCCGAGGCCGGCGAGCCGGCAGCTGCGATGGCGCTGCTGGACGCACTGCCGCCGGAGGCCACCGGCTACGCGCCCTACTGGGTGGCACGCGCCCATGTGCTGGGCCTGGCCGGCGCCCCCGGCCGGCAAGCCGCATTGCAGCGCGCCATCGGCCTGACCGAGGACCCGCGGCTGCGTGATTTCCTGATTGCTCAGCTGAGCTGAAAACTTCTCCGCCAGCGCCGAGCGGGCGTAAAACCTGCGATGTCGTTACAGAGCGCTCACAAGCTGAGCAATTCGCGTAACCGAGCACTCTGCCGGCGCGAAACCTCGATCTCAGTACCGCCTTTTAGCCGCAATTGCAGACCACCGTTGACCCACGGGCTGATCGACTCGACATAGCAGAGATTGACCAGATGTTTGCGGCTGCAGCGAAAGAACATGGTGGGGTCGAGGCGCGCCTCGATGGCGCCGAGTGCGCGATACAGCATCGGTGAGTGCGTGCCGAAATACAGGCGACTGTAATTGCCGATGGCCTCGATCAGGCGGATCTCGCGGGCCTTGACCAGAAAACAGCGCTCGCCATCTTTGACGAAAACCGGACTGTCCGCCGTCAGCCGGTCGCGCGTGGCCGATTGCGGCTGACGCACCTTGGCAATGGCCTGCGCCAACCGGTCGGGCTCGATCGGTTTCAGCAGGTAGTCGACTGTGTTGTAGGCAAAGGCCTGCAAGGCATAGGCATCGAAGGCAGTCGTGAAAATGATCTGCGGAATCAGCTCCAGCCGCTGGAGCAGTTCAAAAGCGTTGCCACCGGGCAGGTCGATGTCGAGCAGCAACAGGTCCGGCGCTTGCGCTTCGATCAGCGCCTGTGCCGTCACGACATCACCGGCGTGGCCGACGACCTCGATTTCCGGGAAGGCACGCAGTTGGTGTTCGAGTTCGAAGCGCGCCAACTCGGAGTCTTCGATCAGGACGGTGCGGATCATGCGGCACACTCGATACGTACACGCGCAAGCACCGAATCGGCGTCCTGGGCGAGATTGAGGCTGGCGGCGCCGGGATACATCAGCTGCAACCTGCGTGCCAGATTCTCCAGTCCGATGCCCGTGCCGTCCGCAGGTTTTGCCAGTTGTCCGCTGTTGCGTACGTCCATCTGCAAGCTGTGACCCTCGGTGCGGATATCGATGCGCAGAATGCCGGCCTGTGGCCGGGGCGCCAGGCCGTGTTTGATCGCATTTTCCACCAACAGCAAGAGCGAAAACTTGGGGACTTGCAGCGACAAGGCGGCTGGATCGATTGCCTCGCTGTAACTCAAGCGCGCGCCGAGTTGCAGGCGCGCCAGCTCCAGATAATCGTGCACTGTCTGTAACTCATCTGCGACGATCACTGCCGCCTGCGGTGCATCGGCAAACTGATAACGCAAGGTCGCTGCAAATTTGCCAAGCATGTGGCGCGCGGCTTCGGGATCCTTCAGGATCAGCGCGCGGATGTTGTTGATGGTGTTGAAGGTGAAGTGCGGACTGAGCTGACCGAGCAAGCGCTGGACCTCGGCCTCCTTCAGCGCCAGCTGGAGGCTCTGTGCCGATTGGGCGGCGCGCTCCAGCCGCTGTTGGCGGCTCAGCGCCAGGTACAGAAGGCTCCACAGCAGGTACATCACCGAGAGCAATATGGCGCCAGCAAGGGCGGGCTGCGCCGAATGCACCGATCGCAGCGCTGGCCAAACGCCAGCGACCAAACCGATCCCCGCATGCCGCAAGAGATCGACCAAAACGGCCAGTGCGATACTGGCGCCGACAACCGCTCCCAACCAGCGCAATTCGCTCCACTGTACCGGCTGCAGCCGCTGGTAGAGGGCACGGAGCAACAAGCTGCCACTGACCGCCAGCAGCATCTGGATCGCGGCTGCGAAGATCATTTCGGGAGAGCCCGAGGGCCGATCATCGCTGTTGATCAGAAACTGCAGCAGTGCATATGGCAACCAGCCGAGTGCCTGCAACAACCAGAACCTGAAATTTGCACGCGCCATCAGAAGCGTCCATTCGTTTGTAGGTGATGCCACATGAGACCCGCGAAGACATCGACGTGCAGGTCACGCAAGAGGGACGAGGGCGCATGCCCCCGTCCCGTCATGTCCTCACCGTGTCGATCGTACCCCAACGCTGTCGCCAAAATAGCGCTGATGCAGAGTCATGGTCGGACGCCCATCCGCGTCTTTGGCAAACTGCACGTAGTCGAGTCCCTCGCCAAGGTAAAAGCGGCCGTCTGCGGCATGGAACAATGGGATCGCATCCGAACCAACGAATTGCGAATGCAGGCGACCATCGATCAGTAACACATCGCGCTGCACGTCGCCGGCGAACTGATAGCGACCAAGCCAGGCCTTGGGATTGCTGTCGGCCGCCGGGGTCTTGTCATAGGGTTGGCCCAGGGCAATGGCAGCCAGTTTCACCGACAGGTCGGCAGGATACAAGGACTCGGCGTTGGTCAGCACGGTCACCATGATCTGCTGCTGCGGCAGACGCAGGATCTGCGAGTTGAAGCCATTGATGAAGCCGCCATGTTCCACGCTTGGGGCACCCTGGACCTCACTGATCACCCAGCCGAAGCCATAGGGCTGAGTGCTTGAATCACTCAGTGTGACCGGTCGGAAAGCCTGTGCCAGCAGTATCGGATCGACAATTTCGCCGCGATTGAGTGCCGCGTCCCAGCGGGCCAGATCGTCGACACTCGAAACCAGGCCACCGGCGCCCTGCGGCTGGCTCATGCTGATGAACTCGGCATTCAGCCAAGCACCGCTGTCGTCCTGCTGATAGCCATGGACACGGCCGGGAATCAGCGCAAGGTGGCTACCGTAGCGGGTGTGGGTCATTCCCAGCGGTTCGAAGAGCACCTTGGTCAGATAGTCGGCATAGGATTGTCCACTCAAGACTTCAATCAATCGGGTCAGCACGATGTAATTGGAGTTGCTGTAACGGAACTGGCTGCCTGACGGAAACTCCAAGGGCAGCTCCGCGAAATATCCGATCAGCGAATTGGCATCGGCTTCATTGCGCCGTGCGGCACGCGACGCCTCGATGCTGCTGATATTCTTGATCCCCGATGTGTGGGTAAGCAGCTGACGTACGCTCACCGCGGCGATCGCCTTCGGCAGCGTCGCATTGAGTTCACCGATGGGCTGGTCGAGGCCGAGCTTGCCGGCTTGCACCAGCTTCAGCACGGCCATCGAGGTGAACTGCTTGGTCACCGAGGCCAACGGAAACACCGCGTCGGGACGCATCGGCACCTGATTCTCCAGGTCCGCCAGCCCGTAGCTCTGACGCAGCAGCACTTCGTCGCCGTGCGTGACCAGCACCACGCCACCCGGTCCGGCGTCCTTGAAGAATTTCGCCGCCGTTTGCTCCAACCGGCTGGTGACCTGCGCGCTGGCCGCTCCGCCCAGAGCCGGCAGCAGCAACGCACCGAGCATCGACAAGACGCGCACTTGTTTCAGAATGGAAGGGTTCACCTGACTGCTCCGTTGTGAGGAAGGCGGTCAGGTTAGGTTCGTGCTGACGAGATCGGCCGCGAAATAGGATGAGCGGCGGAACGGCTTTGCAGGCGCGCAATACGCCGGATCAAGGGCCGTGACGTCCGGCGAAAGGTCCTTGAGGGTGGCAGTCCCACACTGTGATCCACGGTTGCCGGTAGCTCCAAAGGGAACAAAGCGGCGAGACAATGGGCGGTGAGTTTGGCATGAACTGGGTAGCGCCCCCCGCGATCCAACTGCACTTCCGGCCCAACATCGCGTTGGTCACCGGCTACGAGCTCGGCAAGATCACCACCTGGAACCTGGGCATGCGGTTCTCGTTCTGAAATTCGCGGTCCGAATATCGCGACGCAGATCATTCAATCCGGAATAGGCCACGGCTGCGCGCGGCCCATCTCCGTTTTTCATACGCCCAGCAGAACCCAAAAGACCATCCCGCCGTGCAGGATGACCCAGAAAACGCCTCACTCGGGGCGGTCAGGCGTTGTAACTGCCGCTCTTCGCAAACCCGCCGCTGCCGGTCCAGTCGTGGTGATGCCAGGGCGCCTTTTCACCTTGAGCAGCGTATTCATCTGCTTTCTGGAAGGTATGCGCTCCAAAGTAATCCCGCTGGGCCTGCAACAGGTTCGCGGGGAGCCAGGCGCGGCGCGAGGTGTCAAAGAACGACAGTGCGGTGCCGTGCGTTGGCACCGGAATTCCACGCAAGCTGGCCACGGCCACGGTTCGACGCCAGCCTTGCTCACAACGCGCAACTTCTCCGGCAAAGTACGGGTCGAGCCAGAGCGCCTCCAGATTGGGGTTCTGGGTGAAAGCTTCGCGAATGTTTCCCAGGAAGCGACTGCGAATGATGCATCCGCCGCGCCACATCATCGCGATGGCGCCGAAATCCAATTCCCAGCCGAATTGCTTCGAGGCGGCGGCCATGAGTTGGAAGCCCTGGGTATAGGATGCGAGCTTGGCGGCGTACAAGGCCTGTTCCAGAGCATCGAGGAACTGGGATTCGTCCATGCCCAGCAGCCCGAGTTCAGTCACCGGGTGACCCGGCAGGACTCCACTCGCACGAACGCGGGCATCCTTTTGCGAGGACAAGGCACGGGCAAACACCGCTTCCGCGATCAACGTCACCGGGACGCCGTGATCCAGACTCTCGACCACCGTCCATTTGCCGGTGCCCTTTTGCCCGGCCTTGTCCAGAATCTGATCGACCAGCGCGGCGCCATCCGCGTCCGTGGTGCGAAGAATATCGGTCGTGATTTCGACCAGATAGGAATCCAGAACGCCCGCATTCCAGCGCCCAAACACCTCGGAACACTGCGCCGCGCTGTAGCCCAGGACTTCCTTCATCAGGTGGTAGGCTTCGCAAATCAGCTGCATGTCACCGTATTCGATGCCGTTGTGAATCATCTTCACATAGTGACCGGCACCGCCTTTGCCGACCCACCCGGTGCAGGCTTCAACCTTGCCGGCGTCGCTGACTTTCGCAGCGGAGGCTTCGAAGATCGCCTTGAGATACGGCCACGCCGCGGGGTCGCCGCCGGGCATCAGGCTGGGTCCGTTGCGTGCGCCTTCTTCGCCACCCGAAATTCCCGAACCGACAAAGCGGATTCCCTGGGCCGACAATTCGTTGTAGCGGCGTTCGGTATCCGGGAAGTGCGAGTTTCCACAGTCGATGACGATATCTTCTGCCTCCAGATAGGGCAGGAGTTGCGCAATGGTCTGATCCACGGCATCTCCCGCCTTGACCAGAATCAGAACGCGGCGAGGACGCTCCAGGCTCTCCGCCAGAGATTTCAGATCATAGAATCCGGTGATGGATTTTCCCTGGGCGGGCCCGGCGAGAAAGCGCTCGGTGGTGGCGGCAGAGCGGTTGTAAACCGCAACTGAAAAGCCTTTGTCAGCCATGTTGAGAATGAAATTCTGGCCCATCACAGCCAATCCGATGACGGCAATCTGATTCATCTCGACCTCTTTTTGGGATGGAGCGGAGCGCCGCAAGTCGGCTTGGACTCGGCGAGAGTATGGTATCGGAAATTCAAACGTCCTTTCCCAGCGCGCCGCCGGGTAGCCCGGGCGGGACTGGCTGGAACCGCTGTTCGAGGCGAATCGGAAGTTGTGGTGGCGGGCGGAGCATGGATTGACGCCGGTCGAGACGGGTCAGGCCCCGCTGGATGTCGATGTGTTCGTGATGGACAACACCGACTCCCGCCCCAGCGCCTCAGCGGCCCAGCAGTTCCCGATACAGCGCCAGCGTCGCCGCCTGCATCTGCGCCAGCGTCGGCAGCGCGCGGCGGTCGATGGCGAAGGGCCGCTGCAGCGCGGCCTGCACGCAGCGGATCAGCGCCGCGCGATCGCCGAGCGGGACGGCGCCCTCCGGCTGGGCGCGGGCGAGCAGCTCGCCGACACCACCGTGCGCCCAGCCAACCACCGGCACGCCGACGGCCAACGCCTCGACCACCGTGCGGCCGAAGCTCTCCGGGCGGTTGGAGAGCTGCAGCACCACGTCGGCGCGGGCGTACTCGGCGGCCAGCTGGTCGCTGCTCGGCCGGAAGTCCACCGCGGCGCTCAAGTCCCGCGCCGCCGCCAGCCGGCGCAGCTCGGCGGTGTAGCCCTCGCGACCGGGCTCGACCGCACCGGGGCAGTCCAGCCGCGCCGAGATCCCGGCCGCGTGCAGGGCGGCGAGCAGGTCGAGGGCTTCGGCGTGGCCCTTCAGCCGGGTGGCCCGGCCGGGCAGCAGCAGCGTCAGCGTCGGTCGCATCGATGCGCGCGGCGTGTCGGCCCAGCGCGCCGGCCAGGCGTCGAGGTCGATGCCGCGCGGGATGACCCGGACTTTCGTCGCGTCGAAGCTCGGGTAGTGCGTCTGCCAGTACTCGCGGGCAGTGTCGCTGACCGCGATCAGCGCGTCGGCCTTGAGCATCACCGCGCTGTAGCAGGACACCGAGTGCAGGCCGTGCAGGGTGGCGACCACCGGCCGTGCACCGACCGCGCGGCGGCGCAGCTGCAGCAGCCAGGCCGGCAGCCGCGAGCGGACGTGGATCAGGTCGGGGGCGAGTTCGTCGAGCAGGCCGGGCAGTCGCGCCCAGGCGCTCAGTAGCCGCGGCCCCTTGGCGCCGACCGGCAGCACGCGGGCATCGATGCCGGCAGACAGAAAGCGCGGCCGCCACGGGCCGTCATCGGCGAGAACCTGGGCGGTATGACCGGCGGCGACCAGTGCCTGACCGATCTCGAGCGCGCTGCGTTCGGCGCCACCCGGCTTGTAGGCCGGGATCAGCTGCAGGACCCGCACGCCGGCGCGCGCGTTACGCGGCGGACTTCAGGACGTACTTCGCGCCGCAGTAGGGGCAGATCGCCTCGCCGGTGGCCTCGATCGGCAAGTAGACCCGCGGATGCGCGTTCCACAGCGCCATTTCCGGCGTCGGGCAGGACAGCGGCAGGTCATCCTCGGTGACGTGGTAGACCTTTTCCTGGCAGGCGGTTTTCAGGGCAGCAGCGGCCATGGGGGAGCGTTCCGGGCAGTCGAATCGGCGCAGTGTAGCCGCCACCGCACCGACCACGGCGACCCGCTCAGCCGAACACGCGGCGCAGCAGGTCGGTGCTGCGGGCGGCCGGGTTGCTGCGGATCTGCTGTTCCTGGCTGCCGATCACGACAAACAGGCCGTCGATGGCCTTCTGGGTGACGTAATCGTCCAAGTCCAGCGGCGAGCTGCTCTTGCTCTTGCCGCCGAGCAGGGCACCCATCGCGCCGCCGCCGGCCTTGTCGGAAAAGGCCTTGTACTTCTCGGTGACGCCGACGCTGGCGGTCTGCTTCGCGACGATCGGCCGGAAGGCGGACACCAGCTTGTCGTTGCTGGTCCGGCGGAAGAAATCGGTGGCCGAGGTGCCGCCGCCGCGGACGATGCCGACCGCGTCCTGCACGCTCATGTCGCGCACCGCGCCGCCGAGGATGTCGGCCGCCGCCGGCACCGCCTTCTCGGCGGCACGATTCATCGACTCCTCGAAAGCATCGACCCGCGCGCCCTGCCCCGCCTTGCGGGCCAGATCGGCAACCTGGCGGATACGATCCGGCACGAGGATCTTCACCGCCGCATCGCCGAGGAAACCGTTCGGCCGACCCAGCTGCAGGATCGCGCTCTCCACGCCCTTGGCCAGCGCTTCCTTGATGCCGCCGGTGGCGTCCCCGGCGCTCAGCGCACCGGCCGGCGCGGCACCACCCAGCCGCTGCAGGGCCCGGTCGACGCCGGATTGCGCGGCCGCCTCGACACTCAGGCCCAACACGGGCGTGGCGAGCAGCAGGACCAGCAGGTCGCGGCGGGAGGTCGGGGTCATGACGGCGGCTCCGGACAAGGGGCGGCCAGCTTACGCCCGCCGCGGCGCGATGCGAGGCCTCCGGGCCGGTCGCCGTGGCTGAGGCAGAATCCGCGGCGTTCCCGCCCGAAGGAAGCGCCCATGCTGCGCGCCCTGCTCGTCCTCGCGATCCTGAGCCCGGCCGCCACGGCCGGCGGTCTGTCGCTGACGCTGTACTTCAGCAACGGCAGCCTGCCGCCGCCGCATCACGTCCACTACCGGATCGAGCTGGACGCCGACGGTGCCGCCGAACTCAGCTACACCCGCGGCTACGAAGGTCCGGCGCGCACCGCGACCTACACGGTCGCGCCCACGACGATGGCCGCGCTGGAGCAGCAAGCCCGCGCGCTGGCCGCCGTGAAGGCCAGCTTCGCCGCGGCCGAAGCCACGCCGCGCCCGGTCGGCGGCGCCACCACCCACGCCCGCGTCGTGCTGGACGGCGAGGTCGTGGACTTCCCGACCCTGTTCAACCAGCCGCATGCCGAGGCCCTGTCCGCCTTCTACCGCGACGTCCGCGCGACCGTGCCGGCGACGGCGTGGACTGCGGTCAAGGCCGAGGCCCATCCCGACGGAGACCGACCATGACCACCCTCGTCCTCGCCAGCGGCAACGCCGGCAAGCTCGCCGAGTTCCGCGCCCTGCTCGCCCCGCTGGGTGCCACGCTGATCGCCCAGCGCGAGCTCGGCATCGAGGATCCGCCGGAGACCGGCCTGAGCTTCGTCGAGAACGCGCTGATCAAGGCGCGCAACGCGGCGGCCCGCAGCGGGAAGCCCGCGCTGGCCGACGACTCCGGGCTGATCGTCGATGCACTCGGCGGCGAGCCGGGCCTCTACAGTGCCGACTGGTGCGGCCGCCACGGCGACGCCGCCGGCAACATCGCCAAGCTGCTGACCGCGCTCGCCGATGTGCCGCCCGAGCGTCGGCAGGCACGCTTCGTCTCGATCATCGTCGCGCTGCGCCACGCCCACGACCCGCTGCCGCTGATCGCGCAGGGCGTCTGGGAGGGCACGATCCTGACCGCCCCGCGCGGCACCGGCGGCTTCGGCTACGACCCGGTGTTCTTCGATCCGCAACTGGGCGCGGGTGCCGCCGAACTGGAGCCCGCCGCCAAGAACCGCGTGAGCCACCGCAGCCGCGCGCTGGCGGCGCTCTCCGCCACCCTGCCCGGCTGGCTGGCTGGCGCCAGTCAGACGGACATGCAGTGAAGCGATCTCGGGGTGCCTCGAAGTCCGGTGGCGGGGAGATCGCCACGGCGCTTCGCGCCTCGCGATGACGCCAGGTTGGGACGACTCGGCTGTCGTCGTCACAGGCTTGGCGCTTGGCCCGGCCTGAGAGCGCCGACGTCCTCGTCGGCACGGAGGCTCCCTGCCGGCGAGGACGCCGGCGGTCCCAGAGGCGCGCACTGATCGGGGAGGCGAGCGGCCCTGAGCCGGTGCCGCGGAATCCGGAAAGATCGTCATCGCGACCGCGAGCGCAGCGCGGCGGGAAGCGATCTCGTCCGGCCGTGGGACATCGAGACGATCGCCGACTGGCCTGCTCCAGCCGACGCGGCTACCGTCGACGCCCCGTCAACGTGAGTCACCCACGCCGATGTCCCTGATCGTCCACAAGTTCGGCGGCACCAGCGTCGCCAATGCCGAGCGGATCGCCGCGGTCGCCCAGCTGATGCGGGCGCGTCCGCCCGAGCGGCAGGTCATCGTGGTCTCGGCGCTGAAGGGCACCACCGACCAGCTGATCGACCTCGCCGCGCTGGCCGCCGGCCGCAGCGACCGACTGGACGCCGAGTTCGCCGGGCTGAAGGCCCGCCACCTCGCCGCCGGCCGCGCACTGGTGCAGGACACTCCGGCGCTGGCCCGGCTGATCGAACGGCTGGAGAACCGCTTCGACGCGCTGCGTGACGTGCTGCACGCGCTGTCGCTGATCGAGGACGCGCCGCCGACCGCGGTCGAAGTGGTCAGCGGGCTGGGCGAGGTGCTGTCGGCCGAACTGCTGGCCGCCCACTTCGAGGCGCTGGGCGAACCGGCGCTGTTCCTCGACGCCCGCGACGTGCTGCGCATCGCCCACGGCGAGCTGGGTCCGCGGGTGGACTGGCCGGTCTCGCAGGGGCTGCTGGACGCGTGGCTGGCCGGCAAGGACTGGTCGCGGATCGTGGTCACCGGCTTCATCGCGCGGGATCTCAAGGGCCGGATCACCACGCTGGGCCGCAACGGCTCGGACTGGTCAGCCTCGATCTTCGGCGCACTGTTCGCCGCCGCCGAGGTGCACATCTGGACCGACGTCGACGGCGTGCTGTCGGCCGATCCGCGGCTGGTGCCGGAGGCGCAGGTGCTCGGCGCGCTGTCCTACGACGAGGCCTACGAACTGGCCTATTTCGGCGCCAAGGTCATCCATCCGCAGACGATGGCGCCGGCCGCCGAGCGGCGGATGCCGGTGATCATCAGGAACACCTTCAACCCGGCCCATCCAGGCACCCGGATCAGCGCCGACCACTCGCTGGCGCCGCCGGTCAAGGGCATCAGCACGGTCGACGATCAGGCACTGGTGACCATCGAGGGCGCCGGGATGATCGGCGTACCGGGCACTGCCGAGCGCGTGTTCGGCGCGCTGAAGCAGGCGCAGATCTCGGTGGTGATGATCTCGCAGGGCTCCTCGGAGCACTCGATCTGCTGCGTGGTGCGCGGCTGGCAGGCCGAGGCCGCGGTCGAGGCGTTGACCGCCACCTTCCGCCGCGAGCTGGACGACGGCGCGATTGCCCGGATCGGCGCCGAGCGCGACATCGCCGTGCTGGCGGTGGTCGGCGACGGCATGGCCGGCCAGCCCGGTACCGCCGCCCGGCTGTTCGCGGCACTCGGCCGCGCGCAGGTCAACATCCGCGCGATCGCCCAGGGCAGCAGCGAGCGCAACATCTCGGTGGCGATCGGCGGCCGCGACGCGACCCGCGCGCTGAAGGCGGTGCACGGCGGCTTCTATCTGTCGGCGCAGACCATCGCGGTCGCGCTGATCGGCCCGGGCCAGGTCGGCCGCGCGCTGCTGAACCAGCTGGCCGAGGCGCAGACCCGGCTGAAGACCGAGGCCAATCTGGACCTGCGGCTGGTCGCGGTCGCCAACTCGAAGCAGCTGGCACACCACCCGCGAGGCCTCGGCTGGGACGAGTGGGAGGCGCAGCTGGCCCGCGCGCCGGCAACCTTCGACCTGCCGGGACTCGGACAGCTGATCAAGGACGAGCACATCCCGCACGCGCTGATCATCGACTGCTCGGCCTCCGACGCAGTCGCCGCCTGCTACGCCGACTGGCTGAAGCAGGGCGTGCACGTGGTCACGCCGAACAAGCGCCTCGGCGCCGGGCCGTGGGCGCGCTACGCCGCGGTCAAGGCCGCGGTGGCGCAGGGTGGCGGACGCTTCCGCTACGAGGCCACCGTCGGCGCCGGCCTGCCGGTGATCTCGACGCTGCGCGATCTGCTCGACACCGGCGACCGCATCCAGTCGATCGAGGGCCTGTTCTCCGGCACGCTGGCCTGGCTGTTCAACCGCTACGACGGCGTCACCTCCTTCGCCGCGCTGGTCCGCGAGGCGCGCGCACTGGGCTACACCGAACCGGATCCGCGCGACGACCTGTCCGGCATGGACGTGGCGCGCAAGCTCGTGATCCTCGCCCGCGAACTGGGCCTGCCGCTGGAACTCGACGCCGTCGAGGTCGAGTCGCTGGTCCCGGCCGCGCTCGCCGGCGTCAGCACCGCCGAGTTCCTCGAACGGATCGATGAGGCCGACGCCGTGATGCAGGCCCGCCACGCCGAAGCCGCGGCGCGGGGCGAGGTGCTGCGCTACGTCGCGCGGCTGGAAGCCGACGGCCGCGCCCGCGTCGCGCTGACCGCGCTGCCGGGCAGCCATGCCTTCGCGCATCTGGCGCTGACCGACAACGTCGTCGCCTATCGCACCGCGCGCTATCACGCGAATCCGCTGATCGTGCAGGGCCCGGGCGCCGGTCCGGACGTCACCGCCGCCGGCGTGTTCGCCGACCTGCTGCGGATCGCCGGCAGCCTCGGCGCGCGGCTCTGAGGATGGAATCGGCGGCCACCGCGGCCCTCGCGCGGCGCTGGTCGCTGGCCGGCCGCACCGCGCTGGTGACCGGTGCCAGCCGCGGCATCGGACTCGCCATTGCCCGCGAGCTGCTGGGCCTGGGCGCCGGCGTGCTGATGGTCGCCCGCAACGAGGACGCGCTGGACGCCGCGGTCGACGAGCTGGCGCAGGAGTTTCCGGCGCAGCTGGTCGCCGGCTGCACGGCGGATCTGGCCGAACCGGCCGGTCGCGCCGAGCTGGTCGCCTGGCTTGAGGACAGCGGCTTCGAACTGCATCTGCTGGTCAACAACGTCGGCAACAACCGCCCCGCCGCCGCCCTCGCGACCTCCGACGCCGATCTGGACTGGATCCTGCGCACCAATGTGCTGTCGGCCTTCGATCTGTGCCGCCGGCTGCATCCGTGGCTCACCGTCCACGGCAGCGCCGCGATCGTCAACGTCGCCTCGGTCTCCGGCCTCACGCATGTGCGCACCGGCGCGGCCTATGGCCTGAGCAAGGCCGCGATCGTCCAGCTCACCCGCAACCTCGCCTGCGAGTGGGCCGTCGACGGCATCCGCGTCAACGCCGTCGCCCCCTGGTACATCCGCACCGACCGCACCCACGACGCCCTGTCGAACCCGGCCTACCTCGAAGAAGTCCTCGCCCGCACCCCGCTGGGCCGCATCGGCGAACCCGCCGACGTCGCTGCCGCGGTGGCCTTCCTGTGCCTGCCGGCGGCCGGCTACATCACCGGCGAATGCATCGCGGTGGACGGGGGGTTTTTGCGCTACGGCTTCTGAGGTCGGGCGACGGCCGCGGACTCGGCGGCGCGTGACCGGTGCTCAGGATCGCGCGCCATCGAGCAGCGCCATGAAGGGCGGCCAGGCCGCAGAGTCGGCGACGGTCTTGTCGCGGCAGAACGGATTGCAGAAGCCGAAGACCCGACCGTCGATCCGCGCCAGATCGGTGACCGGACGACCGGAATAGGGACAGGCCGCGTTGACCGCCTCGCCGCTGCCTACCGCCACGGCAGGGATTGGGGCCGGCCCGGGCCAGGGACGGCGGGTCAGCTCCGGTCGGGCGTAGTGCGGCTGATCGGGGCCGTCGACCAGCGCCATCGCCCGCCAGCGACGGAACTCCGGCCGCGCGAGCATCGCCGCGACATAGGCACCGGCCGCCTCGTCGACCGGCAGGCCATAGCTGGCAATCCGGCTGGCGACCGGCGCGTAGTACACATCCGCGGCAGACCAGTCGCCGGCCAGCCATGGCCCGCCGCTCTGCTGCAGCGCCCACGCCCACAGCGTCTGCAGACGCGCCAGCTCGGCCAGCACCGCCGGCGATGGACCGTAGTCGGCGTAGGACACCCGCAGGTTCATCGGACACTGCTGCCGCAGTGCAAGAAAACCGGCATGCATCTCGGCGGCCAGCGAGCGGGCCATGGCACGCCGGCGCGCGTCGCGCGGCCAGATTCCGGCATCGGGGTGGCGCTCGTGCAGGGTCTCCGCGATCGCCAGGCTGTCCCAGACTACGCTGCCGTCGGGCAGGCGAAGCGCGGGCACCGTCGGGCTCGGCGCGTAGTCCGCCAGCAGCGTGGCGAAGTCCTCGGTGTAGAGCCGGGCGAAGCGCGTCTGCACCGGAATGCCGAAGCTCTCGAACAGCAGCCAGCCGCGCAGGGACCAGCTGGAATAGGCCCGATCGCCCAGGGCGAGGTGATAACTCATTCGATGTCTCCGACAGAGTTGCGCGAGGCCCGCGCACGATCCGCCCAGTCCTGCACGTAGGCCGGCGTGCCGAGCGGCGCGGCGTCGACCACCGGCGGCAGTGGCAGCAGGGCCATCGGCAGCACGCCGGCCCACACCGCGAGGTCCAGATCGTCGGCGTCGTCCTTGGGGCCGCCGCTGCGCACCTTGCAGGCGGCTTCGTCCAGCGCGAGGCGCAGAATGGTGGTAGCGGCCAGTTCCTGCGCATTGCCGCGGCGGACCTCGGTGGCGCGACCGGGCACCAGCGACTCCATGAAGGCGTCCAGCGCGGCGGCCTTGTGGGCGTCCGGAACCGGCTCGAAGGCGCCATAGATCACCGCAGAGCGGTAGTTCATCGAGTGGTGGAAGGCCGAGCGCGCCAGCACCAGACCATCCAGATGGGTGACGGTGACGCAGACCTGCGCGCCGCTGGCGGCCAGCTGCAGCAGGCGGCTGCCGTTGGAGCCGTGGATGTACAGGTGGTCGGCCTCGCGCCAGCAGGCGGTGGGGATGCAGTGCACGCCGTGGCCATCGACGAAGGCGACATGGCAGAGCCGCGCCGCATCCAGGATCGCGTACAGCGTGTCGCGGTCGTAGTGGCCGCGCTGGGCGACGCGGCGCAGGCGCGTCCGCGGGCTGGGTGCGTTGGTCGACATGCCGGACTCCACGATGGGGACGGCGCAACGATAGGGTGCCCGTGGCACCCTGCGTAGACCCACTATCCGGACGAGGGATGGAGCCACGATGGACTACGCGCTGCTGCTGGCCACCCACGAGGCGCAGGTGGCCGCGAGCCCCGAGGGCGCCCGGACCTCGCGGCAGCATCGGCTGTATGCCTGCCTGCGCGCGGCCATCCTGAGCGGACGGATCGTCGAGGGCACGCGGCTGGCGTCCACGCGCACGCTGGCCGCGGAACTGGGGATGGCGCGCAACTCGGTGCTGTACGCCTACGAGCAGCTCGCCGCCGAGGGCTTCGTGCACAGCCGGCGACAGGGCACGGTGGTGGCGCGAGTCGGCCTGCCGCGGGCTCCGGAACAACCGCCGGCCGTGGCGCCGACGCTGTCGCGTCGGGTGCAGTCCCTGTCCTGGCCGCGCGCCGGGGCCGACGATCTGCTGCCCTTCCTGCCGGGGACGCCGGCGCTGGCTGAGTTTCCGCTCGCGACCTGGCGACAGTGCCTGGAGCGCGCGTGGCGGGGTCTGGCCCCGGCGCAGATGGGCTACGGCGCCGTGCAGGGCAGCCGCGTGTTGCGGCAGACCCTCGCCGAGTACCTGCGGGTCTCGCGCGGGGTGCGCTGCAGTGCGGAACAGGTCTACATCACCGACGGCACGCAGGACAGCCTCGGCGTCTGCGCCCATGCGCTGGCCGATGCCGGCGACCTCGCCTGGATCGAGAACCCCGGCTACTACGGCGCACGGGCTGCGCTGGCGGCGGCGGGGCTGGTCCTCCGGCCGATCCGGGTCGACGCCGATGGCCTCGCCCCCGACGAGGCGGACTGGCGCAAGGCACCGCCGCGGCTGATCTACCTCACGCCGTCGCACCAGTATCCGCTGGGTGCGGTCATGAGCCTGGAGCGGCGACTCTCGCTGCTCGCACAGGCGCGCGCGGCCGGGGCGTGGATCCTGGAAGACGACTATGACAGCGAGTTCCGCCATGGCAGCGCACCGCTGCCGGCCCTGCAGGGCCTGAGTGCCGAGGCGCCGGTCGTCTATCTCGGCACCTTCAGCAAGACGCTGTTTCCAGCGCTGCGTCTGGGTTATCTGGTGGTGCCGCCGGCGCTGGCGCCAGCCTTCGCCTCAGCGGCCGGGGCACTGATGGCGCGTGGGCGCATCGCCGAGCAGTTGGCGCTGGCCGAGTTCATCGACGCCGGACACTACACCCGCCATCTGCGGCGCATGCGTCGCCTTTACTCAGAACGCCGAGCGGCACTGCAGGGCGCGATCGAACAGCATCTGGGCGGGACGGTGGCCCTGTCGGGTGGCGCCGGCGGCCTGCACCTGTCGGTCCGATTGCCGCCCGAGGTGCCCGACACGCTGCTCAGTCAGGCCGCCCGCGGACACGGCATGGTGTTGCGGCCGCTCTCGCGCTTCGCACTGCCGGGCACCGAGGCCGAACACAACGGACTGGTGCTGGGCTATGGCAACGTCCAGTCCGAGGCGATGGACGGGCTGGTCCGGACGCTACGGCGGCTGATCGAGCGGGTCGACGGCTGATGTCGACCCGCACTGCGGGCCCGACCTGCACGTCAGCCGCGGATCAGGCGCGTTGCGGTGCGGTGCCGTAGCCGCGGCTCATGCCGCCCGGCGAACGGGTCGACTCGAGGATCGCCGGAGGGCCGGCCGCTGCGCTGGCGGCCATGTCCGCCGCCAGATCCGACAGCAGCGCCGCAGCCATCGATGCCGACATCTTCGACGGTGCGAAGGTCTCGCGTTCGCTGTAGCGCAGCAGCACCTGCCGCGAACTCCACAGCGGCGGCACGTGGTGCATGCCCCAGCCGGAGAACCAGCGGCGGTCGACCTCGCGGTAATCGAGAATCAGCAGATCGCTGTGTCGTGGATCACGCAGGATCCGCGCGTAGGTCTGGTTGATCGCCTCCCGCGAACCCTCCAGGCACTGCAGGAACTCGCGCGAGCTGTACATCAGCGCGCCGGTCACGCCGACCCGCGAGTTGTTGGCGACTGAGACCTTCAGGATCGCGTCGAGCTGCTCGGGCTTCAGCAGCTCGGCCGAGCGGCTCGCGTAGATCAGGCGTTCGAGGGCCATGCCAGTCCTCCGTCCGTGAAATCACTTTCGTGAAGATCAAAAGACTGCGCTCTGACCTGTGTGCAAAGTGTGCGGGACTTTTGCCGGAAACGTAACGCTTCAGGCTGCGATTGCGGGCCGTGCGGGCAGCGCGGCCGCTGGAAAACTGATCTGACATGAGGCGCGCCTCGTGCGCTGACGACACGCCGGACCCATCCCAGCCGCAAACGTGACAACCCTCACTCGAAAGGTCTAACGGCCTCCATCCCTTCACGATCGACCGTCGCTTGACAGCATCGGTTACGCATGTAATCGTGACTTCATCGATTACATGAGTAAACACAATGCCGATCAGCGACGCCGAGTCCGTGGTGATGGATGTGCTCTGGGCGGGGAGCCCGCGCACGGCCGAAGACGTGGTCCAGGCGCTGGCCGGGCAGCAGGACTGGCAGGAAGCGACGATCAAGACCCTGCTCAACCGGCTGTTGAAGAAAGGGGCGATCAGCGCCACGCGCGAAGGTCGGCGCTACTGGTATGCGCCGGTGCTGAGCCGTGAGGCGTGGGTGCGGGCGCAGAGCCACAGCCTGCTGCAACGCCTGTTCGGCGGACGCATCGCGCCCTTGGTCGCGCAGTTCCAGAGCGAACAGGGCCTCAGCGCGGAGGACCGCGCCGAGCTGCTGGCGCTGCTGCAGTCGAGCGAAGACGCCAGTCAGACTCGGGGACAACGATGAGCGCGGCGACCGACTGGCTCGACTTCCTGACCCGCGAGGGTGTCGAACTGGTGCTGGCCTCCAGCGTCGCCTGCGTCCTGATCCTGCTGCTGCGCGGGTGGGTGCGCCGGGCCTTCGGAGCACGGGTGGCCTATGCGCTCTGGTGGCTGCTGCCGGTGACGATGGGCGCGGTCCTGCTTCCCGCCCCGACATCCTTCGGGATGGCACCCGCGCTCGGCTGGGAGCTGCCGCCGGGCGCCTCGGCGGCTGCGGCATCCGGCATGGGCACCCCTTCGGCGACGTGGCTATCGATGCTGCTGATCTGGCTGATCGGCGCCAGCCTCGCACTGATCCGCCTGGTGGTCGCGCAACGTCGCTTCCTCCGCAGTCTCGGCCGCATCGAGCGACGCGAGGGTGATCTCTGGCAGGCCGAGGGCAGCGCCGGCCTGCCGGCACTGGTCGGCCTGATCCCGCGGATCGTGCTGCCCGCCGATTTCGAGCAGTGCTACTCGGCCGAACAGCGGCGGCTGATCATCGAACACGAGCGGGTCCATGCCCGGCGCGGCGACAACCTCTGGAACCTGCTGTTCGCCCTGCTCGCCGCGTTGTGCTGGTTCAACCCCCTGCTGCGTCTCGCGCAGCGTGCGTTCCAGCTCGACCAGGAGCTGGCCTGCGACGCCTGCGTCCTGGCGCACTTCCCCGAAGGACGGCAGTGCTACGGCGCAGCCCTGCTCCTGCCGACTTCGTCCACCGCCGCGGCGCCACTCGGCGGTCCGGCCTTTCGCACGCACCCCCTGAAGGAGCGCATCACCATGTTGACCCGACCGCTACCGTCCCGGCGGCGCCTCACCGCCGGCTTCGCCTTCGCGCTGGGGCTCGGCATCACGGCCGCCGGACTGGCGTGGGCACACCAGCCCCCGCAGATCGCCGTCACCGACGCCGCAACGGCAAAGCCGACGCCGGCGACGGAAGCACCGGCGGCATCCCCGATGAACCGTGCACCGTCGGTCCTCGCGGTAAAGCCACCCCGCTATCCGCCGAGTGCGCTGGCGGAAGGCGTCGAGGGCACCAGCATGGTGTTCGTCCAGATTCGCGCCGATGGCTCCGTGGCCGAGGCGCGGATCGACCGCAGCAGCGGCAACGAGGCACTCGATGCCGCGGCCCTCGAGGTGGTGCGCCAGTGGACCTTCAACCCCGCGCGGCGGAACGGACAGGCCATCGATGGCTCCTCGCTGATCCCGGTCCGGTTCTCGCTCGACCTTCCGGCAGCTCATGAAGGGAGCAGTACGCTGCCGCCCAGCGCCGACTGAGGGATGTCCGGTCCGTCGGGATGCGATCGACGCGCTCGACGGTTCCGGGTCGTCATGGCTCGGAACCGATTCAATGCATGTCCAGATGGAAACCGCGGCGACTCAGGCCCGCCGCTCGGGTAGCGGCCCGGCCATCTTCAGCAGCGCCGCCATCACCGGCAGCAGGGCCAGCACCCATTCGATGCTCTGCTGGCCGAAGGCCGGGAACACCTTCAGGAAGCTGCCGCCGGCGGCGATAACCAGCGCGCCCCAGGCGGCCAGATGCAGGCCGCGCGGGCCGCCTTCGCGCCAGAGCAGCACGGCGACGGCGAACCACAGCGGGTTCAGCAGGAACAGGTTCTGGTTCCAGCCGGCATCGACGTGCAGGGTTGCGGCCCACAGGAACATCAGAAAGCAACCGGCCGAGGCGAAGGCGAAGGCCAGGATCGCGCCGATCGCCGACAACCGCCGACGTTGCGGCAATGCCGCACGGTTCCAGGCCCACACCATCAGACCGGACACGGCCAATCCCCAGGCGAGGAAGCCCGGCCACCAGGTCGGCGGGTACGGATGCACGTAGGCGCCCTCGCCGCCCAGCGTGCGGGTGGCGAGCACCAGCGGCCGGCTGTCGGCACGGCGGAAGTCGTCGAGGCCATCCTTCAGCCGCGCCGGGATGTAGAACTCCTGCCAGCGCGAGAGCTTCTCGTCGGCCGGCAGGCCGAGGCCCAGATGCATGCCGAGCGCCATCCACAGATCCTGCCTGGCGTGGGCCAGCGCCAGCCGCCGCCAGGTTTCCCCATGCGAGCGATGACTGAACCCGTCTTCCAGCGCGCCGTCGAGAGCGTGGTCGATGGCATCGCGGATCCGCGTCGAGCAGTTGGCGCGGAAGTAGTGGTAGCGGTACTCGCGCTCCTCGGGGCTGACGGCCCGGCTCAGATAGCCGACCAGTCGCCGCGCCTCTGCCTCGCTGAAGTCCAGCTCCTGCAGCCAGACCTGCCGACCGGCCATGACATAGTGCGACAGGTCCGTGTCGGCATCGAGCGCGACCGCGAGATAGCGCATCTCGCCGAACAGGAAGCGACGCAGGAAACCGGGCTGCTCGAAGTCGAAGTAGCCGAAGTTGAAGGCGACCTTCCGACCCTCGGGATCCTCGACGACGATGGCGTTGTGGCCGAAGCGCTCCCAGTAGAGCTGACCCGGCGCCATGGTCGCCAGCGTGACGCGATAGCGTGACGCGGTCGGCTCGACCGTCGCCGGCGCGCTGCCGGGCAATGGCGCCGATTCGCCGGCCAGGCCGGCGGGCATCCATCCGACCAGCACGGCCAGCAGCAGGAGCCGGATCAGCGGACTCACGCGGTCAGCAGCCGGACGCGCAGCGCGTGCAGTCGACGCGAGTCGGCCTTGACGATCTCGATGCGGAAGCGGTCCAGCGTGACCACCTCGCCGGCCTCCGGCAGATGGCCGATGGTGGCCGATACCAGTCCACCGATCGTGTCGGCGAGGTCGTCATCCAGCCTGACGCCAAAGTGCGCGTTGAAATCCTCGATCGGCGTCTGTGCCTGCACCGCCCAGCTGTGATCCGGCAGTTCGACGATCGTGACTTCCGGGCGGTCCTCGGCGTCGTGCTCGTCGTCGATCTCGCCGACGATCTCCTCCAGCACGTCCTCGATGGTGACCAGTCCGGCGACCCCGCCGAACTCGTCGACCACCACCGCCATGTGATTGCGGTTGCTGCGGAAGTCCTTCAGCAACAGATTCAGCCGCTTGGACTCGGGAATCAGCTGCACCGGCCGCATCAGCTTCTGCAGCTCGCAGGGCTGACCGGGACGCGCGAGGCAGCGCAGCAGGTCCTTGGCCAACAGCACGCCGAGGATCTCGTCGGTGGAATCACCGTGCACCGGGAAGCGCGAGTGACCGGACTCGATCACCGTGATGAGGTTCTGCTCCAGCGGCGCATCGACGGCGAGCATCACCATCCGTGCGCGCGGCACCATCACATCGGCAACCTGCTTGTCGGAGACGGTCAGGGCGCCTTCGACCATCCGCAGCGTGTCGGCATCCAGCAGGCCCTTCTTCATTGCCGCCTTCAGCTCGTGCATCAGGTCGGCACGATTCTGCGGCTCGCCGGACAGGGCCTGGGACAGGCGGTCCAGCCAGGATCGCGGCGCAGCGCCGCTGGTACTAGGGTCGTCGTCAGGCATGGAAGTGGGAGACTGGTCCCGGATCGAATGGGACCGTGATCTTAGCGGTCGGACCGCCTTCGCCGCGACCTTCCCGGCGGTCGTGGTGGGAGCGCGTATCGACCAGCGGCACCTCGCGGACCAGCGCCGACGCAAGGTACAGACCGTCCCGGGCCGGATGTCCGGGTTCGACGGCCAGTCCGAAGCCCTCCGTCGGCCGTCCCCGCATCGACACCCACTCGATTTCGACCGCACCGGCGTGGCCGATGCTCACCGATCAGGATGCGCTGCGGCGGGACGACGGCTCGTCCACACTGCGTTGAAGTAGCCGGCCAGACCGGTCAGCTCGAAGGATTGGCCGAGGCTGTGGGTGGTCAGCCAGTAGCCGAGCGCGTGCAGCGCCAGCGAACGGGGCTTGCGCCACGGGTCGGCCCAGACGCTGTGGCGGCGACGCGCGGCGGCGTGGCGCTGCAGGCGGTCGTAGAGCTCGATCTGCCACGGCAGTTCCGCGGGTGACGGCAGTGGCGGCAGGTCCAGCGGCGTGTAGTCGGTCAGGATCGGCAGCGCGTCGATGCAGGGCCGCAGCAGGCGGGTGTGTTCGGCGCGGGCGAGCAGCGCGGCCATGTCGATCGGGGCGCGGCGCAGCTGCAGGGTGGCGTCGACGATCCAGCGCAGCCGGCTGCCCGGGTCCGGCTTGCGGCCGTGCCACAGGGTCAGCAGGAAACCATCGAGCGGCGACGGCACGCGAACGCGGGCGCCTTGCAGGTCCATCCAGACGCTGTCGGCCCAGAAGCGCTCCTCGGCGGCAACCGGCGTGTCAGCCATGAAGGGGTGCCAGTGCACGTCGAGGTCGACATCGCCGACGCGCCGGTACCCGAGGCCGCAGGTCCGCGCCACCTGGTGTGGCGCCGGGGGCTCGTGGGTCGGCCGGAAGCCCTCGCGCGCCAGCCATCGCTGCAACCGCGGCAGATCGGCCGGGCGGATGACGACGTCCAGATCCGAGGTCGGGCGGGTGCCGGGGTCGCCGTAGGCGTAGGCCAGCAGCCACGGTCCCTTGATCACCACGAAGGGAATGCCCTCGGCGTCGAGCGCGCGGGCGTAGCGGTGCAGTGACTGGTGCAGCCGCTGGTTCAGCGCCCAGGTGTGGCGGTAGGTGCTGGCGAGGCGCGCCCGTTCGGGCAGGTCGACGCCGGCCAGACTGAGGCGCCGGTAGATGCCGGGCAGCAGCACATAGGCCAGATGCTCGATGGTGCCGGCCAGCGGATGGGCGGCAAGCCAGTCGCGCAGGGCGGCGACGGCGGGTTCCGGCTCGGCCAGCGCAGCGGTGAGCAGCGGGGCGTGTTCGGCCGGCACCGGGCCATTGACGCGGATGCCGGGTTCGCGGGCATGCAGGGCGTACTCCAGCGACAGCATCGGCGCCTCCGGAGGTCAGCGGGGCGCTTGCCGCGCGCGCTGGCGGGCGGCGTGGATGATGCGCAGGTAGCTGGCGCCGAAGTCCTCGCGGCTAGCCTTGCCGAGGTTGTCGGCATGCACGCGCCGCTCGGCGACCTGCGCGGCGGTCTGGGCGATGCGACAGCCGGCTTCGCGAAGCCGCAGCACCCAGTCGATGAACTCGCCGGCGGCGAGCGTGGGATCGAAGCCGCCGCTGGCCAGGAAGCGCTGGCGTCGGACCATCACACCGCCCGGATACCAGCCCGGAATCGCGCCGACCGGCCGCTGCACGCGGGCGGCCTGCTCGGCGGGCAGGTCGGGGCTCAGCAGGTAGACGATCTGGCCGACCACCAGATCGGCCGCGCCGGCTGCGGCTTCCAGCGCCGTGAGCCGGTCCGGCGCGTAGAGGTCGTCGGCATCCAGAAAGTGCAGCCACTCGCCGCTGGCCGCCGCCGCGCCGCGATTGCGGGCGGCTGCCGCGCCACCGCGCGCGGGCTGCCGCAGGGTGCGTGCGCCCCAGGCCTCGGCGATCGCCGCACTGGCGTCGGTCGAGCCGTCGTCGACGATGATGACCTCGGGCGGCTCGGCGACCTGCAGGGCGCCGACGCTGGCGAGCGCGGCGCGCAGGTAGCGGGCGCCGTTGTGGACCGGAATCACGATGCTGTGTGGGCTCATGGCCAGAGCTCGCCGTCGCCGACCGGCAGCGGGAGGCCCGCCGCGACGGTCGAAAGCAGCGACTCGTAGCGGGTCACGAAGCGCGCGTAGTCGAAGTGCGTGCGCGCATGCCGCCCGGCCGCGGCGCCCATCGCGTCGGCCTGCGCAGGCGCTTGCAGCAGCCGCTCGATCGCCTCGGCGAGCGCGGCGGCGTCGCCCGGCGGCACGAGGATGCCGGTCTGCTCCGGCTGCACGATTTCCGGGATGCCGCCGGTGGCCGAGGCAACCAGCGGCCGTCCGGCCTGCGCGGCCTGCAGCGCGACCAGGCCGAAGGGTTCGCGCCAGACCGAGGGCATCACCACGAGGGCCGACTGCTGCATCTCGGCGTGCACCCGCTCCGGTGCCACCCAGCCGCGGAATTCGACGCGATCCGCGAGCCCCAGCGTCGCCGCGCGGGCCTCCAGCTCGGCGCGCGTCGGACCGTCGCCGAGCAGCACCAGCTTGAGCGCCGGCCAGCGCGGCGTGAGTGTCGCCAGCGCCTCGAGCAGGACGTCGAAGCCCTTCTCGACCACCAGCCGACCCGCCGCCAGCAGGCGCTGCGGGTCCACCGGCGGCGTCGGGCCGGCCGGCGGCTCCGGCAGGGCGTTGAGCAGCGTGACCAGCCGCGGCGCGATGGCCGGGGTCAGCGCCCGTGCGTCCGCGCTCATCGCTTGTGACACGCCGACCACCGCGGCGGCGCCGGTCAGCAGTCGACCCATCAGCGAATCGGCGCCGAGCCGGAAGGTGGCCGAGGAATGCACGGTCACCACGCTCGGGCAGCGGCCCAGCGCGCCGAGGAAGTAGGCGGTGATGTCCTGCGAATTGACGTGGCAGACCTGCGGGGCGATCTCGCGGATCAGGGCGGCCAGCTGCAGGCGCACCCGCGCCAGCGCCTGCGGATCGTGCTGCTGCAGGGCCTCGACCATCGGCAGCCGGTGCACCGGCGTGCCCTCGAAGTCCATCAGGTCGGGCATCCGCGATTTGCCGGGCCAGTGCGAGGCGATCACGTGAATCTGGTGGCCACGGGCTCGCAGGCCACGCACCAGCGCCATGCCGAACACTTCCGCGCCACCCAGGCGCGGCCAGAACGAGGACTCCCAGTACAGGATGCGCATCGCTCAGCCCACCACCAAGGGATTGCTCGACAAAGCCCGAGGGTTCAACAGCGTGTCGAGCAGCGCCGGGATTCGCTCGACGCGGCGGCCCAGCCACAGGCGATGGCAGGGCAGCTGCTGCGCCAGCCGGGTCAGCTCGGCGAAGTGGGCGTGGTCGGCGCCGGCGAGCTGGCACAGCGTGCTCGGCGCCAGCGCGCGTAGCGCCGCGGCCGGCGACAGCGGCTCCAGTCGCGGCAGCTCGGCGCCCGGGTCGATCTTCGGCGCCACCAGCGCGCAGAGCCGCAGGGACTCGCGCAGTTGCGGCGCGGTGGGGCCCTCGGCCGGCAACAGCACGGCCTTGGCTTCCGGGTGGCGCGGCTGCACCTGCGGCAGCTCGGCCAGCAGGCCGGTCCAGGCCAGATGCGCGGCGTCGATCTTGGCCGAGCGGAACAGCCGCGCGGCCGCGGGCTCCGGCGTGGCGCGCACCCGACAGTAGTCGTCGCCGAGGTAGTCCCAGCCGGCGGCCAGGCAACTCAGCGCGCTGGTGGACTTGCCCGAGCCGCCGGCCCCGGCGAGCAGCACACCATCGCCGTGGCGACCGACCGCCGCGGCATGTGCCAGTCGCCAGCCGGCCCGCGGCGCCAGCCAACCAGCCAGCACCAGCAGCGGCGCGCCGGCGTAGTCGCTGCGCAGCCGCGCGGCGTCCTGCGTGTGGAAATGGCCCACCTCGCCGGCAGGATCCAGCAGGCTCAGCTCCGCCGCCCACGGCCGGAACGCGGCCCGCCAGCCGGGCGGCAGGCAGTCCGCCGGTGCGTCGCCGCGCAGCGTGAACACCGCCTCCGACCACGGCCGCGGCGGCAGCGGCACGCCGCTTTCGGCCCCATCCCACAGCACGATCCGGGCGTCGGCGGGGCCGTCAACCACCGGCAGCGCCGGCAGCAGCCAGGGCTGCAACGCGGTGCCGATGAACTCCAGCGCGACGCGCAGGCCGGCCAGTTCGACCGTCACGGACTGCACGCCCAGTCGCGCGGCGGCTTCGGTGGCCGCCGCGGTCACCGCCTCCGGAAAGGGCCTCACGTCGACGCCGGCGCCTGGAAGTGCGGCCAGCCGCGTTCATCGACCTCGTGCAGCGGGTCGATCGCCAGCAGCTCCTCCATGTCGGTGAAGCGATGCAGCTGCGGCGCCTCGAAGCGACCGAGGTCCCGCGGCACGAGGTCGGCGACCTCGCCCGCCGCCGGCGCCTCGGCGACGCGCACCAGACCGGCCGCCAGCAGCTCGGCCACCAGCGGCTGCAGCGCCGCCAGCACCGCCTCGGCGGCGGTCGACGGATCGACGATTGCGACGGCGTCGGCGATCGCCTGCAGCGGTTGCCCCGCCGCCAGCGCCGGCCACAGCCGCGCACCGCTGCCGGTCAGGCTGAAATAGTGGCCGCTGTGCAGATCCAGCAGCATCACCTCTTCCTCGAAGACCGCGTCACTGACGCGCGGGCGATCGACCTGCAGACGGAAATCGGCGGGCGGCAAGGCAGCGGACATGGGGACTCCGGCGACGTCGCGTGGGGTCCGAACGATAGGGAGCCGCCCACGGCCCGGCTACTGCTTCATTGCCGCAACGCGCGGGCCGCGACCCGATTTCGCTGAACGCCTTGACAGCTCAGTGAATCAGCGATCAACCTTCGCGTCATGCCGTCCATCCGCACCCCGATGCAGCCTGCCGATCCGCGTTCCGCGACGCGAATTCTTGGCCTGCTTCTTCTTCGCCGCTCACGGTGCGGGATGTCGACGCAGGCCTGAAAGAACCCCTCAAGCCTCCGAACACCAAGACCCCGCACCGGCACCCGATGCGGGGTTTTTCTTTTCCAGCCCCCGAAATCCCGCCTGACCTCCCCCGATCCGCCAGAGAGCCGCCGCCATGACCGCCTCCACGACCGAAGTCCCCCAGCAAGCCCCGCAACGCGTCCGCATCTTCGACACCACGCTGCGCGACGGCGAACAGTCCCCCGGCTGCTCGATGACCCCGGCGCAGAAGCTGCGCATGGCCCACGCGCTGGACGAACTGGGCGTGGACATCATCGAAGCTGGCTTCCCGGCCGCCAGTGACGGCGACTTCGCCTCGGTGGCCGAGGTGGCCTCGGCGGTGCAGCATGCCAGCGTCGCCGCGCTGGCCCGCTGCAACGAGGGCGACATCCGCGCCGCCGCGCGGGCGCTGGCCACCGCGAAGAAACCGCGGATCCACGTGTTCATCGCCACCAGCCCGATCCATCTGGAGCACAAGCTGCGGATGACCCGCGAGCAGGTGCTGGAGGCCGCGGTGAAGGGCGTGACGCTGGCGCGGAGCCTGGTCGAGGACGTCGAGTTCTCCGCCGAGGACGCCAGCCGCAGCGAGCCGGAGTTCCTGGCCGAGGTGTTCAGCGCGGTGATCGCCGCCGGCGCGCGGACCTTGAACGTGCCGGACACGGTGGGCTACACGACCCCGGACGAGTACGAGGCGCTGTTCCGCTACCTGTCGACGAATGTCCGCGGCATCGAGGGGGCGGTGCTGTCGGCGCATTGCCATGACGACCTGGGGCTGGCGGTGGCGAACTCGCTGGCGGCGATCCGCGGCGGCGCGCGGCAGGTGGAATGCACGATCAATGGCATCGGCGAGCGCGCCGGCAACGCCGCGCTGGAAGAGATCGTGATGGCGCTGAAGACCCGGCCGGCGCGCTACGGCGTCACCACCGGCATCCAGACGCAGAAGCTGCACCCGACCTCGCGGCTGTTGATCGCGATGACCGGCAGCCACGTGCAGCGGCACAAGGCCATCGTCGGCGAGAACGCCTTCGCCCACGAGAGCGGCATCCACCAGCACGGCATGCTGCGCAACCGCGAGACCTACGAAATCATGCGCCCCGAGGACGTCGGCGTGCAGCGCTCGAACCTGGTGATGGGCAAGCACTCCGGCCGCGCCGCGCTGCGCGAGCGGCTGAAGTCGCTGGGCTTCGACCCGAGCGAGGACGAATTGAACGCGATGTTCACCGCCTTCAAGACGCTGGCCGACAAGAAGAAGGAGATCTACGACGCCGACCTGGAGGCGATCGCGATCGGCGGCCCGACCCGTGAAGCCGGTCCGTGGCGACTGCGCCGCCTGAACATCGTGTCCGGCAGCGGCAACAACGCCGTGCCGACCGCCAGCGTCAAGCTGGAGCACGAGGACGGCCGCACCATCCAGGAGGCCGCAGTCGGTGACGGCCCGGTCCACGCGATCTTCAGCGCGATCGAGCGCGGCACCGGCGCCCAGCTGACGCTGCGCAATTTCGGCATCCGCTCGCTGTCGAACGGCGAGGACGCGCAGGGCGAGGCGCACATCGAGGCCGAGATCGGCGGTAACGAGTATCGCGGCCGCGCGGTGTCCACCGACATCCTGGAGGCCAGCGCCAACGCGCTGCTGGAAATCATCAACCGCGCCGAGCGCCAGGCCGGCCGCGCCGCGCCGCGGATTCCGGCGCAGCAGCTGCCGCTGGACGGCGCCGTGGCCGTCGCCGGGGTGGCGGCATGAGTGCAGCGCGCACCCTGCTCGACAAGCTCTGGGACGCCCACGTCGTCGTCCCGGAGAGCGCCGCCGCCCCGGCGGTGATCTACATCGACCTGCACCTGATCCACGAAGTAACCTCGCCGCAGGCCTTCGACGAATTGAAGGCGCGCGGCCTGACGGTGCGTCGGCCCGAGCGCACGCTGGCGACGATGGACCACTCCACGCCGACCACCGCGCCCACCGCCGACGGTCGCCGGCTCTACGCCGACGCCGCCACGGAAAAGCAGGTCGTGACGCTGACGCAGAACTGCGCCGCCCACGGCATCGAGCTGCACGGCTGGGACTCGCCGGAGCGCGGCATCGTCCACGTGATCGGGCCGGAGCTGGGCCGCACCCAGCCCGGCATGACCATCGTCTGCGGGGATTCGCACACCGCGACCCACGGCGCCTTCGGCGCGCTGGCCTTCGGCATCGGCACCACCGAGGTCGGTCACGTGCTGGCGACCCAGTGCCTGCTGCAGCGCAAGCCCAAGAGCCTGGCCATCACCATCGACGGCGAGCTGGGTCCGGGCGTGGTCGCCAAGGACGTGATCCTGCACGTGATCGGCAAGCTCGGCATGGACGGCGGCACCGGCCACGTCCTCGAATACCGCGGCAGCACCGTCCGCGCGATGTCGATGGAAGCGCGGATGACGCTCTGCAACATGGCCATCGAAGCCGGCGCCCGCGCCGGCATGGTCGCCGTCGATGAGGCCACCATCGACTGGCTGCGCGAGCGGCTGGTGAACCGACAGGGCATGGACCCGGCCGCCTTCGCCCGGCTCGAAGCCGGCTGGCGCAGCTACGTCAGCGACGACGGCGCCACCCACGACGCCGAGCTGATCGTCGACGCCCGCGACATCGGGCCGACCATCACCTGGGGCACCAATCCGGGGCAGGTCGCCGGCATCGACGGCGCGGTGCCGGCCGAACTCGACGCCCGCGCCGCGCAGGCGCTCAAGTACATGGGCTTCAGCGCCGGCCAGCGGCTGGCCGGCACGCCGGTGGACGTGGTGTTCATCGGCAGCTGCACCAACTCGCGGCTCAGCGACCTGCGCGCGGCGGCTGACGTGATGCGCGGTCGCCGCGTCGCGCCCGGCGTACGGATGCTGGTGGTGCCGGGCTCCGACTCGCTGAAGCGCGCCGCCGAGGCCGAGGGCCTGGACGCGGTGTTCCGCGACGCCGGCGCCGAATGGCGCGAGGCCGGCTGCTCGATGTGCATCGCCATGAACGGCGATCTCGTGCCGCCCGGCAAGCTCGCGGTCAGCACCAGCAACCGCAACTTCGAGGGTCGCCAGGGCAAGGGCGCCCGCACCATCCTCGCCAGCCCGCTGACCGCCGCGGCCTGCGCGGTCGCCGGCCAGCTGGTCGACCCGCGCGGCAGCCTGTTCGACGGCGCCCGCGCCCTGCACGCCTGATCCCGGAGCCCCGATGACGCCCTTCACGACCTTCAGCGCCACGCTGCACCACCTGCCGGCCGAGAACATCGACACCGACCAGATCATCCCGGCGCGCTTTCTGACCACCACCACCCGTTCCGGGCTTGGGCGACACGCCTTCAACGACTGGCGCTGGACCGCCGACGGTCAGCCCAAGCCCGGCTTCGCGCTGCCGGAGGGCGCCGGCATCGTGCTCGCCGGCCGCAACTTCGGCTGCGGCTCCTCGCGCGAACACGCGCCGTGGGCGCTCTTGGACTTCGGCATCCGCGTGGTGATTTCCAGCCAGATCGCCGACATCTTCCGCGGCAACGCGCTGAAGAACGGCCTGCTGCCGATCCTGCTGCCCGAGGCCGACTGCGCCCGCCTCGCCGCGCAGATCGGTGAGCCGCTGACGGTGGACCTCGCTGCGCAAACCATCACGCTGGCCGATGCCAGCACCATCGGCTTCACCGTCGAGGCCTTCGCCCGCGAATGCCTGCTGCGCGGCGTCGACCAGCTGGGCTACCTGCTGGACGCCGCCCCGGCCATCGCCAACTTCGAAGCCACGCGGGAGGCCGCATGAGTGCCTGGAACATCGCGCTGCTCGGCGGGGACGGCATCGGCCCCGAAGTCGTCGCCGAGGGCGTGCGCGTGCTGGAAGCCGTCGCCGCCGCCCGCGGCCGCACGCTGACGCTGACCCCGGCGCTGATCGGCGGTGCGGCGATCGACGCCACCGGCGACCCGCTGCCCGAGGCCACCCGCGCCGCGGTGCAGGCCGCCGATGCCGTGC